>ENA-ORCT01000496-ORCT01000496.1-marine-metagenome-genome-assembly--contig:-NODE-496-length-18809-cov-3.390882_pt1 | contig 18809 bp, 18 predicted proteins | sample MGYA00248632_ERZ508511 | MGnify/ENA primary metagenome ERZ508511 (study PRJEB26182, sample SAMN06268839) | marine metagenome | isolation source: Tt an P1-techrep anaerobic enrichment on pine from sediment...
AAGAGATCTTCTGGGAAGCAACTCACGACCTGAACAACGACCTTGGTGGTTCCGGCTCTAACCTCCGTACTCCTGCAGCATGTCTCGGTGAGTCCCGCTGTCAGTACGCTTGTTACGACACTCAGGCTTGTTCTTACAACCTGACCATGGAATACCAGGACGAACTTCACCGTCCAGCGTTCCCTTACAAGTCCAAATTCAAGTTCGACGGCTGTCCTAACGGTTGTGTAGCTGCTATGGCTCGCTCCGACTTCTCAGTTGTTGGTACTTGGAAAGATAGCATCAAAATCGATCAGGAAGCCGTAGCTGGCTACGTCGGCGGAGAATTCGCTCCCAACGGCGGCGCCCACAGCGGTCGCGACTGGGGCAAATTCGACATCGAAAAAGAGGTCACCGGTCTGTGCCCGACCAAGTGCATGAAATATGAAGGCGGCAAGCTCGCCATCAACAACAAGGAGTGCACGCGCTGCATGCACTGCATCAACGTCATGCCGCGCGCCCTGCACATCGGCGATGACCGCGGCCTCTCCATGCTGGTCGGCGCCAAGGCCCCGATCCTCGACGGCGCTCAGATGGGCTCCCTGCTGGTGCCCTTCATCAAAGTCGACGAGCCCTACGACGAGATCAAGGAAGTCATCGAAGCCATCTGGGATTGGTGGATGGAAGAGGGCAAGAACCGTGAGCGTCTCGGCGAACTGATCAAGCGCCAGGGATTCCAGAAGCTGCTGGAAGCCACCAACATCAAACCGGTGGCCCAGCATGTTCAGGAACCGCGCCACAATCCCTACATCTTCTGGAAAGAGGAAGAGGTTGAAGGTGGCTGGGATCGCGACATCAACGAGTTCAGAAAAGACCACAAGAGATAGAGGGGAGGATAACCAATGGCATTTATTTCTTCAGGATACAATCCCGACAAACCGATGGAAAACCGGATCACCGACATCGGTCCGCAAAAATACGATAAATTCTATCCGCCGGTCATCGCTAAAAACAAGGGCTCTTGGCTGTACCATGAAATCCTCAAACCGGGCGTGCTGGTGCACGTGGCCGAAAGCGGCGACGAGGTTTACACCGTGCGCGTGGGCGGGGCCCGTCTGATGAGCGTGACCCACATCCGCGAGATCTGCGAAATCGCCGACAAGCACTGTGACGGTTATGTCCGCTGGACCACCCGTAACAACGTCGAATTCATGGTGGACGACAAGGCCAAGGTGGATCCTCTGATCCAGGACCTGGAAAGCCGAAAGTTCGACGGCGGCAGCTTCAAGTTCCCCGTCGGCGGCACCGGTGCCGGCGTCACCAACATCATCCACACCCAGGGCTGGATCCACTGCCACACCCCGGCCACCGACGCTTCCGGTCCGGTCAAGGCGGCCATGGACGTGCTGTTCGAAGACTTCCAGAATCATCGCCTCCCGGCCCAGTTGCGCGTCTCTCTGGCCTGCTGCCTGAACATGTGCGGCGCCGTGCACTGCTCCGATATCGCCATCCTCGGATATCACCGCAAACCGCCCCTGCTGGATCACGAATACCTGGACAAGATGTGCGAAATCCCCCTGGCCATCGCCGCCTGCCCCACCGCCGCCATCAAGCCGGCCAAGGTGGAGGTCAAGGGCGAAAAGGTCAACTCCGTGGCCGTGAAAAACGAGCGGTGCATGTTCTGCGGTAACTGCTACACTATGTGCCCGTCCATGCCGCTCGCCGACCAGGACGGTGACGGTATCGTTATCATGGTTGGCGGCAAGGTCTCCAACCGAATCAGCAATCCGAAATTCTCCAAGGTTGCTGTGGCCTTCATTCCCAACGAGCCGCCGCGCTGGCCCCAGACTTCCAGCCTGATCAAGAATCTGATCGAAGTCTACGCACAGAACGCCAACAAGTACGAGCGTCTCGGCGACTGGGCCGAGCGAATCGGCTGGGAGCGGTTCTTTGATCTGTGTGGCCTTGATTTCACCCACCACCTGATCGACGATTTCCGCGATGCAGCATATTACACCTGGCGTCAGACCACGAACTTCAAGTTCTGATCCGGCACCGTAACCGGCAGGAAGTTACCCCTTATGGCAACTTCCTGCCTTCAATAAAGGGGTCACCATGGAATACGAAGAGGCGAAAGCGAAAATCGTCGAGGGTCTCACGAAAAAGCTGAAATCCAAGAGCAAATTTTATTTCAACGACCTGTCTAAGATCCTGGAAATGAAACCCCGGGAAGCCAAGAAGATCGTCAACAAGCTGGTGGAAGACGGAGTCCTGGAATACTGGTCAAGCGGCAGCACGTCCATGTACGGGCTCCCCGGTACCGGCAAGCAGACCGGCGCCGAAGGCGAAGACTGATTTCGATTCTGAGATGCACGATCTCCAGGTTACCTGCAATTTCCCTCTGAGCAGAGGCGGGTTGCGGCAGGGGCGACATGTAGTATGAAATGCCCGGGTATTGTTATATCGGCCCTGCGCGGCGGATCGGGAAAAACCATTATTTCCATCGGCATTGTCGCTGCGCTGAGGAGCCTGGGGAAGACGGTAGCACCCTTCAAAAAGGGGCCTGACTACATTGATGCGGGCTGGCTTGCCCTGGCGGCCGGCCGGCCCTGCTACAACCTCGATACCTTCCTGATCGAACCCGACCGGGTTCGCCATTCCTTCTACACCCATATGCAGCCCGGCGATGTGGCCGTCATCGAAGGCAACCGGGGGCTCTATGACTGCATCGATACCCACGGTATGACCAGTACGGCGGAGTTGGCCAAGCTGCTCGATCTGCCGTTGATTCTCTGTCTGGACGCCACCAAGACCACTCGCACCCTTGCCGCGGTTGTGGCCGGATGCGCTGGGTTTGACCGGAAGCTCAAGCTGGCCGGTGTGATCCTCAACCGCGTGGCCGGATCCCGGCATGAGAGTATTGTCCGACGAAGCATCGAAGAGCACTGCGGAATTCCGGTGCTCGGCGCGGTACCCAAACTCGGGCGGCAGAATTTTCCCGAGCGGCACATGGGCCTTGTGCCCACCCCGGAGCACTCGTGGGCCAAGGATTCGGTAACCGCTGCGCGAGATGTGGCCATGGAGCACCTGAATATGGAGGCACTGCTTCGATCCATCGTCGCCGCCTCCGGCGACTGGCCGGCGGAAGGTGGCGGCCCCATTTACCCGCGAAACGTGCTCACCGCGTCAGCCGTTGAACCCCCTGCAGCCACCCGTCCACGGATCGGTGTCATGCAGGACTCGGCCTTTCAGTTTTATTATCCGGAAAATATCGAGGCCCTGATCGATGAGGGGGCCGATGTGGTCCGTGTCAGCCCCTTGCGGGACCAGGGGCTTCCGGATCTGGACGCCCTTTACATTGGCGGCGGTTTTCCGGAAACCCATGCCGGAGCGCTGGCGGACAATCAATCGTTTCGGCAGCAGCTTAGCGCCCTTGCCGAGGAGGGGCTTCCGATTTATGCGGAATGCGGCGGGCTGATGTATCTGGGCGAAAAACTGGTGCTGGACAGCGGCACCTATCCCATGGCCGGAGTCCTGCCGATCGTCTTTGGCTTCTCGAAAAAACCTCAGGGGCATGGTTACACGATTCTCCGCGTTGATCACGCCAACCCCTTCTACCCGGTCGGCACCGAGATCAAGGGGCATGAGTTTCACTACTCCAAAGCGATTGAATGGGGCGGTGACGACGCTGATCTGGCGTTTACCATGACACGTGGCAAGGGCCTGACCGCCAGTCGGGACGGGGCGTGTTATCGGAATGTGCTGGCCACCTACACGCATATTCATGCGCTGGGAACCCCGCTCTGGGCCCGGTCGATGGTTCAGAATGCCGCGCGCTATCGGAGCCAGAAAAACAGGCGTCACGCGCTGGCTTGACATTGCCCCGAAGACAATCCTGCGCTGACATCTCGATTGCGCCCTCCTGAGTTTCCAATCCATACAACCCTTTCTTCGCCTTCCGCGGTTTCAAACCGGACTTTCAGAAAGTCTGATCGGGTGGAAAGGGCTGCTGCGTCAAGGAATATTCCGCCCGAAGGGGATTGAGGTCCTTGGCTTCGATCCCGATAGCGATTCCGATCCCGATAAAATCATATCCCGACAAGCGATGTGCCAGACGCTTATTTTTCGCGTCGGTGAGGCGTGTTGATTACCATATTTTACTTTTCAGGAGAGGCCGAAGAATAAAAAAACCCCCAGGCGGCCGTTGACCGCTCTGGGGGATTGATTCACCATCGACCAGGATTGCCTCCTGGGCTTATTTTTTGGCCTTTTTGGGATGGCACTTGGTGCAGGTGGTCGGTGCTTTTTTGGTGCCGGTCTTCTTATTGAAACTCTTATGGCAGCCCTTGCAGTTGTAGTGCAGGGCCTCGGCATGGTACTCGAGTTTTTCCTTTTTGCTCAGTTTCGGGGCATCTTTGCCTTTTGGCCGTTCACTGGGTTTTTTGTGGCATTCGATGCACCCCTGAACCGGATCGTCAGCCTTCAGTGTCAGCGGTTTGCCCTGGTCGTCGTGGTGGCATTCGCCGCAGCCGTTTTTGTACAAATCGGGGTGAGCAGCGGCGTAATCTTCGGCATGCTTTTTGTGGGAGAACTCGACAATGCCCTTTTTGTGCTTTTGGTATGCCGGGTTTTCCATTTTGATGACATCCGGTGCCGCGGCGATGCAGATTCCAACCATCAGAAACACGGCGGCCAGCGCGATGATGGCTGCCGCTGTAAGATTTGACCCCCTTTTGGTAAATTTCATGGACCCTCCTTTTCTTTGGTTAACTCAAACAGCAATTTGTTTGCCAGCTGACGCGTTTTTTGTGCCATACGGGCGGAAGCTGTTGGTGTTACTGGCTTTCCTGTTCTCCGGCGGGCGACGCGTCTGATTGCTCATTTTCCTCGACGCTTTTCGCTTTTCGCGCCTCTCGGCCAAATACCCTCGCGCCCATGATACTGATTTCATAAAGCAGCATCAGCGGAAATGCCATCATGATCTGTGTGACCACATCCGGCGGGGTGATGATGGCTGCCGCCACAAAAAACAGCAGCAGGGCGTATTTCCGGTTCTTTTTTAAAAAATCGACAGAAACTATTCCCAATCGTGCCAGGAATGTGATCACGATCGGCAGTTCAAATACCAGGCCGAATGCCAGGAGGAGCTTTGAGGAGAAGGCCAGATACTCCCGCATGGAGGGCAGGGGCCGGATGGTGTCGGTGGCAAATCCGAGGAAAAATTTAAAGCCGAAAGGGAACACGATAAAGTAGCCAAACAGAGCCCCTCCGACAAAAAATACCGTGGAAAGAAAAACAATGGGCAACAGTATTCGTCTTTCGTGCTTGTAGAGGCCCGGAGCGACGAATATCCAGAATTGGTAAATGATCACCGGGGACGCCAGGATCAGTCCCGACAAAAACGCCACTTTCAGGTAGGTAAAAAACGCTTCGGGCAGACCGGTGAAAACCATCTGATCACCGGTTTGCATTACCGATATGAGTGGTCGGGTCAGGATGTCGAACAGTCGTTCTTTAAATCCGTAAGACAGGACAAATCCGATGCCAACGGCAATAAAGCATGCAATGAGGCGTTGCCGCAGTTCATCGAGGTGATCGGTAAAGGGGACCTTGTCATCTTCAAGCATCGGCGGATGGTCCTTTCGACGGTGATGTTTCCCCTTCTTCGGTCCGGGTTTCCGGGGTCGGTTCAGAATCAGTGGCCGGTTCATCTGAATCCGGGGCGGCGGGCTCGGCGTTTACGGCCTCTTTGATGTTTTCGTTCATTTCGTCAAAGGCCTCTTTCACCTGACCAAGCTCGGTGTTGATCTCCATGGACTGTTTCAGATCGCTGGTGGCCCGCTTGAATTCGCCGACGGCGCGACCCAGCGAGCGGGCCAGGTCGGGAAGTTTTTTCGGGCCGATAACGATCAGTGCAATGGCAAGTATGAGAAGAATCTCGGGCATTCCCATGCCGAACATGTTAATCTCCTGATTAAAAGAAAAAAAATAAGAACACCAAATGCTTCGTATTAGTATCAATTTTATGGAAAGTGTCAAGCGCGATAAACCGCTGGACGGGTGATCCCGGAAAATATCTGGTCACGGCAAACCGGATGAGACGGCAGCGGCAGGCTCCAGAATAAGAAAATACAGATCCCCGGCCTCTTTCATGTGGCCGGCTGCGATTTCGGCGTAAGGACCGTTGCCCCAGAACACGTCAGCCCGTCCTGCCCCCCGGATGGCGCCGCCGGTGTCCTGGTTGAGCACAAAGCGACTCAGCCGGGTCCAGGAGTCAATACGCCCCTCTGCGGTAATCAGCGGCTGACGGGTATCGATGAATGCCAGCGCCCCTTTGGGGAAAAGCCGGCGGTCGGTGGCGATGGATCGGCCGGGGGTCAGGCGAACCGACAGGGAGCCGAGGGGGCCGTCTTCTTCGAGTTTGAAAAAAACGTAACTGGGGTTGTAATTCAGAACCTTTCGAAGAGATTCCGGGTGGTCGTTCAGATAGCGGCGAATAGCCTGCATCGACATGTCGGACCGTGCGATGGCACCCTGCTCGATGAGCAGCTTTCCGATGCTCCGGTACGGGCGGCCGTTTGTGGTGTGATAGTGCACGTTGAGGGACTGGCCGCCGGTAAGGTAAACTTTTCCCGATCCCTGAACCTGAAGAAAAAACAGATCCACCGGGTCGTCAACCCAGGCCAGTTCCTCGGCGTTTCCATCTAAAACGCGCTGCTCTTCAATCTGTTGGCGGTCATAGTAGGGAACCACCCGATTGTTTTTCGCGTGTCGTCCGATGAGGGTTTCTCCCTTGAATTTTTTGGAAAATTTCGACAGGTCGATGGTGACCAGATCTGCCGGGCGGGAATACACCGGGTGGCGATACCTTTCGGTGGGGATGGGACTGCCCTGAATGATCGGTTCGAAGTATCCGGTAAACAGCACACGGCCGGTCTCCGATCCTCCGGTCGATCGATACACCCGGTACCGGCGCGCGACAAATTCTCGAAGGGCGTCAGGGGAAGGGCGGGTGCGGATAAAGCCGAGGAACACCTCGATGGAGCGGATCATGTGGGCTGTATCGAATCGATCAGCCGCAAAGGTGAAATGGCGGTCAGGCGGCAGCCGATGCAGGTATTCCAGGCTTTTTTCAAGGGCATGTTCCAGGCCGTCGCCGTCCATGTCGTCGTCAAACCGGGGATAACCGGGCTGGCCCGGAGCAATCCGGGTCAGCGGCCCCGAGGGGGCATGGGGGGGCGGTCCGGGCATCCCGGCACATCCGGCGGCTAAAATGGCGGCCAGAATTCCCATTCCCACCAATCGAAACCAAAACCGTAGCCGTTGTTTCATGATCGATGCCTTTTGTCCGGGAGCTTGCTTTTCCCCGACGTTTCGCCGGAGAAACAGGAAATTCCAATCCATAAGCTCCACATCTCAAATAAATTACTTTATCGAAGCGGCTCAGTCGGTGCCGGTGCGGGTGAGTTTCCGGACCGGTTCGTCCACGGATGCCGGTATCGCCAGTTCCTTGCCGCCGCTGGTTGTTATGCCGAGGTCCTGAAATTTCCGGGCTGATACGAGCACGCGGCGCTCAAATGATCCGATAACGCGGTTGTAAGCCGATACCGAACGGTCGATGCTGCGGCCCAACTGATCCAGATGATCGGCCATGGATGTCAAACGTTCGTAGAGCGCAGCGCCAAGTTCGCTGACGGTCCGTGCGTTGTGGGCCATTGTTTCCTGACGCCAACCGAAGGCAACGGTTTTAAGCAGGGAGATCAACGTGGTCGGGGTGGCCAGTATAACGCCCTTTTCAGCGGCGGTTTCGATCAGATCCGGGGCATTGGCCAGCGCGGCACTGAAAAAATTTTCACCGGGAATGAACAGGACGACAAATTCGGGTGCGGGATCGAACTGGCGCCAGTAGGCTTTCCGGGCCAGTTGCAGGGTGTGGGTCTTCACCTGTCGGGCGTGAGCTGCAAATTGCGCGGCCCGGGCCTCGTCTGATTCGGCCTCGAGCGCATCGAGGTAAGCGCTGAGCGGAACCTTGGCATCGACGATGATGTGCCGATTTTCCGGAAGGTGTACAACCATGTCCGGTCGACGGGTACCGTTATCGGTCCGGACGGACTGCTGTTCGAAAAAATCACATCGTTCCTGCATTCCCGCCAGTTCAGCCACCCGTTTCAAGGTGATCTCTCCCCAGCGTCCGCGGACATGAGGCAGCCGAAGGGCTTTGGCCAGTTTACCGGTTTCCTTTTCAAGAGCCTGCTGGCTGCGGATGAGGGTGTGGATTTGCTCGGTCAGCCCGCCATAGGCATTTTGCCGGGAGCGCTCCAAGGCCTGGATCTGGCGTTCGTAGCGATCGAGCGATTCGCGGATCGGCTTTACCGTGTCCCGGACCGATTTGCCCCGCTGATCCAGGTCCCGGCTGGCGGTTTCCATGAACCGGGAGAGGGTGGCCTGGGCCAGGTCCATAAAGGCCCGGTTGTTTTCTTTCAGGGCGCTGGCCGACAGCGCGCGGTAGGAATCGGTCATTTGTTCCTGCAGCGCGGCCAGCATCGCCTGCTTTTCCTCAGCGGCCGAGCGTTCCTGATCCAGCCGGGCGGTCAGTGTGGCGCTGTGCTCCTTGAGGGCTGTGATGGTGCGGTTCAGTCCGGAAACTTCATCTGTGCGCTCGGCAAGCTGTTTTTCGATGCTGTCCAGACGCTCCAGGCGTCCGATGGCGTTGCTGTGGTTGGCAGACATCGTCATCAGCGACTCGCGGTTTGCTGCCAGCTCGCGGTTTGCTTCAACCAGTCGGGATTGAATGGAATCGGCTTCAGCCGCCTTGGTCTTCAGCGTTTCGTTGAGCGCGGTCATCTTCACCCGGTATTCCGAGCGCAGACCGGACAGGCGCAACCACGCGATCAGTCCGCCGATCAGCAGGCCGCCGGCGGTTCCGATGAGAATAAAAAGAGCCGAAGGGGGAATCGGAATCATCAGGAGCCATTTGTTTGAGTAAAGGTCGTCAATTAAGTGATAGACACGATCCAGCGCATTATCATTTTATCCGGCTGTGGCCGATGATCGAATGAAATGGCCGCTTTTGCCTCCGGTTTTCTCTACCAGGCAGATATCCGATATGGTCATCTCCCGATCATGCGATTTGCACATGTCGTATATGGTCAGCGCCGCTCCGGCAACCGCGGTCAGTGCCTCCATTTCCACACCGGTTCGATCCAGGATACGGGCGGTCGCCTGAATTTTAATGGCGTGTGTGGCCGGATCCGGGAAAAATTTTACCGCCACGTGGGTGAGGTTCAACGGGTGGCACATGGGGATCAGGTCAGCGGTTTTTTTGGCTGCCATGATTCCGGCAATCCGGGCGGTTTCCAGAACATTTCCTTTTTTGACGGTCCGTTGACGGATTTTGTGGAACGTCTCCGGCGTCATGGTCACCACCCCCTGGGCAACGGCCGTTCGCGGGGTTGGCGCCTTTTCGGTCACATCGACCATCCGGACGCGGCCCTCGGCGTCCAGGTGCGTAAATTCAGGCATGCGGTACTCCTTGCTTTGCCGATCCGACAAGCGGAACCGGTGTTACAGGTGTTAAATGAATGTTTCGGTTTTTCGGGTCACTGTCGTCTTGATGGCATTCAGTACATCGCTCAGGGTTTCGATGACGTGTTCGCGGATGTCCCCGGCAACGACCAGGCCCATGACATCGTCACCAACGGAAAGGGGCCGGTTTTCCCGGATCTCGACCAGGATTTCAATGATGCCCGGCCGGGATTTGTGCTCCTCGATGATCCGTTCCAATCGGTCGTGATCCACCTGGACCGTCAGCCCGCTCACCGCTTTTCCGTCCCGCGATGTGCCGCGCACCACTCCGTTGTGGCAGAGTATCATTCCCACCCGGTCATAATCCGGGTGCTGTTTTATCGTATCGATCATATGGTTCAGATCCATGTTGCCTCCGCTGTGATTGGTCCGGCTTCCGTAAACAGTGAAGCCGGTGTGTGTTTCAGAAATCGGTTCGGTCCCGTTTGCTGCCGGCTGCCAGCAGGCTTTCGGCCTGCTCGAGATCCTCGGGACGGTTGATATTGAAAAAGGACATCAGTTCCGGGTCTATCTGGCGAAGCACCCGTTCGGATACCGACCGGATCCGGTGCTGTTTGAACACCCGTTGAATTTTGAATTTCTGCTGGCGAAGACTCCGTTCGACCGGCTTGAGGCAGGTTTTGGCATAAACGGCACAAAGCGGCTCCATGCCGGCCGCGGTCCGGGGCATCACCACATCCACCTGGGGGGCGATCCGGTCCACTACAGCCTTAACGACCGCCTGTTTGAGAAACGGGGTATCACAGGCGGTAAAGAAGACATAAGGCGTTCTGGCATAAAAAAGACCGGTATGAATCCCCGTCAGCGAGCTTCTGACGGCAAACAGGTCAGAGACCATTTCAACATTCCAGTCCAGATAGAGCAGCGGATGGTTGGTCACCAGGAGAATGTCATCAAACAGACCGCCAAATACCTCAAGCAGATGATCGAGAATCCGTTTTCCGCCGATTTCGATCAGGGCTTTGTTTTGTCCGGAAAACCGGGTGTTGAGCCCTCCGGCCAGGATAACTCCGGTGCACGCTGTTTTCATGGTGTATGGCTGTTCATGGATATGTGTCAACAATCGCCGGGCGGTTGGCCTCCCCGTGAGGTCTTGTCGCTGAAAAATGGCGGTTTCCTCTGCCTGTAAGTTGTCGTCACCTTAAGAGAATATTCCTTCAAAATCAAGGCGGAGTGCCATTTTCCGGAGTTTTGGAACGGAGAAGGGGGATGGGGAGGATCAGGGTGGTGAGAATAAACTGTACTTCAGCGCCCCTCCGGCATATGGTTCGGGTTGCGTGACTGCCTGCCGGCGGTTGGCCGCTTAGGAAATCCCGTGTCCCATGTGCCCACAAGGGGCTTGATAAACAGGGGCAACCCGATGTAATTGAACTGGTTTTAAAAATGCCACACCCGACATTCGGGCGGTTTCGGTTACCGGATAAGACGGGCTGGCAGCTAACGCACCACGAGGGGGTACAGATGGGAACAAAAGACCACAAATTGTCGGCACCCTCATCGGTCCGGGTGGGGATCATTACCGTCTCCACGACCCGGACCCTGGCCACGGACAAAAGCGGGCAGTGGATGGGCAAAGCGGTGATCAAAGAGGGGCACGAGGTGGTGCACCACCAGGTTATACCGGATCAGCAACAGATGATTGCGGAAACCGTGCGGCGGGTGATCCGGGAGAATGCACCCCACGTGCTGCTGGTCACCGGCGGCACCGGTATCAGCCCCCAGGATGTAACGATCGAAGCCGTTCGTCCCCTTTTTGCCAAGGAGCTGACCGCCTTTGGCCCGCTTTTTTCCCAGCTCAGTTTTGAGGAGATCGATTCGGCGGCTATACTGTCACGGGCAACCGCCGGCGTGATCGACGGGAGTATCGTGTTTTGCATGCCCGGAAGTCTGAATGCCTGCAAACTGGCCTGCAGGCAGTTGATTTTTCCGGAACTGGGCCATCTGGTCCGCCATGTCGCCGAGAACTGATCAGGAATCGCTGTCGGGCGGCTCGGGGATCGGGACCTTTACAAAATCGATCCCCTCGTTTTTGAGCAGATTTTCCTCTTCCTGAGTGCTGACGCCCCGGATATTTCGCGGTTCGCTGGCACCGTAGTGAATTTTCAGTGCTTCCTTGGCAAAGTCCGGGCCGACATCATCGAAATTTTTTTCAACATAATCGACAATTTTTCGGCTGATGGCAGCCAAATCAACCGCCGGGGCTTTGGGAGGGGTGGGACGCGAGGTTTTAATGGCAAACGTGGATGGCACCTTGCTTACCTGCGTGTCGTTGCATACCGGGCAGGCAATCAGATCCTTTTCCTTCTGCGCTTCATATGCCTGGTTGTCTTCAAACCAGCCCTCAAATACATGGCCGTATGCACACTGCAAATCAAAGGCAATCATGAGTCGGTAGTCGGTTGTGCTGCATTTACGGGCCCGGTGATCGGGAACATGAAAGGTGTTTCATCCGTGTTCCTCCGGGAAGCCGGAAATGCGCAGTGATAAGCGATTGTTTAAAAATTCCGGTCACTAATCAACAGTAGAAATTAATCGACTAAAATTATCATAGCAATGAGTTTTTTTAAAGAAATTATTGACAGCCCCGGGCTTTTCAACACAAATTACCCAAAAATTGTTGCCCGCCTGCATCCTGAAAGCCGGTTTGACAGTGGATGAATTGACTGCAAACGCATGAGAGCGGACCCGATCGATGCATGTTTCCCGCAGACAGGCTGCTGAAGCGAATACTGGGCCCGATCCTCGCGCGTTTTCATTTCAAAATCCCAAACCACTTTCATTGCAGCTGACTATGAGCTCTCGGTGAACAGCCGGCCGATCGTTTTTCGAGAAACGCCGCCGGCAATGGAGGACTTCTTCGTGAAACGTCTCGTGTATTTTTGCATCGTCATATTGGGTTTCGCTTTGACCGTCTGGGCCGACACCATGTATGTCGGCGGTTCCATCAAGATCATGGTGCGCACCGCACCGGCAACCAATCGGAAAATCATCAGTATGCTGAATACCGGTCAACAGGTGGACGTGTTGCAGGAAGAGGGCAATTGGGCTCGGGTCAGGCTGCCCGATGGAAAGGAAGGGTGGGCGTTGAGTCAGTACCTTACCGCCTCGCCGCCCGCGCGGCTGAAGCTTGAGCGTCTTGAGGCGGAACACCAGGTACTGAAAGCCAAATCCGCGCCTCTGATCAAGGAGAATCAGACCTTGAAAACGGATCTGGAGCAGCTCGAATCCGAGCTGGCTGACAGTCAGCAATCCTTTGAATCGCTGGAGTCCGCCCATGAGGCGCTGAAACAGGACGCTTCCGAGTACTTATCGCTCAAGGCAAAATTTGATCAATTGAATCGCCAGATGGAGGAACAGAAGCAGTTTATCGAAACCTGCGAGGGTGAACTCGTGTCTTTGGAACGTAACCGGAACATCCGCTGGTTTCTCAGCGGGGCAGGCGTTCTGGTTGTCGGATTCATTATCGGGTTCAGCACGCGGCCTAAACGACGGCGTTCCTCGTTGCTATAGTCATTTTGGTTACGTTTCCGGTTTATCCGGTTTAAGGGGTATGTACGGCATGTGCGTGAAAACAGATTTTCTAGTGATCGGCAGTGGGGTTGCCGGTCTTTGCTTTGCCCTGAAAGTGGCCGAGCACGGCACGGTGGCACTGGTTACCAAAAAGGCGGTCATGGACTCCAACACCAACCTGGCACAGGGAGGGATCGCCTCGGTTTTTGGTGAGAACGACTCTTTGGCCATGCATGTTCAGGACACACTGGCGTCCGGAGACGGTCTTTGCAACCGGGACGTGGTTGAGATGGTCGTCGGCCAGGCACCGGCCCGGGTGCGGGAACTGATGGACCTGGGGGTTCGATTTAATCTGAAGCCGTCGGCCGGGGGCCGGGCTGACTTTGACCTGGGCCGGGAAGGGGGGCACACCAAAAACCGGATCGTTCATGCCCATGACATGACCGGCCAGGAGGTGGAGCGGGTTCTGGTCAACCTGGTCCGCTCACACGATCGAATACAGCTGTATGAGAATCACATCGCCATCGATCTGGTCACCTGTTCCACCCGGATCAAGAGGGGAATGGTCACCACCACCCACGAGGCGTTCTGCTGCGGAGCGTATGTGCTGGATCGGATGAGCAGCACGGTGAAAACCTTCTCGGCAAACATTACGCTGCTGGCCACCGGTGGTGCGGGCAAGGTGTATCTGTATACCAGCAATCCGGATATTGCCACCGGCGATGGGATTGCCATGGGGTATCGAGCTGGCGCCGGGGTGGCGAATCTTGAGTTCGTTCAATTTCATCCGACCTGTCTGTATCATCCCGATGCCAAGAACTTTTTAATTTCCGAGGCCGTTCGCGGGGAGGGCGGCGTATTGCTTGATGCCGCCGGCCGGGCGTTTATGGAGCGTTACGATCCCCTCAAGGATCTGGCCTGCCGGGACGTGGTGGCCCGGGCCATTGACACCGAACTGAAGAAAAGCGGCAACGACTGCGTCTATCTGGATATTTCCCACCGGGATGCGGATACTGTCCGACAGCGGTTTCCCAATCTTTACGAGAAATGTCTGGGGTTCGGCTTTGATATGACAGCGGAGCCGCTGCCGGTTGTGCCGGCGGCCCATTACATGTGCGGGGGCGTTGTCACCGACACCCGGGGGCGGACTGATATCCAGCGCCTTTTTGCCGTTGGGGAAACCGCCTTTACCGGACTTCACGGAGCCAATCGCCTGGCGAGCAACTCCCTGGCCGAAGCCCTTGTCTATGCCGAGGCAGCGGCTAATCAGGCCATTTCTGATCATGAACAAGGGCAAACCGGTCCCATGCCGGAAATTGCGCCGTGGGATGAGGTCGGTACAACGGACAGCGACGAGGGGATTGTGGTGTCCCATAACTGGGATGAAATTCGCCGCTGCATGTGGAATTACGTAGGGATCGTGCGCTCGAACAAGCGCCTTGCCCGGGCGAGGCGCCGGATCGATATCATCCAGAATGAAATTCAGGAATATTACTGGGATTTCAAGGTTTCGCCCGACTTGATCGAACTGCGAAACATTGCCACCGTGGCCGATTTGATTGTTCAGTGCGCCATGCATCGGAAAGAGAGCCGGGGGCTTCATTTCAATATCGAGTACCCGGGCAAAGATGATCGGCGGTGGAAGAAAGACACCTTTTTGCGGCGACCGTTTTTGGGCTGATGATCAGTTGCCGGTTTGACAGGACACCGGGTTGGGTATCCAGTGCAAACCGGCGGGGTGCTCCGGCGGACTGGCTGCATTCGATCTGGCACGTGACGGCACAACGGTGCCGCCGGGAAATGTATTGACAACAAATCGGTTCGTATTAAGTTTAAACCAACTCTATACCGGCCCATTCAATTTTTTTTTAACGGAATGCGGTCACGACAACTGGCAGATGTGTGTCCGCTTCGGGCGGAACGTGGTGCGAACGAAGGAGATCCATGGCAACAAAAAGGGACTATTACGAAGTGTTGGGGGTTAATCGAGGTGCCTCTGACTCTGAATTGAAGACGGCGTATCGGAAACTGGCACTGAAATTCCACCCGGACCGGAACCCGGGTGACAAAGAGGCCGAGGAACAATTCAAGGAAGCTGCCGAGGCCTATGAGGTGCTACACGACCCCCAGAAACGTCAGATCTATGACCAGTACGGCCATCAGGGACTCGAAGGAACCGGCTTTTCCGGCTTTGGCGGATTCGAGGATATTTTTTCGAGTTTTGGTGGAATTTTTGAAGATCTGTTCGGTTTTGGAGGTGGGGGCGGTCGTCGTTCCCGCAGTCATGTCCAGCGCGGTGCCGATCTTCGGTATGATTTGACCCTGAGTTTCATGGATGCCGCGTTCGGCACTGAAACCGAGATCGAGGTCCAAAAAAGGGTCACGTGCCCGGAGTGCTCCGGAACCGGCTGTGAATCCGGTACCCAGCCCGAGACCTGTGCCCATTGTCAGGGGGCCGGGCAGGTTTCCCGAACCCAGGGATTTTTTACAGTTCGGACAACCTGCCCGGTCTGCCGAGGCAAGGGGCAGATGATCACTCATCCCTGTAAAACGTGCGGGGGGGGCGGTCAGGTGGTGGACCGAAAAACCGTTGCCGTAAAAATTCCCGCCGGCGTAGACTCCGGCTCGCGGCTGCGCCTGAGCAACGAAGGCGAAGCGGGGGCCTATGGTGGACCGCCGGGGGATTTGTATGTGTTTATCTCTGTTGAGCCCCATGAATTTTTTCATCGGGACAATACCAATGTCATCTGTCAGGTACCCATAACCGTTGTTCAGGCCATTTTGGGGGATGAAATTTCGGTCCCCACGCTCAACGGCGAAAAAACGTTGAAAATTCCCAAGGGAACCCAGCATGGGGATGTGTTCCGCTTCAAAGGCGAGGGCATCCCATCGCTTCGAAACCGCCGACGTGGTGATCAAGTCATCCAGGCGGTGATCAAGATACCCACCAGCGTGAGCAAGAAGCAGGAGAAACTGCTTCGGGAATTTGAAAAACTCGAGACCAACAAGCTGGCCAATAAGTTGAAGAATATACTCAAAAGCGGCGCTGCCAGTGAACTGCAATAATCAGGTGAGCGAAATTCTGTTCCTGTGGAGCAGAGCTGACAGAGGGTATGCACTTGCCCCCCGGAATGATAATTTCGGGGGGATTTTATTGAATCGGAATTGAGAGGGTGTATGTTTGAGCTGAAAGTGGTGACTCACTTCGCGGCGGCACATCAGCTGAAGATGGTGGGCCGCAAGTGTGAAAATCTGCACGGGCACAACTGGAAAATTGAAGTGTGTGTTGCCGGCGAAACTCTGAACGAGGCCGGCGTATTGATGGATTTCGGTGAGGTGAAAAAGCACCTGGCTGATGTCATGAAAAAGCTGGATCACCAGCACCTGAACGATCTGCCTGCATTTGGCAACGGCAATCCGCCCTCCTCGGAGCACATCGCCGTATACATTGCCCGGGAGCTTCAGGTGGCCATCGCGGATCCCAACGTCAAGGTATCCCGGGTGACGGCCTGGGAATCGGAAAATGCCTCCGCGACTTACAAGCCCTGACCAGTGGTGAAACCGCGGCGCTCTGAAGGCGCGGTTTCACCCGACCGATAGTTTGCGCGTTGACCGCTCGCGAGCACAAGGATCATGAGCGAAAAAATTTGATCACGCGCAACGTGGAAAACTATCCACCCTCGGTGACGTGACGAATCAATTCATCACGGGTCACGATTGCGGCCACATCGTCAACGTGTTTTCGAATCGCCTCCAGTCCCCCCTCCTGCCGGTCTACCAGAATGATCGCCCGGACGACCGTCAGGCCCTCCGATTGAGCCCTCTCGATAGCGGTGACTGTCGACCCTCCGGTGGTGGCCACATCATCGATAATTACCACCCGGTCACCCGGATGAAGATCACCTTCGATCCATTTGACGATGCCATGGTCTTTCTGTGTCTTGCGGATGGAGAAGGCCTGGATCGGTTGCCCCTTGAGCTCTGATGCAAAGGCGGTGGCGACGGCCAGCGGGTCGGCCCCGAAGGTCAATCCGCCGACACCGTCCGCATTGAGATCTTTGATGGCGTCGAACACCAGGTGACCGGCCAGGTACATGCCCCGGGGGCTGAGCAGCGTCGGTTTGCAGTTGACGTAAAAATTGCTCAATCGCCCGGAAACGAGTTTGAATACCGGTTTTTCACTGTATTTAAACGATTTTTTGCAGAGAATGTCGATCAGTTCTGTTTTCATGGTAATGGCTTGCTTTCTTGTCGTCCCGGCCGGGCGATATCCGAAACGATACCGCCATCGGACATGCCGCTGCCCGTTCGATCGGGAAGAAACAGTTGATTTTACGGGGTTGATTCGATATGAAAAAGCCTCCACTGAAATGGAAGAAGCCTGTTAATGGGAATCAGCGGAGGCTTTGAGCAAGGAAAACTGGAAACAGCACTCCTTGGGCTCGGCTCGAACCCTTATCAACAAAATTCACGCGGGTCAATTGAAGATTCCCGCCCCCCGGGCAGGTGGCAATCTGCCCTGACGGGCTGCCCGCCCTTCTGGCTCGTGCTTTCTCTTGGCAGGTTCGATTGCCGGAAGAACAGCGCTCCTCCGCGGGGAGGTCCTGTATCGATATCCCTATGGTCTGGAAAATCCAACTGACTGTCAGGTCAATTGGCCTGATTATCGGCTGTATCCTCGCGCTCTGCCCCATCGCAGCGGCTCAGAGCTATTCCCTCAGCGATACGATCCGTGAAGCGCTTGCGGCCAACCTTGAAATCAAGGCGTCCCGGGAGGCTACCCGGGCGGCCTTGGCTACCCGAAAAGCGAGCCGCACCACTTTTTTCCCGACGTTCAGCGCCGCCTACCAGTACCAGCGCAACGACGAGTCGTCCAGCATCGGGGGCTTTTCCATGTCGTCCAAGGAGCTGTACGTGCTGAACACCGGTTTCAGTCAGCCGATTTTTACCGGATTTGCGCTGCTGAGCCAGTATCGGATCGACGGCCTCAATCTGGACGTTGCCGAGTTGTCCGAGAAGCTCGTTCGTCAGGATGTGATTCTGACTGCCAAACAGGTGTACTTCAATGTCCTGAAAGCGCAAAAGCTGCTTAAAGTGGCCGAGGATACGGTGGCCAATCTGACTGCTCAAAAGGAGGTTGCCAGAGATTTTCATGAGGTGGGGATGACGCCGTTAAACGACCTGCTGGAAGCGCAGGTTGCTCTGGCCAATGCCCGCCAGGCTATGGTTGTAGCGAAAAACGACCTGGCGATTGCCGAGGCAAATTTTAATGTGGTCCTGAGGCGACCGGTCAATTCGGCCGTGATCGTGGACGATATTCTGGACTACAAACCGTTTGGCCCGGGCATCGATTATTGCCTGAAAACCGCCCGTGCCAACCGGTTGGAGGTCCGGGCCAGCGAACTGGAGGTGTCGATTGCCGAGCGGGAGGTGAAGCTGAGCCAATCGGGCTATTATCCGACTGTTACCGTGGACGGGGATTATTTTCGACGCGGCACCAACTGGGATGTCGACGGCGGCTCGGGAATTTACGATCCGGACGGCTGGACCGTGACGGCCCTGGCCTCCTGGGATTTCTGGGAATGGGGCCGCACGGCATACGGTGTGTCGGAAAAGCGAAGCCGAATGATGCAGGCAATTTATCGGCGGGATCAACTCCTTGACACCATAGAGCTGCAGGTCAAGGAGGCCTTTTTAAAGACCCGCGAGGCTGAGACGAATATCACGACAGTTGA
>ENA-ORCT01000498-ORCT01000498.1-marine-metagenome-genome-assembly--contig:-NODE-498-length-18805-cov-3.250961_pt1 | contig 18805 bp, 14 predicted proteins | sample MGYA00248632_ERZ508511 | MGnify/ENA primary metagenome ERZ508511 (study PRJEB26182, sample SAMN06268839) | marine metagenome | isolation source: Tt an P1-techrep anaerobic enrichment on pine from sediment...
TGCCGCCGGCCAGACGTGCGACGTCAACCGCTGGCAGGCGTTTGCCGATTTTGCGTTACAGCACGGCCTCATCGAGACGCCGGTGAATGTCGCCCCCCTGCTGCCGGTTTTGAATGGAAAGTGATTGCTTCAGCGATCTGCCGGGCCGCCTGCAGTGGGTCGGCGGCCCGGGACACGGCGCTGATCACGGCCACCCCGGCCGCGCCGCGGCTCAGGCAGTCGCCCGCCCGCTCGACGGTGATGCCGCCGATGGCAACCACCGGCAGCGGAATCAGCTGCACCATTTCTTTAAGGCCCTCCAGACCCCGCACCGGTTTGGCATCTGCCTTGGTGCCGGTGGCAAAGACCGGTCCGCTGCCCGCGTAATCGCAGGGCGCCAGATCGGTTCGGGCCATCTCCTCAGGTGTGGATATCGAGATGCCGATAATAGTTCGGGGCCCTAAGATGCGCCGGGCCTCGGCCGGTGGCGTATCGTCCTGGCCCAGATGGACCCCGTCGGCCTTTACGGCTTCTGCCAGCCGGACATTGTCGTTGACGACAAATGGTACGCCGTTTCGCCGGCAAAGGTCGCGAATGGCACGGGCCTCCGGCAGATGTTCGTCCGTGGCGCTTTTGTTGCGGTACTGGATAAAGGTGGCCCCTCCCTCAATCGCGGCCCGGACCTGTTCAAGGGCAGACAGGACGGGGGCGTCCTGATCCGTTATGAAATAAAACCGCAGGAGCCGGGCCAGCTCCGATCGGTTTATGGGCTTCTCGTTCATGAAACTATGTGTCCTCAGAAGATATCGCGGTGCCTTTTTAAGAATTGAATCATGCGGCTTGAGCGCTGATTAAAAAATTGCCTGACAAACGTTCTCTGGCTTTTGAAAAACAGTGTGCCGCCCGAAGCGCTTTTGCGCTGTTGGGGGGCGGCTACGGGCCGTATACTTCAATCGGCAGGGTGGGTTGTCAAGCTTTTTTCAGTATTTTGATATGTAACGTCCCTTCGGGAAAAAGTGAATGTGGTTTTTTATCATATAATCATTTGAATCGCCTCCGGCACGGGAGCCTATCGGAAGCGGCTTCTGGGGGTTACGGAGTGGGTGCCTCCAGATCATGACAATCGCCGCACACATTCTCCGATCGCACATGGAGGTGGTGACACATGTCGCATTCCATGTCATTGCCGTAATGGGGCGATTCGTGGGGGTTGAACGCTTCATCCGACCGGGTCAGGGCTGCGACTTCCCGGGGCTCGCCGTGGCATTCCCGGCACCGATCCGTGGCCACAAAGGCGAACGGTTTTTTGTCGTGACAGTCCATGCAGGTCACCTCCCCGGCCAGGTGGACGTGCCCCAGGGGGATTTTGCCCCTGAGTGAATTTTTCTCCTTGCCATGACATGAATCGCAGTCGGTGTTTTGGTCTCCGGTCAACGACACATGCCCCGGCGGCAGCACCGCTCTTGCGCCGTGGCATGCGGCACAGTCCCTGAATTGTGCACCTTCCGTGCGTTTTGCTTTGGCCGTATCCGCTGCCGGTCCGAGAGCCGGAAAGGACAGGATCACCAAAAAGGCCGTAACTAAATATCGGGTCTTAAAATGGAGCATCCGCTTCCCCATCAGAAGGGGGTGCCGCAATACGGCATCCCCCTGTTTCATTTTGAACGTATCAATTTGTCTGCTTTTCCGGAATCAGGCCATGGCCGCATGCCGGCCGGCAACGCGGCCGAAAACGATGCAGTCCAGAAAGGCGTTGCTGCCCAGGCGGCAGGCACCGTGGATGCCCCCGGTGACCTCACCGGCCGCATAAAGCCCCGGGATGATCTTTCCTTTAAGGTCGATCACCTGGGCGTTTTTGTTGATCTGCACGCCGCCCATGCAATGGTGGACCTTGGGCCAGGCAAATCCCACATAGAAGGGGCCCGTTTCCACGGGTTTGTCATCCTTGGGGATCGGCTTGCCGAACTCCTTGTCCTCCCTGGCCTGAACGAACTGGTTGAACCGATTGACCTGGGCCTTGAAATCGGACCAGGGCATGTTGAACTCGCTGGCAATGTCTTTGAGCGTATCGAATTTTTTCACCACCCCCTTGGCCAGCGCCTTGTCGATATAATGGGCATAGCTTTTGACCCCCTCACTGTCCACGATGGGAAGGCAGGTGTGGCCGGTGGCAAAGATGGCCTCGGCCCGGATTCGCCGGTCCGCCAGTTCGTTGACGAAGCGCTTGCCCGTGGCCGGGTCGACCATGAGCCCGTGCATGAAATTCCTGAGGTTGAAAAGAGCGCCGATCCCCACGCCTTTTTCCTTGGGGTTGCCCCAGGGACCGGATTGAATCCAGCAGAGTTGAATCGGGGTGGCCCCGAGCCTGAGAAGTTCGATCAGGGCATCAGCCGTGGCCCCCGGGTGGTTGGTGCAGGTCACGTCGGCGCCGAGACGGGGGTCCTGAAGTTCCCTGAAACGAACGTCGTAGCCAAAGCCTCCGGCCGCGACGATGACGCCTTTCTTGGCCCTGACATTCTTGACGGTTCCGCTGTCGGCGTTCGGGAATCGGTATCCTTCCCGTATCCGGACGCCCTGCACCCGGCCCTTTTCGTCCACCACATACGTGGAGACCATAACCCCGGTCCTCACGGGAACGCCGAGTTCTTTCAACTTTTTCAGGGCCGGCCGTATAAAGGCAGCTCCCGATCCTTCCCTGGTCTTCAGTGACCGGGGTACGGAATGCCCGCCCAGGTGGACGACCTCGTCCCTGTACTCGACGCCCAGGACCTCCTCGCTCCAGTCGATCACGTCCCGGGATTTTTCGGCCACGATCCGGACCAGCTCCGGGTCGTTGAGACCCAAACCGGCCTTTACCATGTCATCCAGAAGCAGATCGGGGGAGTCCTTGATGCCGTATTTTTCCTGGAGTTTTGAGCAGGCGCAGGCAATCAGTCCACCATTGATGGTCGAGTTCCCTCCCGGCAGCCGCATTTTTTCAAAGACCACCGTCCTGGCTCCCGCCTTTTTAGCATCAATGGCTGCTGCCGTGCCTGCGAATCCGGTGCCGATGACCACCACATCGAACTCTTCATCCCATTTGTCCGGCATGGGGGACGCCTCGGCCTTTTTGCTGCCGCTCATCAGTCCGCCGGCCACCAGCCCGGCTCCAAGGATCGTACCACCTGAGATCTTCATAAATTCTCGTCTGTGAAGTTTTTTTTCAGGCATCTTCTTTCTCCTTCAATTTTGTTTTTGAAGAATTCGAGGAAAGGTCGGAGAGTCTGCTTTTTTGATTTTAAATCTACTCGAGCAAATTCGACCGCAACTGCTGGGGAAATGAAAGCGCAAACGATGTGCCAATGCGTGTGTCAAAGGACGGAAAGTCGGTAAAATAAGTTAAGTGACTATAATGAAATTGAAAAAGGAAAGTCAGTTGCTCTCATAATTGCCAGTAGAGATCTGCTGTGTTTCCGCAGCCGGTGTCGGCGTGTTTACACCTTGTAAAATTTAGCGACAGGCCAAAGGGGGCCTCAGCCAACCATTTGTTGTGGTCAACCTTCGGTATCTTTCCTTTTTTCAGCCGGTTGACCGGCATTTTTTTAAAGCGGAACAGTGGCATGCTCCTTGCTGCATTTCTTTGCACTGCACGAAGCTTCAGTGTGCTGCACGCGGTCGGGTGGTTCGTTCTTTTGCACCCTTCGCGCATTCAGGTCCATTGACGAACAATCGATCTTCCATTTTTTTCCATTGCTCTCACGGCGGCAAAGGAACTGGGAATGAAACCCTTCCGATTTACCAGTATACGGCATCGGCTGACCTTCTGGTTTCTCATCGTGTCAATTCTGCCCCTGATTATCGTCAGCGGGGTTCAATACCGGTTGCGGGTCCAGGCGATCGAAAAGCGGGCCTTTAACAAGCTTGAGGCGATCCGCGAACTTAAGGTCAACGAACTCAACGACTGGATCGATGAAAAACTGAGCGATCTGGAAACCATCAGTCAGGATCCGGAGATCCGTCTTCTGGAGGATCTGTTTTACAAGGAGACGCTGTCCCCGGCGGAATGTACCATTCTGGACAGCGTGAGGGAGAGCTTGTGCCGGTTTGTGGAAAATTATCCGGATTACCTGGAAATCAGCGTGCTGGACCCTTTGACCGGCGATATCCAGCTGTCCACGAATCCGGTGATGGAAGGGCAGAATCGGGCCGGAAATCCGTATCTGACCGAGCCGCTCAAGACCAGCGGGATATATATCAAAGGCATTTTCTATTCGAAAAATCTTCGGCGCATGTCCATGACCTTTTCCAAGCCAATCCTGTGCCGTAAACATCATGGGGCACACGTGGTCGGTGTGGTCATGCTTCGGGTGGATCTCCAGCATTCGGTGTACCAGTTGATCGAGGACTACTCGGGTCTGGGAAAAACCGGAGAGACGCTGCTGGTGAACCGGGATCTTCGGGCTTTGAACCGGCTGCGGTGGTCGTCTCTTGAACCGCTTCGGTTGACGTTGAACGGGACGCCGGAACGACAGGCCATCCGGGGAAATGCGGGAATTACCGAAACCACTGACTACCGGGGCCAAAAGGTCCTGGCGGCCTATGGCTTTATCCCGAAAACCGGCTGGGGGTTTGTGGCCAAGCAGGATCTCAGGGAGATCAATGCACCGATTCGGTCCATGCTGCTCAACACTCTGGCTATGATGGCGCTGTCGGTTCTCGTCGTTTATTTTGTGACGAAATTTCTGAGCAAAAATATTGCCAGTCCGGTCCTTGAGATGACCGAGGTGTCAAAACGAATTCAAGGCGGGGATCTGCATGCGAGAAACCATACCTTTTTCTCCGATGAACTGGGATTCCTGGCCGGATCCTTCAACCGCATGGCGGATTCGCTGATGCAGCAGATTGAAAACCAGCGCGACGAGACCGAAATTATCGACGCCGTGGCCCGGGCCGGTGATTTGAGCGAGTTCGCCGAGCAGCTGCTGCGCCGGCTCATGGCGGTCAGCGGGTCGCATCTCGGCGGGTTTTATCTTCGCAGCAAGGATGGCGAGCGCTTTGAGTATTTTACTTCCATCGGACTGAACCCCGAGCCCATCATGTCCTTTGAGGCCAAGCATGTTGAAGGAGAGTTCGGGCGGGTTCTGGCAACCCGGCAATTGTCTCATATCGAAAATATTCCGGCGGATACCGTCTTTACATTCAGAACCTTTGCCGGTGAGGCCGTTCCCAAAGCGACCCTGACCATTCCCCTGGTAGTCAACGATGTGGTTCAGGCCATTATCTGCCTGGCCAGTCTGAGCAGGTATTCCCAAAAGAGCCTGGATCTGCTGAGCAAGTCCTGGGTGACGGGACTGAACACATCCTTTTCAAATCTTCTGGCCAACGAAGAGACCCGTCGACTGGCCGGGGAGTTGCGGGAAAAGAACGAGGAATTGCGCATTCAGGCCGAAGAGATGACCGCTCAGGCCGCCAAATTAAAACAGCAGTCGGACGAGCTTCAGAAAAAAAACGTGGAACTGGAGATCAAACGTTTTCAGGTGGAGGAGGCCAATCGCCTCAAGAGCCAGTTTCTGTCCAATATGAGCCATGAACTTCGAACGCCGCTGAATTCGGTCATGGCCCTCTCCCGCCTGCTGATTATGACAGCCAAACCGAAACTCTCCGCAGAGGAGGGAAATTATCTTGAAGTCATTGAGCGGAACGGTAGAAACCTTTTGGATCTGATCAACGATATCCTCGATTTGTCAAAAATCGAGGCCGGCCGGATGGATGTCGTTGCCAAAACGTTTTCACCGGTCTCCGTGGTGAAGATGGTCGTGGAGCGTGTCGACCCCCTTGCCCGGGCCAAAGGGCTCCGGCTGGAGATTCATTTTCCACCGGACTTTCCCCGTATCGCCAGCGATGAGGCAAGAGTACATCAGATTCTTCAGAATATAATCGGAAATGCCGTGAAATTTACCGAATCGGGTGGGGTGACGATCTCCGGCACCAGTGACGAGGAAAAGATCTACATCGAGGTGGCCGACACCGGCATCGGCATCCCGGAGCGCTCTCTTCCCCATATCTTCGAGGAGTTCCGGCAGGTTGACGGCACCGCGTCCCGTAAATACGAGGGAACGGGACTGGGGCTCGCCATTGCGTCCAAGGCGGCGGTTCTGCTTGGTGGGAACATATCCGTTGAAAGCGCCGCGGGAAAGGGGTCCTCGTTTACCCTGGTCCTGCCGCTGACCTGTTCCGGGGACATGGCTGCGGGTCAGACCGGCCTGTCTCCCTCGCCGGCTGCTGAGGTTCAGCCGGAAGAAAAGACGGTGCTGGTGGTCGACGACGACCCGGCATCGGTGATCATGCTCTCCAGTTATCTGCGACGGGAAGGATATCATACGGTCGTCGCCACATCCGGCAAGGAGGCTTTACGGCTTGCAGAAACTCATCATCCCTTCGCCGTAACCCTGGATATTGTGATGCCCGAAATGGATGGTTTCGAAGTGCTGCAGGCGCTGAAAAAAAATCCGGCCACACAGGATATTCCGGTCATTATCGTTTCCATATCCGAAGACCGGGAGACCGGATTCGCACTGGGGGCCACAGGATATGTCAGCAAACCGGTGAACCATAAGCAGTTGATGGGAGAGATTCACAAGGTTGGACGGCCGGATCATCGGGCGCTTGCCGACTATACCGTTATGATCGTTGATGACAATGAACTTGACCGGACGGAGATCGACCGGATGGTCAGGGAACACGGGATGAAAACGGCGGTGGCTCAGGACGGTGACAGCTGTCTGGCGCTGCTTGCCCGAAGGATTCCGGATATCCTTCTGCTGGATCTGCTTATGCCGGGGATGGACGGCTTCTCGGTACTGGATCATGTGCGCAACAAATTGGTGCTGAAAGATCTTCCGGTCATTATCGTAACGGCCAAAGATCTCTCCAGGGAAGATCGGCGCCGATTGAACGGACAGGTGGCCGCTGTGCTGGAGAAGCGTTCGACGTCACAAACGGGCCTGCTGGAGGAACTGAAACGCTGCCTCCTGGGGATTGAACGGCGTGAGGTCCATCGCTCAGAGGACCCGTTGCCCTTCGTGCCGGATCACCCGGTTGCGGGCCGGGCCGGAAATTCGACCGTGCGTCCCGCCATTTTGGTCGTTGAAGACAACCCGGATAACATGATCACGCTCAAGGCAGTGCTGCAGGATCGCTATGAAATTTGTGAGGCATCCGATGGCGAAGAAGGGCTCCGGCTGGCCCGGAAAATACACCCGGATCTGATTCTTCTGGATATGGGGCTTCCGGGAATGGACGGCCTGAAGGTGGTCCGCACTATACGGGAGAATGAGGCGCTCTGTGATATCCCGGTCATAGCCCTTACGGCTCTGGCCATGAAGGGCGACCGGGAGAAAATTCTCTCGGCCGGATGCGATGAGTATGTCTCCAAGCCGTTTGAACCGGAGGCCCTGATGGGAGTGGTTGCCCGGCAATTGGGGAAAGGGAAATGTAAACAGCTAACAGCTGCCTTTTCAGCGGAGCGGGGGAAGTATGGCAACGATTCTGGCCATTGACGATAACGGTGACAACCTGATGACGGTTTCAGCGTTGCTGTGCAACCTGATTTCCGATTGCACCGTGATCACCGCCCAGTCGGGCAGAGAGGGTATCGAAAAAGCGCATGCCGAACAGCCCGATACGATACTGCTGGATATCCTCATGCCGGAGATGGACGGATATGAGGTATGCACCCGGTTGAAATCGGAGCCGTCCACGCGGCATATTCCGGTGATCATGCTGACGGCGGTGGCAACCGATCCTGCCTGCAGAATCAAGGGCCTGAAGACCGGTGCGGATGCATTTCTGGCCAAGCCTATCGATGAAACCGAGCTGGTTGCCCAGGTCCAGGTGGCCTTGCGGATCAAGACGGCTGAAGACCAGCTGCGCCGGGAGAAGGATCTTCTGGAAGACTTGGTAAAAGAGCGGACCCGGGAGGTGCTGGAAAGTGAGGAGAGTTTTCGGAAATTGATTGAAAATTCTCTTTTCGGGATTTCCATTATGCAGAACGGCCGGATCGTGTATCAAAATCCCGAGCATCGGCGACTGGCCGGGACGCTGCTCCGGCCGCTGGAAGCCCCGGTCCTCGACAGGGTCCATCCCGATGATGTCAAAACGGTGAAGCGGTTTTATCAGCAGGCTCTTTCCGAAGATGGGACGGTGGGGGATATCACGTTCAGATTCTATCTTCCGGGAAAAGCGGGGGGCAAATCGGATATGAAATGGGTGCACTGCCGGGCCAATCCGGTCCGGTATCATGGCAGCCGGGCCACTTTGTTTTACATGATGGACATGACCCGGACCCGGGAGCTGGAGCGGCTGGTCAATATTGAAGATAAGATGAGCTCCCTGGGCCGGGTAGCCGCCGGTATTGCCCATGAAATCCGCAACCCGCTGTCGTCGATCTATATCTACCTCAACCTGCTGCAGAAATCATTCAACCGGCTTGACCACCCGGATGTGGATCCGAGCCTCTCCGAGAGCATCGCCGACAGCCTTGAGGAGATGAAAATTGCCACTCACCGGATCGAATCGGTGATTGACCGGGTCATGGATTTTTCCAGACCCGGTGTTCCCCAGTTGAGCGTCATGGATATGAGTCGGTGTGTTGAAAACGCGGTTAATCTGTCAACCGTGACCCTGCGGAAAATGGGCACGGAGATGGAACTGGACATTGATCCCGATCTGCCCGAATGTCGGGTTGACGAGCAGGCCGTCACCCAGGTGATGCTGAATCTGATCTCCAATGCCGCCGAGGCCATGAATCAGATCGCCGGGCAGAAACGTATACGGGTGCGATTGTTCGGAAACCGAAAGCGGGTGTATATCGCGGTGTCCGATTCCGGGCCGGGTGTTCCTCTGTCAATCCGGGACAAAATATTTGATCCGTTTTACACCACAAAGGATTCGGGAACGGGAATCGGACTGAGCATCTGCCACCGGATCATTCGGGATCTCGGCGGTTCGCTGAGTCTCTCCGAGAGTTCCTCAGGCGGTGCCGAATTTACGATTGCCTTACCGACAGCTATATAAAAAACTGACGATGATCTCCTATCAAATTTATGTCGTTGACGATGAACCGGCACTGGCCAGGGGGATTGCCCTGACCCTTGAAAAAGATTATGACACCCGGGCGTTTTTTTCGGCCGGGACCGCCCTTGAAGCGATGAAAAAGGCCCGCCCGGATCTGGTGCTGCTGGATATCGGCATGCCGGAGATGAACGGCATCCAGGCCCTTGAAGTCATTAAACGGGACTTTCATGAGACCCTGGTCATCATGATCAGTGCTTTTGAGGATATCGACACCGTGATTTCGGCGATGAAACTCGGGGCCTACGATTATGTTGTCAAACCCCTTCAGATCGATACCCTGGAGATGACCATACACAATGCCCTGGAAAGCATTCGGTTAAAAAAGGAAGTCAAAACGCTTCAGGAGAAATATCTTAAAGAAAATCTTCCCTGTTTCATCGGCGAGAGCAAGGCGATTTCCGATGTGATGCAATTTGTTCAGACCGTGGCCAGGAGTCCGGACACCCCGGTTCTGATCCTTGGCCAGTCGGGTACGGGAAAAGAGTTGATTGCCGGCGCGATTCACTACCGCAGTCCCAATTTCAAGGGGCCGTTTATTGCGGTCAACTGTGCGGCTATCCCCAAAGATCTAATCGAAAGTGAGCTGTTCGGCTATGAGAAAGGTGCATTCAGCGGCGCGAATCCGTCGGGGAAAAAAGGATTTGTGGAGCAGGCGGCAAACGGAACGCTGTTTCTGGATGAAATTGGAGACCTGAGCCCGGAGGCCCAGGCGAAACTGCTTCGTTTCCTTGAATCCGGCGAGTTTCATCGGGTTGGAGGCGATCGAACGATATGTATCCGCACCCGGGTGGTTTCGGCCACCAACAAAGATCTCAAGGCGATGATTGAAAACGGCACCTTCCGGGAAGATCTCTATTTCCGGATTGGCGTGATTTCCGTGAAGATTCCCTCGCTCAATCATCGCCGCGAAGATATCCTGCCCATCGCCCGGTATTTTCTGGTACAATTCGGAGAGAAGTTCGGCAAGAACATAACCGGTATCTCGCCTGAAGCAGAGAGCGTGCTGGAGCGATTCCACTTCCGGGGAAATGTCCGGGAACTTAAGAACCTGATCGAGTTGGCCGTGCTCACTGCAAACGGAGCGGAACTGACCGTTGCGGATTTCGGAATTCAAGCCCCGGAATTATCCGGTCCCCTGAGCCGTGTACAACCTGCAGGCCGGCCGCTTATCCCCCGGCAGGGTGTTGATATCACCTCCATACTGGAAATGTATGAAAAGCAGTATATCGAAGAGGCCCTGCTGCTCTCCAGGGGAAACGAGACCCGGGCCGCTCAGCTGCTGAAGCTGAAGCCGACCACGTTTAGGTATCGCCGGCAGAAATTCGGGATACCCTGTCCCGATTTGCGGGAACCGGGCATGCCATAAGAATTCACCCTGTATTGATTTTACCAGCGCACGAAGATTTTTTTGTGGATTAAGACGACGCAGCAAGCGAATCCACCAGCATGTATTCCCTCGCCCCATTTGGGGAGAGGGCCAGGGTGAGGGGGGATCTGTATTTCTCGCAAAGCCGCAAAGAACGCAAAGAAAGGCATTATTGGTACGCGGATTTACGCTGATTAACGCTGGCACGTCCTGCCGACATGCCCCGTCGTAGCCTGTTGTTTAGCGAAGGCGGGAAACAGCCCATTTGCCACGAAGTTTACAAAGATCCCTCTCCCTTGATGGGAGAGGGTTGGGTGAGGGTGAATAAAATGAAAAATTAACCACTAAACTTGGTGGGCGGTGCCGACGCGGCTGAGAAGACAACACGGCTTCAAGGAAAACAGGACGCCCCTGTCATGCCCGCTGCTCATCGCGCAGGCCAAGACTCGCAAGCGCCTGGGGCAGGGTATCGGCCTCGGTAAGGAGGCTTTCCACAGAGGCGCTTGAGAACACGTAATGGGGGCCTCTTCCCTCGAACGATTCCCGGGTCACGATCACGTCTATGTCGTGCTCGTTGAGCCACCTGGCCGCATGGATGCCTTTACCGTGTTCAATCCGGGTAAAGGGATTGACGATTACTTTCCGGTCGATGACGGTTTTGTCATGCTGCCGAACGGTAAGCAGGACAAAGAAGGGGGCTTCGCCAAAGTGGCGGGAAATGCTCTGACCGTGCGCATCGGTCAGCGGCAGTGCATAGACATGAAATCCCTGGCGGGTCGGCTCATAATGAATCAGGACCCGGTCGACGTTTTTAATTTGCGCTTTAATGGTATCTTCAATTCGATGGGCGATAAAATCCGCTTTGTCCAGATCGTGCGTTTTCAGCACGATCTGAGCTTCGATAAACTTGTAGGGTCCTGAATTTCGGCCGGTCAGATTTTTAACCGCCCTGACTTGCGGCTCTGAGCGGATCAGTTTTTCAGCGAGGCTGAGCGTCGGGTAATCCAGGGACGCATCCAGCAGTACCCGGACACCGTCGATCAGTATTTTACCTCCGGACCAGGCAACAAAACATACCACTGGAATCGCGGCTATACGATCGATGTTGATCCCCCAGAGAGCGGGCAGAAGGCCGGCCAGCACAACGGCATTGGCCAGCATATCCGCCCGGATGTGCCGGGCGTCGGCCATCAGGCTCGGGGATGCAATCCTGCGGCTGACCCGCATTTCATATCGGGAAAAACCATAGGTGATTGCCATGGCAAGCCCCATGGAGGCGATGGCGATTTCAACGTTTTGCAGTTCGAGCGCAGAGCCGCTCATCGCCTCCATAAGAATTCCGTACGCGGCGTAAAAAACAGCCAGGGAAACGATGACCGACACCAGATTTTCGACTTTATACAGTCCGTATGGAAAGGCCGGCGTTTTGCGGCGGGCGATGATCAGCCCGGCAAATACCGTCAGGGAGGCGATTACATCCGTCAACGAGTGGATGGCCTCGGCCCTCAGTGCCATACTGCCGGAGAGCAGGGCAACGGAATACTTCAATCCAAACAGAAACAGATTGACGCCGATTGAGAGCAGGGCGACGTGTCGGGCTTTTCCCATCATAAAGTGTTCTTAATTGAATTCGCGTTCCTCAGCCGGCCATCGTTCCCTGGGCCGGCTTTTCACCGGCGGCCAACACATGCTCGATCTCATCCACTATCCGGTCAAACGCCTGGGTGTACGGGCGCTGATCATTTTCCAAAACAGCCGTGTGGCCCATATCGCTGCTTTGCACGACTTCCGGCTCCAGGGGCAGACTGCCAAGCAGGTTCAAGTTCTCCCTTTCGGCGGTGACCCTTCCGCCGTTTGTTTTGAACACATCGATTATCTTTCCGCAGTGCGGGCATGCCAGGCCGCTCATGTTCTCCACCATGCCCAGGATTTCCATTTTGACCTGCCGGCAGAAATTGATCGATTTTCTCACGTCGGCCAGAGAGATTTCCTGCGGCGTCGTCACGATAAGCGCTTTGGCATCCGGAATGGTCTGAGCAACCGTCAGGGGTTCATCTCCGGTGCCCGGCGGGGAGTCAATGATCATATAATCCAGATCCATCCATTCGATATCCGCGATAAACTGCTTGATGACTCCACCCTTCAGGGGACCCCGCCAGATGGTTGCTGCATCTTTGTCGCCCATCAGGGCTTCGATGGACATTACCTCCAGGGTCGGCAGATAGCTGACCGGGCGCATTTTTCCGCCCTGGCGGCCCGGTCGGAGCTCGCCCTTTAAACCCAGTATGTGCGGGATGCTCGGGCCGTGCAGATCCACGTCCATGAGTCCGACCCGGTAGCCTCGTCTGGCCAGCATCACGGACAGGTAGGCGGCAACGCTGCTTTTACCCACGCCCCCTTTGCCGCTCATGACCAGGATTTTGTTTCGGATCCGGTGCAGTCTTTCCTTGATCTCCAGCGCCTGTTGTCTCTGTTTTTCCCTGTGGTTTTCATCGGGTTGTTTTTTCATCGAAATCTCCTGAAATGCTCTGTCTGAGACCTGTATTTATTAAACGTCCTCCCGCAGTGTTCAGGAACGTGAATTAAATGAGTTAAATTCCCGTTCCTTACCCGCCAATGGGGCACGAATACCGCCGGGAGGCAAAGGGCTTTTCGTCTTTGCTGGCGGCGACATAGTACACATCGGTATTAATGTATTCGGAGTGGATCTGTTCGGTGCGGACCAGTTTCCCGAGATACTTTGATACTTCATTGAAATGCATGTCGAATACGTCGGCGATCTGTTTTGCCGTGCAGGGGCGCCGCTGCAGCAGGTTCAATATGGTATCCTGGTTTGCCTTGATATGAGTGGCGTGGTCGGCATTGAATTCCGCGATGACTTCTGCCGGCGGGCAAAACAAATCGGTGAGCGCAGCCAGGCGCCTCTGGGACAGAGCGGAAACAAATTCCTCTGCCGGCGGGCGAACCGCTGTGTTCAGTTGAATGCGGTCCGGGCGGATAGACTCTGCCAGAGCGGCAATTTTTTGAACATCATTCGGCATGGAATTGATGCCGCCGATTAAAAAGACTTCCATCCACATCTGCCCGCTGAATCGGGCACGAAACGCCTGCTGCCCCGCAATCAATTTGTCGAATGAGAGTTGCCGGTGCGGTCGGTTCACCCATTCATAGGACGCTTGATCCCAGGCACTCAGGGAAACTTTGACAATATCCGCGTGAGCGGCAGCTTCGCGCACCTCCGGAAGATGCAGCAGCGTCCCGTTTGTCAGGAGTACCGCCGGAATGGAGCTGTTGGCATGAATGAATTCAAGTACTTCCCCGAATCGGGAGTGAAGGGTGGGTTCCCCGGCGCCGGAAAGGGTTATGTAATCGGCCTCGCCGTCTGTTTTGAGCCATTCGTCAAGCTCTGCCAGAACGGCGTCCAGCGGAACATACTCTTCTCGACTGACGGTTTTGTTGACCGTGTGCCCCAACTGACAGAAGACACAATCCAGTGTGCAGGTCTTGTAGGGGGTCAGGTCAACGCCAAGCGATCGGCCGAATCGGCGGGAGGGTACCGGGCCGAACAGGTAGTTATTCGTTTTCTGCATGATGATTTCCATTTAATTACTGATGAATCTACTTCAGATTGCCAGCATTTTTAGCAATCGTTACGTCAATTCTCTGATTTTCAAACAGGCTCTCAGACATTGATCGGCTATTCCGATGTCTTTTTTTCCTGGAGCGCCTCGATCCGTTGCCGGATATCGCTGAGGGCACCCTCGAGGTATTCCGCTTCGCGTACCAAACGGTCAATTTTCTGCTGCCGGGTTGGCGCGTTGCCATAAACGGGCGGGGGAGGCGCGGCGTATCCGTAGCCGGCCCCGGGCGCTGCCCATCGTCCCCGGCGGCCTCTTCGGAAACCGGCACCGCAAAACCTGCCATATCCCGGGCCGTAGCCCCGCCCGAACGTCAATGTTTCTGCCCCGGGTCTGTCGTATCCCGCACAGTAACCGGCGGCTCGCCCTGTCATCGACCCCATGCCTGCGGGGCCCGTTCCGTCTCCACCTGGCATAATTCACCTCCTGGTATAATGTGATGGTCTGAGAGCCTGTTGCCTGCAATATTGTGTTTTTTTAACGGTTGGTTTTGCGGCCGCGTCCCTGTCCCCGGCCTTTGCCCGGGTTTCGGTTACGGCCCGGACCCGATCTTGCGTTATCGCCCGGGTCCGGTTTTAAACCCTGACGGTTGCCGCATGGCCCCATGCCTCTTCCGGTACGTGCTCCCCGCCCCGTCGGGCCGGTTTTATCGCCTCGTGGCATATGCACCTCCTCGGGTGGTGTGTGGACGGTAATTGGCTTTTCCGATCGTTTTCCTCTGTGGGCGTGTCGGTGTCCGACGCCGCAGCCGGGCATATGAAAGCCGGCTCTGGGCAGGCCTCCCTCGATGTAGGCCGTGATCACCCGGTCAACGTCTCCTGCCACAAAGGGGATGATCCGTATCCCGTGCGCTTCGATCAGGTTGGCCACATCCTGTGATATGGCGCCGCAGATCAATACACTCACGCCCATTTCAGTCAGTCGCGTTGCCTGGTGAAACAGGTGGTTCGCCTGAAAGGGGATATAGCGCCGGCTGGTCATCATCTCATTTTCCAGATCGACAACAAGCAGCATCCGGGCGGAGTCAAACAGCGGTGAAATCCGATTTTCCCAAACGGGCAAAGCCACTTTCATGGCAACTCTCCTTCCTTGCTTAGAATTACAGCAAAATATGTGCCGGGAAGTTTGAAGTGTGGGTTATAGAGTTTATTTTTATTAATTTCAAATATTTAAGGGGTTGTTGCTGCTCCATTCATTCAACCGGATTGATTGGATGGGTTGCGGAGTTGCATTGTTATTTCGTGAAAGGGTCTCGGACATGCGACCCGAAGGGGCGCTGCAATGCTGCAGGGATATTCCTGTCAGTGTACGTTGCCGCGGGCGGCTCGGCCGTCGGTGGCGGGCAGTTCGATGCCGAGGCGTTTAATTTTCCTGAACAGGGTGCTTTTGTGGATGCCCAGTTCACGGGCTGCTGCCAGCCGGTTGTAGTTGTTTCGTTTGAGCGCATCGAGGATTCCCTGGGCCTCGACTGATTTCAAGGCGGCATCCATCGTGCCATGAACGGCCGGACTGGTGACCGGTTGCACGATGGTGGCCGGCAGACAGTGGGCCTCGATCCGCCCTTTGGAGCAAAGCACAAAGGCGTGTTCGATGATATTTTCCAGCTCCCTGATATTTCCCGGATAGTTGTAGGCCATCAGCCGGGCAAGAACCTCCTGGCTGACACCGGTGACGTTTTTGTCTCTCAGACGGTTCAGCCGGGTAATAAAGTGATCGACCAGAAGGGGAATATCCTCTTTGCGCTCACGCAGGGGGGGAAGTTCCAGTTTGACGACATTGATGCGATAAAACAGGTCCTGGCGAAAGGCACCGCTTTTCATCAACTCGTCGAGGTCCTTGTTGGTCGCCGCGATCACACGCACATCGGCTTTGACCGATTGGGTGGCGCCCAGCGGCTGGAAGGTACGCTCCTGGAGGACGCGCAGCAGCCGAACCTGGAATTCGGCGCTGATGTCACCTATTTCATCCAGAAGAAGGGTGCCGCCCTCGGCCAGTTCCAGATGCCCCGGCTTGTCCTTGATGGCATTGGTAAAGGCGCCGGCCTTGTATCCGAAAAGCTCGGATTCCAGCAGGGTATCGGGCAGCGCGCCGCAGCTGATCGCAACAAACGGCCCCTTGCTCCGGTGACTGAGCTGGTGGACGGCTCGCGCCAGAAGCTCCTTGCCGCTTCCGGTCTCTCCCTGGATCAATACCGTGCTGTCGCTCTCGGCCACCTGGGGCAGGATTGCAAAAATTTTCTGCATGGACGGGCTGCGGCTGATCATGTCGCCCAATTGAAACCGTGCATCGAGTTCCTTTCGCAGCTCTTCGACAACGCTCATATCACGAAAGGTTTCCACCCCGCCGACCACCACACCGTTTTCATCCCGGAGCAGGGCCGTTGACACGAAAACCGGAACGCGACGTTTTTCACTGGTGACAATATATGTGGACGTGTCGACAAACGGTTTGCCAAGCTTCATGGTGCGGCGCAGGGCGCAGCCGGTCTCACACATATTGGACCGGAAAACTTCCCAGCAGTGTTTGCCGATGGCTTCCTCGCGAGGAATTTTGGTAATTTGCTCAGCGGCACGGTTAAACGAGGTGATTCGCCATTTGTAGTCAACGGTAAATACCCCGTCGGAAATGCTTTCCAGGATGATTTCCGTTACGTGGTGGGGGATCGGATAGGTTTTTTTGGTTTTCATGGTTGAACAGATTCCCGCTGAAAGTGAGTTGACCGCAGCCACACGGTTGACGCGATCGTATCGACAAATGAGCAGGTGCGTCAAGGGTGATCCGTCATTTCTTGTCGCTTGGGGGTGATGCAGGCAGGGGGCATGGCGAGCGTCCTCAAAATTCAGAAATTTGCAGATATAATCTGCGAATTTTTGAAGCATTGGAGTGATTCTCATGGCGTGTGAAAAATATGAGTCAGCTTCATTTTGCATCCCGGGGCGGTGCAGGATGCAACATGTCTGACGCAGGCGCAACGCAATTCGAAGCAATTGCGGTTTCTGGCATATCTCTTGCTGAATTATTCTGTGAACGGCCGGTTTCCGGCCGCAACGGACCATGGGAAGGTAAAAACAGAATCAGACGTGGCTTCGTCCGGCAGTGCCGGATGAACACGGATTCAGGAGGTATGATCATGAATCTGGTACATTGGAAACCACTCGGAGAACTTGAACGATTCCGCAAAGAGATGGACAATCTGTTCAAGGACTTTTGGGGTGAACACTCCTTGGACCCGGCCGTAACCAAGGAATGGGCGCCCACTGCGGATATCTCCGAAACCGGGGACGCCATTATTGTCAGAGCTGAATTGCCCGGGCTGGACGCCAAGGACATTGAGGTCACCTTGTCGGGAGTTTTCAGCGTGTTTTTCAAATACCGGCCAATGTTCAGACCGACAAGGTAAAAGCGGGTTTTGACAAGGGGGTTTTGAAGATCACCATTCCCAAGACCGATGAGGCCAAAACCAAAGAAATCAGGGTTGAGGTTAAGTAAGGAACGCGGATTAAATACATTCACGTTCCACAATCACGAGTAAGGGCCGAGAAGACGATCCGCATTTTCAGTGCAATCTGCGTGGATTGATATTCCGGCCCGATAGTTCAGTATGGGGACTCAGTCGTTGTTCGGACGTGGTGGCCGGTCACGGTCCTGCCATCTGGAAATCATGAGGAACATACTGAATATGGCAACAAGGGTCCAGATGATCCAGAACAGGAAACTGCCAGACAGACTGGGGTGATCGGTCAGGATAAAAAAAGGAACGATTAAATCAAGAGCCAGCAGAAAGGCGAACCAGCCTGTCCAGCGCCAAAGCAAGGGTGTCATTTTGCGTCCTTTCCTGTCAGGCGATACCGGGCTGTTTGAGTCCTTCGTGCGGCATCGCCGGGTAGGGCCGTGTGGGGCAATGAGGAATACCGATTTTTGCGGAGAGCAGTATCACCTGATGGCAGAAAAGGCTATAAAAAAATGGGGGGCAGTGCCCACCCTGCGTTCATCGACCTGCGCCGCAGATGGAAGGGTGCAACATCCGCGCATCGAAATGCGGTATAGAGGTAGGGTGGGCACCCCCACCATTGACTAACCACCAGCAATTAACACGTACTAACGACAATCAACCAGGGATCGCCTGTGCAAAGAATAAATCCTCTGTGTATCCGTTTGGATATGGTTTTATCGGAATCGCAATCGAGATTCTTGATCCCAAAGTCTTAGGTGCAAATTACGGGTTTCAGCTGTCAGGTATCAGGTTTCAGAAATTGGCACCTGTGAGGCCTGACACCCGAAAGCTGACACCTTAAACCTCTGAATTATCAAAGCACCCGGTAACAACGACAGCACGCTGTAGATATGCCGTCGCTAATCACCAACAAGTGGTATCTATTCACCCGGCGGCAGCGACTTTCGAAGCACAATGTAACCCACAACCCCTGAGAGTAAGGATGCCACCAGAATGCCGATTTTTGCTTCATTGATATTGGTTTCCTGGATAAATGCCAGATCACTGATGAACAGCGACATGGTGAATCCAACGCCTGCCAGGCAGCCAACGCCGTAGACCTGGGGCCAGGTAACGCCTTCGGGCAGAGAGACCCTGCCGGTGCGCACAGCCAGCCAGCTGAAAAACCAGACCCCGAGCTGTTTTCCCAGAAAAAGGCCGGCGATGATGCCGATGCTGACCGGTTTGGACAAGGTGTCGAGGATGCGCCCATCC
>ENA-ORCT01000499-ORCT01000499.1-marine-metagenome-genome-assembly--contig:-NODE-499-length-18735-cov-5.165720_pt1 | contig 18735 bp, 14 predicted proteins | sample MGYA00248632_ERZ508511 | MGnify/ENA primary metagenome ERZ508511 (study PRJEB26182, sample SAMN06268839) | marine metagenome | isolation source: Tt an P1-techrep anaerobic enrichment on pine from sediment...
CCCTGCCACTCCCCGAGATCGAGGCGTTGCTGCCGGTTCTGGCCGCGGCCGACGAGGCGGCGCTGGCCCGCGCGACGGAACGTTTGCGGCCAGAAAGCAACGGGGGCGAAAACGCCCCTTGATCTTGCCGCGCAACTGCCTTAACTCGCCCTACGGCCTTAGGGGTGTAGCTCAGTTGGTAGAGCATCGGTCTCCAAAACCGAGGGTCGGGGGTTCGAGTCCCTCCGCCCCTGCCAGGCCTTTCCCGGACATGTGGCGGAGCGCTGCGCGGCTGGCCCGCGGACATGGCCCTGCGCCCTTGTAAATCCCGGCGCAAGCGCGTATCTCCGCGGCGTTGGCAGACAGCTAGGTCAGGACATATGGCAAAGACGAATCCGCTTCAGTTCATCCAGCAGGTGCGGTCCGAGGTCGCGAAGGTGGCCTGGCCGACGCGGCGCGAGGTGCTCCTGACCACCGTGATGGTCTTCGTCATGGCGACGGTGACGTCGATCTTCTTCTTCCTGGTCGATCTGCTGATCCGCAGCGGGCTGAACGGGCTTCTGGGGCTGTTCGGCTGAGCCGGGGGTTTTCGGGCTTCGGCCTTGAAAACCGGGGGAAACGCCTGTAATGCGGGCGCTACCTTTGAAACCGGCGTGCATCGATTCGGGTTGCGCGCGGTTTTTTGTTTCAGGGGAAGCGGGTTAGCCGCTTGAGTTAATTGAAGTTTCGGCGGTGCCGCCGGGCGATGCGAGGTGACGGGCAAGATGGCGAAGCGGTGGTATTCGGTGAGCGTGCTCTCGAATTTCGAGAAGAAGATCGCCGAGCAGATCAAGGCAGCCGTCATCGAGAACGGCCTCGAGGACGAGATCGAAGAGGTTCTCGTGCCCGAGGAGGAAGTGATCGAGGTGCGCCGCGGCAAGAAGGTGACGGTTCCGCGCCGTTTCATGCCCGGCTACGTGCTGGTGCGGATGGAGATGACCGACCGCGGCTATCACCTGATCAACTCGATCAACCGCGTCACGGGCTTCCTGGGCCCGCAGGGCAGACCGATGCCGATGCGCGACGATGAGGTGAACCAGATCCTCAACCGCGCCGAGGAAGGCGTCGAGGCGCCGCGTTCGCTGATCACCTTTGAGATCGGCGAGCAGGTGAATGTGACCGACGGGCCCTTCGAGGGCTTCGCCGGGATGGTCGAAGAGGTGGATGACGACAACCAGCGCCTCAAGGTGACCGTTTCGATCTTTGGCCGGGCGACCCCGGTCGAGCTGGAATTCACGCAGGTCTCCAAGGCGACCTGACGTGTGAACCGTGGGAGGCACGGCGGGCGCGCCCGTCCGGCCGGACCACGCAACCGAAGGCCCCGCTGACGCGTCGGCGGGGGTGTTGAAAGAAGGAGAGGCCAAATGGCCAAGAAACTCGCAGGCACGATGAAGCTGCAAGTGCCGGCCGGTCAGGCGAACCCGTCGCCGCCGGTGGGTCCGGCGCTGGGTCAGCGCGGCATCAACATCATGGAATTCTGCAAGGCGTTCAACGCCAAGACGCAGGACATGGAGCCCGGTGCGCCCTGCCCGACCGTGATCACCTACTACCAGGACAAGTCCTTCACCATGGACATCAAGACGCCGCCGGCGTCTTACTACCTGAAGAAGGCCGCCAAGCTGAAATCGGGCGCCAACAACCCCGGCCGCGAGACCGTGGGCACGGTGACCGCCGCGCAGGTGAAGGAAATCGCCGAAGCGAAAATGAAGGATCTGAACGCCAACGATATCGAGGCGGCGATGCAGATCATCCTGGGCTCGGCCCGCTCGATGGGCATTGAGGTGAAGTAATCATGGCAAAGCTTGGAAAACGTACCCGCGCCGCCCGTGAAGCCTTCGCCGGCAAGGAAGATGTGACCGTCGAAGAGGCCGTGGCCCTGGTCAAGAACAACGCCAAGGCCAAGTTCGACGAAACCGTCGAGATCGCGCTGAACCTGGGCGTCGACCCGCGCCACGCCGACCAGATGGTCCGCGGCGTCGTGACCCTGCCCAACGGCACCGGCAAATCGGTGCGCGTGGCTGTCTTCGCCCGCGGCCCCAAGGCCGACGAGGCCAAGGAAGCCGGCGCAGACATCGTCGGCGCCGAGGAGCTGATGGAGACCATCCAGGGCGGCACGATCGAATTCGACCGCTGCATCGCGACCCCGGACATGATGCCGCTCGTCGGCCGTCTGGGTAAGATCCTGGGCCCCCGCAACCTGATGCCGAACCCGAAAGTGGGCACCGTCACCATGGACGTGAAAGCCGCTGTCGAGGCCGCCAAGGGCGGTGAGGTTCAGTTCAAGGCCGAGAAGGCCGGCGTGGTGCATGCCGGCGTGGGCAAGGCTTCGTTCGACGAGGCCAAGCTGGTCGAGAACGTGCGCGCCTTCGTGGACGCCGTGCAGAAGGCCAAGCCTTCGGGCGCGAAAGGTGCCTACATGAAGAAGGTCTCGCTGAGCTCGACCATGGGCCCCGGCGTTTCGATCTCGGTGGACAACGCCACCGGCAACTGATCTCCGGATCAGTGAGAGATTTGAAGGGCGCCCCGAGGGGCGCCTTTTTCTATGGGGGAAACGCGGGAACTTCCGGACGTTGGAGCGTCGTGCTGATCTGCCCGGAATCAAGCCGAAGGCGCCGGGCAGGCGCCTGCCCGTTCCGGCGGGCTGGCGCTTTGTCTCCCTCGCGCGATGTTCAGAGGTCGACCGGACCTGGCCGGGATAAAGCGCAGACCTCTTGAGCCTGAGCGCCACCCCACGGGCAGGCACTCGCCCGGCTTGCTTTGCGCGCTCCGGGAAATTCCGGCTTAGGGCTCAAGGCCGACACGCGAAGGGATTTCATTTCCCCCTTGCTGTCCGTTGCATTTACGCCTACGAAGCACTCTCGCAGATCAGCGTGCGATTCGTCGTGCGCTGTTTTGCGTTTCGTCCGAGACGGTGGGTGGGATCATCCGATCCCTTAATCTCCTGCCTGAGACGGGAACCGACAAAGATCGGCCGGGGTGTTCCCTCGGGCGTTTTGGCGCAGACCCGTAAAACGGACCTGAACGCCGGGCCTGGCCCGGCAAATAAGAGCCGGGGGGTCGCAAGCCTCCCATACTTGGAGTGAAACTGTGGATAGAGCCCAGAAAGAGAAAGTGGTCGAGGAACTCGGCCAGATCTTCGAAAGCTCTGGCGTGGTTGTGGTTGCACACTACGCGGGTCTTACGGTTGCCGAGATGCAGGACCTGCGCGCGCGCATGCGCGAAGCGGGCGGGTCCGTGCGTGTTGCCAAGAACAGGCTCGCCAAGATCGCCCTTGAAGGGAAGCCCTGCGCAAGCATCGCTGACCTGCTGACGGGCATGACCGTTCTGTCCTACTCGGAAGACCCCGTGGCAGCAGCCAAGGTCGCCGAGGCCTTCGCAAAGGATAACTCGAAATTCGAGATCCTGGGCGGGGCCATGGGAGAGACGTTCCTGGACCGGGCCGGTGTCGAGGCCGTGTCGAAAATGCCGTCGCGCGAGGAGCTTATTGCCTCCATCGCCGGCTGCATCGGCGCACCCGCTTCGAACATCGCCGGTGCGATTGGCGCGCCTGCATCGAACATCGCAAGCATCGTCTCGACTGTCGAGGAGCGCGCGGAAGCCGCTTGAGCAATCTGAAGTCCCGCGTGGGGTTGTAACGCCCATGTTGGAACACATCTGAAAAGAACGGAAACAGTGAAATGGCTGATCTGAAAAAACTGGCAGAAGAGATCGTTGGTCTGACCCTGCTGGAAGCACAAGAACTGAAAACCATCCTGAAGGATGAGTACGGCATCGAGCCCGCCGCCGGCGGCGCTGTGATGATGGCTGGCCCGGCGGCCGGCGGCGAAGGCGCCGCTGCCGAGGAGAAGTCGGAATTCGACGTCATCCTGAAGTCGGCCGGCGACAAGAAGATCAACGTGATCAAGGAAGTCCGCGCCATCACCGGCCTGGGCCTGAAAGAAGCCAAAGAGCTGGTCGAAGCCGGCGGCAAAGCCGTCAAGGAAGGCGTCGACAAGGCCGAGGCCGAAGAGATCAAGAAGAAGCTCGAAGAGGCTGGCGCCGAAGTCGAGCTCAAGTAATTGGCCGCGGCCTCTGCCGCAGCTTGAAAAATGGGCTGGGTCCGGGAAAACTCCGGGCCCAGCCGAACCTGTCTTAGAAAGGGCTTGCCGCAAAGCCTTTTCTAAGGCGCGGTTCGAGGTTCGGGAGCGGCCGGTGGGACGGCACGCAGGAATGGAACCTGACCCCCTTCATTCGTGAGCGGCGCGCAGCCGGGGCCCGACGGCTGGCGCGACGCAAAAGACGAAAGGTTATGACGCACATGGCGCAAACGTTTGCAGGCCAGAAACGCATCCGCAAATTCTACGGCAAGATCCGCGAAGTCCTGGAGATGCCGAACCTCATCGAGGTCCAGAAATCCTCCTATGACCTCTTCCTGAAATCCGGCGACCAGCCCGAGCCGCAGGACGGCGAAGGCATCATGGGCGTGTTCCAGTCGGTCTTCCCGATCAAGGATTTCAACGAGACCGCCGTGCTGGAGTTTGTCCGGTACGAGCTGGAAAAGCCGAAATACGACGTCGAGGAATGCCAGCAGCGCGACATGACCTACAGCGCCCCGCTGAAGGTCACCCTGCGCCTGATCGTGTTCGACGTGGACGAGGATACCGGCGCCAAGTCGGTGAAGGACATCAAGGAGCAGGACGTGTTCATGGGCGACATGCCGCTCATGACCCAGAACGGCACCTTCATCGTGAACGGCACCGAGCGGGTGATCGTCTCCCAGATGCACCGCAGCCCCGGCGTGTTCTTCGACCATGACAAGGGCAAGACGCACAGCTCGGGCAAGCTGCTGTTTGCCTGCCGCATCATTCCCTATCGCGGCTCGTGGCTGGATTTCGAATTCGACGCCAAGGACATCGTCTTTGCCCGCATCGACCGTCGCCGCAAGCTGCCGGTGACGACGCTGCTTTATGCCCTGGGCCTGGACCAGGAAGGCATCTGCGACGCCTATTACGAGACCGTCAATTTCACGCTTGCGAAGAACAAGGGCTGGGTCACCAAGTTCTTCCCCGAGCGCGTGCGCGGCACCCGCCCGACCTACGACCTGGTCGATGCCGCCACCGGCGAGGTCATCTGCAAGGCCGGCGACAAGGTCACCCCGCGCGCGGTCAAGAAGATCATCGACGAGGGCAAGATCACCGAACTGCTGGTGCCCTTCGACCACATCGTCGGCCGCTATGTCGCCAAGGACATCATCAACGAGGAAACCGGCGCGATCTATGTCGAGGCCGGTGACGAGCTGACCTGGGACGTGGACAAGGACGGCGAGGTCGTGGGCGGCACTCTGAAAGAGCTGCTGGACGCGGGCATCACCGACATTCCGGTGCTGGACATCGACAACGTCAATGTCGGCCCCTACATCCGCAACACCATGGCGCAGGACAAGAACATGAGCCGCGAGAGCGCGCTCATGGACATCTACCGCGTCATGCGCCCGGGCGAGCCGCCCACCGTCGAGGCCGCCACCACGCTGTTCGACTCGCTGTTCTTCGATTCCGAGCGTTACGACCTTTCCGCCGTGGGCCGGGTGAAGATGAACATGCGCCTTGCTCTGGACGCGCCGGACACCCAGCGCACCCTGCGCCGCGAAGACATCATCGCCTGCATCAAGGCCCTGGTCGAGCTGCGCGACGGCAAGGGCGAGATCGACGACATCGACCACCTCGGCAACCGCCGGGTGCGCTCGGTCGGCGAACTGATGGAAAACCAGTACCGCGTCGGCCTGCTGCGCATGGAGCGCGCGATCAAGGAGCGCATGTCCAGCGTCGAGATCGACACGGTCATGCCGCAGGACCTGATCAACGCCAAACCGGCCGCGGCCGCGGTGCGCGAGTTCTTCGGCTCGTCGCAGCTCAGCCAGTTCATGGACCAGACCAACCCGCTGTCGGAGGTTACCCACAAGCGGCGCCTGTCGGCGCTTGGCCCGGGCGGCCTGACGCGCGAGCGCGCGGGCTTCGAGGTGCGCGACGTGCACCCGACCCATTACGGTCGGATGTGCCCGATCGAGACGCCGGAAGGCCCGAATATCGGTCTGATCAACTCGCTGGCCACCTACGCCCGCGTGAACAAATACGGCTTCATCGAGACCCCCTACCGCAAGGTGGAGGACGCCAAGGTCACCGACGAGGTGCACTACATGTCGGCCACCGAGGAAATGCGCCACACCGTGGCGCAGGCGAATGCCAACCTCGATGACGCGGGCCGGTTCCAGAACGACCTGGTTTCGACCCGCCAGGCCGGCGAATACATGCTGGCCCCGCGCGACAGCGTCGACCTGATCGACGTGTCGCCGAAGCAGCTGGTTTCGGTCGCGGCCTCGCTGATTCCGTTCCTGGAAAACGACGACGCCAACCGCGCGCTGATGGGCTCGAACATGCAGCGCCAGGCGGTGCCGCTTCTGCAGGCCGACGCGCCCTTCGTGGGCACCGGCATCGAAAGCAAGGTGGCCATCGACTCGGGCGCGGCCATCACCGCCAGGCGCGGCGGCGTGATCGACATGGTCGATGCCCAGCGGATCGTTATCCGCGCCACCGAGGATCTCGAGGTGGGCGACCCGGGCGTGGACATCTACCGCCTGCGCAAGTTCCAGCGGTCGAACCAGAACACCTGCATCAACCAGCGTCCGCTGGTGAAGGTGGGCCAGACCGTGGCCAAGGGCGAGGTCGTCGCCGACGGCCCCTCGACCGACATGGGCGAGCTGGCGCTGGGCAAGAACGTGATCGTCGCCTTCATGCCCTGGAACGGCTACAACTACGAGGACTCGATCCTGATCTCGGAACGCATCGCGCGCGATGACGTGTTCACCTCGATCCATATCGAGGAGTTTGAGGTCGCCGCCCGCGACACCAAGCTGGGGCCGGAAGAGATCACCCGCGACATCCCCAATGTGGGCGAGGAAGCGCTGCGCAACCTCGACGAGGCGGGCATCGTCTATATCGGCGCCGAGGTGCAGCCGGGCGACATCCTGGTGGGCAAGATCACGCCCAAGGGCGAATCCCCGATGACGCCAGAGGAAAAACTGCTCCGCGCGATCTTCGGCGAAAAGGCCTCGGACGTGCGCGACACCTCGCTGCGGGTGAAGCCGGGCGATTTCGGCACCGTGGTCGAGGTCCGGGTCTTCAACCGCCACGGCGTGGAGAAGGACGAGCGCGCCCTGCAGATCGAGCGCGAAGAGGTCGAACGCCTGGCGCGCGACCGCGACGACGAGATGGCGATCCTGGATCGCAACATCTACGCCCGTCTGAAGTCGATGATCCTGGGCAAGGTGGCGGTGAAGGGCCCGAAGGGCGTCAAGCCCAAGTCCGAGATCACCGAAGAGCTGCTCGACACCCTGGGCCGGAGCCTGTGGTGGCAGCTGGCGCTGGAGGACGAGGACGACGCCAAGATCGTCGAGGCCCTGCACGACCAGTACGAGGCGCAGAAACGCGCGCTGGAGGCCCGCTTCGAGGACAAGGTCGAGAAGGTCCGCCGCGGCGACGACCTGCCGCCGGGCGTGATGAAGATGGTCAAGGTCTTCATCGCGGTGAAGCGCAAGCTTCAGCCGGGCGACAAGATGGCCGGCCGCCACGGGAACAAGGGCGTCATCTCGCGCGTTGTTCCCATGGAGGACATGCCCTTCCTCGCCGACGGCACCCCGGTCGACTTCTGCCTCAACCCGCTGGGCGTGCCCTCGCGGATGAACGTGGGTCAGATCCTCGAAACCCATATGGGCTGGGCCGCGCGCGGCCTGGGGATCAAGGTCGACGACGCGCTGCAGGACTACCGCCGCTCGGGCGACCTGACGCCGGTCCGCGAAGCCATGCGCATCGCCTATGGCGACGAGGTCTACGAAGAGGCGGTTGCCGCGATGGACGAGGGCCAGCTGGTCGAGGCCGCCGGCAACGTCACCCGTGGCGTGCCGATCGCGACCCCGGTCTTCGACGGGGCCAAGGAGCTCGACGTCAACGACGCGCTGGAGCGCGCCGGGTTCGACACCTCCGGTCAGTCGATCCTCTATGACGGCCGCACCGGCGAGCAGTTCTCGCGCCCGGTCACGGTGGGTGTGAAATACCTGCTGAAGCTGCACCACCTGGTGGACGACAAGATCCACGCCCGTTCGACCGGCCCCTACAGCCTGGTCACCCAGCAGCCGCTGGGCGGCAAGGCGCAGTTCGGCGGTCAGCGCTTCGGCGAGATGGAGGTCTGGGCCCTGGAGGCCTATGGTGCCGCCTACACGCTGCAGGAGATGCTCACCGTCAAGTCGGACGACGTGGCAGGCCGGACCAAGGTCTACGAGTCGATCGTCAAGGGCGAGGACACCTTCGAGGCCGGCGTGCCGGAATCGTTCAACGTTCTGGTCAAAGAGGTCCGTGGCCTCGGCCTGAACATGGAACTGCTGGATGCGGAGGACGAATGAGCCTGATGTCTGAGATTGATATCTCGGCGGCTCAGCGGGTGACGCCCCCCGAGGGGGGGCGGCGCTTTGCCTTTGTCACCGGGTGCTCCAGAAGCGGGACGACTGCGTTGACCCGCCTTCTGAACAAGCACCCGGAGATCTGCATCGGCTTCGAACGTTTCGCCAAGGTGACCCGACGCCGCGAACTGGCGCCTGAGCATTTCGAGCCCGGGCGGTTCCTCGACGTGCAGACCGACGACACCCATTACGGTGCGCTGACCGGCTTCAGGGCGTATCACGCCCGCAAGATCGGCCAGGCGCGGGTGGTGGGCGACAAGCTTCCGCATCTGTCGGACCGCTACCGGGCGGCGTTCAGGGCCTTTCCCGACGCCAGGGTCGTCTACATCATGCGCGAGCCGTTCTCGGTGGCCGAGAGCTTCGAGCGCCGTGCAGGCGACCCGGTTGACGGCTGGGCGCCCGAGCGTGGCTACATGGCCGCGATCGAGGAATGGAATGAAAGCCTGAAGCGCACCGCGGGCGCGCTGGAAAAGCGCCCCGATCAGGTGGGAATCTTCTGCTTTCAGGAGCTGATGGTCGAGGGCAACAGCCTGAACCGGCTCTATGCCTTCCTCGGGGTCGAAGCGCCCGAGACCGACCAGCGCGACGCCGAGATCAGCCTGACGCCGCCCGCGCGCGTCAACCCCGCCCTGCGCAAGGCCGTGGCCGAAAAAGCGGATTTCCAAACCTACCGGCGGCTGCTGCGCGCGGCCGCCGCCCAGGAACAGAGTTTTGCCTGACACGTTCAGGAAAGGAACGATCATGAACCAGGAACTGACGACCAACCCGTTCAACCCGCTGGCCTCGCCCAAGCAGTTCGACGAAATCAAGGTCTCGCTGGCCTCGCCGGAACGGATCCTCAGCTGGTCTTACGGCGAAATCAAGAAGCCCGAGACCATCAACTACCGGACCTTCAAGCCCGAGCGCGACGGCCTGTTCTGCGCCCGGATCTTTGGCCCGATCAAGGATTACGAGTGCCTCTGCGGCAAGTACAAGCGCATGAAGTATCGCGGCGTTGTCTGCGAAAAATGCGGCGTCGAGGTGACGCTGCAGAAGGTGCGCCGCGAACGCATGGGCCACATCGAGCTGGCCGCGCCGGTCGCGCATATCTGGTTCCTGAAATCGCTGCCCTCCCGCATCGGCCTGATGCTGGACATGACCCTGCGTGACCTGGAGCGGGTCCTGTATTTCGAGAACTACGTGGTGATCGAGCCGGGCCTGACCGACCTCACCTACGGCCAGATGATGAGCGAAGAGGAATACCTCGACGCCCAGGACCAGTACGGCGCCGACGCCTTCACCGCCGGGATCGGCGCCGAGGCGATCCGCGAGATGCTGTCCCAGATCGACCTGGAGAGCGAGGCCGAGCGCCTGCGCGAAGAGCTGAAAGAGGCCACCGGCGAGCTCAAGCCCAAGAAGATCATCAAGCGCCTGAAGGTGGTTGAGAGCTTCCTGGAATCGGGCAACCGCCCCGAGTGGATGATCCTGACCGTGATCCCGGTCATCCCGCCGGAACTGCGCCCGCTGGTGCCGCTGGACGGTGGCCGCTTCGCGACCTCGGACCTGAACGACCTGTATCGCCGGGTGATCAACCGGAACAACCGTCTGAAGCGCCTGATCGAGCTGCGCGCGCCCGACATCATCGTCCGCAACGAAAAGCGGATGCTGCAGGAATCGGTGGACGCGCTGTTCGACAACGGCCGCCGCGGCCGCGTCATCACCGGCGCCAACAAGCGCCCGCTGAAATCGCTGTCCGACATGCTGAAGGGCAAGCAGGGCCGCTTCCGCCAGAACCTTCTGGGTAAGCGGGTCGACTTCTCGGGCCGTTCGGTCATCGTGACCGGCCCGGAACTGAAGCTGCACCAGTGCGGCCTGCCCAAGAAGATGGCGCTGGAGCTGTTCAAGCCCTTCATCTATTCGCGGCTGGAGGCCAAGGGCCTGTCCAGCACCGTGAAACAGGCGAAGAAGCTGGTCGAGAAAGAGCGCCCCGAGGTCTGGGATATCCTGGACGAGGTGATCCGCGAGCACCCGGTGATGCTGAACCGCGCGCCGACGCTGCACCGCCTCGGCATCCAGGCGTTCGAACCCACGCTGATCGAAGGCAAGGCGATCCAGCTGCACCCGCTGGTCTGCTCGGCCTTCAACGCCGACTTCGACGGCGACCAGATGGCCGTGCACGTGCCGCTGAGCCTTGAGGCCCAGCTTGAGGCGCGGGTCCTGATGATGTCGACGAACAACGTTCTGTCGCCGGCCAACGGCGCGCCGATCATCGTGCCGTCGCAGGACATGATCCTCGGCCTCTACTACATCACCATGGAACGCAAGGGCATGAAGGGCGAAGGCATGGTCTTCGGCTCGATCGAAGAGATCGAGCACGCCCTGAACGCCGGCGAGGTGCATCTGCACTCCAGGATCCAGGCCCGCGTCAAGCAGATCGACGAGACCGGGCAGGAGGTCTACAAGCGCTACGAGACCACGCCGGGCCGCGTGCGGCTGGGCGCGCTTCTGCCGCTCAACGCCAAGGCGCCCTTCGAGCTGGTCAACCGCCTGCTGCGCAAGAAAGAGGTGCAGCAGGTCATCGACACCGTCTACCGCTACTGCGGCCAGAAGGAGTCGGTCATCTTCTGCGACCAGATCATGCGCATGGGCTTCACCGAGGCGTTCAAGGCCGGCATCTCCTTCGGCAAGGACGACATGCTGATCCCCGAGCAGAAGTGGACGATCGTCGACGGCGTGCGCGACCAGGTCAAGGAGTTCGAGCAGCAGTACATGGACGGCCTGATCACCCAGGGCGAAAAGTACAACAAGGTGGTCGACGCCTGGTCGAAATGCTCGGACCAGGTGGCCGGCGCGATGATGGACGAGATCTCGGCCGTGCGGGTGGATGACGCCGGCGCCGAGATGGAGCCCAACAGCGTCTACATGATGAGCCACTCGGGCGCGCGGGGTTCGCCGGCCCAGATGAAGCAGCTGGGCGGCATGCGCGGCCTGATGGCCAAGCCCTCGGGCGAGATCATCGAGACGCCGATCATCTCGAACTTCAAGGAAGGCCTGACCGTGCTGGAGTACTTCAACTCCACCCACGGCGCCCGTAAGGGTCTGGCCGACACCGCTCTGAAGACCGCGAACTCGGGTTACCTGACCCGCCGTCTGGTGGACGTCGCTCAGGACTGCATCGTGCGTCTGCAGGATTGCGGCACCGACAACGCCATCACCGCCGAGGCGGCCGTGAACGACGGCGAGGTCGTGGCCTCGCTGGGCGAGCGCCTGCTGGGCCGCGTCGCCGCCGACGACGTGTTGCGCCCCGGCACCGACGAGGTGATCGTGTCGCGCAACGAGCTGATCGACGAGCGCAAGGCCGACGCCATCGAGCAGGCGGGTCTCGCCACGGTGCGCATCCGCAGCCCGCTGACCTGCGAGGCCGAGGAAGGCGTCTGCGCCATGTGCTATGGCCGCGACCTTGCGCGCGGCACCATGGTCAACGTGGGCGAGGCCGTGGGCATCATCGCGGCCCAGTCGATCGGCGAGCCGGGCACCCAGCTGACGATGCGGACCTTCCACATCGGCGGCATCGCCCAGGGCGGCCAGCAGTCCTTCCAGGAAGCAAGCCAGGAAGGCAAGGTCGAGTTCCGCAACACCAACCTGCTGGAAAACGCCGCCGGCGAGCAGATCGTGATGGGCCGCAACATGAGCCTTGCGATCATCGACGAGAACGGCGTGGAACGCGCCAGCCACAAGCTGGGCTACGGCTCCAAGGTGCATGTCGCCGACGGCGCCAAGGTCAAGCGCGGCGACAAGCTGTTCGAGTGGGACCCCTATACCCTGCCGATCATCGCCGAGAAGGCCGGTACCGCCAAGTTCGTGGACCTTGTCTCGGGCATCTCGGTGCGCGAGGAGACCGACGATGCCACCGGCATGACCCAGAAGATCGTGTCCGACTGGCGCGCCGCGCCCAAGGGCAGCGACCTGAAGCCGGAGATCCTGATCGTCGATCCCGCCACCGGCGAGCCGGTGCGCAACGAGGCCGGCAACCCGGTGACCTACCCGATGTCGGTGGACGCCATCCTGTCGGTCGAGGACGGGCAGGAGATCAAGGCCGGTGACGTGGTCGCGCGTATCCCGCGCGAGGGCGCCAAGACCAAGGACATCACCGGCGGTCTGCCGCGGGTGGCCGAACTGTTCGAGGCACGCCGTCCCAAGGACCACGCCATCATCGCCGAGATCGACGGCTATGTCCGCTTCGGTCGCGACTACAAGAACAAGCGCCGCATCTCGATCGAGCCCAGCGAAGAAGGGCTGGAGCCGGTGGAATACATGGTGCCCAAGGGCAAGCATATTCCGGTGCAGGAAGGCGACTTCGTTCAGAAGGGCGACTACATCATGGACGGCAACCCCGCGCCGCATGACATCCTGTCCATCATGGGTGTCGAGGCGCTTGCCAACTACATGATCGACGAGGTCCAGGACGTCTACCGCCTGCAGGGCGTGAAGATCAACGACAAGCATGTCGAGGTGATCGTGCGCCAGATGCTGCAGAAGTGGGAGATCCACGACAGCGGCGACACCACCCTGCTGAAGGGCGAACATGTCGACAAGGCCGAGTTCGATGCCGCCAACGACAAGGCCATCGCCAAGGGCGGCCGCCCGGCCACCGGCGAGCCGATCCTGCTGGGCATCACCAAGGCCTCGCTGCAGACCCGCTCGTTCATCTCGGCGGCGTCCTTCCAGGAGACCACCCGCGTGCTCACCGAGGCCTCGGTCCAGGGCAAGCGCGACAAGCTGCTGGGTCTCAAGGAGAACGTCATCGTGGGCCGCCTGATCCCGGCGGGCACCGGCGGGGCCACGCAGCGCGTGCGCCGCATCGCGTCCGATCGGGACCAGGAGGTCATCGAGGCCCGCCAGGCCGAGGCCGAAGCCGCCGCGGCGCTGGCTGCGCCGATGGAGGACGAGATCCTTGGCGGAGACGAGGATTTCGGCCTGGTCGAAACGCCGGAAAGCCGCGAAGAGTAAGGCTCGCGCCATAAGATGACGAAAGCCCCCCGTTTCGCGACGGGGGGCTTTTCTTTTTCATATCGGCCTTTGCCTTTGCCGCCGGGCGCGGCCGTGGCCACCGCCCGCAAGATCGCGGAACAGGGCGGTGTTTTTTCGTTTCCGGCGCTTGCCGAAGGCGGGGCTCCGTGCCACGCTCGCGCGCCGACGGGCCTGCGGCCCAATCAGGAGAGACCCATGAAACGCATGTTCCTCGTCCCCGTTCTCGCGGCCGGTCTGCTGGTGCCGCTGGGCGCCTTCGCGGGGCCGTTCGCCGATTTCGAAGGCCAGTTGCGGCAGGCCTACGCGACCTACCGCGCCGCGCTGTTCCAGACGAATACGGGCGAGGCCGAAGGCGCGGCCAGGGCGCTGGCCGGACTGGCGCAGAAATGGGACGGCCTGAACGCGGAATGGGCCGCCAGCCCGCCGCCGCAATATGCCGACGACCCGGGTTTTGCCGAGACGCTGGCAGCGGTCGGAACCACTGTCACCGCCGCCGCCGATCAGGTCGCGGCCGGCGACCTGCCCGGCGCGCATGAAAGCCTGGAGGCGGTGCGCGACGCGCTTGGGGACATGCACCTGCGCAACGGCATCGTCAGTTTTTCCGACCGCATGAACGCCTATCACGCCCGCATGGAGCATGTCCTGTTGACGGACTACGCAGCGATGGGCGAGGCCGCGCTGGGTCCGCTGCGCGAAGAGGCGGCGGTGCTGGCCTATCTGGTCGACGAGATCGAGGCCCATCCCGCCCCCGAGGCCAACGACCCCGACTATGCGCCGCGGATCGCGGCCCTGCGCCAGAGCGTGCAGGCCCTGCAGGACGCCGCGCGCGCGCAGGATCTGGAGGCCGCGCTGGCGGCGGTGCGCGGGCTGAAAAGGCCCTTTTCGCAGCTTTTCGTGAAATTCGGCTGATCCCGCGGCAAAGGAGGCAAATGGCGTGGGCCGGTGGACCGACAACACCCGCGGTGCGTTTCTGATGATGCTGGCCATGGCCAGCTTCACGGTCAACGATGCCTGCATCAAATCGCTGGCGGGGCACGTGCCCTTCTTCCAGGCGGTGTTTCTGCGCGGGGCGGCCACGGTGCCGATGCTGCTGCTGCTCGCCCGCGCGACGGGGGGGCTGAATTTCCGCTATGAACGCCGCGACTGGGGGCTCGTTGCGCTGCGCTCGCTGGCCGAGGTGGCGGCGGCCTATTTCTTCCTCACCGCGCTTTTCAACATGCCCATCGCCAATGCCACCGCCATCCTGATGGCGCTGCCGCTGGCGGTGACGCTGGCCGGCGCGCTGTTTCTGGGCGAAGCCGTGGGCTGGCGGCGCTGGCTGGCGATCGCGGTGGGGTTTCTGGGCGTGATGCTGATCGTGCGGCCCGGTCCCGAGGGGTTCAACATCTATTCGGTCTACGCGTTGCTGACCGTGGCCTGCGTCACCGTGCGCGACCTCGCCGCGCGCCGGTTGTCGCCCGATGTGCGTTCGCTGAGCGTCGCCGTCGCCGGGGCGCTGGCGGTGACCGTCTTCATGGGGCTCGGCAGCCTGAGCGAGCCCTGGGTCATGCCCGGCGCGCGTGAGGCGGCGCTGCTGCTGGCGGCGGCCGTTCTGATCAACGGCGGCTACATCTTCTCGATCATGACAATGCGGGTGGGCGAGATTGCCGTGGTCACGCCGTTCCGCTATACGGGGCTGGTCTGGGCATTGATCCTTGGGCTGGTGGTCTTTGGCGACTGGCCGAGCGGTTTGACCCTGCTGGGCGCCGGGCTGGTGACCACCACGGGAATCTACACGCTTTATCGCGAACGGCGGGTGGAAGAGGCGCAAAGCAGCGCCTAAGTGTTGACAAGCGTCGCGACTCTCCATATACCGCGCGCACTCGGGCCACGGGGCGGCATGCCTTTTCGGTCTGAAATCAGAACTGAAGTGGTCATGATCCGGGCCTCAAGCGCTCCGATCCTCTGAATTTCCACCGCGTCGTTCCCGCGAATGAAGGGGACGCATGCGGTTTTGGTGTTTTGCAATGGGGCAAGGCACCGTCGAGAAGCGGCGCCCCGCGTTTGGGGCGAGTATTGACACAGTGCAACACGAGGAACGTGCATGCCAACGATCCAGCAGCTGATCCGCAAGCCGCGGCAGCCGAAAGTAAAGCGCCAGAAGTCCATGCATCTGCAGGCCTGCCCGCAGAAGCGTGGCGTCTGCACGCGCGTGTACACCACCACTCCGAAGAAGCCGAACTCCGCTATGCGGAAGGTCGCCAAGGTGCGCCTGACCAACGGTTTCGAGGTGATTTCGTACATCCCCGGTGAAAGCCACAACCTGCAGGAGCACTCGGTGGTCCTGATCCGTGGCGGCCGTGTGAAAGACCTTCCGGGTGTCCGTTACCACATCCTGCGCGGTGTTCTGGATACCCAGGGTGTGAAAGACCGTAAGCAGCGCCGCTCGAAATACGGCGCCAAGCGTCCGAAGTAAGGAGAGACGTAGATGTCCCGTCGTCACGCTGCCGAGAAGCGCGAAGTCCTGCCCGACGCCAAATATGGCGATCGGGTTCTGACGAAGTTCATGAACAACCTGATGATCGACGGCAAGAAATCCGTTGCCGAAAAGATCGTCTACAACGCGCTGGATCGCGTCGAGGGCAAGCTGAAGCGCGCCCCCGTCGAAGTGTTCCACGAGGCGCTCGACAACGTGAAGCCCTCGGTCGAGGTGCGTTCCCGCCGTGTGGGCGGTGCCACCTACCAGGTTCCGGTCGAAGTGCGCCCCGAGCGCCGCGAGGCCCTGGCCATCCGCTGGCTGATCACCGCATCGCGTGCCCGCAACGAGAACACGATGGAAGAGCGGCTCGCCGGCGAGCTGGTTGACGCCGTCAACTCCCGTGGCTCGGCCGTGAAGAAGCGCGAAGACACTCACAAGATGGCCGAGGCGAACAAAGCCTTCAGCCATTACCGCTGGTAATCCTCTAGGCCCAGGACCGAACCAATGGCACGCGAATACCCCCTCGAGAGATACCGCAACTTCGGTATCATGGCCCATATCGACGCAGGCAAGACCACCTGCTCGGAACGCATCCTGTTCTACACCGGCAAGTCCCACGCCATTGGTGAGGTGCACGATGGTGCAGCCACCATGGACTGGATGGAGCAGGAGCAGGAGCGCGGCATCACCATCACTTCGGCGGCGACCACCACCTTCTGGGAGCGCACCGAGGATGGCGCGACGGCCGACACGCCGAAGCACCGCCTGAACATCATCGACACCCCCGGCCACGTGGACTTCACCATCGAGGTGGAGCGTTCGCTGGCCGTGCTCGACGGTGCCGTTGCGGTTCTGGACGCCAACGCCGGCGTCGAGCCCCAGACCGAGACCGTCTGGCGCCAGGCCGACCGCTACAAGGTTCCGCGCATCGTGTTCGTCAACAAGATGGACAAGATCGGCGCCGACTTCTTCAACTGCGTGCACATGATCGAGGATCGCACCGGCGCGACCCCCGCCCCGATCCAGATTCCGATCGGCGCCGAGAACGAGCTGGAAGGCATCGTTGACCTGGTCACCATGGAAGAGTGGGTCTGGGCCGGCGAAGACCTGGGCGCATCCTGGGAAAAGCGCCCGATCCGCGACAGCCTGAAGGACCAGGCCGACGAATGGCGCGCCAAGCTGATCGAGACCGCGGTCGAGATGGACGACGACGCCATGGAGGCCTACCTCGAAGGCGAAGAGCCTGACGTGGCCACCCTGCGCAAGCTCATCCGCCAGGGCACGCTGGCCATCAAGTTCATCCCGGTTCTGTGTGGCTCGGCCTTCAAGAACAAGGGTGTTCAGCCGCTGCTCAACGCCGTGATCGACTATCTGCCCAGCCCGATGGACGTGGTCGACTACATGGGCTTCGCCCCGGGCGACGAGACCGAAGAGCGCAACATCGCCCGCCGTGCGGATGACGCGATGCCGTTCTCGGGCCTGGCGTTCAAGATCATGAACGACCCCTTCGTTGGTTCGCTGACCTTCACCCGGATCTACTCCGGCGTGCTGAGCAAGGGCGATTCGATCCTGAACTCGACCAAGGGCAAGCGCGAGCGCATCGGCCGTATGATGATGATGCACTCGAACAACCGCGAAGAGATCGAAGAGGCATTCGCCGGCGACATCATCGCGCTGGCCGGTCTGAAGGACACCACCACGGGCGACACGCTGTGCGACGCCAAGGAGCCGGTGGTTCTGGAAACCATGACCTTCCCCGATCCGGTGATCGAGATCGCTGTCGAGCCGAAGACCAAGGCCGACCAGGAGAAGATGTCGCAGGGCCTGGCCCGTCTGGCCGCCGAGGACCCCTCCTTCCGCGTCGAGACCGACATCGAGTCGGGTCAGACCATCATGAAGGGCATGGGCGAACTTCACCTGGACATCCTGGTTGACCGCCTGAAGCGCGAGTTCAAGGTCGAGGCCAATATCGGTGCCCCGCAGGTGGCCTACCGCGAGACCATCTCGCACGAGGCCGAGATCGACTACACCCACAAGAAACAGTCGGGTGGTTCGGGTCAGTTCGCGCGGGTCAAGATGGTGCTCGCACCGACCGAGGCCGGCGAAGGCTACAGCTTCGAATCGCTCATCGTGGGTGGTTCGGTGCCGAAGGAATACATCCCCGGCGTCGAAAAAGGCATCCAGTCGGTGATGGATTCGGGCCCGCTGGCCGGCTTCCCGGTGATCGACTTCAAGGTCAAGCTGATCGACGGTGCCTTCCACGACGTCGACTCGTCGGTCCTGGCCTTCGAGATCGCCGCCCGTGCCGCGATGCGCGAAGGCCTGAAAAAGGCCGGCGCCAAGCTGCTCGAGCCGATCATGAAGGTCGAGGTGGTGACGCCCGAGGAATACACCGGTGGCATCATCGGTGACCTGACCTCGCGTCGCGGCCAGGTGCAGGGCCAGGAGACCCGCGGCAACGCGATCGTCATCAACGCCTTCGTGCCGCTGGCCAACATGTTCGGCTACATCAACAACCTGCGCTCGATGTCCTCGGGCCGCGCGCAGTTCACGATGCAGTTCGACCATTACGAGCCGGTGCCGCAGAACATCAGCGAAGAGATCCAGGCGAAATACGCCTAAACGAAACAAAGCCGGACGCGCCTGCGGGCGCGCCCTAGCCCCAGTGATAAGAGGAGCCCATCATGGCTAAGGAAAAGTTTGAGCGTACGAAACCGCACGTTAACATCGGCACGATCGGCCACGTTGACCACGGCAAGAC
>ENA-ORCT01000500-ORCT01000500.1-marine-metagenome-genome-assembly--contig:-NODE-500-length-18721-cov-3.417453_pt1 | contig 18721 bp, 17 predicted proteins | sample MGYA00248632_ERZ508511 | MGnify/ENA primary metagenome ERZ508511 (study PRJEB26182, sample SAMN06268839) | marine metagenome | isolation source: Tt an P1-techrep anaerobic enrichment on pine from sediment...
GAAAAAAGGAGCCACGCTTTCGTACTCACACGGATTCAATATTGTTGAGGAAGGCATGCAAATCCGCAAAGATATTACCGTGATTATGGTAGCGCCAAAATCGCCAGGCTCGGAGGTGCGTGAAGAATACAAACGTGGTTTTGGGGTGCCAACCCTGATCGCTGTTCATCCGGAGAATGATCCGAATGGCGACGGGTTTGAAATTGCCAAAGCTTATGCGGTAGCGACCGGCGGACACAAAGCGGGAGTTTTGAAATCTTCGTTTGTAGCCGAAGTAAAATCAGACTTGATGGGCGAGCAAACCATCTTGTGTGGCTTGTTGCAAACCGGTTCCATTTTGTCCTTCAATAAAATGATTGAAAAAGACATTGAGCCGGGCTACGCTTCGAAGCTGATCCAGTACGGATGGGAAGTGATTACCGAAGCGCTGAAGCACGGCGGAATCACCAACATGATGGATCGTTTGTCGAATCCGGCAAAAATCAAAGCCTTCGAACTGGCTGAAGAATTGAAAGAGATTATGCGTCCGTTGTTTCAAAAGCACATGGACGACATCATGTCGGGCGAGTTCTCCAAAACCATGATGGAAGACTGGGCCAACGACGATAAAAACCTGCTGACCTGGCGTGCCGCAACCGGCGAAACAGCTTTCGAAAAAACACCGGCCACAGATGAGGAAATCAGCGAGCAGGAATACTTTGACAATGGCGTGTTGCTCGTGGCTTTTGTGAAATCGGGTGTTGAGCTGGCTTTCGAAACCATGACAGAAGCCGGAATCAAAGAGGAATCGGCTTATTATGAGTCGTTGCACGAAACACCGCTGATTGCCAACACCATTGCCCGTAAAAAATTGTTTGAGATGAACCGGGTGATTTCCGATACCGCCGAATACGGCTGCTACTTGTTCGATCATGCCTGCAAACCCTTGCTGGGCGATTTCATGAAGAAAATTGAAACCGATGTGATTGGAGAAACTTATGGCGAAGGTTACGATAACCATGTCGACAACAAGCGCCTGATTGAAGTGAACGCTCAAATTCGCTACCACGATGTGGAAATCATTGGCGAAGAGCTGCGTGCGGCCATGGCTGCCATGAAGGCGATTTACTAATTGATTGACTATTCTCCGGCAAATTCGCAAGCCGGAGAACAGAAGATATTGAAAAGCTCCATCTTAGGATGGGGCTTTTTGCAGTTTATCCGGATGAGTTTTTTGCATCCTGATAAAATTCTGTCTTTCCTGCCAATGATTGAACAACTAGCGTTTGGATGGGTTATTTTTTTAGTATTTTCAACCGTAGAAAAAACAAAACTTCAAACAAAAACGAAATTCGACTATGATTTCCTGGTTTACTGATCAAGGTCCTGTTATGCAGGCATTACTGGCAACGCTGTTTACCTGGGGTGTTACTGCCCTCGGGGCTTCCATGGTTTTCTTTTTTAAGCGCATCAATCGAAAAGTTTTGGATGGCATGCTTGGTTTTGCGGCTGGTGTGATGATTGCCGCCAGCTTTTGGTCGCTTTTGAATCCGGCCATTGAGATGGCCCGCGAAACCAGCGACCACCCTTGGGTGCCGGCCGTGATCGGATTTTTGGGAGGCGGTGCCTTTTTGTGGTTGGCCGACCAGTTGCTGCCTCACCTTCACCTGGGCTTTCCGCGCGAAGAAGCAGAAGGTGTTCCCACCACCTGGAGGCGAAGTGTATTGCTGGTATTGGCCATTACTTTGCACAACATTCCTGAGGGGTTGGCGGTAGGCGTTGCTTTTGGTGCAGTGGCTGCCAGTGTCCCGGTTGATGGCGTTCCTGCAGCAACCCTGGCTGGTGCAATCGCTTTGGCCATCGGGATTGGCATTCAAAATTTCCCTGAAGGGGCAGCCGTTTCCGTTCCGCTGCGTCGCGAAGGATTTAGTCGTCGAAAAAGTTTTTTATATGGACAAGCGTCCGGAATTGTTGAGCCTATTGCCGGTGTGATTGGTGCGGCTGCGGTGATCATGATGCAGCCCATTTTACCCTATGCACTTTCATTTGCTGCAGGCGCCATGATTTATGTTGTGGTCGAGGAATTGATTCCTGAATCTCAGTTACAAAAGAATACCGATATTGCCACCATCGGTGCCATGCTGGGCTTCGCGGTCATGATGACCCTGGATGTGGCTTTGGGGTGACAGGAGAAAAATCCAAATTCCAGATTCCAAAATCCAAATTCCGGACTCCGGCTGATCTGCTCTACCAGGCATTAGTCGTAGGAAGAACCTATTTTCTATTGCAGAATCTGTTTCTCATAACCTGTCTTTTAAACATGTTTTTTTGAAGTGGATTTTGCGGTTAAAAGTGTAATATTAATATTCAAAAATTGAAACTATGAAGAGTATTATTGAAGGCACTTATAAGCTCCTGTCGTTTGAGGCAGAAAAAGAAAATGGAGAAATCGTCTATCCCTTTGGAGAGGACGCTGTTGGATACATCCACTATTCGGCATCGGGTCACTTTTCAGTGCAATACATGCCCCGGCAGCAGGATGGAGAAACCTTAAAAGGAGTTTCGTATTTTGGGAGTTACGAATACAATCGCGAGAAAGATTATATCGTTCATCATGTGGAGGGTTCGTTGTTTCCCAATGAGGAAGGTCTGGATAAAATACGTAATGCCCGGGTAAGGGGAAAAGGATTGCAGTTAACTTGTCCACCGCAGAAGTGGGGAAGTGATGAGATTGTGGTGGCTAACATTCGCTTTGAGAAGCAGGAAGAATTACCGCCGGTAATTGTTTTTTAGCACGCCAACGGATGGCCGTTTGAACGAAATGAAGCTCTTGAATTGTTGCGAATTCAAGGGCTTAGTTTTTTTTGCGAAAGGAGAGGCCCAGCAACTTTTCGAATTGAAACAGCAACACCACGGCAATGCCAATTTGCACCAACAGGGCGATTTGCTTCAATGAAATTCCATAGAGCTGCATATTCAAATTGGCGGTCATGTTGGTGATGGCCAATCCAAGAAAAAGTCCAAGAAAGAAGAAGATCCAGGCGAATCGGATGTTACTGAGTATCGATTCCTGGCGTTGTTTTTCATGATAGATTTTGTCCATCATGCGCGCTTCAAAATCCTTAAATGGCATTTCGGTGAGCGAACGTTTCATCAAATCTCTAACCAATTTTTCTTCTTGAGTTGTTTCATCCATTTCAAATCGTTTTTAGCTCAGTTAACATCAGTTGATTCACCACCAGCAAAATGTTTTTGCGCCCCCGGTGCAAAATAACCCGCACATTGGCATCTGTCCAGCCTGTTTCGTCGGCAATGGTTTTGGTTGATTGGTTTTCCAGGTAAAACAGGCGCAGTACCAAACTTTCCTTTGGAGGAATTCGTTTTAGTGCTTCCTGCACCAGCACGGCTTGTTCTTCCGGCGTGAGACCGTTCAGGCTGTCTTCTACCGTATCAAGCTCGACTTCTCTGAATTCTTCTTGATAAACATGCTGTTTCTTTTCTTCGCGTAAACGTTGAAAAGCTTCGTTGATGACAATGCGGTAAAACCAGGTTTTAAAACTCGAATGCCCTTTAAAGGTTTTCAGTTTTTGGAAGACCTTAATAAACGATTCCTGGACAACCTCCTCGGCCCAAAATTCATCTTTAACGACAGAAATAGCCACAGAAAAAGCCAGGTCTTTATAATTGCTTATAAAGTACCTGAATCCCTCCGTGTCGCCGTTTAAGACTTTTTGGATGTAAAGGTCGTCCATTGAAATTAATTGCTTTTCGGCTTGTCAATAAAATGGGCGATGACCATCGCTACTCCTCCAAAAAGCAGGACAAAGGCAAAAATGGCTGCTCCATCAGTTTTGTTAATCAAGTTTTCCCACAGCGGGTTTAGTGTCATCATCATCACAACCGTGAGTCCTACACCGATGCCTGTTATCAACATACCTAGTTTTAGCCAGGGAAAGCGAAAGCGAAATTCCCGCTTGGCATAAATCTCCGAAACATCCTTGTCTCGTTCAATCAAGGCCATTCGCTCTTTATTTCTGGCTTGTAGAAAATAGTACCATCCCAAAAAGACACTGGCAAAAAATCCCAGCCAAATCAATGCTAACATCAAATCTTCCATAATAATTTGTTTTTGTTTTGCCTCTTGGATGCAAGTTAGTATGAAATGTTACAGAAAAAGATACGGCAATAGTCTAAAATGAAGATTAATCGATCAATTTTTTACAGAAAATAGGAAGTTGGTCACTTACCCTTCGATTAGTCTGAATTCAGATGAATCAATCTTTTTATTAAGAATCGTAAAATAAATAGCTGTTCTGTTTTCATTTTAAAATTAAATTGTGATATTTGCAGGAAATCATTGAAAAAATGACAAAAATTTATTCCATTTCTATTCTCGGTATTCTACTCGGTATTCTACTTTGGATGCGGTAATGAGAATGGTATGGAGTAACGAAACTTATAAAACACAGACATAAAGCCATTCTCAAACGAGAGTGGCTTTTTTCTTTGAGTGAAATATTGAAAAAGAACAATTATAAATCATTCCATCATGAGCGACAGATTGTACATTTTTGACACCACTTTGCGAGACGGGGAGCAGGTTCCCGGGTGTCAGTTAAACACGGTTGAGAAAATTGAAGTGGCCAGAGCGTTGGAGGAATTGGGCGTCGATATCATCGAAGCTGGATTTCCTGTTTCAAGCCCGGGTGACTTCAATTCAGTAGTTGAAATTTCAAAAGCGGTGACCTGGCCAACCATTTGTGCCCTAACCCGCGCAGTTGAAAAAGACATTGATGCTGCTGCCGAAGCCCTAAAATATGCGAAGAAGGGACGGATTCACACCGGAATCGGCACATCACCTTATCACATTTACAACAAGCTCAATTCAACTCCGGAGAAAATTCTTGAACGCGCTGTTGCCGCTGTAAAATATGCGAAGAAATATGTGGAGGATGTGGAATTTTATGCCGAAGATGCAGGCCGTTCTGACAATGAATACCTGGCACAGGTGGTTGAAGCGGTGATTAAAGCCGGAGCAACGGTTGTGAATATTCCGGATACCACGGGCTACACTTTACCCTACGAGTTTGGCGAAAAAATTAAGTACCTGGTGGATAACGTTCGTGGCATTGAAAAGGCGATTATTTCCACTCACTGTCACAACGATCTTGGAATGGCAACAGCCAACACCATTGCCGGAATTATGAATGGCGCCCGCCAAGCCGAGGTAACCATCAACGGCATTGGTGAGCGTGCCGGAAACACGTCGCTGGAAGAAGTGGTGATGACCTTGAAAAGTCGTTACCAAGTGTTGAACATTGACACCAACGTCAATACCAAAAATATTTACAAAACAAGCCGGTTGGTGTCGAATCTGATGAACATGCCGGTGCAACCCAACAAAGCCATTGTGGGCCGGAACGCGTTTGCGCATTCCTCCGGAATTCACCAGGATGGGGTATTGAAAAACCGCGAAAATTACGAAATCATCGATCCAACCGATGTGGGTATCAACGAGTCATCGATTGTGCTGACCGCCCGAAGTGGACGCGCGGCTCTGAAACATCGTCTGGAAATTATGGGCTTCGAGCTGAACAAAGAGCAGTTGGATGAAGTTTATGATAAATTTCTGGAGCTGGCCGACAAGAAAAAAGATATTCGCGATGACGATGTCGCGTTGTTGGTTGGCGATGCCGAGCAAAAGGAACGTCGCGTAAAACTGGACTTTTTGCAGGTGGTTAGCGGAAAATCGCTGTTGCCGATGGCTTCAGTACGAATTGACATTGCCGGCGAAAAGTTTGATGCCACCGCATCGGGTAACGGGCCGGTGGATGCCGCAATCAATGCCGTTAAACAAATCATTCGGCGTCAGGTTACTTTGGAAGAGTTCCTGATTCAGGCCATCACCAAAGGAAGTGATGATGTGGGTAAGGTACATATGGAACTGGATTTTGAAGGCGTGAAGTTCTTTGGCTTTGGCGCCCATACCGACATCATTACGGCTTCAGTGGAAGCATTCCTTGACGCGGTGAATAAGATTCCGGTAAGATAAGAGAAGTGTAATTTTTTTAAAAGAAAATAAATTGGAAGCAAAAACATTATTTGACAAAATTTGGGATGCCCATGTGGTGAAGAAAGTGGAGGCAGGCCCGAGCGTGTTGTATATCGATCGTCATTTTATTCACGAAGTCACCAGCCCGGTCGCTTTTTTGGGCTTGAAAAATCGTGGGCTCAAAGTTTTCAGGCCGGATCAGACCACGGCCACTCCCGACCACAACGTACCAACTGTTGATCAGGAGTTGAGCATCAAGGATGAGCTTTCCCGACACCAGGTGGAAATGCTGAAGCGTAATTGCGAAGAGCATGGGATCACCTATCATGGCCTGGGAAGTGAAGGACATGGGGTGGTTCACATCATTGGTCCTGAAATGGGTTTGACCCAGCCCGGCATGACCATTGTTTGTGGCGACAGTCACACTTCGACCCACGGGGCTTTTGGTGCCATTGCCTTTGGAATTGGAACCAGCGAGGTGGAGATGGTGCTGGCCAGCCAATGTATTATGCAGCCGAAACCTAAAAAAATGCGCATCACCGTTGATGGTGAGTTGGGTAAAGGAGTGACGTCAAAAGACATTGCCCTTTACATCATTTCAAAAATTTCGACCAGCGGTGGAACGGGCCATTTTATTGAGTACGCCGGGTCGGCTATTACCAGCCTGAGCATGGAAGCCCGCATGACTCTTTGTAATTTAAGTATTGAAAGTGGTGCGCGCGGTGGAATGATTGCCCCTGATGAAACCACTATCAATTATATCAAAGGCCGCCAGTTTGCTCCCAAGGGAGTTGAGTGGGACAAAGCGGTTGCTTACTGGCAATCACTGAAATCGGATGCGGATGCTCAGTTTGATACGGAATATCATTTTGACGCGGCCGACATTGAGCCCATGATTACTTATGGAACAAACCCCGGCATGGGTATTGGCGTAACTCACAATATTCCATTGGGTGAAGAATTGCAGGGAACAGATAAAACAACTTTCCTTAAGTCCTTGAAATACATGGATTATCATCCAGGCGAAGCCATGAAAGGCAAAAAAGTTGATTACGTTTTTCTTGGTAGCTGCACCAACGGGCGAATTGAAGATTTCCGTGCGTTTGCCGAATTTGTGAAAGGCAAACAGAAAGCTGCTGATATTAATGTTTGGTTGGTACCTGGATCGAAAGCGGTAGAAAAGCAAATTATCGATGAAGGGCTGGATAAGGTTTTTGAAGCAGCCGGAATGGCCCTTCGTCAGCCGGGATGCTCTGCTTGTCTGGCGATGAATGATGATAAAATTCCGGAAGGCAAGTATGCAGTTTCTACCTCGAACAGGAACTTTGAAGGTCGCCAGGGGCCGGGTGCCCGCACCATGCTGGCTAGCCCGTTGACTGCTGCTGCTGTTGCAGTAACCGGCGTGATCACCGACCCGCGGGAGCTGATGTAGATTCGGAGGATTGGAATTTTGGAGTCTTGAAGATTAGAATATCTGAAGCAATTAAAAAGATCCTATGACAACAAGTGAGTTAGCAGCTTTTAAAGAAAAGATGAAACTTCGCACAAAGAGATTTGCTCATGATTGTGTCAAACTTTCATTGAAGTTTCCTGAGAACTTTCTTGCTGGTCATATTTCTAAACAGTTGATTCGGTGTTCTACTTCTGTAGCTGCCAATTATAGGGCATCATGTGTTGCCCAAACAATTCCTTCTGTAATTTCAAAAATCAGTATTGCAATTGAAGAAGCAGACGAAAGTGAATTCTGGATTGAATTCGCTTTGGATGAGAAATTAATAACTCAGCAACAGGCTCAGGATTTAATGAAAGAAGCCCATGAGTTAGCCTCAACCTTGATCAAGTCTCGTCAGACGCTTCAGCAAAAGAAATCGAATGTAAAATCATTCTAATATTCAATTATTCTGAAACTCAAATATTCAAAAAAAAATGGCATACGATAAATTTAAAACATTAACATCAACGGCGGTACCACTGCCTGTGGAGAATGTTGATACCGATCAGATTATACCCGCCCGTTTTTTGAAAGCGGTGGAACGAAAGGGTTTTGGCGACAATTTGTTTCGCGATTGGCGTTACACCAAAGCCAATCAGCCAATCGAAGATTTCCCGTTGAACGACGATAAGTACAGCGGAAAAATTTTGGTTGGTGGTAAAAACTTTGGAAGTGGATCAAGTCGCGAACACGCCGCATGGGCGCTCTACGATTATGGATTTCGGGTGGTGGTCTCCAGCTTTTTTGCTGATATTTTTAAAGGAAATGCTTTGAATAACGGCCTGTTACCGGTTGTTGTTTCTCCCGCTTTTCTCGAAAAAATATTCACGGCTATCGAAGCTGATCCGTCTACCCGGTTTGAAGTAGATCTGGAAAACCAGAAATTTACCTTATTGGCAACCGGCGAATCGGAAGAATTCGAAATAAATCCGTATAAAAAGCACTGCCTGCAAAATGGCCTGGATGATATTGATTTTCTGGTGGATATGAAAGAAGAGATTGAAGCGTTTGAAAAGTAAAGGAATATAAAATGATGACGGGAAAAACGGTTGAGGAGAGAACTCAGGTACTCAGTATCATGGACACGACCCTGAGGGATGGAGAGCAGACTTCAGGCGTATCGTTTACCGATACAGAGAAGTTGAGCGTGGCAAAAGTCTTGCTCGAAAGTGTTGGCGTGGATCGAATAGAAATTGCGTCAGCCCGCGTTTCGGAAGGAGAATTTGAAGCTGCCCGTCGTATTATGGTTTGGGCTTCTGAGCGTGGACATTTGGAACGGGTGGAAATCCTTGGATTTGTAGATGGCAAAATTTCGCTCGACTGGATTAACCGGGCCGGAGGGAAAGTGATTAACCTGCTCTGCAAGGGATCGTATAAGCATGTTACCCAGCAACTTCGTAAATCACCCGAAGAGCATGTGGCAGATATACAAAAATCAGTGGATTATGCTACGGAACTCGGAATTACGGTGAATGTATATCTGGAGGACTGGTCGAATGGAATGCGTAATTCAAAAGACTACGTTCATTTCATGGTTTCTCAGCTCAAGAAGATGAATGTTAAGCGCATCATGTTGCCCGATACCTTGGGGATTCTGGATCCGGATGAAGCCTATGAATTTTGCAAAGAAATGATCGAAAGCTTTCCGGATGTTGAATTTGATTTTCACGCACATAACGATTATGACTTGGCGATTGCCAATGTTTTTCATGCGATCAAAGCCGGAATCCGTTGTGTACACACCACCGTAAATGGTTTGGGTGAACGTGCTGGCAATGCACCGCTTTCGAGTGTGGTTGCTACCATCAAAGACCATTTGCAAATGAAAACCAAGGTCAACGAAAGTATGTTGAACCGGATTTCAAAGTTGGTCGAAAGCTTTTCGGGCATCCGGATTCCGACCAACAAACCCTTGATTGGTGAGTTTGTTTTTACGCAATGCAGTGGCATTCATGCCGACGGCGATAATAAGAATAACCTGTATTTCAACGATCTGTTGCCGGAGCGCTTTGGCCGGGTCAGAACCTATGCCCTTGGTAAAACCTCGGGGAAAGCCAATATTAAAGCCAACCTCGAAGAGATGGGCATCGAACTTGATCCGGAAGCTTTGAAAAAGGTGACCAACCGGATCATCGACCTGGGTGATAAGAAGGAAACGGTAACGGCCGAAGATTTACCTTATATTGTAGCCGATGTTTTGCAGGAAAGCCTGGAGCAAAAGATTCACATCAACAACTATGCTTTGTCGCATGCCATGGGCTTGAAACCTTCGGCAACGGTAAGTATTGACATTTGCGGAAAAACTTATGAAGCCAGTGCTTCGGGCGACGGACAGTACGATGCATTTATGAATGCCCTGAAGAACATTTACAAGCGACTGAAAAAGCCTTTCCCAAAATTGCTTGACTACACTGACATGATTCCTCCCGGAGGAAAAACCGATGCACTGGTGGAAAGTGTGATTATCTGGGAACTCGACCGGGAGTTTAAAACCCGAGGGCTTGATCCGGATCAGACGGCGGCTGCCATCAAAGCAACTGTTCGCATGTTAAACCTGCTTGAACACCGGGCAGAACTTGAAAAAGCGTAAAAGCAAATACGATTGCTGTGATAGGAAAATCGATATCTCACTGATCTTATTTGAATTTGAAACATCAGATTGTGGAAACCCAACATGAAATAGGTAAAGTAACTAAGTAAAAAGAATATGAAATTAAAACTAGCGGTTCTCCCGGGCGACGGAATAGGACCTGAAATTATTGATCAGGCAATGAAAGCAGTGAAAGCTGTAGCCCTGAAATTTAATCATGAACTGGAGTACAATTTTGCACTGACTGGAGCGGTGGCCATCGATGAGCTTGGCGAGCCTTATCCTGATCAGACCCACGAACTCTGCATGCAGTCCGACGCGGTGCTGTTTGGAGCCATTGGAGATCCTAAATATGATAATGATCCCAAAGCCAAGGTTCGGCCGGAGCAGGGACTATTACTGATGCGGAAAAAACTGGGTTTATATGCCAACATCCGTCCGGTGGAAACCTTTGAGTCATTGCTGCACAAGTCGCCCCTGCGACGTGAATTGGTCGAAGGTGCTGACTTTGTTGCTATCCGCGAATTGACTGGAGGAATTTATTTTGGCGAAAAGGGCCGTAAAGACAATGGAAATACCGCTTTTGATACCTGCACCTACACGCGTGACGAGGTGGAGCGTATTTTGAAATTGGGTTACGAGTTTGCCCGGAAACGAAACAAGAAGTTAACGGTAGTTGATAAAGCCAATGTATTGGAAAGCTCACGTTTGTGGCGTGAAATTGCCCAGGAAATGGCACCCAATTACCCCGACGTAAAAACAGAATACATGTTTGTGGATAATGCCGCCATGCAAATCATTCAATGGCCAAAGAACTTCGATGTGATGGTGACTGAAAATATGTTTGGTGACATTCTGACGGATGAAGCGAGCGTGATTACCGGTTCGCTGGGTTTGTTGCCATCAGCTTCGATCGGGATTCATACCTCGGTTTTTGAGCCGATCCACGGTTCCTATCCGCAGGCTGCAGGAAAAGATATTGCCAACCCCATCGCTACAATCTTATCTGCTGCTATGCTGTTCGAATATGCTTTTAGCTTGATGGACGAGGGAAAGCTGATTCGCGATGCCGTAGCTGCTTCCATGAAAGAACAAGTGGTGACCGAAGATATTGCCGAGGGAAAAGCGTATAAAACCTCAGAAGTGGGCGATTGGATTGCTGACTGGATTTCTAAAGCTTAAGCCCTTTTTAAAAGGAAAGAATTAGGGGATGTCCGTTTCGTTGAATGGACATCTTTTTTTTTGATTAACCGTAACGCGTTGAACTTTACACCAGGATTAGCTGTGAATCCAATATTTAATCATTATTTTCGGGAATGCTAACCACTAAATAAGATGAAACCATGAACAGTAAAAAAGTGTTTTTTGTATTGGCCTTTATGGCGATGATAGCTTCCGTATTTGCCGTGGGAAAAGGTTGGGAAAAACCTTTCAATGGGAAAAACCTGGATGGTTGGATCCAAAAAAACGGAACAGCTTCCTATCGTGTTGAAGATGGGATGATCATTGGGAAAACCGAAAAAGGAAGCCCGAACTCTTTTCTGTGTACTAAAAAGGAATATGCTAATTTCGAACTGGAGTTTGAAGTCAAACTGTTGAACAACGAATTGAATTCCGGGGTGCAAATTCGGTCGAGTACAAAAGAGCCGGAAGGTGATCAGAAATTTGGTCGTGTAAACGGGCCCCAGGTGGAAATTGAAGCCAGCGGCGAGAACGGGGCGGAAGCCGGATATCTATACGGTGAAGCCAGTGGTGGATGGATGACGCCCGAGGACAAGCTTATTCCTCACAAAGCATTTAACGATGGCGAATGGAATAAATACCGGGTAGTTGCCAATGGACCCCGTATACAAACCTGGGTCAACGGCCAGCAAATTTCAGATCTTGTAGACGAGGAAAAATTTAAAACGCATCCCAAAGGATTTATTGGTTTACAGGTACATGGTGTAGGCGATCGCGGACCGTTCGAAGTGGCCTGGAAAAATATCAAAATCAAAGTGCTTAAGTAGCATTAAATGATCTTTTTTGATCAGTGTCTTTAATTTCAAAACACTGTATGATCAGCCGGGAAGCCAACAGTTGACTTCCCGGCGTGACTATTCATCCATTTCCTTCAAAATATTTTCGACCTCTTCTTCTGTTTTATGCAGCTTGTCTTTGCAGAGCTTAATCAAGCTTGATACGCGCTTGACCTGGGCCGACAATTCATCCACATCCAGCTCTTCGTTTTCAATTTTGGCAAGGATTTCGTCAATCTCATTGACGGCTTCCTGATAGCTTGTTCTTTTTGTTGCCATTGTGCTTATTTCTTTGTGATTTTACTTGTTACTTTTCCATCGGCCAAGCGCGTCTCCAGTTCATCATCAATGTTCAAATTGCCAATCGACTTGACCAGGTGGCCGTTTTTGTAGGTCAGGCTGTAGCCCCGCTTTAAAACATTCTCCGGGTTGACCAGGCGAACTTGTCCTTCAAAATGTGCCAGCTTGCTATGTTGTCCTTTCAAGTTATTTTTACCGCTGATAATCAACTCGTGTTGCGATTGATTCAGTTGATTTCGTTTGATTCGGAATTGTCGCTGAATAAAAAAGTGCAGATTGTCCATTTTTCGGGCGAGCAGGTGTTTTTGTTCGCCAACTTGTCCCTTCCCCAGTGTTTCAATCAGGTATTTATGTTGCTGAAGTTGTTGTCTTTTGCTTTTCAAAAAAGAGGGGACAGATCGTTCCAACTTTAGGTGGGTTAGATCAAAACGGCTGATTTCCTGGCGAACCATTTCCCTGATACCTTGCTTCATGGTTTGCAGGGTTTGCTGGAGGTACTCTTTTTCTGTGAGAAGTCGCTCTTCAACTTCTGTTACGAAGCGTTCTTTTAGTTCATCCAGCATTTGCTCAAAAGCAGCCGCGCCGCTAATCAGGAATTCTGCCACGGCCGTTGGGGTTTTCAGTTTGGTATGAGCAACCAGGTCTACGGCTGTTTCATCTTTATCGTGACCAATGCCTGTAATCACCGGAATCGGAAGTTGGGTAATGTGATAAGCCAACTCATAATGGTCAAAACTGGCCAGATCGATTTGAGCGCCACCCCCGCGAATAATCACGACTACATCAAAAAAATCTTCATACCGGAAAATTTGCTCCAGAGCCATCATGATTGATGCTGCAGCATCTTTTCCCTGCATGATCGCGGGGAATAACTTGGTATAAAAATGGATGTGGTAAGCATTGCTGTTCAGCTGGTTTTGAAAATCCTGCAAGCCGGCTGCTGTGGGCGATGAAACGATAGCGATGCGCTGCGGGACCAGCGGCAGTTCCAGCTCTTTGTTCATGTCCAGTACACCGTCTTCTTCCAATTGAAGAATAATTTCACGGCGTTTGCGGGCCATGTCACCCATGGTGTAGCTGGGATCAATGTCGCGGATGTTGAGGCTTAGCCCGTACACCGGGTGAAATTCGACTTTGGCCTGCACCAAAACCTTCAATCCCTCTGAAAATGCTTGGCCGGTGGTCGTTTCAAAATAGGGTTTTAACATCCGAAAGGTGTACGACCAAATGGTGGCCCGGCATCGGGCGACGACTTCTTTGGTGCCCTCATCCACTTCAACCAACTCCAGGTAGCAGTGCCCGGTCCGGTTGCTGTTCAGCTCGCTAATTTCCGCTTTAATCCACATCATTGCGGGAAAAGCATCATCCAGCTGCGCTTTGATCTGATTGTTGAGTTCCGAAAGTGAAAGTTGTGCCGTCGCCATACTCCATTCGTTTATGGATTAATCTTTATCAGTTTGATGACCGAAACTTCAGTGTCGGATGCGATTTTTGCAAGGATTAATCCGGCTGGCAAGTTAGCCAAATTCGATAGAAAAAAGGATGATTGGTTGTGGAAAACTTGCTGGTGCAAAAAGCTCCCGTTCATCGAATATAGGCTCAGCGTAAACTTTTCGGAGGGAGTGGGCGACTGCTGGTAAATAAAAACGTGGTCGAGAAATGGGTTGGGAGTGGCCAGCCAGTTTTGAGCGATTGAGTCGGATTGATGTTCCGAAAGAAGCTGGTTGGCTTTTTCGAAGTCAGGAATTCCAAAGCCAAGCGTATCGTTGGGAAGGCCGTATCGCGACGCACTTTTTTCAAGTGCGTCTTTAATCTGAAGATTACTGGCCTGTGGGTTGGCTTGCCACAAACAAGCTGTCATTCCGGCCAGGATGGGCGAAGAAAATGAGGTTCCATTTGATGGGCCGATGCTGCCATTGGTTTTTTGGAGGATTGCTCCCCAGCCCACTGCAACCAGGTTTGGTTTGGTGGCTCCGTCGGCTGCCGGACCCAGCGAACTGAAGGGCGCCCAAATGCTGTCTTTGTTTACCGCACCCACCCCAATCACCAACTCACCGTCCGAAGGGGCGATCAGGTATTTCCATGGTGAATCTGCTTCATTGCCTGCACTGGAAAACACCAGCATGCCTTTTTCAACAGCCATGTTGGCTGCCCGGGTCACCCGGGTTGTGTTTCCATCCATGTCGGCATAGCGGTGGTTCATGTTGGCATCGTCAAAAACAAAGTAGCCCAGCGACGAGTTGATGATGTCGCAACCGGCACTGTCAGCAAATTCGGCCGCCGCCACCCAGTTATCTTCTTCAATTAAATATTCGGTGGCATCATCCTCCGTTCGAAGCAGAAAATAGGAAGCTTTGGGGGCGGTTCCAATCAAGTGACCGCTCAGTTCACCTCCCATTGTTGAGAGTACATTGGTTCCGTGCGAATGCTCCTGGTAGACGTTTCCTCCCGGATTAACAAAATCACGGGTCTCAACAATCCGGTTTTCGGCGAGCAACTGCTCCAAAGCAGGAAGTTCATCTGTTTTGTAAAAGCCGGCATCCAATAAGGCAATGAGCATGCCGTCGCCCAGAAATCCTCTGCTGTGCAGCCCGTTACCATTGAATAGTTTTAGCTGGTCGATGGATGGTCCGTACGCCGCTTCATCAATTTCGTCCTGTTGATTTTCGATCCTGAACTTATTGGCAGTTGTTTTAAGTGTCAGGCCAGGCTTGGTCAATTCGGAGAACTGTACGAAATCGGCACTGGCGATAATTTCCTCGTATTCGTCGGCACTTGCCTTGATTGTTGCTCCGTTCATCCATTTTGAGGTGTGAATAATCCGGGCACCTTTGGCAGATAAAGCCTCAAGGTAAACCTGCGAAACCGGCAGATCAGATTCATCGATGGTAAGCTGCTGCTTTTGGCGTCGCTCAATGGCACGCTGTGACAGGTACTCTTCGGGTTGATGAATGCTGAAGTTTGTGCCGTTTTTATCCGTAAACTGGATCCAATAAAAATTGGCTGTCTCATCCTGGGCCCACAAGCCTTGGGAGAGCAGGACCAACCAAATCAGCACTTGAAGTCCCGGCAGGCTTTTCAATTTTAGCTTGGGTAAATCGTATGGAGCAGCTTCTTTCAAAGTTACTGGCGTTTATTCGTTCAATGCTTCCGTTTGTCATCGCACCCGGATGTTATTCTTCAGCATATATTGTCCGGGGTTGTCCATGAACTTTTCTGGGTCAATCAACTCACTTTTGTTTTTCTCCAATTGGTTGAATTTTAGTCCCTGTATGCTGTCTAAAACCTGGGGGTTGAGCAAAACACCCATATCGTAGCTTAGCGTATGCGAAAAGTTGCCGTCCTGAAGGTAATAGTTCCAATCGCCGTTTCGGAGGCCTGCGACATAAAATGCGTCCAGCTCAAGTTGCCCGTTTTCATAATAAACCTGGCAGGTTCCATCCCGTTTCCCGGCAGCCATCCGGCATTCGAGGTAGGGCTTTCCGGTTACAAAATATGCCCGGTAAATGCCATTTTGCTGGTTATTTTTCCAGTCGGTTTCCTGAAACAACTCACCGGAAGGATAATAGGTTTTTGAGGTTCCGTTTTTCTGATTATTCCGAAAAATTTCTATCGAGATCAACTGGCCATTCTGAAAATGTTGCCATGCTCCTTCTTTCTTTTCACCTACGTAGTTTCCCTTTGCCATCAGTTTTCCACGTGTGTCAAACAATTCCGCAGCGATGGTGTCGGAATTTTCCGCGTAAATCATGCGCGCTTTCAACAAACCATTGGTGTGGTAACGTTTAAATTCCCCAATCGGTTTGTTATTTTTAAAAGTTCCTTCGTACGCCAAATTTCCGTTTGCTTGTTTTTTTTGCCAAAAGCCCTGTTTTTGGCCCGATGAATCGAGCTGGTTGATGGCAGTTTGGGCATGACCAAGATGCAGGATCAAGACCAACAGCATGGATGATAAGATGCGAATCATATTTTAGATGTTATGCCCCAAAGCTAAAATTTTTTCCTGAATTGAGGGGCTGGGCTTGCTATTGCTTGCCGAGGATTTTTAAAAAGCTTCGAACTGATTTTACGGATTCCAGTTTATAGGAAGCAGCCGTGCTTTTTAAGCCCACTTTGATGGTGACAGCGGTTTCGGGCAATTCGCGAAACATGTATTCATCTGTCCAATCGTCGCCCATCGCAATGATATAGTCATACTGATTTTCTCGCAAGAAGCGCATGGCAGCTACTCCCTTATTGATTCCCCCGGCTTTTAGCTCAATAACTTTGTTACCCTCCATGATTTCCAGGTTATGGTTGGCAATCATGTTGCGCAATTCATCTTTCAGCTCGTTGGCACGCAGTTCGCCTTGCTCGGGCACCGAATTTCGGTAATGCCACACCAGCGAATAATTTTTTTCTTCGATGAAGGTACCGGGTGTTCGGTCTACAAAGCTCTCGAGAATTGGTCGAATGACGGGTTTCCATGAGCTGTTGATATTGTCCAGCATTTGCCAGTCGCCACCAATTTTTTTTAACCAAACACCATGCTCCACGATCAGGTTTACTCGATGATTTCCGAGCCATTTTTCCAGGGTGTCGCGATCTCGTCCACTGATGATGGTGACCATATTTTTTTCATCTTCTTCGAGTTTGGTAATCAATTTATGGAGCTCCTCATCGGGACTTGCTGCCTGGGGATCATTTTTAAAGTTGACCAATGTGCCATCGTAGTCGAGAAAAATGGCTCGTTTGTTGGCTTTGGAAAATGTGTCGGTGAGTTCTTTGCTTACCTCAGTGGTTATTTTCTTGGCTAAAAAATTTCGCTGAATACCTTCAACCTTCTTCATGCTTTTAATAAACTCGCCCGACCATTTGAAAATATCGTAACGGCGAATTCGATCCTGCAGGTAGCGCATGCGACGTCGTTGTTCGTCCATAGGCATGGTCAAAGCTTGCTGGATGCTGTCGGCAATTTCGTCTTCGTTGTTGGGGTTAATAATAATTGCTTCGCCCAGCTCTTTAACTGCTCCGGCCATTTCACTGATGATCAGCACGCCGCTCTGATTGACACGTGAGGCGATGTATTCTTTAGCAACCAGGTTCATACCGTCGCGAACGGGTGTGATCAGTGCCACGTCGGAGGTGCTGTACAATTCAATCAGATTTTCAAAAGGCAGCGAACGGTAGAAGTACCACACCGGTGTGTAGTTTACATCGCCATATTGTCCGTTAATCCGGCCAACCAGTTCATCCACTTCGCTTTTCAATAGCTTGTATTGCTCCACTTCATCGCGCGAAGGCACGACCAGCATGATGAGTGATACTTGGTTTTTAAACTCGGGATATTTCGTCAGGAATTTTTCGAAGGCATGAAGCCGGTTCGGAATTCCCTTGGTGTAGTCGAGCCGATCTATAGACAGGATGAGCTTGCGATCCGGAGAAACGAGAAAGTATTTTTCCAGTTCACGGTGCAACTCCGAACGTTCCTGTAGCGGTTTGTGTGCGATTTCCTTAGCCAGGTTTTCAAACTTTTCATAGTCAATTCCCATCGGAAAGGCATCGGCTAAAATAATTCGGTCTTCGAGATGAATTTCATTGAATGAGATCTCGTACCCCAACAACCGCCTGACGGAGCTGAAAAAGTGGCGCTCGTAGTCGTAAGTGTGGAAGCCGATTAAATCGGCCCCCAGCATGCCTCTGATCAGTTCATTTCGCCAGGGAAGAATGCGGAAGACCTCGAACGAGGGAAAGGGGATATGTAGAAAAAAACCGATGGTTACCTTGGGTTTAACCGATTTGATCATTTCGGGTACCAACAGCAATTGGTAGTCGTGGATCCAGACAATATCACCATCGTCAATGATTTCGAGGGCTTTTTGAGCAAATTTATGATTGACCTTTTTGTAGGCTTCCCAATAATCGGGGTTGTAGTCGATAAACTGTGCAAAGTAGTGAAACAGTGGCCAAATGACATTGTTGCTGAAGCCTTCGTAGTAGAGGTTGATTTCTTCTTTGGTCAAATGTACCGCCAGACAATCTTCTTCAACCAGTTTCTCATCAATCTCCATAATCTCATCATCGTTTAAGTCATCTTTCGCCAATCCGGGCCACCCGATCCACTTCCCTCCGTATTCCTTATACACGGATCGCATGCCAGTAGCCAGTCCCCCAACACTTGGCGATAAGCTAAATGAACTATTTTCCTGGTTTATACTCAGTGGCAGACGGTTTGATACAATGTGAATTTTACTCATAACGTATGATTTTCTGGTCAATTTTATTTTTAATTACTTAATGAATACCATCAT
>ENA-ORCT01000501-ORCT01000501.1-marine-metagenome-genome-assembly--contig:-NODE-501-length-18692-cov-3.530164_pt1 | contig 18692 bp, 10 predicted proteins | sample MGYA00248632_ERZ508511 | MGnify/ENA primary metagenome ERZ508511 (study PRJEB26182, sample SAMN06268839) | marine metagenome | isolation source: Tt an P1-techrep anaerobic enrichment on pine from sediment...
TTTGGAAGTCTCCTGGCCTGTTTCTTTGAAAAGTAAAGCAGTAGTTGCCTTACCTTCAGTGGATAACGAACAGTTGCTGAAAGCCAGCAGGGCCCAGATGAACACCAGTCAGTTAAAGCCTTTGCGTTTTGCTCAGCCGATGATGGTTTCGCTCAATACCGAAAATTCGGGGCGGTGGATTGAAGTTGGCCAATATCGTGTTTGGCAGCTCGTTTTGAGTTCAGAAGGAGCTAAGTCTTTAAACTTGATTTTTGACCAGTACAAATTGCCCGATGGCGCCCGCCTGTTCCTGTTTGCGGCCGACCGATCGGATTTAATCGGCGCATTTACCTCAAAAAATAATTCCTCGGATGGTGTTTTTGCTTGCTCGCCAGTCATGGGTGATCAAATGGTTGTTCAATACGAAGAGCCCGTTAATGCTGACTTTAAGGGCGAACTTTCAATTCGCCAGGTCAATCATGATTTTATCGGAATTCATTCCTTGAAGTCAGAGCGACGGCCGTTGGGACATGCAGCCGGCGAATGCAACGTCAATGTGAACTGTGATTGGCTGGATGTTTACCGGGACGAAAAGAATGCGGTTTGCCGGATTATTGTGAGTGGAATTGATTTGTGCTCCGGCGCCCTGGTCAACAATACACAAAACGATGGCACGCCCTATGTTTATACTGCCGGACACTGCATCTCGACCAATAGACAGGCCAACGAATCCGTTTTTCTTTTTAACTATGAATCACCCTATTGTGGCGAGATTGACGGCGATGCCAGTCATTCGCTCAGTGGAAGTGCATTGCGGGCAACATCGGACAGTCTTGACTTTGCCCTGGTGGAGTTGGGCACAGCTCCTCCTCCTGATTACCGGCCGTACTATTTAGGCTGGGACCGAAGTGCAGAAGTGCCCGATTCCAGCGCATGTCTTCATCATCCTTCAGGCGATGTGAAGAAAATAGCAATCGATCGGCATGAACCACTGATTAAAACGTATAGTGCCGATTACAAAGAGGATGGTTTTTTATACATCGGAGGTTGGGAAGAAGGAACCACCGAAGGCGGCTCTTCAGGAGCGGCCTTAGTTAATGACAAAAAGCGGTTGGTGGGCTCGCTTACCGGGGGCGCAGCCACATGCGAAAGTCCTTATCGTGACTACTTTGCGCGTTTGAGCATGGCCTGGAACTACTATCCTCAGGAGAATAAACAATTGAAAAGATGGTTGGATCCGGGAAATTCGAATGTGCAGTCAATTGCGGGATTTTCTCCCTACACCCATGAAAACCAGTGCGGTGCTTACACCAATTTCAGGGACGAGGATAGGCATGCCAACCTGAAGATTATGGAACAAGGTAGTTCTAAAGGATACTGGGCGGGAACCAATGACTATGGATTTATGGCATTTGCTGAGCGAATTGAAAAATCTGTGAGCGCTGAAGTGGCGGGAGTCTCGATTGGGATTGGTGAACTATCGTTGGGTCGCGCAGCCTCTGAAGGAAAAATTAGTATCTCGGTTTATTCGGGCGACCTTCGCCCGGATAGCTTGCTGTATATACAGGACTACAGTTTGAAGTCGCTGGACGAAGGGGTGATGAATTATTTTGAGTTTAGTCAACGGGTTGAAACGAAAGGGGTTTTCTTTGTCGCTTGTTCTTTGGAACTGCTTGAGGAATCAGATGTCTTTTCTGTGTTTTTGGCACAGCGCGAAGTAGAACCGCTCAACTCTTTTTTCATTGAGGACGGGAATAAATGGTATACTTACCAGGAAAAAACAAACGGTCAGGAGGGTTCGGCAATGCTGATGGAAGTGGTGCTCTGCAATATCGACACCTTGGCATCGGATGACAGTTTGAAAAATGCCAATCTCGAAATCGAAGTTTTTCCCAATCCTTTTCATAGCGGTCAGGAATTATTAATCAAATTTGATAAACCGATTAACCCGTATCTTGTCGAAGTTTTTGATTTAATGGGGCGCCAGGTCGGTGTAAAATATGAGCAGCCAGCCGATCGGTGGCTGAGTTTCGATTTTTCAGGTTTGATACCGGGAAATTACCTTTTGAACATTGTTGATGCCGGACGAAAGCGGCGATATCAAACCAAAGTGATTTATCTCGGAGATTATTGATTCGCTTCAATCAGTTGATCCAGTAATTGTTTCACCTGATCAACCGTCAATTTTTTAGCGATGATTTTCTTGTCTTTGTCCAGCAAATAAATCATGGGTGTTGTGCGAATATTGTAATTCACCTGGAAATTGCTCACCCGATCCGGATCCCAAACATTCAGCCAGCCGTTCAGCTCGTGGTCGCTCAAAAAGTCAAGCCATTCCTTTTGGTTATCCTGGGTATAGACAGCCATCACAGCTAGTTTTGAAGGATCAGTTTTCAGAAATACTTCTTCAAAAAGCTGAGGCACCTGTTTTTTGCAATGGCCGCATTCGGGCTCCCAAAAAACGACGAGGGTAAATGGCGTGCTTTGTTGATGCAGACTGTGGTAGTTTCCTTCTTCATCAGGCAGAAACAATTCTTTAGCGACACTTCCAACGAGGTTGTTTTTTCGAAAATAAACCTCACGTTGAATGTTTTCCAGCGTTTTTTCACTGGCCCAAAAGGCCTGCCCACCCAGGTAGTACTTTTCTGCAATGGCTACAAAAACATTCTCAATACCCAGGTATTCTGACTGAATGCTGTTATTTAACAGGAAGGAAGTGAGATTTTGAAAGACTTCAGGATTGCTCTTGCTGGTCTCGATCATTTGAATGGCGGCCGGCAAAACCGAATCAGGATGTTGGATTAAAACTTCGTTGAAGTATTCGTTCAGCTTGGAGTTGATTGTTGGGGTACGCCACATACGTGTGTCGAACAAGTCGAAATGATCCCAATAATGCGTTTTATTGAAATTGTAAGTGTACACCCAGGCCGAGCTATCATTGTCTTGAACGGAGTCCGGCAGTTCATTTGGGTTCAGTTTTGGACGGATGTTGGAAGCCATGAATTTGCCATAAAACGTTCCGGCGCCTTTCGCTGCCTCCTGCTTCCATTTTTCCTCAATGTCATTGTCCAGGTTGTTCAGTTGTTGTTTCAAATCTGCAGCCAACTCTGTGTTTTCGGTTGAAGCTTTTAGGTTTTGATGGAGCTCAGCTGCCTCCTTTTTTTTATCTGCCAGGTAATCGATATAGGCCTGGAACCATTCACTTTCGGGGGCCCTGGTTATTTTTGTTGCTCCATCGGTCTGCTCTACGGTCAATGTTTGATCTGCTCCAAGTAAAAAGTCGATTCGTTTTTTATCACCAAAATAAAGAGTGTAGATGCCTTGAGGACGCAATTCGTCGTTCAAGGTGGCAGTTCCCTTCGCATTTAGGGGCAGGGTGTCGTTCACAAATAATTTTCCGTTGTAATAGTGTGCCAGAAGCACGGTGTCGTTTTTATAAGTGGGAAAGTTGAGCTGCAGCGAATGGGATTGCGCCATCAGCATTTGGGCAAGGCCGTTCAGTAGAAGGATACTAAATAAGATCGTAAATTTTTTGAGCATTGCTTTCATTCGAAAATTGGGTTTCCAAAATCTCTTTACGTTGGTTAATTTCTTCGGCTGTAATTTCCTCTTCAAATTTTCGCTGAATGATTTTAATCAGATCCGTAATATTGTCTGCAATATAACAAAGATGGCTTAATCCGGTATTCAAAACCATGGGAGAGTTGGTAATACAATGGCGCCCCAAAAACAGCGAAGCCAAAAGTTTCAGTTTCAAACCTGTAGGCTGAAATGTTGGGATGAGGTTGAGTTGAGCTTCCTGAATCAGGTGATTCATCACGTCCTCGTCCGGATTACCGATGACGGTGACGTGCGGAATGTCCGCTACTTTTTTCACCAACCAATCGGGAGGATTTTTACCTGCGATAATGAGCGGTAAGGTGATTTCTGTAAAAATACGATCAAGGAGGTAGCGGATCGATTTTTGATTTTCAGTAACCCCCAGGTTTCCGTGAAAAAGAATATAATCTCCCAGTCCCCGCTTGGCTTTCACTTGATCAAATGGATGAAATGCCGGTATGTATTCACCCATTCGATAGTTGTTTTTGAAATAGCTGGTATCTTCAGGCGAAATACCTAGAATGGAAGACGCGTGTTTCAATTTCTTTTCAAAACAACGCAACTTCATGGCTTCCTGCTTGAAATGAATACGCTTTAAAACACTTTGTTCCGATTTGCTCAGGTACTGATAGTAGTGGTGCTCGATGTTGTGTGCACGAACTATTTTAGGATAAGCTCCCAGTAGCGGATGATCGAGGTAATAGCACGAATGAAGCCCTTCGAATAAAATTGGAACAATTTCTTTCTGCAGGTTGTCCAGCAGGGTTTTCGAACTCCTTGTCTTTACAATATAAGGCAAGGACGAAAACAAGTAAAAAGGGCCTTGTTTACGTTTGTAATAGTGAACTTGGTGGCAGATCTTTTCGAGTTCATCTGATTGCTGTCTCCCATAATGAAAACAGTGTAGAATCAGGTCGATATCGGCTTGGGCAAGGTGTTTCAGTTTGTAATATACATCAATGATACCGCCGTAATTGGGGGGATCGGGAATGTTAAAACTGACGATGTGTAATTTTTTTGTCATGCAGGGAATAAAAGTAAAAAAAAACCGCAAGTATTGAACTTACGGTTTGTTTTTTTGTCAACATCCCATTATTAATTCATGAGCTTAATTCCTCCATAGCGGCTTTTGATCGAAACCTTTTTGTTTGATTGCGATCCGACAGTTCCCTGTAAAGTGAAACTATGATCCCGTTTTTCCCGATTGCCCTTAAATTCTTTGTCCGGGTATCTGATATCGCAATAGTCGCAAACGGCATCAATGATGTAGTTGGCGCGATTCAATCCCAACTCAATCCCACCGTAACTGTTGGTAACCTCAATATTTTCGAAGGACTCAGCAATTTTGCTAATTCGCACAGAGCCGTACTGTGTATCCAGAATCAGTGCTTGTTTCAGTACTTCAATGTCGTAGTTTGTGTATTTTGAATTGGCCCTGAGCAATTCAATTTCATCCACATTAATGCCATCGTATTTCGATTCAAGTATCAGTTCGCCCATTTTTTCAACATTAAAAACAGAATACTTAGACTCTGCCTGGATGGATTGGGCATCGCCGATAAACAATTTGGAGTACTTTACATCGGCTTGCAAATGATTGACCGATTCAATATCGGCTTTCCCGTAAGCGATTGTCAGGCTGATTTTGCCAGCTGCCGGAGCATTCAGCTTGCCGGCATTCATGTTTCCGTAGCCCAGGTTAAACGTTCCCTTGGCATCCAGATTGTTGAGCACAATATTCCCAAATTTATTCGTCACAGCCAAGTCGCGGTCGGCCGGAATGTTGATGGTATAGTCGATTGAAAAATTTCCTTTCGTTTTGAAATCGTCGTTGATCACGGTTTCCAGATTTAATACATCGCCTACCCGTCGCATTTTAATTTGAATTTGATCGAGCAGTGCCTCGGCTTTCTTTTCATTCGTGTTTTCCAACGAAATCAGCACATCAACCACAACCGAGTCTCCTCCAAAATCATTAATGGTAATGGTTCCAAACTTATTGGTGACATCTAACGCCTTAATTTGCGATTTCACCCAGGAAGCATGTTCGTTCCGGGTATAATCTGCTGCCTGAGCGGTTATGCAGCCAAGTCCCAGAATCAGGACAAGTAATTTAAATTTCAGTTTCATTGTGGGTCAATTTTTGGTTTTTAACTTCTTTTAATTTGTCAATAATCAGTGTGATGACGCTTAGTTTGGCCTGGTAGTATTCCAGCATGGCCTGAATCACCCGTTCGTCGCCTGGATTGGCTTGCAGCTCTTTTTGAAGCTGCTCCTGAATCCGGTCGAATTCTTCTATTTCGTTGGTCATCATTCGTTGGTCGGTTTCCGAAATGTAGCCATCTTTAATCAGCTTGTCCCATTCGTTCATTCCCTGGTCAATAGCCGAAGTAAAGTAGAATTCAACCTCACTGTATTCATCCGAAACGGAAGATAGTGTAAGCGTTTCCTGTTCCTGGCTGGCCTGATCAGCGGCAAAATACATGCGCAACTGATTGCCCAATAGTAAAACAAAAACCAAGGAAGCAGCCAGTTGTAAAACGAATTTCCTGTTAAACTTGAATGGCTTTTTATGCGCTTGGTCCAGCTTGGCTTCAAATCGTTCAAAGTGGCCCAAAGGAGCATCTTCTTCCAGCTCTTGCTTGTTTTCCCGAATTATCTTCTCCAATAAATCATTCATGTCTTCCGGTATTAATTAATTGAAAAAACTTCATCTTTCTTTAAATAGTCACGTAACTTTTTTTTGGCCCGTAATAATTGCGATCGCGAAGACGAGTTGCTGATGTTTAAGATTTCTGAAATCTCATCGTGATCGTATCCTTCCAGCAGGTAGAGGCTTAAAACAACCCGATAGCCCTCGGGGAGCTGCATAATGGCCTCTTTCAGCTTTCGCAGGTCCAGCTCACGGGTTTCCATCATTGGCGTTTCAATTTCACCAGCAATCCGTTCGTCCAGCTCCTCAAAATGCACTTTACGTTTTTTTAAGTAATCCAAAGAACGGTTGACGACAATTTTCTTGAGCCAGGCCCCAAAACTCACTTGCCCCGAGTAAGTGTCAATTTTTTTGAAGGCACTTAAGAAAGCTTCCTGCATGACGTCTTCGGCTTCAGTATCATTGCCAACGATCCGCAAACTGGTGTTGTACATGGATTTGTAATACATTTTATACAACTGAAACTGAGCCTCACGTTCGCCCGACTTGCAGCGGTCAATCACATCTTGATGGATATTTTTATAAAGTGCTTCCAAAGGTGTTTTTGTTTCTGATTGAAAGACGATTTGAAAAATCCAATTGTTGCATCATCTCGCGATTCTTTTCAATTTTTTTTCAATTTCAAATATAGTCAGAAATCGTAACTGGTTTTTGGCTATATATCCTTATGCGGAACATTCGTTTTTATTTGATTGTTAGTAAAATCATGACACATGAGCATCGACAAAATCGATTGGGAATTACAATTGTACTCAATGTCGTGATTACGGTGGCGCAAATCATTGGAGGAATTATTTCGGGAAGTCTGGCTTTGATTTCGGATGCTTTGCATAACCTGAGCGATAGCCTGGCCGTTGTGTTGGCGTATATTGCCAATCGCCTGAGTCGGCGGGAGAAAACAAGCAAAAGCACCTTTGGTTTTCAACGGGCCGAAATACTGGCCGCTTTCATCAATGCTTTGGTGCTTGTTGGGATGTCGTTTTATTTGATGGTGGAAGCCATCAAGCGTTACTTTGATCCGCAGGTAATTGATTTTCGCTGGATGCTTTGGCTGGGCTTGTTAGGAATTGCCGCCAATGGATTTGCTGTCTTTTTACTACACGCTGACCAGCACAAAAATCTAAATATAAAGGCAGCTTATCTTCACCTGATGGGAGATGCTTTGACTTCTGTTGCCGTTGTGGTGGGGGCTTTGTGTATCTGGCAATGGGAGTGGTATTGGATTGATCCGACGGTGACCCTTTTGATTAGTTTTTACCTGCTGTTCCATACTTACAAGTTGTTAAAGGAATCAACCGAGATTTTAATGCAGTTTGCGCCTTCCGGCAGTTCGGTGCCCTCTATCGCAAGCAGACTGGCTGAACATGAACAGGTGGCCCGCGTTTACCATATTCATATATGGCGGCTAACAGACCGCACGGTTCATTTTGAAGCACATGTTGTTTTAAATATAGACTTGCAGCTTTCTGAAACCACAAAGATTAATGAAGACCTGTCGCAGGTTTTAAGAGCGGAATTTGAAATTCAACACATCACCCTGCAATTTGAATTTAATGAATGAGATGGTCAAATGATCAGCCGATCTTTATTGTGGCATCATCCACCGTTTCCTTTTTTAAAGGAGTCGCTGTCAATCAACTAATTTCTGTTACATTTGTTGATATCATCAACCAACAAAAAACTTGTTCATGAATATACCTGGATTGAATCGCAGAAAATTTATTGCCGCCTTGTCTTTGGGGACGGCTCATCTTCTTTTTGATAATCCGCTCTTGGCTTCCGGTAAGCCCGTCAGGACGAACGATCCTTTGCAAGCGACCACGCTTGGAAAATCTGGTGTAGGCTCCAGTTTGATAGGTATGGGAACAGGCGTTCATGCCGGGAACCGAACTTCGTTTTTGACCCGGCAGGATAAAAGTAAAAGTATTGGATTGATTCGTCATGCCTACGATCGGGGGATTCGTTTTTTCGATTGTGCTGATTCCTATGGTACTCATCCGCTGATGGCAGAAGCACTCCAGGAGATGGATCGGGAAAAAATTACGCTTTGTTCCAAAATTTGGGTGCGGTCAGGAGGAATTCCTGAATCGGAAAGGCCCGACGCAAATGTTGTGGTTGATCGTTTCCGGAAAGAGTTGAATACGGATTATCTTGATATGGTACAGATTCACTGCATGGTCGATGATGATTGGACAGATTCGCAAAAGAGGCAGATGGAAATCCTCGATAACTTGAAAGCCAAAGGAATCGTTCGGGCGCATGGTGTTTCGGTTCATTCGCTCGATGCCATGAAAAAGGCAGCTGCAAGTCCATGGGTTGATATTATTCATGTGCGCATAAACCCCTACGGAATTGCCATGGATAAACCGGAGCCGAAAGAAGTGATTGAGGTGATCAATTTACTCCATGAGTCAGGAAAAGGTGTGATCGGGATGAAATTGGTTGGAAATGGCGAATATCGCGACGATAGCCAGAAAATTGATCACGCCCTGAAATTTGTTCTTGGCTTAGGATCGGTTGACATGATGATTGTTGGTTTCGAAACTACCGAGCAAATCGATAACTATTTGACCCGCACTGAAAATGCGCTGACTGCGTTGGCAAAAGATTCGTATTAATTGGTTGAAAACGATGCCAGTGCTCTTTGGAATTGGCATCGTTTTTTTTGAACTCATTGTTCCAGGTGCTACCTGGGGGTTCATTAGTCACCCCGTTACTTCCTTGAAGAATGCTTATCCGGTTGTTTTCGTTTTGATAAACCCCCTATAATGCCCTCATTCAGTAGTGATATTCGTTACTTGTGGAAATCTTTTTCGTGTTTGTGTGTTCGAACACGCGCAAATTAATATATTTGTAAAAAAAAATTTAAAACGGAGCGTATTTTCATTCACGAGAAACAATCCAAACGACACCTGTCTGGCCAGTCCGGCTGGTGAAAAACAATAATCAACAAAAAATTAAAGTATGAATAGTTTAAAGAGTATGCTTTCAGCTATGATTCTGATGGTAATTTTTGCCGCTTGTCAGTTTAATCAGGCTCCTAATCAGCCAGAGGTAGCTATTGTACCAAAGCCTAGTGAAATGGCGGTTCAGGACGGATCGTTCATGGTCAACTCAAAAACCGTCCTGGTTGTTCCCGATACTCCGGCGCTGAAATCCGCGGCTGGTTTAATCAATCAGCGTTTTCAACAAGCTGCCGGCTTTGAGTTGGAAATGACTTTTGAAAAACCAACAAAGAATTTTGTTGCTCTTGAGCTGGATGCTTCAGCCAATTTGGGAGACGAAGGCTATGAGCTGGCCGTCAATAAAAATGGTGTGACCGTTAACGCATCTACTGAGCGTGGTGGATTTTATGGATTGGTGACGGTGCTGCAGTTGCTTCCACCGCAGATTGAAAGCCGAACTTTGGCTGCTGATGTGGATTGGGTAATTCCTTTTGTACAGATTAAAGATCAGCCACGTTTTCCCTGGCGTGGAATGCATCTCGATGTTTGCCGGCATTTTGTTCCGGTCGAGTTCATCAAGAAGCAACTGGATGTGATGGCACTCTTCAAAATGAACACCTTTCACTGGCATTTGACCGAAGACCAGGGCTGGCGTATTGAGATTAAAAAATATCCGAAGCTGACCGAACTGGGATCCGTTCGCACGGAAGGCGATGGCAGTGAATATGGCGGTTACTATACCCAGGACGAAATTAAGGAAGTGGTGGCTTATGCCGCCGAACGATTTATCAATGTGGTGCCCGAAATCGAATTGCCGGGACATTCGCTGGCAGCCTTGGTGGGCTATCCGTATCTGTCGTGTACCGGCGGCCCCTTTCAGGTCCGCAATGTGTGGGGTGTTGAGCCCGATGTGTACTGCGCGGGTAAAGAGGAAACTTTTCATTTTCTGGAAGATATCATCGATGAAGTGGTGCCGCTGTTTCCCTATGAGTATTTTCATATTGGTGGTGACGAGTCACCCAAAGATCGCTGGAAAGAATGTGCTGACTGTCAGAAACGCATCAAGGCCGAAGGCCTGAAAGATGAACATGAGTTGCAAAGCTATTTTGTGCAACGTATTGAAAAAGTGTTACTGGCGCATGACAAGAAAATGATCGGTTGGGATGAAATTTTGGAAGGAGGACTGGCTCCTTCGGCTACGGTGATGTCGTGGCGTGGAGAAGCCGGTGGTATTGAAGCCGCCAAACAGGGGCACGATGTGGTGATGACTCCGGGAAATTGGGTTTATCTCGATCATTACCAGGGAGACAGCAAAGTGGAGCCGGTAGCCATTGGCGGTTACACGACATTGGAAGAATCATACGGCTACGACCCGGTACCTGCCGACCTGGAAGGCGATCTGGCCAAGCATGTCCTTGGCACCCAAGGCAATGTTTGGTCTGAATACCTTTATACGCCCGAATTATTTGAATACCGTATTTATCCGCGTATTATTGCTTTGGTCGAAGTGGGCTGGACGCAGAAAGAAAATAAGAGCTATGAAGATTTTCTGAAACGCATGGATCCGCAATTTGTCCGGTTGGATTTTCACGATATTAACTACCATATTCCACTGCCTGAGGGACCGGTAGATCACCTTGCATTTATTGATGAGGCGACCCTTAATTTTACCAACACCCGCTCGTTAAAAATGGTCTACACGCTTGATGGCAGTGAGCCAAATGAAAACTCACTGGTTTATGAGTTTCCACTGACTTTTACAGAGAATGCTACGGTCAAGATCCGTTCGGTCCTGAACACGGGAACAATGAGTCCGGTGAGAACCATTACCGTTGAAAAACAAGACTTGTTACCACCAGTTTCGGTTGAACCCAGCCAAACGGGCTTGCAAGGCAAGTATGCTGAAGGAGTCTTTATTAAGGTTGCAGATTTAGAATCGGTTGAAGATTGGAAAAAAATTCAGGTGAATGAGAAAACCCTGAGAACGGTTAACAACTACCAGGAGCCAACAGGAGCTATCCTTGAAGGTTACATTGAAATTCCGGAAGATGGTGTGTATGAATTTCAGACCAATTTTGACCAGCTTTTTGTTGGCGATCGGCTTTTGGTGGATAATGATGGCGAAGTGAAGCGTTATTCGCGGAACAATGCTCAAATGGCACTATCTAAGGGAATGCATCCTGTTGAAATTATTTATTTAAGTAACAACATTGGCGGATTTCCGCAATCGTGGAATCATTTCATTGTAGATTATAAAAAAGCGGGTGACGAGAAATTCTCCCAAATCAAAATGGAAAATTACCGTTTCTAATTCAAGAAGCTGTCTTCGGAAAAACTATCTGGCGCGAGGTCGTGAAGACAGCTTCTTTTTTCTTCAACATCGGAAATCTACACAATCATGAAGAAGATACTACCACTACTTATTACATTTTTAATAACTGGGTGGACGACTCTGGGACAGTCCGCCGATCCGGTTTTTAATGTTTGGAATTATGTCGAGAACATTGACATGATTCAGGAGAACAAAGAACCGGCTCACGCTACTTTTGTGTCACACGGGTCGAAGGAAGCAGCGTTAAATACCCAAGCGGACCAAGCTAATTTTAGGCAGTCGCTTGACGGGATTTGGAAATTTAAGTGGGTGCGTTCCCCAAAAGATCGGCCGACCAGTTTCATGAACCCGGAAGAAAATGTAGCAAACTGGAACAACATCAAAGTCCCGTCGAACTGGGAAGTGGAAGGCTATGGAGTGCCAATCTATGTAAATCACCAATATGAATTTGCGGACCACAAAGTACCCGTTGCTGATGATATCGAGTTGGACGGCATCTACCCGAAGTATCCGGGGAAAGTGCCTCATGAGTACAATCCGGTTGGTTCTTACCGTCGCAGCTTCGTGCTGGCCGACGATTGGGATGGCAAAGAAATTTTTCTGCACATCGGTGCTATGAAGTCAGGTGGCTTTGTTTGGATCAATGGAAACTATGTGGGGTACTCGCAAGGCAGTAAATTGCCTGCTGAATTTAATATTACACCACATCTTCAGCAAGGCGAAAATACCATTGCACTGCAAATTTTCCGCTGGACCGATGGCTCATATCTGGAGTGCCAGGATTTTTGGCGCATCAGTGGAATTGAGCGTAGCGTCTATCTGTATGCACAACCCAAGTTACGTATTCGCGATTTTGAAGCCAGTGCTACGCTCGACGCAGCTTACCAAAATGGTGGGCTGCAACTCGATGTAGAACTGGACAATCACCTGCCCAAGGCTCAGAAAGTTCAGCTGGCGTATCAGCTGATTGATGCGCAGGGTGTGATAGTGGCCAGTGACTCCAAGAAGATGGAAGTTAGTGGACAATCAACTGTAACCGGAGCTTTTTCAGCTATTGTTGAAAATGTAAAACCCTGGAGTGCGGAACATCCAAATCTATATAAACTTTTGTTGGAAGTTCAGGACAAAAAAGGGAACACCCTGGAAGCTACGGCCATCAAGGTTGGTTTTCGCACGGTTGAAATTAAACAAGGTTTGTTGCTGGTCAATGGGCAACGTATTACGCTAAAAGGGGTGAATACACAGGAAACGGATCCGGAAACAGGACATGTGATGAGCGAAGAAATGATTATGAAAGATATTCGCCTGTGGAAAGAAAATAACATCAATGCGGTTCGTCTGAGCCATTACCCGCGCGGGGCTCGTTTTTATGAATTGTGCGATGAGCATGGAATTTATGTGGTCGACGAAGCCAACATCGAGTCGCACGGCATGTATTATGGAGAACATTCATTAGCCAAAAAACCGGAGTGGGAGAATCAGCATGTCGATCGCATGGTTCGTCTCGTAGAGCGCGATAAGAATCATCCGTCGGTGATTATTTGGAGTATGGGTAACGAAGCCGGCAACGGGGTGAACTTTTATGCCGGTTACGAAGCCATGAAAGCGACTGACCCGCAAAAGCGTCCGGTGCAGTACGAACGTTCATACAAAGACTACGATGGCAGTATTTTGGATATGGATTGGAACACAGACATTGTGGTGCCGCAATATCCTTCGCCCTCCTTTTTTGAATATATTGGCAAACACAAAACCAACCGTCCGTTTATTCCCAGCGAGTATGCCCATGCCATGGGTAACAGTACCGGAAACTTCCAGGATTACTGGGATGTGATTGAGCTGTACGACAATCTGCAGGGTGGTTTCATCTGGGATTGGGTGGACCAGTCGATTTGGAAAACCAACGAAAAGGGCGAGCGATTTTATGCCTATGGTGGCGATTATGGCGAAAACATGCCAACTGATAATACTTTCCTGAACAATGGAATCGTATTTCCCGATCGGTCGGCACAACCCGGCTTGTACGAAGTGAAGAAGGCGCACGAGTTTATCAACTTCAAAGCTTCGGGTGTAAATAACTACAACGAGCTACGTGTGTTTGTTGAAAACCTGTATGATTTTACCAACCTGAGTGCATTCAACTTTACCGCTCAAATTAAAGCGGATGGCAAAGTTCTGAAGACCATTACTTTCAACAATCTTGAGGTGGAAACGCATACAGGGGAGCTAATCCGGGTGTCTTTGGATGGGATAGAGCAAAAAGTCAATACCCGCTATTTTGTCCACCTGTCGGCTACCTTAAAAAATGACTGGGGGCTGTTGCCTGCCGGGTTTGAAGTGGCACATGAGCAGATTGAAGTGCCTGGCCTGTTCAAAGCAGAAGCGGCGGAGGTTTCAAACGGTGAGTCCCTCATGGTTCATCAAGGTGAAAAACAAATTACCGTGTCCAACAATGATCTTCGTTTCGTGTTTAGCCAGGCAGAAGGTCGTCCGGTGTCGTTTGTATACAAAGGAACAGAGCTGCTGAAAGATGGTAAAGGCCCGAAACCCAATTTTTGGCGGGCGCCAACCGACAATGATTTCGGAAACCGCATGCAGTTCAACAACCGCGAATGGAAAAAAGCTTCATTATTTTCAGAAGTAATTTCGATGGAAACCGAAACACTGGCCGAAAACCTCGTCAGCTTGGAAGTAACCTATCAATTGCCCGGGGTGAATACGACCTTTGTCTGTACTTATGAAATTGCAGGTACGGGGGTGGTGAAGGTGTCCAATCGGCTTAATGAAACTGACTATCGCGCTGATATTCCGCGTGTAGGCATGCGCATGCAGTTGCCAAAAGCATACGATCAGCTCACGTATTTTGGCCGTGGCCCCTGGGAAAACTACGTTGATCGTAAAGCTTCAACTTTTGTTGACTTGTACCAAACAAGCGTAAGCGAAATGTATGTGCCTTACGTGCGTCCCCAGGAAAATGGATACCGAACCGATGTGAGCTGGCTGGCGCTTTCTAACGAACAGGGCAACGGACTATTGATCGTGGCCAACCAACCGAAAGTGGGTTTAGGCATGAGTGCTTTGCATATGCTGAACGAAGATTTTGATACCACCGAAGGACTGGATTACGAAGGAAACAGCGAGGTTGAGCCCGAGTTCCGAATTGATGGTATTCCTGAAGTGAACGGAAGCAAACACATCAATGACATCAAGGAGCGCAATCTGGTACAACTGAATATCGACCTCGGACAACGCGGCCTGGGTGGTGACAATAGTTGGGGTGCCCGCCCGCAGACAGAATATACCTTGAGCGGCCAGCAGCCTCATGAGTACAGCTTCTTTATGGTGCCTGTTGAAAATGGCTCGGTAGAGCAATATGTTGAAATGAGTAAAGCGCTGATAAGCAAAGAATAGCGGCTTCAGACCAAGTAACAACAAGCTCAATGGATGGTGTTAAAAAGCAGACGAAAATTCGTCTGCTTTTTTTGATGACAAAATGTCTATGCGTTGCTTTGTTCCAAGGTCAAAATCCGTTGAAAATGATTTTCGAGGTGCTTGCGCATCGCTGTTCTATATTCGTCAGGAGATCCGCCTTTCAGCACATCAACAATTCCCCTGTGGGATACGTAGCGTTTGTTTGAGATGGGTTTGTGGATTAAGCCGCTGTCGTAAACATAGTTAAAAACAGGAAGCAGCATTTTCTGAAAATTCTTCAGTGTCTCGTTTTTTGTGATCGAATAGAGCTTGCTGTGAAATTGGATTTCATGGCTGATATCAAACAAAATGTCTTCGCTGAATTCGGGTTCCTGATCCACAATTTCATCCAATTCGCGCAGGTCCTGATTCGTGATGTGCCTAAAAATCAAATCTCCCATGCCAATTTCAAGGATCAGTCGAAGCTCAAAAATATCTTTTAGGGTGCTATTATCCAGAATATGTGGGATCATCGACTTTTGAAGAAGTGAGGAAATATCGGGGCTCGTGATTACGGTTCCTTTGTGCTTTTTCGATTCAATCATCCCCATGGTTTTGAGTCGATTCAATGACTCGCGAATCACCGTTCGGCTAACACCCATCGCACTAGCCAGTTCTACCTCTTTAGGAATCACATCACCCGGTTGGAGCGCATTTTTTTTGAAATAGTCCACCAAATTCATTTCTACTTTATCAACCAGACTTCTGGTATCAACTGCGGTTAGCAAGTTTTTATCTTCTGCTTCCATTGTGATTCATGTTTTTAAATATGTACTACATAACACAACAAAATTGCAAAAATGTTTGGAATAAAAAAAACAATCTATATTTTTGTCGTGTCTTATGTCCTACATAAAGCATATTTCAAGAAAACTAATACTTAATTCCTATGATGATGAAATTTAAAAAATTAATGACTTATTGCTGGATACTAGCAGCTTTGCTGTTGTCCAGTCACTCATTTGCTCAACGAAATGTCTCCGGGCAAATTGTTGAAGCCGCCACGGGTAACCCACTACCTGGAGCAACTGTTGTGGTTCCCGGAACAACCACTGGAACAATCAGCGATTTCAACGGAGATTATTCCTTGACCATCCCGGAAGATGCTGAAAGACTTCAATTTTCGATGATTGGATTTGAAACACAGGTGGTTGAAATTGCGAACCAACAAGAGATTGATGTTGCTTTGGCAGTTGAAACAACAGCTCTTAACGAAGTCGTCGTTACCGGTTATTCGACTCAATCCCGGGCAGAAATGACGACTTCGATTTCAAAGCTAGATACAAAAGTATTGGAAAGTGCACCCCGTTCGAATGCGGCAACGGCCTTGCAAGGAACAATTGCCGGTTTGAAGGTGACACAAACAACCGGGCAGCCGGGATCGACGCCAAGTTTGGTTGTTCGCGGAGGAACCAGCTTTTCAGGAACGGGGAGCCCCCTAATCTTGATTGATGGTGTGCCTGGATCGTTCTATGCATTGAACTCCGATGATATTGCATCAATGGAAGTTCTAAAAGATGCGGCATCAACAGCTATTTATGGAGCACGCGCCGCAAACGGAGTTATTTTGGTGACTACTAAAAAAGGAAAGTCAGGCGAGTCCAGAATTAATTTTCGCGCCAAGTTTACCACGAATGAGCGTCGGGATGACCCGATGGAATATTTGGGAGCTGCTGACTATGTGAAGTTTAACCGCCTTGGCGTAAAGCAAGCGCAGGATGTGATGGGTTACGCCTGGCTAAACCAATTCCTGACTGGTGCTCATGCAGCAGGAACTGGGAATAATACAACAAATTCGATCTATACTACCATGGTTCTGTCGGACGATAACCGCTACCTGTTGGATTATGAAGGATGGCAAACCATCGAAGATCCCGTGAATCCGGGAACCATGCTGATCTTTCAGGAAAATCAGATGAATGAATTGTTTTATCAAAACAGTCATGCGCAGGATTACAGCCTGAGTTTTGATGGCGGTAATGACCGTGGGACCTATTACCTCGGATTAGGTTTTATGGATGACAAAGGCCTTGTGTTTGGGTCTGCTTTCAAGCGATATTCAGGAACATTGAATACTTCCTATAAACTAACGGATGCTCTGAAGGTGACGTCAAATTTCATCTATGCACATTCGAATCAGAATTTACCGTTTGACAGCGAGTATAACTTGTTTCAGCGAACTGCCGGTTTAGCGCCAACATCAAGGATTTACAACAATAATCCGGACGGAAGTTTGTCTAACGAATACCAGCCAGGAACTTACCTGGGTTTTGGGAATCCGCTCTACTATCAGGACAAGTTCATTCGCTATAATCTCGAGCAGCGCTTAACCGCATCTGTTCAACTGGATTACAAATTCTTGAACGACTTTACCTTAACTGCACGAGGAAGTCATTTTACGATCAATAACTCAAACGAATCGTTCAATAAAGCATACCTCAATTCAGGAAGTTTAAATACAGAGCGGCTGGCCTCGGCATCGCATCAGCGAACCTTGCGCGATCAGTTTACAGCAATGCTCAACTATAAGAAAACCATTGCTGAAAATCACAACCTGAGTGCTTTGGTGGGCACCGAATATTTTAAAGAAAAATATTTCACCTTCAATGCTTCTACGCGGCTTTCTCCAACGGATTTAATTTACACAATGAATGTTGGCTCTGAAGCCAGTGGTATCCCTTATTCTTACCGGACGGGTTATGAAATCGCTTCGCTGTTTGGGCAAGTCAATTACGACTTCGATTACAAATACCTTTTGGGCTTGACCTTCCGGTATGATGGAACATCTCGTTTGGGGAACAATAAGTATGGTTTTTTTCCAGGGGTGTCAGTGGGATGGAATATACACAACGAAGACTTTTTTCAGGAGTCCAATGTCAAGAATACTGTCAGCAAAATTAAACCTCGTATCAGTTATGGGGTGAATGGTAACATTGACGTATTAAGCAACTTCGGTGTTTTTGGAACCTATGGTAAAACATCGATTTATGACACGCAGGCTGGATATGCCAACAACCAATTGCCATTGCTGGATCTGAAGTGGGAGCGTTCCACGACTTTGAATATGGGATTAGATCTTGGTTTATTTAACAACAGGGTGACGGTGATTGGTGACTACTTTGTTCGCGATGTAGAAGACAAGTTGGCCAACCTGACATTGCCATTATGGACCGGCTTTTCAGCCATTACAACGAATAATGGAACGCTACGGAACAAGGGGCTTGAGCTGCAGATTAATGCCGATGTGGTTAAAGCTGGTGATTTCAACTGGAACGTTGGCTTAACCTACTATTCGGTTCGCAACTATGCCCACAAGCTACCCGAAAATGGAGTCGGCAAAAACCGGCAAGGGGGAACAGAAATCTATGATCCCGCAACAGGTGAAACCAAATATGTTGGCGGCTTGCAAGAAGGTGAACGTGTAGGTTACGATGTAATTACAGCCTATGTGTTTGACGGAGTTTACCAAACTCAGGCGGATATTGAAGAGCACGCCGGACGGGTTGTGGAATTTGCCGTTCAGAAGAATACCCGCTTTCTGGGAGACACTCGTTGGAAAGATCTTAATGGCGACAACGTCATTAACTATCTGGATCGACAGGTTATTGGGAGGCGAACCCCCGATTTCACCGGCGGGCTTACCTCTGATTTT
>ENA-ORCT01000502-ORCT01000502.1-marine-metagenome-genome-assembly--contig:-NODE-502-length-18678-cov-3.424171_pt1 | contig 18678 bp, 18 predicted proteins | sample MGYA00248632_ERZ508511 | MGnify/ENA primary metagenome ERZ508511 (study PRJEB26182, sample SAMN06268839) | marine metagenome | isolation source: Tt an P1-techrep anaerobic enrichment on pine from sediment...
GGGCCCCCGCATGGCCGAGCCGTCGAGCTTGCCCTCGAGCTCGGGCAGCACCTCTTTCAGGGCGCGGGCCGCGCCGGTCGAGGTGGGGATGATCGACATCGCCGCGGCGCGGGCGCGGTAGAGGTCCTTGTGGCGGCGGTCCAGCGTGTACTGGTCGCCGGTATAGGCGTGGATGGTGGTCATGATACCGCTCTCGATGCCGATGGCGTCGTTCAGCACCTTGGCCATGGGCGCCAGGCAGTTGGTCGTGCAGGAGCCGTTGGAGACCACCAGATGGTCGGTCGTCAGCTCGCGGTCATTCACGCCGTAGACGATGGTCTTGTCGGCGCCCTTGGCCGGGGCCGAGACCAGCACGCGCTTGGCGCCATGCTCCAGGTGGACGGCGGCCTTGGCGCGGTCGTTGAACTTGCCGGTGCATTCCAGGACGATGTCGCAGCCCGACCAGTCGAGCTCGGCCGGGTCGTAGGTGGAGAAAACCTTCATCGGGCCCTGGCCCACATCCATGGTGTCGCCCTCGACGGTGATCTCGCCGCCGAACCGGCCGTGGACCGAGTCGTAGCGCAGCAGGTGGGCATTGGTCTCGATCGGGCCGGTGGCGTTGATCTTGACCACCTTGACATCCTCGCGCGCCGCCTCGGCGATGTGAGACAGGGTGCAGCGGCCGATGCGGCCCATACCGTTGATGCCAAGAGTGATGGTCATGCGCGCTCTCCAGGGGTGTCTGCCAGAAAGGGATGGGTGATTGGCCCTGCCTATACCCCCGCATGCCCTGGTCGGAAAGGGCGAAAAGCCCCTTCCGCCAATATGTTAGCGCAAAATGCAGCCGTTAGCGCGAACAACGCGCGCCGCTGCGGAGCGGCTCAGCTGCGGACCGAGACGTTCACGGCGAAGGGGCCCTTTTCGCCATCCATCAGGCTGAATTCCAGCTCAGACAGCATGTCCAGCTTTTCCCAGTCCTCGCGCACCACGCTGTCGCGGTGGAAATAGACCTCCGAGCCGTCAGCCATCTCGGCAAAGCCGTAGCCCTCCTCGGGGAACAGCCGAACCACCTTGCCGTAGCGTTTCTCGGGGTGTTCCTTGACATGGACCCCGCCGGTCTTGCGCACGTGATCCTCGAGCTGGCGCTTGGCGGCGTTGAAACTGTCGCGCACCGCAACGTTGAGCTCCTCGTGGGCGTTGATGTCGCCGGGCTTGCGGTTGGCGATGATCACGCCGCCGGGCACCTCCAGCTCGACCGCGACCTGGAAGAGATGCCCCTTGTGCCCACGATGGGTCCGTTTTTCGACCGTCACCCGGCAGGAGGTGATGCGATCGTAGAACTGCTCCAGCTTGTCGATCTTCTCGCGGATGATGTCCTCGATCGCGGGTGATCTGTCGAGACCGCGGAAGGTGATCTGCGGTTCTGTTTCCATGGTGAGCCCTCCTTGAGTGTCATTGCCCGCAAGGCTGGCCGTTCGGCGCGCCGGAAACCATGATCTGCGTCAAGGCGGATGGGTCTGATGCAGGTCAATGCGCGGCCCGGCGATCCGTGGCCTCATGCGGTCATTGGAAACAGGGAGGATCCCGTCATGAGCGCCTTGGGACTGAAGATCATCGACGATGCCGTCAAGACAACCAATGAATGGGTCAACGAGGTGAACGACAAGACCGGCTGGGACCACAAGCAGCGCGCCTATCGCCTGCTGCGCGCGGTTCTGCACGCGGTGCGCGATCACCTCGGCGTGGACGAGGCCGCGCAGCTGGCCGCGCAGTTGCCGGTGATGATCCGGGGCATCTATTTCGAGGGCTGGAACCCGTCGAAGACGCCGGTCAAGGCCCGCACGCGGGCGGCCTTCATCGACGCGGTGCAGCGGGATTTCGAGAGCGATCCGATGGGGGACGCGCCTCAGGCCATCGCGGCGGTGATGGCGGTGCTGCGCGCGCATGTCTCGGCCGGCGAGATGGAAGACGTGGAGAGCACCTTCACCAATGACATCCGCGAGCTTTTCTGAGCTCGGCGGCCGCGCCCCCGGCACGGCCGCCCCCTGAGATCAGAGCAGCGATTTCGCCTTTTCGGCCACCGCCTCGGCGGTGATGCCGAAATGGCGGTAGAGGTCGCCGGCCGGCGCCGAGGCGCCGAAGCTGTCCATGCCGACGAAGCCTGATTTGGCCTCGCGCCCGCGCTCGCCCATCAGCCACCGGTCCCAGCCCAGCCGCATGCCGGCCTCGACGGCCACGCGCACCGGGCCCGCCGGCAGCACGCGCTTGCGGTAGCTTTCCTCCTGCTGGGCGAAGAGCTCCCAGCAGGGCATGGAGACGACGCGGGTGCCGATGCCCTCGGCCTGCAGCATCTCGCGCGCCTCCAGCGCGATCGCAACCTCCGAGCCGGTGGCCAGCAGGATCGCCCGGCGCTTGCCCTCGGCCTCGGCCAGCACATAGGCGCCCTGGGCGGTCAGGTTCTTGGTCTTGTGTTCCTTGCGCACGGTCGGCAGGCCCTGGCGGCTGAGCGCCAGGGTCGAGGGCGTGGTCTTGGCGGTCAGCGCGACCTCCCAGGCCTCGGCCGTCTCCACCGTGTCGGCGGGGCGGAACACCATCATGTTGGGCGTGGCGCGCAGCATGGCTAGGTGTTCGACCGGCTGGTGGGTCGGGCCGTCCTCGCCCAGGCCGATGGAGTCATGGGTCATGACATAGGTCACCGGCACGCCCATCAGCGCCGACAGCCGCACCGAGGGGCGGGCATAGTCGGTGAACACCAGGAAGGTGCCGCCATAGGGGCGCATGCCGCCATGCAGCGCCATGCCGTTCATCGCCGCGGCCATGCCGTGCTCGCGGATGCCGTAATGGATGTAGCGGCCCTTGCGGTTCTCGGGGCCGAAATCGCCCAGATCGCCGGTCTTGGTGTTGTTCGACCCCGTCAGGTCGGCCGAGCCGCCCACCGTCTCGGGCATGATCGGGTTGATCAGCTCCAGCACCATCTCGCTGGATTTGCGGGTGGCGAGCTTGGGGGCCTCGTCCGAGATCTGCTTCTTCAGCGCCTTGATGGTGGCCGAGAGCTTCCTGGGCGCCTCCAGCGCATAGGCGCGTTCGAATTCCGCGCGCTTGCCCTTGGGCAGGGCGGCGAGGCGCTCTTCCCAGGCGGCGCGCTGGGCCGCGCCGCGGGCGCCGATTTCGGCCCAGGCGGCGCGGATGTCTGCCGGGATCTCGAAGGGCGGGTGATCCCAGCCATAGGCGGCCTTGGTGTCGGCGATCAGCTGCGCGTCGGTCAGCGCGCCATGCGCCTTGGCGCTGTCCTGCGCCGAGGAGCCAAGGCCGATATGCGTCTTGCAGGCGATCAGCGTGGGCGTCCTGGAGCCCTTGGCGGCGGTGATCACCCGGTCGATATCCTCCGGATCGTGCCCGTCGCATTCATAGACCGACCAGCCCGAGGCCTCGAACCGCTTCAGCTGGTCGGTGCGGTCGGCGATCTCGACCTTGCCGTCGATGGTGATGCCGTTGTGGTCCCACAGCACGATCAGCTTGTTCAGCTCGTGCTTTCCGGCCAGCCCGATCGCCTCCTGGCTGACGCCCTCCATCAGGCAGCCGTCGCCGGCGATGACATAGGTGCGGTGATCAACGATCCTTTTGCCGTAGCGGGCGCGCTGGATCTCCTCGGCCAGCGCGAAGCCCACGGCGTTGGCGATCCCCTGGCCCAGCGGGCCGGTGGTGGTCTCGACGCCCGCGGCATGGCCGTATTCGGGGTGGCCGGCGGTGATCGAGCCCAGCTGGCGGAAATTCCTGATCTGCTCCAGCGTCATGTCCTTGTAGCCGGTCAGGTGCAGCAGCCCGTAGAGCAGCATCGAGCCGTGGCCCGCGGACAGGATGAAACGGTCGCGGTCGGGCCAGTGGGGGGCCGATGCGTCGAATTTCAGGTGCTTCTCGAACAGCACGGTGGCCACGTCGGCCATGCCCATGGGCATGCCGGAATGGCCCGAATTGGCGGCATGGACCGCGTCCATCGCCAGCGCGCGCAGGGCGCAGGCCTTTTTCCAGTGCTCGGGATGGGCGGCGCGGAGAGCTTGGATTTCCACGGGGCAGGTCCTTTGTCGGAGGCCCGGAGGGCCGGGGAAGGATGATGCCGCCGGTCTTAGCAGCGTCGGGGACAAGTGCAAGCGCCGCGGCGCGCAAAACCGGGGCCGGAAGCCCAAAGATTTCGCGCCGGGGCGCGTGGTGTAAGCTAGGGGCGCACTGCCCCGATTCGCGCCAGCCCCACAAGGCGCCGGGGCCGAAGACAAACAGAACAGGGGACAGGCAGAATGAGCGATCTGAGCGAATTGGAGGGCCGGATCACCGCCGCGCTGGAGCGCGTGGGCCGGGGGATCGAGGCGCTGTCGAAAGAGCCCGGGGCCCCGGCGGTGGACGCGGCGCAGGTGACGCGGCTGACAGAGGCGCTGGAGGCCGAGAAGACCGCCAATGACCAGCTGGAGGAGCGGCTGCGCGTGCTGCGCGACAAGCATGAGGCCGAGCTGGCCGGCCTCGGCGCCCGCGCCAGCGAGGCCGAGACCGAGGTGGAGCGGCTGCGCGAGGTCAACGCCAATCTGCGCGAGACCAACCGCGCCCTGCGCGCGGCCAATGCCGAGGGGCTGGGCGACGCGTCGCTGATCAACGACGCGATGGCGGCCGAACTGGAGGCGCTGCGCGCGCTGCGCGCCAGCGACCGCGCCGAGCTTGACGGCCTCATCGCCGAACTGACCCCCCTGACCGAGGAGAGCGCCAATGCCTGACATTCAGATCACCATCGGCGGGCGCGCCTTCGAGGTGGCCTGCCAGGAGGGCGAGGAGCAGTTCCTGCACGCCGCCGCCGCGCTTCTGGACAACGAGGCCTCGGCGCTGGTCAGCCAGATCGGGCGGCTGCCCGAGGGGCGGATGCTGCTGATGGCCGGGCTGATGCTGGCCGACAAGACCGCCGGTCTGGAGGAAAAGCTGCGCAATGCCGAAGAGGTTCTGGGCCAGAAGGAAGAAGAGCTGGCAGAGCTGAAATCCCGCCCCGCGCCGCCGCCCGAGCGGATCGAGGTTCCGGTGATCCCCGGCAGCGTGACCGACAGCCTGGCCGAGATCGCCGCGCGGGCCGAGGCGCTGGCCGAGGCGGTGGAGGAAAAGGCGGCCGGTTAGGCCGGGCCAAGCCCCGAAATCCCGAAGGTTCGGAAGCCGGGCAGGGCACACCGTGCAAAAGCACGCCCGGGGCACCTAGTGGCCCGGGCCACGGCCGACCCGCCCCCCAGCGCGGGCGCGACTGCGCCCACCCTCGGGCCGGGCGCGGCCCTCTGTCGTGCAGCTGCGGCTTTGGTTTTGCATCCGCGACGATTTGCGGACAAGAAAAAGGGGGCCGCGCAGGCCCCCTTTCTCACGTTCTTTCCCGCCCGCCTCAGGCGTTGGCTTCGCGGATCTTGTCGGCGGCGTCCTTGTCATAGGCCACGCCCTTGGCGTCGAAGAGCTGGTCCAGCTCGCCCGACAGCGTCATCTCGGTGATGATGTCGCAGCCACCGACGAATTCGCCCTTCACGTAGAGCTGGGGGATGGTCGGCCAGTCGGAAAAATCCTTGATGCCCTGGCGGATCGCGTCATCGGCCAGCACGTTCACGTCCTGATACTCCACACCCATGTAGTTGAGCACGCCGGCCACGCGGCTGGAAAAACCGCATTGCGGCATTTCCTTGGTGCCCTTCATGAACAACACCACGTCGTTGTTGGAGATGGTGTCCTTGATCTGGTCTTGCGCGGTCATTTGAAATCCTTCGGGTTCTTCGGCGGCCCGTCAGTCGGGCGCCTTGGTGGTCAGGGCCAGCGCGTGCAGCTCGCCTGCCTTGCCGTCCATCTTGCCTTTCAGCGCGGCATAGACGGCGCGTTGCTGCTGCACCCGGTTCTGGCCGCGGAAGCTTTCGTCGATGACCTCGGCGGCGTAGTGATTCCCGTCACCGGCAAGATCGGTGATGGTGATCTTCGCGTCCGGAAAGGCTGCGCGGATGAGGTCCTCGATTTCCTGGGCTTCTATGGCCATCGCTGTCTCCTTGTTGTCGATTCAGAGATAGAGCGGCCCCGCGACTCGTGCAAGGCGCGGGCATGCAGAAGATGCGTGCGGAAAGGCGGCGCGCCGCGATCAGTCGATCGCGGCGGCGAAGGCGCTGCGGTAGAGCGCCGAAAGCTCCTCCAGCGGGGCCTCGGCGCCGTCAAAGCGCACGCTGTCTCCGCCGAAGCGGCCCACGGTCTCGATATGCACCCCGGCCTGGCCCGCCGCGACCATCAGCGCCTCGGCCTGGTCGAAGTTGCAGGCCACCAGGTAGCGCCCCTGATCCTCGCCAAAGAGGGTGGGGGTGTCCCCGGCGTCGAGATACACGCCGATCCCCGCGGCCTCGGCCATCTCGAAGGCCGCCAGCGCCAGACCGCCGTCGGACAGGTCGGTGCAGGCCTTGATCAGCGCGCGGTTGGCGCGGATGAATTCGCCGTTGCGGCGCTCTTCCTCCAGCTCCACCGCCGGCGCATCGCCGTCCTCGCGGTTGAACACCTCGTAGAGCAGGGCGGACTGGCCCAGATGGCCCCTGGTCTCACCCACCAGCAGCGCCACATGGCCCTCGCGCGGCTGCCCCGCGATCATCTCGTCGAGATGGTCGAGCAGCCCCACCGCGCCGATGGTCGGCGTGGGCAGGATCGCCTGGCCGTCGGTCTCGTTATAGAGCGAGACGTTGCCCGACACGATCGGCATGTCCAGCGCCGCCACGGCCGCGCCGATGCCTTTGATGGCGCCCACGAACTGGCCCATGATCTCGGGCTTTTCGGGGTTGCCGAAATTCAGGTTGTCGGTGGTGGCCAGCGGCCTGGCGCCCACCGCGCAGAGGTTGCGGTAGGCCTCGGCCACGGCCTGCTTGCCGCCCTCAAAGGGGTTGGCGCGCACGTAGCGCGGGGTCACGTCCGAGGTGAAGGCCAGCGCCTTGTCGGTGCCATGCACCCGCACCACGCCCGCGCCCAGCCCCGGCACGCGCACCGTGTCGGCCATGACCATGTGGTCGTATTGCTCATAGACCCACTGCTTGGCCGCGTAGTTGGGCGAGCCGATCAGCGCCTTCAGCCCGTCGATGGGGTCGATGCCCGGCACGTCCTCCAGCTCGGCGGCGGCGGGGGTTTCTTCCCACGGGCGGTCATATTCCGGCGCGGTGCCCGACAGCGCCTTAAGCGGCAGGTCGGCCTTGACCGCGCCGCCATGCTTGATGAGGAAACGGTCCTCGTCGATGGTGTGGCCCACGATGGCGAAATCGAGGTCCCATTTCTCGAACACCGCCTTGGCCTCGGCCTCTTTCTCGGGGCGCAGGACCATCAGCATCCGCTCCTGGCTTTCCGAGAGCATCATCTCGTAGGCGGTCATGTTCTCTTCGCGGCAGGGCACGCAGTCGAGGTCGAGCTCGACGCCCAGATCGCCCTTGTCGCCCATTTCGACGGCCGAGCAGGTCAGGCCGGCCGCGCCCATGTCCTGGATCGAGATCACCGCGCCGGTCGCCATCAGCTCCAGCGTGGCCTCCATCAGGCGTTTCTCGGTGAAGGGGTCGCCGACCTGAACGGTGGGGCGCTTTTCCTCGATGGTGTCGTCGAACTCGGCCGAGGCCATGGTGGCCCCGCCGACGCCGTCGCGGCCCGTCTTGGCGCCGAGATAGACCACCGGCATCCCGACGCCCGAGGCCGCCGAGTAGAAGATCTTGTCCGCATCCGCGAGGCCCGCGGCAAAGGCGTTGACCAGGCAGTTGCCGTTATAGGCGGCGTGAAACCGCACCTCGCCGCCCACGGTGGGCACGCCGAAGCAGTTGCCGTAGCCGCCGATGCCTTCGACCACGCCATGCACCAGCTGGCGGGTCTTGGGATGATCCACGGCGCCGAAGCTGAGCGAGTTCATCGCCGCGATGGGGCGCGCGCCCATGGTGAAGACGTCGCGCAGGATGCCGCCCACGCCGGTGGCCGCGCCCTGGTAGGGCTCGATATAGGAGGGGTGGTTGTGGCTCTCCATCTTGAAGACCACGGCCTGGCCGTCGCCGATATCCACCACGCCCGCGTTCTCGCCGGGGCCGCAGATCACCTGCGGGCCGGTGGTGGGCAGGGTGCGCAGCCATTTCTTGGACGATTTGTAGGAACAGTGCTCGTTCCACATGGCCGAGAAGATGCCCAGCTCGGTGAAGCTGGGCTCGCGGTTCAGAAGGCGGATGATCTCGGCATATTCGTCGGGTTTCAGCCCGTGGGCTTCGATCAGCTCTTCGGTGATTTGAGGCTCTTGCATCGCGTCTGTGTTCCCTTCGGCCAGGTCTTGCATGCCTCATATTGCATGGGGGCTGCCGGGAAAAGGGGCAATGGCGCCGCGCGGCGACGCGCGAGAGGGCCGGTTCCGCGGCTCGCGGGGGGCCGCGTCAAGCGGTGCGCGCGCCGAAGGGCTGCCCGCCGGGCCCAAGGCGGACGTGCCGGAGGGCCTTCTGTGCTATCCTGACCGGGGCGGGTTGACCGATGCGATCCGTCCAGGCCGGATGTCAGGGAGAGGGAAGTGGAATGGCGGCGTTTTGGTTCTGGTTCATTCAGGCGCCGGGGTGGCTGCTCTTTGCCTATCTGCTCGCCGCGCAATGCGTGGCGGCGATCAGCTACGGGCTGGGGGTGAGAATGGGAACGCAGGAGCCCGCCTCGCGGGTGACCGGGGTGGGCGTCGCCTTCTGGAAGGGATTTGCCGGGGCGGACCTCGTTTTCTACACGCCGCTCCTGGGGCTTGGCCTCGCCGGTCATGCGCTGGGGGCGGATTGGGGGCAAACAGCCCTGGCGGCCGGGCTCGGTGTCACGGGCTACTGGCCGATCGTCTGTCTCTGGACGGTGCGCGTCGCTCACGGCGCTCCGGGCTGGGACCTTCCCAACGAGCGGCAGTATTGGGTCGTCCTGCCTGTTATTTCTGCTTGGGGCCTGCTCGGCCTTGCGGCCCTGCTGGTTCAGTAGGCACCCGCGAGGGCCGCTGCTCTGCCCGCCGGTCACATCGGGCCGGCAGGGGCATGAGAGGCGCCGGCGGCGAGGCTGCCCGTTGCCGCATTCGCAACCGGCCAAACGCTGCGAGACGGGCAAAAAAAAGGCCGAGCAGAAGCTCGGCCCAAGTCCAACAGGGAGGTGAAGAAGCAGCGCTAGCCGCGTTCTTCGAGGCCCGATGTATGGGGGGGGCGTGCCCCGTGCAAGGCATAAAATGCCGCAGTTGCGACATGGCTGTCATGCATATGGCGCATATCTACGGAAAAAACGCGATGTCTTATTGGGCTTAGCCTGCCTCAGGGCGCCTCTTTGATACGCTTTCTGTGTTCGATGATTTCCTCGGCCACGAAATCGCGGAAGGCGGAAATCCGCTTTGATTGGCGCAATTCCTCGGGATAGGCGAGGAAGACGGGCACCTCGCTGCTCTCGATCTCGGGCAGCACGCGGACCAGATCGGGGAAGTCCTCGGTCAGGTAGTCGGGCAGCACGCCGATGCCCAGATCGTGCAGCACCGCCTGCAGCACGCCGAAATAGTTGTTCACCGTCAGCGTGGAGGGGATGTCATAGGTCATCAGCTCCTGCACCAGCATGGCGCCGGCGCTGACCTGGGCCGAGCTGGTGTTCTGGCAGATCAGCCGGTGGCTGGACAGGTCCTCCAGCCGTTCGGGCATGCCGTGCTCGGCCACGTAGCCGGGCGAGGCGTAGAGCCGCATCTTCACGCTCATCAGCCGCTTGCGGATCAGGTCGGCCTGGCTGGGCTCCTTCATGCGGATGGCGACATCGGCCTCGCGCATGGGCAGGTCGAGCACCCGCTCTTCCAGCATCAGGTCGATCTTGAGGCCCGGGTATTTCTCGTAGAGCTTGGTCAGGCGCGGCGCCAGCCACAGCGTGCCGAAGCCGGTGGTGGTGGTCACCCGCAGCTCGCCGAACACCTCTTCCTCGCTGTCGCGGATGCGGGCGGCGGCGGCGTCCAGCCGCTTGACCATGGCCGAGGTGGCGTCGAACAGAAGCTCCCCCTGTTCGGTGAGAATCAGCCCCCGTGCATGGCGGTGGAACAGGGTGGTGTTCAGGCTCTCTTCCAGCGCGCGGATCTGGCGGGAGACGGCGGATTGGGACAGGTGCAGCACCTCGCCGGCATGGGTCAGGCTGCCGGCATCGGCCACCGCGTGGAATATTCTGAGCTTGTCCCAATCCATTTTGCAATTCTCGCATAGCTGCCATGCATGTTTTCGCAAGATACCTACAGGCTGCCAATTGCCTTTTGCAAACGACAACTTTCGGATTTTTGATTTTGTAGGTCAGAATTTTTGACCTATTATCGTGCTATGCTCATTTTTGCAGGGAGGTGTGCGATGAGTAGGCAGGATGTGACGTTGCACGACCGCTACGATCTGGAGAAATCGACGGTCTTGCTCAACGGAACGCAGGCGCTGGTCCGGCTGATGCTGATGCAGTCGGCCCGCGACCGGGCGGCGGGGCTGACCACTGCCGGCTATGTGACGGGCTATCGCGGCTCGCCGCTGGGGGCGGTCGATCTGCAGATGAGCCGCGCCAAGGCCGATCTGGACGCCGCGCATGTGAAATTCGAGCCGGGGCTCAACGAGGACCTCGCCGCCACCGCCATCTGGGGCACCCAGCAGGCCGAGCTGCGCGGCGAGGGCAAGTATGATGGCGTTTTCGCGCTGTGGTACGGCAAGGGGCCCGGGGTGGACCGCTCGGGCGACGTGATGCGCCACGCCAACATGGCCGGCACCTCGCCGCATGGCGGGGTGCTGATGGCGATGGGCGACGACCACACCGGCGAATCCTCGACCGTCTGCCACCAGTCCGACTGGGCGATGGTCGACGCCTACATGCCCATCGTCTCGCCCGCGGGGGTGCAGGAGATCCTGGATTTCGGGCTCTACGGCTATGCGCTGTCGCGCTTCGCGGGCGTCTGGGCGGGGCTGAAGACCATGAAGGACACGATCGAGGTGACCTCGGTCGTCGATGGCCGGCCCGACCGGATGCAGTTCGTCATGCCCGAGTTCGAGATGCCCGCCGACGGGGTGAACATCCGCCTCAACGATCACTGGATCCCGCAGGAGGCCCGGATGATCGACTACAAGCGCTACGCGGCCGAGGCGTTCTCGCGCGCCAACAAGATGGACAAGCGCATCTGGGGCAAGCCGGGCGCCAAGATCGGCTTTGTCGCCGCGGGCAAGAACTGGCTGGACCTGGTGCATGCGCTGGACCTGCTGGGCATCGACGCAGAGGAGGCCGAGCGGCTGGGCCTGACCACCTACAAGATCGGCCAGACCTTCCCGCTGGACATGGCCGGTTTCCACGAATGGGCCGAGGGGCTGGACCTGATCGTGGTGGTCGAGGAAAAGCGCAAGCTGATCGAGGTGCAGATCAAGGAGGCGATCTTTGACGACCGCCGCGGCCGGCGCGTCTATGGCTGGTACAAGGGCGGCGCGGGCGGCATGCACCAGGAAGAGCTGTTCCCGACCCGCATGGCGCTCGACCCGGTGATGATCGCCGAGAAGATCGGCGGCATCCTGATCGAGGAAGGCCGCGGCACCGAGCGCGTGAAGGCCGGGCTGCAAGCCATTGAAGAGGCGAAGAAAGCCGACAATGCTGAGGATATCGCCTCGCGCGTGCCCTATTTCTGCTCGGGCTGCCCGCACAACACCTCGACCAGGGTGCCCGAGGGCAGCCGCGCCTATGCCGGGATCGGCTGCCACATCATGGCGCTGTGGATGGACCGCTCGACCAGCGGCTTCACCCATATGGGCGGCGAAGGGGCGAACTGGATCGGCGAGGCGCCGTTCTCGACCCGCGACCACGTGTTCCAGAATATCGGCGACGGCACCTATAACCACTCGGGCGTGCTGGCCATTCGCGCCGCGCTCGCGGCGGGGACGAACATCACCTACAAGATCCTCTACAACGACGCCGTGGCCATGACCGGCGGGCAGGAAAACGAGGGCCACCTGACCCCCGACCGCATCGCCCGCGAATTGCAGGCCATGGGGGTCAAGCACATCGCCGTGGTCTACGACCAGAAGGAAGAGCCGGACCGCAAACCCTTTCCGCCGGGCCTGGAATGGCACGAGCGCGCGGATATCATGTCGGTGCAAGAGAAGTTAAGGCAGATCAAGGGTGTATCGGCCATTCTTTACATCCAGACCTGCGCCGCCGAAAAGCGCCGCCGGCGCAAGCGCGGCACCTTCCCGGACCCCGACAAGCGGGTCTTCATCAACACCGATGTCTGCGAGGGCTGCGGCGATTGCGGGGTGCAGTCGAACTGCGTCTCCATCGTGCCGGTGGAGACCGAGCTGGGCCGCAAGCGCGCCATCGACCAGTCGAGCTGCAACAAGGATTTCAGCTGCCTCAAGGGCTTCTGCCCGTCCTTCGTCACGCTACAGGGCGCCAAGATCCGGAAAGAGGCCACGGCCGAGCTGGACATCGGCCACCTGCCGACGCCCGAGCTGCCCGCCATCGACGGCACCCATAACGTGGTGATCACCGGCGTCGGCGGCACCGGCGTGGTGACCGTGGGCGCGGTGCTGGCCATGGCCGCGCATCTCGATGGCAAGGGCGCCGGCATGATGGAGATGGCGGGCCTCGCCCAGAAGGGCGGCGCCGTGCATATTCACTGCCGGCTGGCGGAAAAACCGTCTGATATCAACGCGATCCGGGTCGCAACGGGCGAGGCGGACACGGTGATCGGCGGCGACCTGGTGGTCACCGCGGGGGCCAAGACGCTGGGCCTGATGACCACGGGGCGCACCGGCGCGGTGGTCAACAGCCACGAGATCATCACCGGCGATTTCACCCGCGACACCGAGTTCCGCATCCCCTCGGACCGTCTGGAGCTGGCGCTGCAGGCTCGCCTGCGGGACAAGCTGCATCTGTTCGACGCCTCGGAACTGGCCCGCGCGTTGCTGGGCGACACGATCTTCTCCAACATGATGCTGGTGGGCGCGGCCTGGCAGCGGGGGCTGATCCCCTTGAGCGAGGAGGCCATCCTCAAGGCGATCGAGCTGAACAAGGCGGCGGTGGAGGGCAACACCCGGGCCTTCCAGATCGGCCGCTGGGCGGTGCTGAACCCGGAGGAGGCCGCGCGCATCGCCACGCCCAACGTGGTGGAAATGCCCAGGTCGCTGGAGGAGAAAATCGCCTTCCGCGAGGGTCACCTGACCGCCTACCAGGGCCAGCGGCTGGTGCGCCGCTATCGCAAGCTGGTGGACGGGATCGAGGATGCCGGGCTCAGGGAAGCCGTGGCAAGAGGCTATCACAAGCTCTTGACTTACAAGGATGAATACGAGGTTGCCCGGCTGCATCTGGAAACCGCCCAGAGGGCGGCGAAGGCGTTCGGCGGCGACTTCAGGATGACATTCCACCTGGCCCCGCCGCTGCTGTCGGGCAAGGGCCCCGACGGGCGGCCCAAGAAGCGCGAATTCGGGCCCTGGGTGCTGCGCGCCTTCCGCCTGCTGGCGCGGATGAAGGGGCTGCGGGGCACGCCGCTCGACCTCTTCGGCTACAGCGCCGAGCGGCGCATGGAGCGGGCGCTGATCAGGCAATATGAAAAGGATATGAAAACCATATTGCCCCAGGTCACGGCCGAGACCCGCGATATCGCCATCGCCCTGGCCGAGCTGCCGCTGCAGATCCGCGGCTTTGGCCCGGTGAAAGAGGCCAATGAGCGCAAGGCCGCGAAACGGCGCGAAGAGCTGCTGGCGGGATTCTCCGCCGGCGGGCGCGGGACGGTGGCGCAGGCGGCGGAATAGCGCGCTGCACGGCGCATGCCCTCTGGATGGCGCCCGCGAAGGGCGCTATGCGGGGCGGGCCGCAATGCAGCACAGGTGGGCCATGCCGCGCCACACAGCCACACGCGAGATCAGCTATGCCCATTCCGCCCGCTCCGGGGCCGGGCGGGCGGTGATCCGCGTGCTGGAAAACGCCACCGGGCGGCTGCGCCTGATCCGCCGCGCCGCGGGCTATGAGCGCGAGGTCGCGGCGGGCCGCGATTTCTGGGAGGTGATGGCCGAGCGCTATGGCCTCGGTCTGCAGGTGACGGGCGGCAGCCTGTCCAACATCCCCGCCAACGGCCCGCTGATCGTGGTGGCCAACCACCCCTACGGCATTCTCGACGGGCTGATGATGGGGCATATCCTGTCGCGGGCGCGGGGCGATTTCCGCATCCTCGCCCACCAGGTCTTTCGCAAGGCGGAGGAGCTGAACCGCGTCATCCTGCCCATCAGCTTTGACGAGACGCGCGAGGCGCAGGCGGTCAACCTCGCCACCCGCAGGGCGGCGCTGGATTACCTGGGGCAGGGCGGCGCGGTGGGGGTCTTCCCCGGCGGCACGGTCTCGACCTCGGCGCGCTGGTTCTCGCCGCCGATGGACCCGGGCTGGCGCAGCTTTACCGCGCGGATGGTGGCGAAATCGGGGGCGACCGTGGTGCCGGTGTTCTTCGAGGGGCACAATTCGCGGCTGTTCCAGATGGCCAGCCACCTGCACCAGACCCTGCGCCTTGCGCTGCTGATCAAGGAGTTCCGCGCGCGGGTCGATGCGCCCGTCCGCGTGGTGATCGGGCAGCCGATCCCGCAACAGCAGATCGACGCCCATGCGCGCGACCCCAAAGCAATGATGGATTTCCTGCGCAAAGCCACGTATGAGCTTTCTCCGAAACCCTTGAAGTCCTACGACTATGGCTTCGAGTTCGAGGAGAGATACAAGGCGTAATGGCTGTCGGCATTTTCGATTCCGGGCTGGGCGGGCTGACCGTCCTGGACGCGGCGGCCAAGCGGCTGCCCGATGTTCCCTTCGTCTATTTCGGCGACAACGCGCACGCGCCCTACGGCGTGCGCGATGCCGACGATATTTTCGCGCTGACCACCCACGCGGTGGAACGGCTGTGGGAGGCCGGCTGCGACCTGGTGATCCTGGCCTGCAACACCGCCTCGGCCGCCGCGCTGCGCCGGATGCAGGAAACCTGGGTGCCCGAGAACAAGCGGGTGCTGGGCGTCTTCGTGCCGCTGATCGAGGCCCTGACCGAGCGGCAGTGGGGCGACAATTCCCCCCCGCGCGAGGTCGGGGTGAAGCATGTGGCGCTGTTCGCCACGCCCGCCACCGTGGCCAGCCGCGCCTTTCAGCGCGAACTGGCCTTCCGCGCCATCGGCGTGGACGTGGAGGCGCAGCCCTGCGGCGGGCTCGTGGACGCCATCGAGGAGGGCGACGAGATCCTGGCCGAGGCGCTGGTGCGGTCCCATGTCGAGGCGCTGCTGCGGCGGATGCCGCATCCCGAGGCCGCGATCCTGGGCTGCACCCATTACCCGCTGATGGAAAAGGCGTTTCAGGAGGCGCTGGGGCCCGATGTGACGGTCTATTCGCAGGCCGACCTGGTGGCCGAGAGCCTGGCCGACTACCTGGAGCGCCATCCCGACATGCTGGGCGAGGGGACCGAGTCGATGTTCCTGACCACGGGCGACCCGCGCACCGTGTCCAACAAGGCCACCCAGTTCCTGCGACGAAGGATCGAATTTCAGGCCGCGTGATTGCGGCCCGCCCGATCCTTTCCTACATCCCCTGCAATGACAGGATGCATCCATGACGCATAAAATCGCCATCCTCGGCGCCTCGGGCTATACCGGGGCCGAACTTGTCCGGCTGATCGCCACCCACCCGGAGATCGAGATCGCCGCCCTTTCCGCCGACCGCAAGGCCGGGCTGGAGATGGGCGCGGTGTTCCCGCATCTGCGCCACCTGGACCTGCCGAAACTGGTGAAGATCGACGAGATCGACTTCTCCGGCATCGACCTGGTGTTCTGCGCGCTGCCGCACGCCACCAGCCAGGCGGTGATCAAGACCCTGCCCGAGACGCTGAAAGTCGTTGATCTTTCGGCCGATTTCCGGCTGCGCGACCCGGCGGAATACGAGAAATGGTACGGCAAGCCGCATGACGCGCTGGAGCTGCAGAAGACCGCCGTCTACGGGCTGACCGAGTTCTACCGGGACGAGATCAAATCCGCGCGGCTGGTCGCCGGCACCGGCTGCAACGCCGCCACCGGCCAATACGCGCTGCGCCCGCTGATCGCGGCCGGGGTGATCGACCTCGACGAGATCATCATCGACCTCAAGGCCGGGGTGTCCGGCGCCGGGCGGTCGCTGAAGGAAAACCTGCTCCATGCCGAGCTGAGCGAGGGCTACCACGCCTATGCCGCAGGCGGCAAACACCGGCACCTGGGCGAGTTCGACCAGGAATTTTCCGCCATTGCGGGCCGCCCGGTGCGGGTGCAGTTCACCCCCCACCTGATCCCCGCCAACCGCGGCATCCTGGCCACCGTCTACGTGCGTGGGAATGCCGCAGAGGTCCATGAAACCTTGGCAAAAGCCTATGCCGATGAAATATTCATCGAAACATTGCCGTTCGGCGAGCTGCCCTCGACCAAGCATGTGCGCGGATCGAATTTCTGCCATATCGGCGTGGTCGCGGACCGGATCGAGGGGCGGGCCATCGTGGTGGCGGCGCTGGACAACCTGACCAAGGGCTCGTCCGGCCAGGCGCTGCAGAACGCGAACCTGATGCTGGGGATCGAGGAGAGCACGGGGCTGATGCTGGCGCCCGTCTTCCCCTGAGGAGGATAATTGATGCGTGGACTGAAGAAACAACGCCGTATCCAGATCATCATCGTGGCTTTCGTGGCGCTGGCCGTTGCCACGGCGCTGATCGGATATGGCCTGCGCGACGGGATCAATTTCTTCCGCTCGCCAAGCGAAGTGGCCGCCGAGCCGCCGCAGGCCGACGAGGTGTTCCGCCTCGGCGGGCTGGTCGAGGAAGGCACCCTGGTGCGCGGGCAGGGCGAGACGGTGACCTTCACCGTGACTGATGGCGGCGCCTCGATCCCGGTCAGCTATACCGGCGTGCTGCCGGATCTCTTCAGCGAGAACCAGGGCATGATCGGCACCGGAACGCTGGTCGACGGCACCTTCGTCGCGACCGAGATCCTGGCCAAGCATGACGAGGATTACATGCCCAAGGAGGTGACCGACGCGCTGAAGGAGCAGGGCGTCTACGTGGCCCCCGACGAGGCGGCTGCGAACGGTAGCTAAGCCGGTTCTTAACAAAACCGGCGCGAAATCACCCCCGGGATGCCAAGCGGCCTCGGGGGTTTTTCATGCCGTCAGTTCAGCAGATCGCCGAAGAGATCGTCGCCCGCGAGGGCGGCTATGTGAATGACCCGGACGATCCGGGCGGGGCCACGAAACATGGCGTGACGATCCATACCATGCGAAGGCTGGGCCTGGACCTGACCGGCGACGGGCGGGTCAGCGCCGCCGACGTCAAGCGTCTGAGCCGGGCGCAGGCGGTGGAGATCTTCATCGAACACTACTACCGCCGCCCGCGGATCGGTGAGCTGCCCGAGGCGCTGCAGGCTTCGGTCTTCGACATGTATGTCAATTCCGGCGCCAGCGCGGTGCGCATCCTGCAGCGGCTGCTGAACCAGATGGGGCAGCGGGTGGCCGTGGACGGGGTGATCGGGCCGCAGACCATCGCCGGGGCGCGGGCGGCGGCGCAGGCCGCGCCCGACCATATTGCCGACGCCTACGGGATCGCGCGGCGCAATTTCTATTTCCGCCTCGCCGACGAGCGCCCCGCCTCGCGCAAATACGCGCGCACGCGCGCAGGCGGCAAGGGCGGCTGGATCAGGCGGGCCGAGGCGTTCATCGCGCCGCGCTTTCACCTCAGCGAGGCGGAGTTCCGGGAAAGGGTGGCGGCATGGGGCTGATCGAGGGCATCTTCACCCTGCTTTTCGGCAATGGCCGCAACGTGGTGCGGGAGACGGCCGAGGTCTTCCGCGAAAATGCCGAGGGCGCGGCGCTGCGCGAGGCGGGGCTGCACGAGGCGGCGCTGGACCAGTTCGCGGCCGAGTTCGCCCGGCCCCGGCGCGGCCTCTTCGACCGGGTGATCGACGGGCTGAACCGCCTGCCGCGCCCGGCGCTGGCGCTGGGCACGGTGGGGCTGTTCATCGCGGCCATGACCGACCCCATCTGGTTCGCCGCGCGGATGCAGGGCATCGCGCTGGTGCCCGAACCGCTGTGGTGGCTCCTGGGGGCGATCATCTCGTTCTATTTCGGCGCGCGGCATCAGGCCAAGGGACAGGAATTCCAGCGCTCCATCGCCGAGACCATAACCCGGGCGAGCCAGGTCACCGGCAACCTGCAGGCGCTGCGGGCGCTGGAGACCGGGGCAGGGGGCGAGACCGCGGCGCTGCCCGCCCCGGCGGAGCCCGAGCGCAATGCCGCGTTGGAGGAATGGAGGGCCGGCGCATGAGTCCTGCCGATCTCGCCCGCCTGCTGGCGCTGATGGCGGGGCTGAGCGCGGTCAGTCTTGGTGAAATCTGGGGGCGCAAGCCCAGCCGCGAGACACTGGCGCTGGCGATGCTGGCGGCCGGGGCCATGCTGGCGACATGGCCCGCGGGCTAAGGGCGCGAGGCTCACGATTTCGTCAACGCCTGTGGCGCGGTAGCGCAGCGCATTAGCGTTGGCCTTTCCCGCGGATAATTCTAATATCCGCCGCATGTTTATCGAACTCGGCCATTTCGCCCTCGTCCTCGCCTTCGCCGTCGCGCTCGTGCAGATGGTGGTTCCCCTCATCGGTGCGCATAAGCGCTGGACCGGCTGGATGGCCGTGGCCGA
>ENA-ORCT01000503-ORCT01000503.1-marine-metagenome-genome-assembly--contig:-NODE-503-length-18646-cov-3.732026_pt1 | contig 18646 bp, 17 predicted proteins | sample MGYA00248632_ERZ508511 | MGnify/ENA primary metagenome ERZ508511 (study PRJEB26182, sample SAMN06268839) | marine metagenome | isolation source: Tt an P1-techrep anaerobic enrichment on pine from sediment...
GAACGGCACGTACGGTGGTGTGAGAGGTCGGAAAATAAAATAGGAGGAAAACTATTTTATTTTCCTCCTACTCGATTTTCGTTTTGCTTTTAAATCAAGGTTTTCAGTTCGGCTTCAATTTGCCCATACAACTTTTTGCTGATGGGGTAAACCGGCAGACGAACAATGTTTTTCAATTTGCCGGCTACTTCCATGGCCGCTTTAACGCCACCAGGATTTCCTTCGCGGAAAAGCAGTTTAAAAAAGTCGATCATTTGCAAGTGCAATTCGCGGGCTTCAGCAAATTTGCCTTCATTGGACAAATGAATCAACTGGCTCAGTTTTCCGGGAAGCACGTTGGCTACCACTGAAATCACGCCGATACCACCAACAGCAATGATGGGTAAAGCCAATACATCATCGCCGGAAATCACGCCAAATCCTTCAGGACCATGTTTTACCATACGCGAAACCTGCGACGAAATACCTGAAGCTTCCTTGATGGCGATGGCATTGGGGCAGGTTTTGGCAATTTCAACAGAGGTTGAACCGTCCATATTGATACCTGTGCGCGACGGCACATTGTAAAGTATAACAGGGACCGGGCTGGTTCTGCAAACCAGTTTGTAATGTTCAATCAATCCTTTTTGTGAAGGCTTGTTATAGTAGGGGGTGACACTCAAAATTCCATCAACATCAGTAAAGTCGGTAGCTTGAATGGTTTGCATGATTTTATAGGGATCATTTCCTCCCATGCCCAAAACCAGTGGAACCCGTTTGCCGTTTTTCGCTTTGATGCAGGCAACCACTTCTTTTTGTTCTTGAACAGACAAAGTTGGTGTTTCGGCGGTTGTTCCGAGAGCCACCAGGTAGTCCATGCCATTGCTTATTTGATCTTCAACGAGGTTTTCCAGCGCATTAAAATCAATGGAGGAATCTTCTTTAAATGGAGTTACTAAGGCAACTCCGGCTCCTTTAAACGGGTGTGTCATGTGATTTTTATTATAGATTATTTATTTCTGATTAAACTACTGCCTGCTTGTTTATTTCGCTTAAGTAATGAATAATTTGATCGGCCAGGTAGCTCGGCTCCTTACGCTTGCTGACGTCGATACTCAAATCAAAATAGTCGGGCCGGGCTTCTGACCATCCGGTTTTGAAACGGGCATGCGACAGGCAACGCAAATACTGAATTTCAATCCCTGAACTTAAACTGATATCAATCAGTACGTCAAATTTGTGTGCTATGAATTTGGAAATCTCCTCGTTTTTTATCTTTCCAAACACCGAAATATCCTGAGGACTAAAAACAGCTTCGCCCCGCACGGATCCCCGTTGTGAGGAAAAGCAAAGGCTGCTGACTTCAATACCCGATTCTTTCAGTTGGCTGGTAAGAATATCAAATACTTCCCGATCATCTGCTTTCCAAAGTATCCCGACGGTTCTCACCTGCGCGAGGTTGATCACCCGCACCGTGCGGTTTAGTTTCTTTTGCTCACGCTTCAGCAACCAGGCAATGATTTGATTTTTTAAACTCATAGTCAAACGCAAAAATAGCAAATTGTTTGTGATCCAACGAGCCGGATCAAATCAAATACCGGAAGACGAACAATAAATTTTGAACTGCAGATGACCTGATTCATTATCGATGCGATGGCTGGCAAGTTGTTGCACGGAATGAAAAGCGCAGGTCAATCGTCAGGCGATCCATTTTTATCACCCCACTTTTACACGCTTGTTGGTTTGCGTGTACCAAATGTAACCGGAAACATTTGTGTAGCCGCAGCGCTTTAGTTCGTTCACATAACGCCGGACCTGGTAGTGGTATTTGTCCAATTCCTTTTCGCCCGACTTATAATCCACCACAATCACCTCATCTTCGTTAATCATGATGCGGTCCGGACGCTTCAGCGCCGTGCCGGTCAATACTGATCGTTCATTCAATACACGGAAGCTCCCATTAAACCAGGATTGAACCTCAGGATCTGTCACCAGCTCATGCAACTGGCTAAGCATCTGATCTTTTTCAGAAGTTGGAATGAGTCCTCTTAAGACCTGCTCACGAACAGCTGTATCAACATCGGTCGCCGTTGAAATGCGGGCCAGCACTTCATGAAAGATCCGTCCCTTGTTGATTTTGGTTGAAGCCAACTCATCGGGCACAAAAAAATGCTCGTTGCGTTTTCTAAGTTTCAGATAATCATGAAAATCGGCAAATCGGAATTCATTCAATACGAGTCCGTTTTCCTTGATCTGCTCTTTATGGGTCGAAGCAGAAATCTCGCCATATGAAAAGCTCGAGATATCCGGATCGTAATGATCTGACAAGGGGCAAAAAAGCGATTTTTCGCTGCTCAACGGCAATCGGTCTGCTAACTCAAGTGCATTGCGCAAAGCATCGGCAATACTTCCGAACTTGCCCGTGGTGACCGACCAGGTAAACAGTGCTGTCCGTGCCCGTGTAAAAGCCACGTAAAGCATATTCAGGTTGTCGACGTAGTGGTTGATTTTCTCCTGAAAATATTCCCTGAAAAAAATGGATTCGCCCATGCGTTTTTCAAATTTAACGGGAACCAACTCCAACTGATCAAACGGGGCGAGTTTGGGTTGACACCAAAGCATGGGGGCATGCTGGGCGGACACTTCTGTCTTCCAGTCACAAAACGGGATGAACACATAGTTGTACTCCAGGCCTTTGGCTTTGTGGATGGTTTGGATGCGAATGGCATCCAATTCTTCGGAGATGGCAATGGTTGCCTTTTGTCCCTGGTCTTCCCACCAACTCAGGAATGCTGCAATATCGGCCGTCCGGTTTTTCATGAAGGCAGCCACCTGGTCGATAAAAGCCTGCAAGTAAGCCAATTCCTCCTTCAGACTGAATAAGTTAAACCGTTCACAAATTTTGAAAGCGATCTCCTGAATGTTTCGCCCACCCAGGGTTTCGGAAAAAAAGTCGCTGGCCAAAAACTCCGACAGCTGGTTGTTCTCATCCTTTCGATTTTCAAACCAGCTTGTTTTTTCCGGCTTATCATGGGCTTCAAAACCAATGGTTAACTGAGGCGATGAAGCAACTGACAAGTCGGGTAGCTGGCCGATCTGTTCAAGCTGATCATACAGTTCGTTGTAATACAAATGGTTGGCCAATGCCAATGCAACATCATCGTTTGGATCGGCCAAAAACTGATACATGGCCAGCACAAAACCAACGGCCGCCGAGTTTTTCACAAAGAGTGATTCGCTGGATAAAATATTAAAATTGTAATTTGAATCGGCTTTGGCTTTCTCAAGCAACAACCGATCGGCGATCAATTTTGCTTCATCTTTTTTTCGCACCAGGATGGCAATCTCACGGGCTTTCGCACCCGCTGTCTGCACTTCCCTGATTCGTTCTACCAGCTCATCCAAAATCGTTTCCCGCAGTTCATCTTTTTCGTCATCTTTTGGTTTTTCGAAAAAGCGCATGCGGATTGCGCCTTCGTTCGACAGCTTGGTGTTTGCGATCTGCTGCAGGCTTTCGCCATAAAGCGATTGAATTTGCGCAGCCATTTCCGTATCGCTTAGCCGGTTTTCTTCGAGCTCCTGATTGATACTTTGCTGAAACAACTGCGGCAAAACCTGGAAGATGCTGTTGTTAAACCGGATGATATTTCCGGTACTGCGCCAGTTCTTTTGCAGGGTTTCTTCTTCCACACCATTGCCGGGAAACTGTTTACTGACCTCGCCGGCCAGCAAATCCCAATCGCCGTTTCGCCAGCGGTAGATGGCTTGTTTTACGTCGCCCACCACCATTCCCAAGTTGTTTTCGGCCAGCGCATTGGTGATTAAAGGACGGAAATTTCCCCATTGCAAACCCGAAGTATCCTGAAATTCGTCGATCATGAAATGATTGTAGAACACGCCCGTTTTTTCATAGATGAACGGTGCGTCCGAATCGTCAATGATGCTTTTCAGTAAAGTACCGGATTCTGAGATCAGCACCACGCCTTTTTCCTGGGTTACCTTGCGCACCATGGCCTGCAAGTCGACTAAAATACCCAGCGTGTAAAGCTGGCTTGTAATCAGCTTGGCACTGTTGTATTCGTGCAATTTTTTGAAATAGAACGTTACAGCTTCCTGAAGAAGTGGTTGAAGGCTGGTCGCTGCTTCTTTTACATTGGCTTTGGCTGTTTGCGTGGTCCACACGTCCGGATCATCGGCTGCTTCAACGACGCGCTTGCCCGGCCAGTTTTCGAGATTAAAATCCGCCAGTCGTTGAAATGACGTACAAGCGCTAGTTTTTTTGTACTTAAAATCATCGATCGAAACACCATGTTGCTGCATGACCTGCAATCCAGCACGACCCATTTTTTTTAGTGTGCTTTCAAATTGGTAAACCAGACTGTTTAGTTCCTTTTTGTAATTGTTGATGAATTGCTTATCGTTGATTTTTTCGTGCAGGGTTTGGTTGAGCGCCTTAAACGTTTCATTGTATATCTGTACTCCCAGCTTCAAAATGTCGTTTTTCAGGTTCCACCCGCCACCTTCCCTGATTTTTTCATTGGCGAACTTTTTCAGCCATTCGAGCAACTCCAGATTGTCTTCAATTGACAGCAACAATTCGTCCACCGCTTCTTCCAAAATCAGGTTATCTTCCAGGTCAACCTGATAGGCCGCATTAATACCCAACTCACGGTTGAAAGATTTGATCACGCGCTGAAAAAAACTGTCGATGGTGCTGATTGAAAAGCGGGAATAATCATGTAAAATTCGCTTAAGGCTTTTCCGTGCCCGATCGGCAATCTCAATCGAACTGAGATTCATTTCGTTCATCAGGATGGCCAAATAGGCCGAGGGGCGCTCCTTAGCCAGTACATACAATTCCTCAATTACCCGCTCTTTCATTTCGGTAGTTGCCTTGTTGGTAAAGGTTACCGCCAGAATATTTTTGTAGTTCCATTCATTCGCCAGCGCGATTTTCAGGTACTCCAATGCCAGTCGAAAGGTTTTCCCTGATCCGGCTGAAGCTTTGTATATTTTGAGTTTTGACATATGAGTTGAACTAAACAGGTTGATTGAAAATTGAAACCGGCGCTTAAGCAATACCGACACAAAAGTACACCATTAATGAAAAGATTCAAGGATTCCGAATACTCCCGATCTTGCCTTCGCGCTCTGCCAAATACTCATTTTTTTGGGCCTCGCATACCGGCTCCTCCGGTTGTTTCGGTTTAAATGAGAAGCAAAGGTTGCGGCCACACAAGCCAAGCGATGAAAGACAAAATGATTTCAATGGCAGTTATGCTTCATCGTGCTTGGCAATGATCCATACTGCATGCATGATACCCGGAATAAATCCAAGCAGCGTGAGTAAAATGTTCAACCAAAAGGCACCTTTTAGTCCAACGGTTAGAAAAACCCCAAGCGGAGGAAGAATGATGGCAAAAATAATCCGAAGAATACTCATAATCTGAAAATTATTGATTCACGATATGTTTGGTTGTCAAATTACAATTTTTTTTTGATCGGGTGGTGCGCATTATTGATTCATTTTTTTTGAACTTAGCCGGTGCGGCATTTTCTTAATTTGAAAAGCCCGCAGGCAATCGTACATTTGCAAAAGCGATTAATTACTCCCGATATGGTACTTCAGGTTTTATTGGCGATTTCCATTATTCTGCAAATATTTGCTGTTGGGGTGGCTATCAAGCTAACCCGGGTAACCAAGTATAATTTCTCTTGGATATTACTGACCATTGGTTTCATTTTTATGGCGGTCAGCCGGATGCTTGAGTTTTTGCCATACATCAGCAATTTTGAGCCGCAAGAGTTGGGTGAGGTGGCTGTTTGGTTTGGCGTTGTCATTTCGTTGAGCTTTGCCATTGGCGTATTTATGATCCAACGAATTTTTAAGTATATGAAGCGGGTGGAAGATTCGCGGCGTTTAACCGAAAAGATGTTTTTGAATGCCATTATTCAGACTGAAGAAAAAGAACGCAAACGGTTTGCCAAAGACCTGCATGACGGACTGGGACCGCTGCTCTCAACGGTAAAAATGTCGGTCTCTTCGCTGGCTCAGCTGGAACATGATCAAGCGTCAAAAGAAATTGTAGACAATACTGAAATGGTGATCAACGAAGCCATCAAATCGCTGAAAGAAATATCGGATAATCTGAGCCCGCACGTACTCAATAACTTTGGGCTATTGCGTGCGCTGCGCAACTTTGCCAATAAAATTAATGCCACCCGGGCCATCCATATCCAACTCGATTCTAACCTCGGCAATGAGCGTTTCAGCAATAATATTGAAGTTGTTTTGTACCGGGTTGTTTGCGAGTTGATTAATAATACGATTAAACATGCCGCAGCAACGACCATTTTAATTCATCTGCAAAAGGAGGCGGATGATATTCTGATTTCTTATCAGGACGATGGGGTTGGTTTCGACAAGGAAAAGCTGGACGAACCACCCTTGGTTGGCGGGATGGGCTTTTCAAATATTTATTCACGCATCAACTCGCTGAAAGGGGATATTACCCTAAAAAGCAACCTTCAGCAAGGAACACAGGTTTACATTAAAGTAAAAACAACAGATGAGTAAAACGCCCCATAAAATTATGTTGGTCGACGACCATACCTTATTTCGCAATGGTTTGCGAATTCTGCTAAATAATTTAAAAGAATACAAGGTGACTGCGGAAGCAGCCAATGGCCGCGAATTTATTGATTTACTCGAAACTCAGGCTCCTGACCTGGTGTTACTCGACATTGACATGCCGGTGATGGATGGCATTGAGGCAGCCCGATTGGCCCTTGAAAAGCTGCCTGACCTGAAGATTATTACACTTTCAATGTATGGTGAAGAAGATTACTACTACAAGATGGTTGATGCCGGTGTAAAAGGATTTTTGCTGAAGAATTCAGACATTAACGAAGTGAAAGGCGCTTTGCAGGCCGTGTTGGAAGGGGGCACTTATTTTTCATCCGAATTACTGAAGAATCTGGTAAACAGTCTTCGATCAAAATCGCAGCACCACGAAAAGCAAAACGTACTTTCGGAACGCGAAACAGAAATTTTGATCCTAATCTGCCAGGGATTTTCGAACCAGGAAATTGCTGATCAACTCTATATTTCGAAACGAACCGTGGATAAACACCGTTCCAATATCCTGGAGAAAAGCGAAAGTAAAAATACGGCTCAGCTGGTGATGTACGCTATAAAAAATCAGTTGGTCGAGATTTAGAGAGCGTTTCATGCTTTCCATGGACGGTTTTTTTTGACTTACAAATACCGCTGGGCGATGCGAAGGGCTTGATTTCCGTAGGATCCACCAAACAGGAAGTAGTGATTGAGCACATGATAAATCTGGTAAAGCTGAATGCGTTCTTCCCAACCGGCTTTGAGCGGAAACTCATTTTGATAGGCGCGCCAGGTTGTCTGCGAAAAGCCGCCAAACATGGTCATCATTGAAAGCTCCATTTCCCGGTCGGCATAGTATGCTGCCGGATCAATCAGGGCCGGCCCATTTGTCGTATGCAAATAATTTCCCGACCACAGGTCACCGTGAATGAGTGAAGCTTCAGATTTCTCAGGGATCAGCTTGGGCAACCGATCAACCAGCTTGAAATAGGTGCCTTTCTCAGTTGATGAAAGCGACCGGGTCTGGCTTATTTTTTCGAGCAGGTAAACAATTCGTTGCTGCCCAAAAAAATCAACCCAGCTTGGGTTCCAGCTGTTATCCTGCTCCGTTGATCCGCAATAGTTGTTGTGATAAAAGCCGAAGCTGTCTGAAGTATGTCGATGCAGACGAGCCAGTCCTATTCCCAGTTTTTCGTCTTCGGCTGCAGTATGACCGGAGGGTAAGAACTTCAGCAACAAATAGCCGGGCAGCTCCGAAGCTTCATTGGCCAGAATCACCTTGGGAATAAGCAAGTCCGATTGGTCAACGGCTCCCAGTTCAATGAGTGATTCGGCTTCACGCACGAATAAATCTTGGGGTACACTACTGTTCCACTTCAGAAAAAACGCACCTCTGTTTGTTTCGAGCTTGATGCTATGGCTGATGCAACCTCCGCCAACAGCTTGCGTTTTATGGATGACTAAAGCTTCAGAAAATTCGGATTGGTATCTTTTTGTGATATGGCTGATGATTTGTTTTTCCATACCAACAAATTTCAGCATAATAAAAAAAAGTAGCAAACCTGCCTTGTGTCAAAGCATGATTTGCTACTTCTTTGTAGTAATTCAATAAAATATTAGGCTTCAGTTTCTGATCCTGATTCCGGTTTTTCATCAGCTACTGATTCTTCGTCGAAATTCAACAGGTCCTTGCTCTGCAGTAAGTTGTACCACTGAATCACTTTTTTCATATCCGAAACATACACGCGGTCCTGATCGTATTCTGGCAGTACTTCTTCAAAATAAGCTTTCAGTTCATTGCCCGAAGCTTTAACCGCTGCCGGACCACCGTTTTCTTTTTCAGAAATTGATTTCAGAACCTCTTTCAACGCAACCTCACCAGTTTCGGTAAAAATTGCGATGTCTTCCAATGCACTGATTTTTGAGGTGGAGTAGGCCGGCATTCTCTTTCCGGTAACAAGCGACTCAACAATGATGCTATTCTTTGCTTCGGCAACCAGTTTGAAAAGTCCTGGCTGGCCCGATATTGACATTATTCCTTTCAACATAAATTCAAATTTTTTGTCCGGCGAAGATACTATTTTCAGCGGATTCGTCCTAAACAACAACAAGAGATTTCTCTGCTTCCCGGACTAATTCTCCGCTTGATTACTCCAGATATTTGCGATACTGATTGGCAGTTTCCGGATCTTCGAACCGAGTATAAATATTTACCAGATATGGTGCATACTTTGCATTTTGATCCATTTCCCAGAGGGTTTTAAAGTAATCCAGCGCCTTTCGAAAATCAGCAGTTACCGTCTTCAACTCTTGAGTCAGTTTAATATGCTGAACCCGTGTCCGGTTGGTTTCATATTTCTTCATTTCACGCTGGTAGCGATCTTCTGCCTGATTGTAGTACTTCATTCCTAAAAATTCAAGTGCCGCCACATGCTTGGGGTTGATTTCCAAAAGCGCTTCAGCAATTGAATCGCTCACTGATTCGTTGTTGAGCCGCCGCTGGATGGTGAAATAACTGGCCAGGTTTTTTTCTTGCTTTCGATCTTCCAAACGCATTTGAGGCCAAAGTTTCAGGGCTTTTTCTTCTTCCTTAATTTGACTATAAATCTGGAATAAACGGGTATTTACGCCTTCCAAGTCAGTTTCATCCTGATAGTTACGATTGTAAAACTCCAGGGCTTCCAGCTCCTTTTGAAGATTTCCTTGTTGCTTATGGATGGAGGCTAAATCGAGGTACATGCCGGCATCAGCATAGTTTCCGTATTCAGCCTGTTGAAACCAATCGAGCGCCAAATCGGGTTGGTTGGCCCGGAGAGCCATTTTACCCGCCTGGGCATAATATTCTGGTGCTACTTCGTTTTCGTTTAGCAATTGCTGGTCAAAAAACAATTGCCAGTTTTCGGTTGCTGCTTCAAAATTTCCTTCTGCAACCGCTTGTCCAGCAAGGTTCTGGTATGATGTTGTTACTTTTGGGGTGCCACATCCGACCACCAAGAGTGCGATCACCAGGGTTAAACTAACTGTTGTATATCTCATAATTTTCAATGTTTTGATCGGGTTATTATAAACACAAATGTTGTACCAGCAACGCGGCACGAAGTTTCTGTTACCTGTGAATAAACTGATGTAATTTATTTTTCGGCTTGCCCGGTTAACTGGTTTTCCAATTCTGAAAGCCTAAAAAGAAAGGGCATTCCAGCACATTGGAATGCCCTTTTCTAAAATCATATTCTCTCCAGATGATAGGAGTAACAATGGGCTAAATCTGTTTGAAAAAATCATTTCCCTTGTTGTCTACAATGATGAATGCGGGAAAATTCTCCACACGTATTTTACGAACGGCTTCCATTCCCAATTCTTCAAAGTCTACAATTTCAACCGATTTGATACTACTTTTGGCGAGTATGGCAGCCGGGCCTCCAATTGAACCCAGGTAAAAACCACCATACTTTTGACAGGCATCGGTCACTTGCTGTGAGCGGTTTCCCTTGGCCAGCATAATCATTGAACCACCCAGACTTTGGAACAAATCAACATACGGATCCATTCGTCCGGCTGTTGTTGGGCCAAAACTTCCGGAGGCCATTCCTGCAGGGGTTTTTGCCGGCCCGGCGTAGTACACCGGATGTTTTTTAAAGTATTCAGGCATTTCCTTTCCTTCATCAATCATTTGCTTGAGGCGGGCATGAGCCATATCGCGGGCAACGATCAAAGTTCCCTTCAGGTTCAGGCGGGTTTTAATCGGATACTTACTTAGTTCAGCCAATACCTCTTCCATCGGGCGATCCAGATCGATATCTACAGCAGGAGCCAGCTCCGGAGCTTGCTCGGGCAGGTATTTAGCTGGATCCTTTTCAAGCTGTTCTACAAAAATTCCTTCTTCGGTGATTTTTGCTTTGATGTTGCGGTCGGCGCTACAGCTAACGCCCAAACCTACCGGACATGAGGCTGCGTGGCGCGGCAACCGGACAACACGAACATCGTGTACAAAATATTTACCGCCAAACTGGGCACCAATTTCACTTTCCTGACAAATTTTTTGCACTTTTTCTTCCCATTCCAAATCGCGGAAGGCTTGTCCTCCTTCATTCCCTTCGGTTGGGAGGTGGTCGTAGTAGCCCGCTGAAGCTTTTTTCACTGTCGCCAGCGTGGCCTCCGCCGAGGTTCCTCCAATGACCAGCGCCAGGTGATAGGGCGGGCAGGCAGAAGTGCCCAAATCTTTGATTTTTTCTTTGACAAATTTGGTCAGGTTTTCTTCGTTCAGCAACGACTTGGTTTGCTGATACAGGAAAGTCTTGTTACCCGAACCGCCACCTTTGGTGACAAATAAAAATTCGTAGGCGTTACCTTTATCAGCATAAATATCAATTTGTGCCGGCAGGTTGTTGCCGGTATTTTTTTCTTCAAACATGGAGAACGGCACCACTTGAGAATATCGCAGATTCCGATTTTGGTAAGTATCAAAAATACCTTTTGACAAATGTTCGGCATCGGTTGCACCGGTGTAAACATCTTCGCCTTTTTTTCCCACAACAATGGCAGTTCCGGTATCCTGGCAGGTTGGAAGTTCGCCTTCGGCCGAAACCACCTGGTTCATTAGCATGGTGTGGGCCACGAAGCGGTCGTTGTCCGATGCTTCTTTGTCGGTTAATATCTGCTGCAGCTTTTCGAGATGCGTTGGGCGCAGGTAGAATGAAACGTCAGCAAAAGCTTCCCTTGCCAGGTATTCCAAGCCTTTAGGATCAACCTTCAAAATTTTACGGCCATCCACTTCGATAGTCGACACAAAGTCGGTGGTTAATAAACGGTAGGGTGTGGTATCTTTTAAGATAGGAAACGGTTTTTGATACTTGAAGTCAGACATAGCTTACAATTATTCAAAAGATTATTTAATTAGTTGATTTTTTTTGAGACATCAAATTAGCCATTTAAAGGCTAACAAATATAGGGATATTCGGAAAATGAGACATGGAAATGAGCCAATTTTAAGCCGAAAGTAGATTTCTTCACAAAGCCTTTACAATCCTTTGGTTCCGTTTGTTTTGATGTATGCTTCAATCTTGTCGTCGTAGGCTTTCATTAATTGTTGAAGTGGTTGGTGCCGGGTGACAAACTTTTCCTTCCCTATAGATGAAACCGGTAGCACTTTCGGCGATGTCCCGGTCAGGAATACCGCATCGTATGATGAAACCTGATTAATCTCAATCGTCTTTTCGGTGCATGGAAAATTCAGGTCGGCCAGGCACTCCTTCACTTTGTGGCGGGTAATTCCCGGCAAAACAAATTCCGATGGTGGCGTGAAAAATTCAGTCCCTTTTACAAAAAAAATGTTGGTTCTGCTGCCTTCCAGAATCTCTTTTGCTGAATTCACTAAGATCACCTCAAAAAGCCCGTTTTCCCGGATTATTGAGTTTGCTTCATCCCGAAGGCGTTGCTGGACTGTTTTTGCCCTTGGAAGGTTTCGTTTTGCCAATAAAAAATCAGTTTTTACACCCTGCAAATAATTGTCGGAAGTTGGATAAGCGTGCGGAATGAAATAATAAAAAGCGCCCTGCTGTCCGTTTCCATATTGAACCAGGATTTTGATATTTCCATTTGCAATTTTATTGGCTCGTATCAATGTATTAATTTCTTCTGCAAACTCTTCTTCCTTCATTATTCGTGGGATACCGGCCAACTTTGCAGAATCTCGCAGCCGTTGGTAATGATCCTCCAAGAACAGGCACACCCCATCGATTACGCGAGCAACTTCATAAATCAAAACGGCGTCGGTTACCAGAACTTCAACTGCTCCGACCGGGAAAAGGTGTCCGTCCTTTATAAAATATGTTCCTATGCAATTGATCATGGTTTTGAAAGAATAAAAAATAGGTCTATTTTTATTATGTGTTAATCAAAAATAGCAATTTTGATTAGCACATTGCCGTCATCCCAAACCCTTGTTTGCCGGCTTAAAGCATATTGAATTATGAAACGTTTTTTTGCTTTAAAAATTGCAATTGCATACTTCATTCTTGGCTTTCTGTGGATTTTAACTTCAGACCACATTTTGAAATTTGTTGTTTCTGGCGATGTTGACCTGCTGACAAGGCTTCAAAATTACAAAGGTTGGTTTTACATAGCTACAACAGCTGTCCTACTTTACTTGTTGATTCGTGGCGAGTTAAGAAGAAGAACCAAATTACTCGAAGACCTCAAAAAGGCGAAAGTCAAAGCAGAGGAGTCGGACCGGTTAAAAACAGCTTTTTTGGCAAACATGTCTCATGAAATCCGAACCCCATTGAATGGCCTTATGGGGTTTAGCAATCTGATTGCTGAAGACGATACTTCAGCCGATGAACGTCAGTTGTATGCGAAACACATCAGTCTGAATGGTGAACAATTGCTTAAAATCATCAATGGCATCATGGAAATCTCCAGGATTCAGCAAAAGCAGCTGGAAATAAATATTCAGCGAATTGAACTAAATCAATTGATTGGTAGCTTGGTAAAAGCGTATACTTCAAAAACAAATCGGCTTGAGAAAAAAGGCTTGGAACTACGGATTTTGAATGACCTAAAGTCGGAGCAATTGCATCTGGAGTCAGATCCGGCGCGAATTATGCAAGTGCTGGTTAACCTGATGGATAACGCTTTAAAATATACCCAACAAGGCTGGATTGCCATTGGCTATGAAGTCACCAATCAGGAAGTGCGCATTTGTGTTGAAGATACTGGCCCGGGGATTGACGAAGCTGAACAACGTAATGTTTTTGAGCGATTTAAACAGACCTCCGGTTTCAAAGATACCGGTGCAGGTTTTGGGCTGGGATTATCCATCAGCAAAGGAATTATGGAAGCGCTGAATGGCCAGCTTTTATTGGAGTCGACCCCCGGTAAGGGAAGCCGGTTCACCGTGGTTTTGCCTCGAAATGGTACGCAGCCTGGCTAAAAACTACTCACACTTTCGGCAAGACTTAATGCACTCATCACCGTATGTTTATAACTTCTTCCAATTGGTAATTCTGCACCTTCAAGCTCGACCAAAGTGTTGGTGTAAGCTTCGACATGTAACAAACAAATAAGGTAAGACTTGTGAATGCGCAGGAAAAACTGATGTGGAAGTTTTTCCTCCATCTGACTCAATCCCATTTTGGTCGTCACTTTTTTTCGATCCGTGTGAATTCTGATATATTCACCAAGTCCTTCAATATATCTGATGTCGCACAGCGAAATTTTAACTTCCTTTTTGTGCTCACGGACAAAAATGAAGGGCTTCCCGGCTTTGAAGTCAGCTTGCACAAGCCCGACAAGTTGCTGGTACTTGTTTATAGCTCGCATAAACCGATCAAGCTTGATCGGTTTCAGAAGATAGTCGACGACTTCCAGCTCAAAACCTTCCATTGCATATTCGCGATGGGCCGTAGTAACAATAACTTTGGGCGGGTTTTGAAGCGATTTCAGAAAATCAATCCCCGATGTTTGAGGTAATTGAATGTCCAAAAAAATCAAGTCAACGGGTATTTTTTGTAAGGTCAGCCTGGCTTCACCGGCATCTGAACATTGAGCTACGATTTCAAGGTTATCAAACTTTTCCGCATACCTGCAGATTAATACACGTGCCAGTGGCTCATCGTCCAGAATCAGGCATTTGGTTTTCATCGTTTTCTGTTTTAGCGGTTCAAAAAATGGGCTACGCTCAAACGGCTAGTTTTCTGTTTCTGATATAGGTCTTCTCGGGTTGTGATATGTTACGAATAAAAAGACGCTTTTTTATATCTTGGGTTGCACCATTCGACAAAAAATAGAAAATCAGTTGACAACCATTGAATTACTTTACAGCAATGGTTTCAATTTCGATCAAAACCCCAAGAGGTAATTCTTTCACTGCAAAAGCAGCACGGGCTGGCGGGTTTTCAGCATAGTATTTTCCGTAAACTTCGTTCATGGCTTTAAAGTTGCCCATGTCACTCAGTAAACAAGTCGATTTAACCACATCGCCATATGAATAACCCGCAGCTTTCAAAATGGCTCCAATGTTCTTCATTACTTGTTCTGTTTGCTCCGTGATCCCGCCATCGACAACTTTGGCTGTCGCCGGGTTCAGGGGCACCTGTCCGGAAATATATAAAGTTCCGTCGACTTCAATAGCCTGACTGTAAGGTCCAATTGCAGCCGGTGCATTGGGAGTTGAAATGATTCGTTTCATATGCTAATTTGATTTGAGTTTAAAAATATTTGGCGACACACATCTAGTATCCGAATTCGAGTATCAAGAATCGTGGATTCAGAATCAACTTTTATACAAAGAAACTAATTTTCATCCGGACTTGTTTTCGTATTTTTAGGGCAAATTTGAAATTATGGAAACCGAAAATATTCAGGAAAAGATTAATCAACTGCGCAACGAGCTCGAGGAGCACAACTATAAATATTATGTACTTGCTTTCCCGGAAATCAGCGATTTTGATTTCGATATGAAATTAAAAGAGTTGGAAAAACTGGAGCAGGAACACCCCGAGTTTCAGGATCCAAACTCACCGACTCAGCGCGTTGGTAGTGATATCAACCAAGAGTTCAACCAGGTCAGGCATCGTTACCCAATGCTTTCATTAAGCAATTCGTACTCGAAGGAAGAACTGCACGAATTTGACGCCCGAATTCGTCGGACAATTGGCGAGGCGTTCGATTATGTTTGCGAATTGAAATTCGACGGGGCATCCATCAGTCTGCTGTATGAAAACGGACAGTTGCTGAGGGCTGTTACCCGTGGCGATGGAGAAAAGGGCGACGATGTAACTTCCAATGCACGCACCATTCGCAGCGTTCCGCTGAGCTTAAAAGGCAATTCGTATCCTGAGTCATTTGAAATTCGAGGCGAAGTACTTTTGCCTTTCCAGGTCTTTGCGGAGCTGAACAAAGCCCGGGAAGAGGCTGGAGAGCAGCTTTACGCCAATCCTCGGAATACGGCATCGGGATCGCTGAAAATGCAAAACTCGGCCGAAGTAGCGAAGCGAAAGCTGGATGCCTATTTTTACTATGTTTTGGGTGAAAACCTGCCAGAAGATGGTCACTATGAGACCATTCAACAGGCTGGGAAATGGGGCTTCAAAGTATCGGAACATACCCAAAAGTGCAGCAATATCGATGAGGTAATCGACTACATCAATCATTGGGATACCGCCCGTTTCGATTTGCCGGTGGCTACTGATGGCATTGTGATTAAGGTGAACTCACGAAGATTGCAAAATAATCTGGGGTTTACGGCCAAGTCTCCGAGGTGGGCCATAGCCTACAAGTTTACAGCCGAACAAGTTGCCACCAAGCTCGAGTCGGTAAGCTACCAGGTTGGACGTACCGGCGCAGTAACTCCGGTAGCCAATTTAAGCCCGGTGTTGCTTGCCGGAACAACCGTTAAGCGGGCTTCGCTGCATAATGCCGATATCATTGAAAAGCTGGATTTGCACCTGAATGATGTGGTTTTTGTTGAAAAAGGAGGGGAAATCATTCCAAAAATTGTAGGCGTCGATGAGTCCGCCCGCGAGTCTGACGCTGAAAAAGTACAGTTCATTAAACAGTGTCCTGAGTGTAAAACAGAGCTGTTTCGCCACGAAGGTGAAGCTGCCCATTATTGTCCCAACGAAACGGGCTGTGCCCCGCAAATTAAGGGCAAAATTGAACACTTTATCAGTCGAAAAGCAATGGATATCGATGGTTTGGGACAGGAGACCATTGACCTGCTATATAGCCAGGGTTTAATCCATAACATTGCTGATCTTTACCATCTGAGGGCAGAGCAATTGACGGTACTGGAACGCTTGGGCGAAAAATCGGCCGAGCGTATTCTGAAGAGTCTGGAGCAATCCAAAGAAATTCCCTTCGAGCGGGTGCTCTTTGCATTGGGAATTCGTTTTGTGGGCGAAACGGTTGCCAAAAAATTGGCGAACAAACTCGTGGATATCAATGTCATTGCAAACGCCAGTTATGAGGAGTTGATTGATATTGACGAAATTGGAGAGCGAATTGCAGAAAGTATCCGTCAGTATTTTGATAAAGAAGATAACCGAAAGTTGGTCGAAGAATTGAAAAACCAGGGCCTTCAATTCCGACTTCATGAAAGTAGTTTGGAAGGACGAAGCAACAAACTGGATGGCTTGAGCATTGTGATTTCAGGTACTTTCGAAAAGCATTCGCGAGACGAGCTAAAGAAAATGATCGAGCAACATGGCGGTAAAAATGTGGGGTCGATTTCGAAAAATACTTCGTATTTGCTGGGCGGAAGTAATGTTGGTCCGTCCAAAATGCAGAAAGTTGAAAAATTAGGCATCCCAATTATTTCTGAAGATGAATTTCTGGATATGATTGAGGATAGTTAGCGGTTGGTGGATGAATGGCCATGGTAGGGTTAGTCATCTGGGCTGGCGTCTTATTATATCCGAAGACACTTGTTGATTAACTGAAACAAGTGATCCGGCTACTAAATTTATTCGGTGTTATTCCGAATGGTAAATCGAAACTTTTTTGCATTGCTGTTGCCACATTTGGCCAAAAATGTAATTTTGTCGTAAATATTAAAATCATGATTCAACGTATACAAACCTTATATATAGCGATTGCCGCTATTTTGATCGGACTCTTATTTGCCTTGCCATTTGCTGAAATTGCTGCCAACGATAAGTTCTACTTATTTAATATTCAGGGAATCTTGCACGATGGAGAGATCGTCGAAAGTGGGCTTCCAATCATGCTTTTCGTTGGGATTATTTTATTAATCCATGTGGCCGCTATCTTCATGTTTAAAAAGCGGATTCGGCAGATGCGCCTGCTTGTTTTTGCTATCTTATTGATGCTTGGGCTGTTTGGAATGTTCTATTTTTTTACATTTTACAGTTTTCAAGGTCTGGAAGTGAGCTTCAAGGTGGCCATCGTTTTCCCGCTTATTTCTATTGTTCTGGATTATTTGGCCATTCGCAATATCGGGAAAGATGAAGCTTTGGTTCGGTCAATTGACCGGATTCGTTAGTAATGAAATACTTGTCGGGTCATCTTTTCGTCCGTTTTCAGAATCCTTGCAGACAACCAGTACGCTTGTGACAGTACTAAAATCGCTCCTGAAGCAATCCTGATTATTTAAAAATCGTTATAAAAAGGGAAGCGGAAGCGCTGTAATTCATTGACAGCCAACAAGCGAATTAACCGAACTGATGCGACTGAAAGATAATAAAACCATAGATGCCGAATCTCAGAATCCGGAAGAGGGCAAAATTGAGGTACTTTTTCATGGGATATTCAGTTGTTCCGACCAGCATACTGATGAGCGACCAGGGAAGGGGAGTAAGTGCCGCTGTGATAATCAGAAAAGAACCATATTTGCGAAACAAAGGCCAGTATTTGTTGAAAAACTTTCGTCCAAGAAAACGAAACATCACCACCTTTCGAAGGTAGCGACCAACAAGAAAAGCCAGGTAGCCGGCGCCATAAGATATACCAGAAAAAAATGTCAGATTAAAAACATAATGCAAGGTATCACCTTTAAAATAAGCCCATAGCATAAATATTTCGGGTGGAAAAAGACCAAAAAATATCTCTGACCCAATATAGATACCATAGATTAATAGTGGGCGGCTGTAGAATCGCTTTAGCCAAACCTCTTGATTGTCGCTAACAATATATTCTTTGGCCAGCAAATAGATAACAGCAAGGATTGCCATCCACAGCAATCCTTTCAAGATATTCTTAAAAAGGAATTTTAACTTTACTCTTAATTTCATTTATCATTGTTGTTCGATTCCGGATCCGTATTACTGGGTTCAGAAATCATTTTATCAGAGGCACAAGCAATACAAATTCTTAATGCTTCCGTTGTAAAACTCCCTTCTAAAAGATGTATCTGTTAAATCGCATCAATTTTTGAAGCCAGTTGGTGGTCTTTGTCAGTTACTTTACCTGAGCTGTGTGTGGTCAGGCTGATTTTTACCTTCTTGTAGGAGTGAATCAGGATGTCGGGATGGTGATCCATACTTTCTGCCAAATCGCCTACTTGATTAACAAATGCCAAAGCTTCCTTGAAAT
>ENA-ORCT01000504-ORCT01000504.1-marine-metagenome-genome-assembly--contig:-NODE-504-length-18629-cov-3.204506_pt1 | contig 18629 bp, 19 predicted proteins | sample MGYA00248632_ERZ508511 | MGnify/ENA primary metagenome ERZ508511 (study PRJEB26182, sample SAMN06268839) | marine metagenome | isolation source: Tt an P1-techrep anaerobic enrichment on pine from sediment...
CTCATATTGTGGTATCACATGATAACCGTGTATATTCTTTCGGGAAAGGATATTCGAGCGGAGATGCTGAGCAAATTAAAACCCAGAATCCAGCAGACATTTTCCCCCGTTGCGCTCGCTGTGGGCCGGGCCGGCGTCAAACCCAACCACCTGTCTATCGCCGGCCTGATCGCGGGAATACTTGCTGCCGCCTGCATTGCGTTCAAACTGAGATTGATCGGTGCCTCATTGTTGATGATCAGCGGGGCACTGGATATCTTCGATGGCCTTCTGGCCCGCTCTCTTCGTGAGCTGCAATCCGAATTCGGCGGATTCCTGGACTCCATGGCGGACCGATATGTCGATATCATGATATTCATTTCACTCGGTCTCTATGGAGTGAACTGGATTTTGATACTGCTGGCGATGAGCGGAGCATTGCTGGTCAGCTACGCCCGGGCCCGGGCTGAAATGATTATAGATAAATGCGATATCGGTGTGGCCGAACGCGGAGAACGTATCATCGTGCTGCTTTTCGGGCTTGTCTCCGGCCACATCACCCTGTCTCTAGTGATAATCGCAATTTTCAGCCACCTGACGGCCCTCCAGCGCATTGCTTTTACCTACAGGCAGTGCAAAATCCTTCACAGACAGGAGGTTCACAGGGAGGATTCTCTTTCCTGATCCGGTACTGTCCGCGGCCGACTCATCCTATTGCCCGGCAGGTTCCGCCAGCTTCGGATTGCGTCGATGCCGGTCTTTGTCCCGACGGGTTTTCTTTTCCAGATTTTCCTGAACAGCGCGGGTCAGATCAACTCCCGTCTGATTGGCCAGGCAGACCAGAACAAAAAAGATATCAGCCATCTCATCGGCCAGGTTCAAGGGTCCATCGGATGACTTTACACTCTGGTCCCCATAGCACCGGGCCATAATACGGGCCAGTTCCCCAACCTCCTCCATCAATATTGACAAATTGGTCAATTCCGAGAAGTAACGCACTCCGTAAGTGCGGATCCATTGATCAATAAGTTTCTGACACTCTCTGATCGTCAACTCCGTCATAAAACTTCTCCCGCCATCTGTCAGGCATATCGCTGCCGCCTTAGGAAATAAGGTCGTAAATCTGTGAGTTGAGGCGCCCGGAGGATAGGACTCCCTGCGCAAAAAACAAAAAGACTCATGGCCAAAGGCCACAAGTCGATATTCTCAATAGAACCCTCGAAAAAAAAGCTCAAGGGTTCTATGCCATATTTTTTAAACAAATGCTTATGTCATCTGGGCATCCATCCACTGGATCACGTCCGAGTACACCTCTTCTCGATTGATCTCGTTCAGCATTTCGTGACGACCGTCCTTGTAGAGCTTAAGCGTCAGATGATTCAGACCGGCCTTCCGGTAGGCATTATAGACCTGCTGGACCCCACGGGTGTTTTTTCCCACCGGATCCCGGTCGCCGGATAAAATCAGCATGGGCAGATCTCTGGGGGTATCCTGGAGGGTTTGAGCGGTATTGATCTGTTCAACCCCCCAGACAAGGTCCTGAAAGAAACCGGCAGTGAAAACAGCCCCGCAGTAGGGATCATCAACATATTTATCCACCTGATCCGAATCGCGGCTGAGCCAGTCAAATTCTGTCCGGTTGGGTTTGAAGGGCTTGTTAAAATTTCCGAACGATAACTTATTGAGCAACGGACTCCGGGCTCGCACGCCCTTTCGCTTTGCTTCCCATCCGGCCACAAATTTCCCTATTTTTCCGAGCATCCCCGGATCACCTGCCGTCCCGGATAAAATCACGCCAGCCAACTCATGACCGTAGCGGGAGATATAGTACCGAGCGAGGAAAGACCCCATACTGTGACCGAAAAGAAAAACCGGAATGCCGGGGAAATCGGTCATGATCCGGTGAGTCAGACGCCGCATATCCTCCACAACACGCAGCCAGCCATCGGATTCCGCAAAAAAGCCCACATGTTCCGGCGAACCGGCTGTTTTCCCATGTCCCCGATGATCATTGGCAAAAACCGCGTATCCGGATCCGACCAGAGCCCGGGCAAAATCGTGGTATCGTCCGGCATGTTCGGCCATGCCATGGGCTATCTGTACGACCCGGCGAGGCGATTCCATCTTGGGAATCCATTGATAAACAAAATTCGTGCAGCCGTCATCAGCGTCCTGGTAGAATGTCTCGGATCTCATAGTTCCCCCTGATATGTCCGGCGAAATTTGTCTGCAGTAACGTGAGGAGCGCGAATGTAATCGATTGTAATTCATTCACTTCGTGTTCCCGAAGATCGGGCACGAAGAAGCATGTGAGTGTGAGTGAATACCACAAACACAATATTTTTGCACACAATTTGTTGAGCCGCGCTCAAAAACTGAACACGAAATTAACGGGCCTTTTGTGATACCCGTCAGCCGAACAGGTGCCGCGAAACCATTCAACCCGGATTCATCATGGCGACAGTCACTTGCCTGCCTGCGGGTCGCTGTCAAGAGCTTCCGCCAGCTTCCGTCCCGCCTCATAGGCTTGCGTAAGGTATTCGGAATGCGCGAGGATATCCCCCTCAAAATCCATTCCCCTGACCAGAACCGAGCCGTAGAGTTCCATATCCAGCACATCAAAAAAATATTTGACGGTCAAAAGGGTACCATCAAACAGCTTTTTGCCCTTCGTTGCACCAACGGAGATAAACAGACCCTTTCGCGTTAACGCCGATTTGCCGGTTCGAGCCGGCACGGATTGGGCGTCGGAGGGATTATCCACCCAGTATTTCTTAACCCACAGAGATTGACAGCGGTCCATCATAATTTTCGTATGAGCGCTGACGGTGTAAAAAAATATCGGGCTCGATAAAATGAGGCCATCGGACTCGAGCAGTCGATCCTGAAGTTGGTGAAAATCATCTTTAATTGCGCAGCGGCCACTTTTTTTACACCCGTATATTTCCAGGCATGGGGACATTTTCAGGTCACGAAGGCGTATTTCTTCGACATCCGCCCCTGCGTCCCGTGCTCCCTGCACGGCATGTTTGGTCAACGTAGCGGTATTTCCTTTTCTTCTGGGACTGCCATACAGTGCTAATATTTTGACCACAGCCTCCTCCATATTTCGAATTGGCTCAGTTTAGGAACGAGGATTTATTTAATTAAATTCGCGTTCCTTACTGCGCCTCAAGGTGAATCGAAATGCCGGATCGGGTCTGGAAGCCCGACACGCATTCCTGCGGTTTGATAAATCGGTACCCTGTCATTACTCTGAAAAGCTGGTTTTTACAGGCAGAATACAGAAACTTCAAATCGATTGAAACCGCTTTCTCTGGTTTGCATTCTGGCCGAAGGCTTGACAATCCCAATTACTGCTTTATTTTATTGGAAAATTTTGACAGCTTAATGGTTTTACCACTGTCGAATTGGAACTGGCGGAAGCTCCGTTCGTAAATTGGTTGACGCACCGGGATTCCCGAGGCACCCAAATTGCAGAGCGCTTAGAAAAAAATTTCCCGCATATTTCAGCGACCGACAGCACCGCAAATCGGGATGCATCGGCGATCAAATGCCGCCGAATTTATGAAAAGGGCAATACAGCCCGAGGAAAGGCCTCCGTGACACCTTGAAAACGGTCAACCGACTGGGCAGAAACCCGGTACAAGGAGCCAAGCTATGCAGCACAAGTATCTGATTGCGAAAGATGACAAAAAAAACAAACTCAGGATCAGCGAACTGGCGACAGTGGACAGCGAGTTGAAAAAGGTCGAAATTACCAAACTGGAAGATGACATGTTTTCCCTTCTCTGCGAGGAAATCTATGATGCGGACACCATGAAGTCGCTCATCGCCAAAGGCAAGGAAGATCTTATCGCCGGTTTGAGGACCCGGAACATGTATCCCATCGGCCCGTATGCAGAAAAAATCGCCGAAGCCATAATGGATTTATACGCATCTGAGGAAAACAAATCCGCGGAACTGCGTTTCGATGACAACGATATTATCCTTGCCAGCCGAGAGGCGGCCAGTTTGCGGGATGAAATTGCCAAAACATCCATCGAACTCGATGAAATCCTGGAAAGTGACTCAGAAGTGAATGAACTGGAAGACCCCTCCAAACCGGTTGTGGTTTCCAAGGAAGAGTCCGAACTCGAATAAGCCAGGAATATGAATTTACCAATTCCATCTGCCGGAGGGCGGCAGTCGAGATGCCCCCCGGCAGCGCTGTTTCAATCCTCCACGTCAATCTTCTGATTTCCAAACCAGGATTTTCCCCCCTTCACAAAACCCTCCGTATGAAGTATACCCCGTGAACCGGGAAATTCGGATGGTTCCCGATACTTTCGGTTGATGGAAAGGAACGCGAATTTAATTCATTACAATTTCTTGCAGCAAAATAAATTCGCGTTCCTAAAACGGATGCCGGTTGTCCTGGCAACACCCTTAAGCGATATAGATTCAGAACTGCGAATTATATTCGCGCTGCTAACTATCAGGAGAAAAACGTGTTCGGAACGTTTGTCAACACACTGGCCATAATCGGCGGCAGCCTGCTGGGGCTGTTGTTCAGGGGTGGAATTCCCGGTTCATACAGCACCACCATCATTCAATCCGTGGGCCTGTCAGTGATTTTGGTGGGGCTAAAAGGGGCGTTGAAAGCCGAGGATCTGCTTCTTGTGATTTTCAGCCTGGCCGTTGGCAGCGTTGCCGGCGAATTGCTTAAAATCGAAGCCCGCCTGCAAGCAATGGGCAACTGGCTCGAGTCACGTTTCTCAGGGACAGATAGCGGAATATCACAAGGATTTGTCACCGCCAGCCTTATTTTCTGCGTCGGATCAATGGCCATTGTGGGTTCAATGGAAAGCGGACTGACCGGCCAGCACCAGACGCTGTTTGCAAAATCGGTTCTGGATGGCATCACCTCCGTGATCTTTGCATCGACACTGGGAATCGGCGTCATATTTTCTGCCGGTTCAGTGCTTCTTTATCAGGGAATCATCACCATTGGCGCATCGCTTCTGAAACCGTTTCTTATTCCTGAGGTCATCGCTCAGATGTCAGCTGTGGGCGGCTTGCTCATCATGGCCATCGGCATCAACCTCATGGAAATCAAACAGATCAAAGTGGGCAATATGTTGCCCGGAATTTTCATGCCGCTGTTCTTTTTTATGGCCAAACAACTCTGGAGTTATATATAAGGGGAGATAAAGGGATTAGGCGATTAGGCTTAAGACACCGGCGTTGAATTATACGCAACCGAGGATTTTCACAACTTCGGAGAGCTGCTTTTGTCCTGAAATCAGGGGGCGCACTCCGACTATGTGCACCCCCTTTATAAAGTGCAAGTTATCCAGATTCCACCACAATACCGGGTCTGCTTTCACACCGGGCGATTCCGTAACTCCTGCAAAAGCATAAACGAGTCCGGAACCCACCCCTGCCAAAACGGATAGCGCCGGAGATAATGTATTCAAACCGGCAACACCGTGTGGCGGTTTTGGATTTTCGAATTACCTTAACGTGCTCCCACGGCCCTGAAATCCAGCGACTGAGCAATTGGCTCCGGGATAGCGCTGATTGTCAATCCGACCTGGCGAAATCCGTGAGATTGATAAAGCAACTCCAGACTACGCCCGCATTACATTTCGAGCCGCAGGGCCCCGCTCACCCTCTTCGACATCGAAGGTGACCCGCTCTCCTTCGGTAAGTGTTTTGAATCCAGGCATGGCGATCGCGCTGTAATGAACAAAGACATCCCTGCCTTCCTCTTGCTCAATGAAGCCAAACCCTTTTTTGTCATTGAACCACTTCACAATACCTTCAGCCATAGTCATGCTCTCCTTTCAAATCCGCCAATCAAACAGAACGATTCCCAGCAACCAGAAGGGAAACGGAAAAGATTGACACATAAAAAATCACTCATCTGAATCGGGGTAAGGTAGGGATCGCTATCTATAGTATATAACTTAAACTTAAATTGCAATCATTTATTAAAATGAAGATTAAATTTATAAATCCATGATGTGACGTGCCATGTTTCGGGGAAAAGTGATTGGTGCGGGCAATAAAAAAACCGCGCCGTAAGCGCGGTTTTTTTACAAAAAGCAAAGTTGGACCTGGCAGGATTCAACAGTGGCGAATCAGTCCATATTCTGCCGGTAAATCCGGTGGACGGTCTGACCCCGCCACTGACCTTTCCCGGAGAATGTCCGGATCTCTTTCTCTTCAAGGAACTGAGCAATTTTCTCATAGCTCAGGCCTTTTTTTCGTTTGTTGATGATCATGCGGATGACCTTCCTGCGGTCTTTTTCCGTCATCTTCTGTGCAGATTCGTTTTCAACTGCTGCCGCAGTGGAAGGTTCGTCATCGCTTTCCTCCACCTCGACACGCTTTTTCCGAAGGATCACTTTTTTGTCAGCGGACCGGATTTTTTCAATGGATTCATCATCAGGCCCTGTTTCGTCAACGACCACATCGTCCGGTTCATCTCGAAGCTGCTCAGGAACCGGGCTCACTTTTGCCTCGACAGCCGTTGCCAGTGTTTCAGTCAACTCATCCCATGACTGTTCGGATTCAATCCCCTCTGAGCGGATATTGCCATCGACAACCGCCTCGGCAGCGGCAGGAGTTGCGCTGCCGGCTTCCGGCGCACTGGCCGGCTCAAGAACCGATTCAACAGATACTGCCGGCAATTGATCCTTGATTCTTTCAATCTCACCAACCATTCCCGGGTCTTTCGTGATAAACGCCTGAAGGCAAGCCGCGACCATCTCCAACGCCTGAGCTTTTCGCTCCTCGGCAGCGGCTCGTCGTTCACTGAAATTGGCCAGCCGTTTCTGGTTTTCGGCGATATCTTCAAGAGCCTTTTTCAAGGCCGGGATTTCGGCATCTGATGTCCGCCGCGGTGGACCGCTGCGGCGATCACGGTGATGTCGATCCCCTTGGCGGTATTGGGGATTGTCATACTGTTTCCGTCCCCTGTCAAAGCGCTTCCCACCGCTTCGAAGATTGTGCAAAAAATCATTCATCTAAAATTCCTCCTTACTAATGAAATCTCAATCCAGCATATCCGGATCACAATATCTACACTGGGGTGTGAAAGGAACGATATCGATAGCGGGAAGGCCGGCAAAGAGTCTGTTCTGTTCAGTTGCTCGAGTGACGTTTCCACTACATTAACCGCCTGCGTGAAAAAGTCAAGAGTCGCCTGAGTTTCCGTGAGCCATTGCTCAAATTGATCGCTGTTTCAAAAAATCGGTTGAACAGCTCCCCCTCCGCCGCCGGAACTGAGACGAAACCGGCGACGGCTCATTCACACTGAAAACCCGCTTCATTTCAAGAACACAGGGGACCACACCGTTGGTTGAACGACATTCCGCTCCTTTAAAAAATAAAGTCGCCCTATACCATGAAAACAACGGCTTGGATACGATGATTTTCAGTAACAATTCATCGTATTCATGAACAGGGCCACGAAGCCAAACGGTTTGATGCAGAGCGTTACGCCGGCAACTTAACACTGAAATTGAATTGTTTTTGCCCTGCCCGGACGGCTGTGGTAAATGGCACTTTTGCGATGGGGCCTCGTCATCGGATCAATTGCTGCCCATTCCGAAAAACGACTGCGCAGCAATGACATGTCAGCACGACCGATTTACGGGCAAATTTTTCAGGACTGCCGATGATGCCCCATGATGTGAGGACAATCAGAAATGAGATCCAGAATCGAATCGGCCAGCCGCAGAAAAAAAACAGATAACCCCCGGCTTTCAAACCGACTAGAGGGCAGCACTGTCGGCATAATCGCCGACAGCCACGGGCAGGTCGATGCCATCGCCGATGCACTGGAATTTCTCAATGCCAAAAATTGCGATCACATTTTTCATCTCGGCGACATCTGTGATTCACTTCGACCCGAGACATCAGAGGCCTGCATCAAGCTCCTGCTCGATGCAGGCGTAACAGCCATCAAGGGAAACAACGATCACATCCTGCTGGTCAATCAATCTGAAATGGAGTCGCCCTGCATGGCCGGATGGGCAATGGACTATCTGCGAAAGCTGCCGCTGGTAAGAGCCGAGAATCCGGCAGTTTTTGCCCACTCCCTGCCTTTTGAAAGAGAACTGGGTCTGTCCTGCATGCTGGGCGCCATAAAACCCGGAGTTCCGGAAAAAATATTCAGCCAATTTTCGAAGCATATCCTTTTTCGCGGCCACAGCCATGACCCGGAAATCATCTGGCGTGCGGAAGGAAAAATCCAATCCCGCCGCCTTGCCTGCGGAGAGACGGTAGACTTGAAAAGCTGCGTCCCGGCCATCATCACCTGCGGAGCGTTGACGCGGAGGCTGTGTATGACATGGGAACCGGCAGAGCGTCGCGTTACCTGTAGACATATTACATCATCAAATGAATTCGGAGAGAACCATGAAAGATGAGCGAGGCGTGTACTATTATCCATTCGTTAATAACAAGCGGGTCCGGATGTACGTGATGCAGGTCGGAAGCGACACATGTTTCCGACTGTGGAACGCCGATGACCCGAAAATGTGGGAGCAGCACGGGTGGATCCCCTATGATGCCATACTCCAGGCGACGGCCATGTATAAAGGCGGCGGCATGGACCCGAACCAGGCATACGATATCAACCTGGCCAGGGAGGTGCTGAAAGAGTCCGAGTGATACGGATTTAACTCTAAATCCCACAACCGTTTGACCCTTGCAGATGTAGCCGAACTGCCTGGAGTGAACGATTGATTTCACTCCGGGCATCGGCGCCATTCTCCTGATATCAGAGCCGGTAAACCAGGACTTTCCAAATTGTTAGAATCAAGCTATAGATGCCCGCGCTCAGCAAGTGCTGTCGTCCCACGCATGGGGATCAGCAATTCCACCCGAATGGGGCCGCAGCAATTTTTTAAACCGGATCGAACACGGATATAACAAGCATGGATCTGAACGCTCACGTTGAGGCACTTCACCAAAAAGCAATTACCGTAAACGCCCACTTTGATCTCACCTATGACATCGCCAACAAGCGGGATCGGGGCCGCCGAAATGTTGTGGAAACCGACTACCTCCATGATTTTCGCAGCAGCGGATTCAACCTTATCGTCTCGTCGATCTTTATTCACCAGTACTTTCTCCCGGAAATGGGCCTTCGCAAATCACTTGACCAGATCAGCTATCTGTTTCAGGAAATGGAGGAGTCCCCGGGTGCCCTTCGGCTTTGCAAAACGCCGGCCGACGTGCAGAAGGCCCGGGCGGAAGGACAGGTCGGAGTGATGCTGTCCTTTGAAGGAGTGGACCCCATCCAGGATGATATCAACCTGTTGCGGGTTTTTTATGAACTTGGCGTCCGTGGAGTGGGACTGACCTGGAGCCGGCGCAACCATGCCGGCGACGGATCGTTCTTTGGCCCGGTGCGGGAAGGCCGAAAGGGCGGGCTCACGCCCTTTGGTATCAAAGTGGTCGAAACCGCCGAGGCGCTGGGGATGTTTATCGATGTGAGTCATCTCAACGATGAAGGATTTGAGGATGTCATGGCGATCGCTCAACAACCGGTCATTGCATCCCACTCCAACTGCCGGGCGCTGGTGAACTGCATGCGGAACCTGACTGACCGGCAGATCGAAGCCATCGCACGCACCGGGGGAGTCATCGGCATGAATGCCATCAGCGCCTTTACCGGGGATACAACCGCCGGGGGAAAACGTCTGAACGCCGAGGATCTGCTTGACCACGTCGATCACATCGTCAAGGTTGCCGGTGTTGAACATGTCGGTCTGGGTTTTGATTTCTGCGACAGTTTTAAAAATTATCTGACCATGGAAGAAAGCCTTGTGACCTATGACGTTGTGCCCGGTCATGGCGGGCTGAGCGAATTCACGGCGGGTCTGATCAGGCGAGGCTATTCCGATGAGGAAATTCTGCTGATTCTCGGCGGAAATTTTATGCGGGTCTTTAAAGCCGTGCTGGAAAACGATGCCGGCGGGAAATAACCGAACATGACCGCCGGTGCCATACACCACTAATCGAAAAAATGAGGAGGGCTTCTATCTTGAAACATTCACATCGACCGCTGATCGCTCTTATTCTGTGTTTCGCCTTTTTCTGCCTGCTGGCCGCAACCGCCCATGCCCGCGAGAAGGTGCTTCGCATCCCGTATCCGGAGGATCCCAAAACAGCGGACTGCCAGATGAACACCGACAGTTATACGCTACCCCTGAACGTCTTTGACCGCCTGGTGGAAGCGATTACCGTCAGCCCCGGCAAATCGAAACTCGTGCCGGGACTGGCCGAGTCCTGGGATATTTCCGCTGATGGGAAGGTGTATACCTTTCATCTGCGCCGGGGGGTGTTGTTCCACAACGGTGAAGAACTCACCGCCGATGATGTGGTCTACACCTTTGACCGCATGCTCAACCCGGCCACCAAGGCCCTGAATTCAGACATTCTGACTTTCGTTGACGGCGCCCAGGAGCGGCTGGACGGCAAAGCCGACTCCACAAAGGGCCTCAAAGCACTGGACACCTACACCGTCCGGATTTCCCTGATTGAGCCCTATGCGCCCTTTATCGCCGTTCTGGCAAGTCCCCAGGCATCGATTTTCAACAGGAAATTCACCGAACCCCTGGGCAGCCAGTTCGGGCTGAGTCCGGAAACCACCTGCGGTACAGGGCCGTTTATTTTGAAAAAATATGTCCTCAACGACTACCAGACCCTGATCGCCAATGATAAATACTACAAGGGGCGACCGAAACTGGACAAAATTTTTATCCGGGTGGTGGCCGACTCGGAAACCCTTCGGCTTCTCTTTGAAAACGACGAACTGGATACCTTTGATTGCGACTATGCCATCTCGCAGCTGCCCTACTTTTATGAAAGCCCGAAATGGCGGGATCACATCAAAAGCGGTCCCCGGGTCGGCATCTTTTATTACAGCATCAACCAGACCATCAAGCCCTTCGATGATGTCCGGGTCCGCAAGGCCTTCCAGATGGCCATCGATCGGCAGAAGATTCTCGACAAGCGATTCTACGGCAAAGGAAAACTGGAAAACGGCGTCATGCCCCAGGGCCTGATCTGCTACAACCCCGATCAGCAGCCGCTTGCTTACAACCCGGAAAAAGCGAAAAAACTGCTTGCCGAGGCCGGATACCCCAACGGGGTGGACATGACCATCGTGCAGGTCAGTGGCTGGTCGTCAAAATGGGTGGACATCAACGAAATTGTCCAGGCCATGGCCATGCAGGCCGGATTCAATATCACCATCAAACAGATCGATGAAGCAGCCTACTACGCCACCCGCAAAACCGGCGCCGTGGAAAGCTACACCCAGTCCTGGTCCGCTGATTTCAACGATCCGGACAACTTCTTTTATACCTTCTTTGCCGAGCGCGGTACCGTGGCGCGCTCCTTCAACAACATGAACACCGCCATGTTCGAGGCCCTGGACAAGGCCCGCATGATGACCAATCCGGAAGAGCGCTGCGCGCTGTACCGGGATCTGGAAAAGGTCATCGTACACGAGGATGCGGCCTGGGTTCCCATGTTCAGCTTAGATCACACCTACGTGGTCCAGCCCCGCGTGAAAAACTTCGTTGTGCCGTGGAACGGCTGGAGCGACATGTCCTATTATCAGATGGAAGTCGAATAACCCTCTCCTGCCCTGCTGAAGCGGGGTCGGCAACACCCATAGATGGATGCTGCAGGACCGCGGCATCCATCTGATTTTTTTTATCCCGGCAAAACAACATGCGCTGCCGACCCCGGGAGCGCCCAGCCGGAAGGGATCTCTTTATCGGAGCATGCCTGAATGTTCAATCACATCGTGAAACGCATCGTCATCTCGATTCCGGTACTGATCGGAATTACCGTCATCCTGTTTATCATGCTCAATGTCATCCCCGGTGATCCGGTGGCCCTGATGATGAAAGAGCATGTGAGCCCGGACGTTATCGCGCGGGTTAACGCCCAGATGCACCTGGACGATCCGGCCGTTGTCCGCTATTTCCGGTTTATCATCGCCGCGGTCCAGGGCGATTTCGGGGTGTCCTACAAACTGAACCGCCCGGTCACCAGCCTGATCCTTCAGGCCTTTCCCAACACCCTGATCCTGGCGTTCGCAGCCGCCGTCTTTTCCTGGTGCATTGGAATTCCGGCAGGAATTCTCTCGGCCGTAAGGCAATACTCCTTTATCGACAATCTGTTCATGGGGTTTTCGCTGCTGGGCGTCTCCATGCCGGTGTTCTGGTCGGCCCTTCTCATGCAGTATGTGCTGGCCCTCAAGCTTCACTGGCTGCCGGTATCCGGATTTTACGGTTTCAAATATGTAATCATGCCGGCCATTGTTCTGGGCTGGAGTTCCGCCGGCATTATCGCCCGGATGACCCGCTCCAGCCTCCTGGAAGTCATGCGCAATGATTACATCCGCACCGCACGGGCCAAGGGGCTGCGGGAAATTCCGGTCATCATCGGACACGCCTTGAAAAACTCGCTGCTGCCGGTGGTAACGATTATGGCCATCCAGGTGGCCAGCCTGCTTTCCGGAGCGGTGATCACGGAAAGCATTTTCGGTGTTCCCGGCGTCGGCCGCATTGCCGTGAATGCCATCCAGAGCCGTGACATGCCGCTTTTGCAGGGATCGATTCTGTTCGCCTGCGTGCTGGTAATTATCGGAAATCTTGTGGCCGATATATTGTATTCGTTTCTCGATCCCCGGATCCGCCATGAAATGCAGGAGAAGTAACCCATGACTCAAGATGTGTCCATCGAGTGCGAACCCGGCGGATTCACAGCCCCCCGGGACCTGGAGAATGAAAGCTTCCTCAAAGAGGTGGCCCTGGCGTTCGTTAAAAACAAAGTGGCGATCGCCGGACTGTGTATCGTCCTGTTTCTCGTTCTGATCGCGGTCTTCGCTCCGTTTTTGACCCCTCACGACCCGTATGCCATAAATCTGGACGAGCAGCTCCGGCCGCCTTCTTTCCACAACTGGTTTGGCACGGACAAATTCGGCCGGGATCTTTTGACCCGCATCATCTACGGCACCCGCATCTCGCTTGTGATCGGCCTGGTTCCAAGCTTCATCTCCATGATTTTCGGATCTGTTTTAGGCATTGTCAGCGGTTATTACGGGGGCAAAACCGATTTTATCATCATGCGCCTGGCCGATGTCATGATCGCCTTTCCCTCCCTGCTTCTGGCCATGGTGGTCATGTACACACTGGGTGCGAGTCTTTTCAATATCTTCATCGCCCTGAGCCTGGTGGGATGGGCCGGCATCGCCCGGGTGGTGAGATCCCAGACCCTGGCCCTGAAAGAAAAGGAATTTGTCGACGCCGCCCGGGCCATCGGGGTCAAAACCCGCGTCATCATGCTGAGGCACATTTTCCCCAACTGCCTGCCCGTGCTGATTGTCATGTTCTCGCTGGGCATCCCTGAGGCCATCATGTATGAGGCGAGCCTGAGTTTCCTGGGTGTGGGCGCCCAGCCGCCCACACCCAGCTGGGGCCTTTTGGTCGCAAGGGGCAAGGAGTATCTCTTTTCCGCCCCCTGGGTGGCGATCCTGCCGGGCGTGGCGATCCTGATTACCGTGCTGGCCTTTAATTTTATGGGCGACGGACTGCGGGATGCGCTGGATCCCTATATGAAAGATTAAACCAAGGAGTAACGATCGTGTCAGGGCCCCAGAGCAGTATCTTACAGGTAAACGATCTTGAAACCCGGTTCTTCACCCGGAAAGGAATTGTGCGGGCGGTGGACGGCATCTCCTTTGCGGTCGGCAAAGGCCGGATCGTGGGTATAGTGGGAGAATCCGGCTGCGGTAAAAGCGTCACCTCGCTCTCCATCATGGGGCTGGTGCCATCGCCCGCCGGCAAAGTGACCGGCGGCAGCATCATTTTCGACTCGCAGGATCTGATCACACTCGGCTCCCGGGAGATGTGCGCGATCCGGGGAAAAGACATCTCCATGATATTCCAGGAGCCGATGACCTCGCTCAATCCGGTCTACACCGTGGGGCGTCAGGTGGGCGAAGCGCTCCGGATTCACGCCGGTGCCGACAAAAACGAAATCCGCGAGCGGGTGATCGAGGCTTTCGACCAGGTGGGTATACCGGAGCCGGCCGCACGCGTTAACGCCTATCCCCACCAGCTCTCGGGAGGGCTTCGGCAGCGGGTGATGATTGCCATGGCGCTGATCTGCGAGCCACGGCTGCTGATTGCCGACGAGCCCACCACGGCCCTGGATGTCACCATTCAGGCCCAGATTCTGGAGCTGATGATGAAACTCAGAGACCGGCTGGACACCGCCATTATCATGATCACCCACGATCTGGGGGTAATCGCCGAAATCTGCGACGACGTCAATGTCATGTATGCAGGGAAAATAATCGAAACAAGCGATGTATTCACCCTGTTCAGACAGCCGGCTCACCCCTACACACAGGGGCTGCTGCGCGCCATTCCGAGTATTACCACCCCCGGGAAGCGAACGCGTCTGGCGAGCATTGACGGTATGGTGCCGAACCTGCTTCACCTGCCCGCGGGCTGCCGCTTTCAACCCCGCTGTGAGGCGGCGATGGAAATATGCTGCCGCCGGGAACCGCCTCTCGTCGCCCTTGGCGATGGACACCGGGTGCGCTGCTGGCTGCATCAGAAAAAAGGGGAGAGCAAATGACCGCACCGCTGATTGAAACCCGTCATCTGAAAAAATACTTTCCGGTAAAAAGCGGTTCCATGTTCGGGAAAAAACGCGTGGTGCGCGCCGTTGACGACGTGACCCTCACCATCCGGGAGCGGGAAACATTTGCCCTGGTCGGCGAATCGGGTTGCGGCAAGACCACTTTCGGCCGGCTGATCCTGCGCCTGGAAGGAAAAACCGCCGGCAACGTCTACTACCGGGGAAACGACCTGCACAACGTTGATGCGGAAACTCTTCGAAACCTTAGAAAACGAATCCAGATCATCTTTCAGGATCCCTTTGCCTCGCTGAATCCCCGCATGCGCATCCGCAGTATTCTGGCCGAACCCCTCCAGACCCATAACGGACGGGCAACATCCCGGGAGATGGATGAACGGATCCGACAGTTGCTGACCTTTGTCGGCCTTCCCGAGCAGGTCCTCAGACGCTATCCGCATCAATTCAGCGGCGGGCAGCGCCAGCGGATCGGCATTGCCCGGGCTCTGGCATCCCATCCCGAATTTATCGTCTGTGATGAGGCGGTTTCCGCCCTGGATGTCTCGATTCAAGCCCAGATACTGAATCTGCTCGAGGATCTGCAGGAGAAATTCAAACTGACCTATCTGTTCATCACCCATGATCTTAGTGTGGTCAACCATATAGCCGACCGGGTGTGCGTGATGTTTCTGGGAAAGGCGGTCGAACTCGGCCCCACGGCGGATCTTTTCCGCCAGCCCCGCCACCCCTACACGCGGTTTCTCATCTCCGCCGTACCCATTCCCGATCCGGAGATGCGAAACCGCCAAAAAATGATACTGACCGGCGATATTCCCAGTCCGATGCAACGGATTGACGGCTGCCGCTTTCATACCCGTTGCCCGTATGCCAGGCCCGTCTGCCGACGGGAAGACCCGGCCGTTGTCACTGACGGCGAGCGGGCTGTGGCCTGCCATTTCCCGCTGGATTAAAAAGGAGCTGTAATCATGAAACAGGTTAAAATGCTGCGGCCGGGGGATACCATCGGCATGATCGCCCCCTCGGGCCCCGCGCCCGATCGGAAACGAATCGACCGGGCCATACAGGCGATCGAAGACCTTGGGTTCCGGGTGATTGTCGGCCCGGGCTGCTATGAAAAATGGGGGTATCTTGCCGGTTCGGACGCCATTCGGGCAAGGGATATCAACCGCTTTTTTGCCGACCCTGCCGTGGACGGCATTTTCTGCATGAAAGGCGGCGACGGCGCCCCCCGGATACTGGACCGGCTGGATCTGGAGACGATCGCACAGCACCCCAAAGTCTTTCTCGGCTACAGTGACATTACCGCCCTTCATCTGGTGCTGAACCAGAAAGCCGGGTTTATCACCTTCCATGGCCCCATGCCTGCCACCGAATTTGTGACGGACGATTTTGCCGGATATAACCGGGACCATCTCCTCCGGGCCATCACCGCCCCCGAACCGATTGGCGAAGTCCTGCTGCCGCATGGAGCGCCGCCGGCTGAGGTTCTTTTTCCGGGTCGTGCCGAGGGCGAGCTCACCGGCGGCAACCTGGCCCTGATCTGCGCCCTTATGGGTACGCCCTATGAGATCGATACGCGCGGAAAAATCCTGGTGATTGAAGATATTGACGAGGCCAATTACCGGATCGACCGGATGCTGACCCAGCTCCGGCTCGCCGGAAAGCTGGATGCCGCCGCCGGCATCGTCATCGGCCAGTTCAGCAATACGGACCCGGCCGATCCCAACAAAGCACTGCCGATCACCGATGTATTTGACAGCATCCTTCGCCCGCTTGAAAAGCCGGTAATTTTCCATCAAAGTTTCGGGCACGACCGGCAGAAAACCACCCTGCCCCTTGGAGCCAGGGCACAGCTTGACGGAGAAACCGGCCGCCTGATCGTCATCGAATCCGGCGTTTATGCCTGAAAGCCGAATCGCTGAAAAATGTCCCGGAAATCCGTTTCTACGCGGTTCCGGGTCAAGCCCACCTGATCCAGAGAATAGCCGTGTTTGCTGGCGTACCGCCCGGCCTTTCGGGTTTCGTTTTCCAGAAAGCTGTTAAAGACCATTTTCCCCATCAGCGAAAAATCAAACAGCATGAAGGCCTCGCTTTGAAAGTTTGGAAGTTAAATGGCAAAACATCTTCACTCGAAATGTCTTTAATCAATCGCGATTCGCTGAAGGCTCGCCATAAAACCGGCGGCAATCACCACGATTCCAATCAGAATATTCACCTTCTGCTCGGAAAAGGAATAGGCCAGTTTGGCGCCCAGCCAGGTTCCGGCCATGGAAAGCAGAATCATCCCCGGAATGATCCAGCCGATCGAATCACCATCCCAACCGGTTTCGGGTATCCGAAAAACCATCCAACCGGCCGCAACCAGTGTGGAGATAACCGTCATGAACATGGCCGTTCCGGTTGCGGTAAAGGACGAATAGGAGAGGCAAAGCATCAGGAAAATCGCATACCCCATCCCCCCACCGATACCCAGAAGCCCCACCTGCAAGGCCATGACAGCAACCCCCGCATAAACCAGCCCCGTTCCCCAAGCGGTTGAGTTTCGATTTTTTCCGGCCGCCTTCGGGCTGGAGACACCCGTTTCGGTATTCGCATTCCGCAGCGCTCGAAATCCTTTTCGAAGAAATGCAAGCCCGATGAGAATCGTAACGATTCCGGCCGGGCCTTTAAAAAGCTCCTGATGCTCGGGGATAAATGTGTTTCCGAGAAAAGCACCTGAAAATATCCAGGGCAGAGCAAAAACCGCCAGCAACGTCCCTTGCCTGAAATTCACCCGCTGCTTGCGAGCGGCGATCACCGTCATGACCAGAGCATTACCACAATCCACCATGAGGCTGGCAAACAGGGTCAGGTAAAGATCGAAACCGAGCAGGACATAAAAAACCGGTACAATCAACGGCCATGCCGTACAGGCGATGGCGCTGGCCGCAATGCCGATAAAAAGAGTCAGTGGAATCAGTGCAATCAGTAGAAGAGAAATAACGAACGTCCTTTCATCAATAGGGGATTGAAAATATTTTCATCACAGAAACTGAACAGGATATCGACTTGTATGAACCGGCCGTGGGATCGTGTATATATACGTGATTACGCACCGCTGAACCGGAACCGTCCTGCCGGGGCAGGTGTGAATCGCCGAAAGCCTTATGTTAATCGTGTTGTGCTCCTGCCGGCCCGGGGATATGCCGGGCTCACCAGTCTGAGCGAGCGGCCGTATCCGCATAGCGCGCTGGCTTATAAATTTTTATTTTTCTTTTGTAAATAGTTCATTTTCGGTTGTGTGTTATGGAGAACGATTCGGTGAAAAATATAATGCTGCGTTTTTCTGAAACGGGGATGATCTGTCACGGCAAGCAAAGCAGTAAACCGATTCGCATACCGAACGATCCGGTTTGGAGCTCATGACCATCGTGAGGGGGAGAAAAAACGAAGGGAATTGACTCAGGGGTTTTAAGAAAGGGCAGTGATACACGCATTTTTCATGCGGTGCTGAGAACCCCGTGCCTGTATCAACACTCTCAGCACCGAATCGTTTTTGCAGGGAAATTAATGGGGGGAGGCTATCATCGCAAGTTTACCCTATCCACTGTTAAGGACGTCAGTGGATATATCGATCGCCCCCCGGAAACGTTCCCGAATCAGTCGCGGGCCGGCTCACACAGCAAACCGTTATTGTAGTCATCCAGGCACAGGTAGTAGTATTCCGCGCCTTTCGCATTGCAGCAACTGCCACCGCCTTCACCCTGCCAGAAATCAGAGGATGCCTTCTGACCGGACAGCACGCCAACCTCACACAGCAGACTATCGGCACATTCGATGCAGTCGGCCACACAGCAATCCTTGCATCCGGCTGCCACATTTAATTTAGCCGCCACAAGCGCCTTGAACAGGGTGATGGTTTTATCCTTTGAAACCGACATTTTCATAATATTAATCGCGGCATCTTTGCTGTAAGAAACGCAACCGAC
>ENA-ORCT01000505-ORCT01000505.1-marine-metagenome-genome-assembly--contig:-NODE-505-length-18616-cov-2.856411_pt1 | contig 18616 bp, 15 predicted proteins | sample MGYA00248632_ERZ508511 | MGnify/ENA primary metagenome ERZ508511 (study PRJEB26182, sample SAMN06268839) | marine metagenome | isolation source: Tt an P1-techrep anaerobic enrichment on pine from sediment...
AATGACATCTTTTTAACTTGGGGGGCGTGTTCGTGAGCTGCAAATCTCAACATAGCTGCCCGCCGGTCCCGGGACTGCGCCTTTGACTATCAGTAAATTCTGTTCTTCATCAATCGAAACCAACTGGTGATGTTTACTGGTCACTCGGTTACCGCCCATACGGCCGGCCATGCGCTTGCCTTTTTTCACGTTTCCGCCGTGGCCGGCGTCGGAGGCATGCGAAGAAATAGAACCGGGAGCACGATGTTTACGCTCGGTACCGTGTGAAGCGGGAAAACCGCCAAAACCGTGACGTTTCATGACACCCGCGTACCCTTTTCCTTTACTGGTACCGGAAACATCCACATATTGAATCTCTGAAAATGCTGAAACGTTGATTTCATCCCCCAAGCCATAAGCCGGCTCTTCCTTGTCATTGAGCCGCCATTCACGAATGAAGCGTTTCGGTGCTGCTTCGGCTTTTTTCGCGTGTCCTTCAGCCGGCTTTTTGACTCGGCTGGCCTTAACATCGTCAAATCCAAGCTGCAAACTGCTGTAACCATCCGTTTCCGGAGTTTTTACCTGCATGACCTTGCAGGGACCGGCCTGGAGCACTGTCACACTCACGATTTTCCCGGATTCATCGTAAATCTGGGTCATTCCAACTTTTTTACCAAGCAGCATTGCCATCGTTCTTATTTCCTTGTGCGTGTTGCGTTCTTATTTCAACTTCACTCTATCGCGCTGATCCACGCTGTAAATTGTCTGGTTTCTACGACAAACCAAAACCCGATTCGTTAGGCTTTGATCTTAACAAAAACTCCCGTAGGGACGACTAACCTGTTCAGGGCTTCCACCGTACGGGAGTTGGCATCAAAAATATCGATCACACGCTTATGGGTGCGCATTTCAAACTGCTCGCGTGACTTCTTGTTCACATGCGGGCTGCGCAGCACAGTATAACGTTCGATGCGTGTGGGTAACGGAACAGGACCGCTCACGCGGGCATTGGTCCGTCGGGCCTGCTCAACAATTTCTTTTGCAGAGCTATCCAGCGCCCGGTGGTCGTATGCTTCCATTCTAATTCTAATTCGTTCGGTATCTACCATGGTTTACCCTTGTTTTTCTACCTACAGTGTCGCCATCAAGTATTTGAAAGCCAGTAAAAATACACATATTTCTTCACAGTTACAAGAAGAAATCTGCAAAAATACCGCCATTTTATAAAATTTGACGTCGCTTTTATCAGCGTTTTTAATAAGGCAGGAAAGACATCTATTCGTCTTCCTTAATTTGAGGCCCACTACATTCGGGCGTTTGGGGTCATTTCCCGACCCATTACAAGGTTTTACCTCATAAAAAAGGCCGTTTTGGCCCTCACTGCCATCCGTGTACAACTCATTTTTCGAAATGAACACAGCCCAACTCGATACGCGACAAATTCCGTTTGCCGCTCGCTCCGGCTGGAAAAGAGTCTTATTTAACAAAAAAGTATGCGGCTGTCAATAGCCCATTAATATTTTTTCTGAAATTTGTTCAGGAACTTTTTCATAATTCAGTGGTTCCATTGAAAAAGTGCCTCGCCCGCCGGTGGCGCTGCGGATTTGTCCCGAATAGCCGAACATCTCGGCCAGTGGAACTTTAGCATCGATCACACGCATGTTGCCGTGCAGGCGCGTATCTGTAATTTCGGCCCGTTTAGCGATTAAATTGCCCTGAACGGCCCCATAATTCGCTTCCGGCACCACAGCCTGAACACGCATCACCGGTTCCAGCAGGATCGGACCGGCATTCTGAATCGCTTCCCGGACAGCTAAAACTCCTGCCTGCTCAAAAGCGATTTCGGAGGAATCCACTTGGTGAAAAGAACCGTCAATTAACGTAACCTTAGCTCCCACAACAGGATAACCCGACAATTCTCCGCTGGACAATCCCTCCATGACCCCAGCTTCGATCGATGTTATATATTCCTTTGGAATCGCGCCACCGGTAATTTCATTGACAAACTCATTTTTACGACTGTAATGCCCGTCCTCATCAAAAAACGGCTCTATCGTAATCACAACATGGCCGTATTGGCCGCGGCCACCCGTTTGTCGCACGAATTTCCCCTCCGCCTGGGCTTTCTTGCTGATCGCTTCTTTATAGGCCACCCGCGGTTTTCCAACCCGGACATCAACTCCTAAATCCCGCACTAGTTTATGTTCCAGGATCTCCAGGTGAAGTTCTCCCATCCCGCTAATCAGCGTCTGACCTGTATCTTCATGAAATTTGAACTCAAATGTCGGGTCTTCCCGACGCAGAAGCAGCAGCGCCTCAGACAATTTCATCCGATCTGCCGCCGAACGCGGCTCAATCGACATACTGATAACCGTTTCTGGGAAGGAAATGCTCTCCAGCATCACCGGATTACGGGTGTCGCAGAGAGTGTCCCCAGTCAGCGTCTCTTTCAGACCCACAACAGCAACAATATCACCGGCATGAGCCTCATCCAAAATCAGGCGACTGTTGGCGTGCATCTGGAAAATACGGGTGATATTCTCCTTACGATCCCGATTGATATTTAATACACGGCTCCCGGTTTTCAGCATACCCTGATAAATCCTGACAAAATACAAATCGCCATGCTTATCCCCGGTAATCTTAAACGCCAATCCCACAAACGGCTTATTCGAATCACAAACCACGTCTACCGGTTTGTCTGTGTTCCCTTTCTCAAATCCCGATGCCGGCGGGCGTTCCAGGGGTGACGGAAGATACGCTGAAACCGCATCCAATAAAAGCCGCACCCCCATATTTCGCAATGCCGATCCCAGCAGCACCGGGTTTATCTTACCTTCCAGTGTTCCATTTCGCAGACCCCGTATAATCATCTCAGTCGTCAGCGGTTCGTCACTAAGATAAGCATTCATTAGCTGCTCATCGTAATCAGCCGCCGCTTCAATCATATCATGACGAGACTGTGCAGCCAATTCCTTCAGTTCTTCGGGGATGTCGTCTTCGTAAAAACTAGCAGCGGTATCTTCCTGCTTATAATAAATCGCCTTCATCGTCAGCAGGTCGATCAAACCCGAAAAGTCAGATTCTGCCCCAATCGGAATTTGTACAGGAACCGGATGGGCCAGCAGTTTATCGCGAATACTTTGTACGGCCATATTGAAATCGGCCCCAATCTTATCCATTTTATTAATAAAGCACAGGCAGGGTAAATGATATTTCTGCCCCTGCCGCCAGACCGTTTCGCTCTGGGCCTGAACCCCCTCGGAAGCATCGAACACAGCAACGGCTCCATCTAAAACACGCAGCGATCGCTCAACTTCAGCTGTAAAATCCACATGACCCGGGGTGTCAATCAAATTGATATCATAACCGTTCCAAGGGCACTTGGTGGCTGCCGATGTGATCGTGATGCCCCTCTCCTGCTCCTCCTTCATAAAGTCCATAACCGCGGTTCCATCGTGAACTTCGCCGATTTTATGGGTCTTTCCGCTGAAATACAGGATGCGTTCGGTCACCGTGGTCTTGCCCGCATCAATGTGGGCCATAATCCCGATATTCCGAACTTTGGACAAATCCGCTTCCATTTTCTTTCCCGTTCTCCGGCAGCCGCACCCACTGCGGCCGATGTCATGATAAAAAAACTGCCACGGTTTTGATAAACAACCCCGTGGCAGTCAAATTCGAGTCAATTACCAGGCGAAGTGGGCAAACGCCTTATTGGCCTCAGCCATACGATGCACGTTTTCACGTGTGGTCATGGCCGTGCCTTCTTTCTTATATGCATCCATTAATTCCGATGCGAGGCGGATCGACATGGGCTTACCCTTTTTACCACGGGCTGCCGCGAGGATCCAGCGAAACGCCAGTGACTGCTGACGCTTGGGATTGACCTGCATGGGAACCTGATAGCTGGCACCGCCGACACGCTTACTGCGAACTTCAAGCAGCGGCTTGACATTGGCAATCGCCGTCTCAAACACCTCCAGGGGAGGCACATCGTTGAGCTTTTTGGAAATCTGATCCATCGCGTCATAAAAAACCTTGTACGCGATACTTTTCTTGCCATCCAGCATCAGACAATTCACGAACTTAGAGACCAGTTTGCTGTGATACTTCGCATCCGGTTTTAACTGCTGCGTTGACGCGGTAAATTTCTTTGCCATCTTTGTTCCTGTGAATATTACTTTCTATTAGGTTACGATTTCTTCGTGCCGTACTTACTGCGGCCCTGTTTACGGTTGGCCGTACCAGCGGTGTCAAGCGTTCCGCGAACCACGTGATACCGAACACCCGGAAGGTCACGCACACGACCGCCGCGTACCATCACCGTGCTGTGTTCCTGCAGGTTATGGTCGATTCCCGGGATATACGCGGTCACTTCCTTACCGTTGGTCAACCGTACACGGGCAATCTTACGCAGTGCCGAGTTCGGTTTCTTCGGGGTTTGTGTACGTACGATCAGACACACGCCCCGCTTCTGGGGACAACCGGTAATATCCGAAATACGCTTTTTGCCTTTTCGGCTTCTTCCGCGTCGCACTAACTGGTTAATAGTCGGCATAATTTCTCCAAATATACTTTATTTAAGATCCACTTTTTCTCTATTCAAGACCCAAGGCTGCCTTGACTGCCTTATCAGCCGCGGCCTCAGCTTCTTTCACTTCACGCAGTTCTTCAAGCTGCTTGGGCACCGGCGGTTCCGCCAAATGCTTGACCTTCAGGTCCAAATGCGGCTTGAATGCCGTGCCCGCCGGAATCAGGTGACCCAGGATAATATTTTCCTTGAGCCCACGCAAATCGTCTTTTGTACCAGACAGGGCTGCCTCTGTCAAGACTTTTGTTGTTTCCTGGAAACTGGCCGCCGACAGGAAGCTGTCCGACTGCAATGAGGCCTTGGTAATGCCCAACAGCAGCGTATTCGCTGTGGCCGGACGCGGCTTTTTGCCTTTGGCTCCGGCACCGCCCAACATTTCGGCTTTTTCATTAGCCGCTTCGATTTCCTGCTTGGTATAAATGGCTCCGACCTCTAAATCGGTCTCACCGGCGTCAGCAATTTTCAAGCTTTTTGCCAGTTCTGCATTAGCCCGGCGGAATTCAAACTTATCAACCACTTCACCCGGCAGGAACGGGCCATCGCCCACGTTCTCAATCTCAACCTTATTCATCATCTGCGAAAGAATGACCTCAATGTGCTTATCATTGATGGTCACGCTCTGGGCACGATAGACGTTCTGGACTTCGCGTAACAGGTACCGTTGCAGGGCTTCTTCACCCTTAATACGGAGAATATCGTGCGGAACCAGCGGGCCATCAGTCAATGCATCCCCGGCCTCGACATGATCGCCGGTGTGATAGTTCAGGTGGCGGTCGCGCGGGACATGGTGTTCTTTTTCCATGCCCGACTCATTGCGTACGATAATCGTCATCTTACCGCGACGTTTATCTGTTTTCAGCTCGACAGTACCTGAAATTTCGGCCATTGCCGCGGGATCTTTCGGCTTGCGAGCCTCGAAGATTTCCGTTACACGCGGCAGACCACCGGTAATATCCTGCGTTCCTCCAGAACCCCGCGGCAGACGAGCCAGCAATGTTCCGGCCTGCACCTCCTGGCCCTCTTCCACTTCAATACGGGCCTTGGCAGGCAGATAGTGAACATCCAGAATCTTACCTTCAGCGTTTTCGATCATGACCTGCGGATGCTTGTCGCCCTTGTGCTCGATGACCACAGGGCGGCCTTTCTGACCCTTGCGTTCCTCTTCGACACGCATGGTTTCGCCTTCGATCACGTCCATCAACCGGACAAAACCGGGCACTTCAGCGAGAATCGGAACACGGTGCGGATCCCAGGCAAACAACGACTGGCCGCGTTTGACCTTGTCGCCGTTTTTGACATGCAGCAGGCCGCCGTACGGAACCTTGAAGCGTTCCAGTTCACGGTCCTTATCGTCCACCAGGGCCATTTCACCGTTTCGGCGTAATGAGATCATCTGTTGTTTACCGTCATATTCGGCTTCAACCACGTTCAGATCGATATATTTAATGTTTCCGTCACGGGTCGCTTTCTGATCTGTTTCGATTAGCGATACTGACGCGATACCACCCGTGTGGAATGTTCTCATTGTTAACTGTGTTCCAGGTTCGCCAATGGACTGGGCACCAATAATCCCGACAGCCATACCTTCTTCGACCAATCGACCGGTACTGAGATCCCAGCCGTAACACTTGCCGCACACACCGACTTCACTTTCACAGGTCAACGGGCTTCGAATGCGAATCGCGTCCAGGCCCATCTGTTCAATTTTATCAGCCGCTTCCGGCGTAATCACTTCATTTTCATGGACAATCATTTCATCTGTAATCGGATTGCGGATATTGTCCCGCGCGGTTCGGCCGACAATTAACTGCTTGAGCGGAATATCAATAGTCTCACCCTTGTAAACGGTCGTCTTGGTAATTCCCTGCAAGGTACCACAGTCAATCTGAGTGACCATCACATTCTGAGCCACATCGGCCAGTTTACGCGTCAGGTAACCGGAGTCTGCTGTCTTCAACGCAGTATCGGCCAATCCCTTACGTGCACCGTGTGTCGAGGTGAAGTATTCCAGTACGTTCAGGCCTTCGCGGAAATTGGACTTAATCGGCGTCTCCATGATCTCACCGCTCGGCTTGGCCATCAACGCACGCATCCCGGCCAACTGCTGAATCTGGTCGATACTACCACGAGCACCAGAGAAACGCATGACCCAGATCGGGTTCAAATAGGGCTTCCCGTCACGGACGTCATTTTTCATCGCATCCATCATCGCGCTGGTCACGGCCACACGGGCATGAGTCCAGGCATCAATAATCTGGTTGTACCGTTCGCCCTCGGTCAGAATACCGTTCTGGTAATTCTTCATGACCTTATCAACCCGTTTTTGAGTGGCTTCAATGATGCCGACCTTTTCATCCGGGATACGGAGATCGGTTACACCAAAGCTCATTCCGGCCAGTGCGGCCCGTTTGAAGCCTAATTCTTTAATGTTGTCCAGCAAATCAATCGTATCGCTGCTGCCGCAATACTCGAAGCAATCATGAATCACATTCCCAAGTCGCTTCTTATCCATCACGATATTGTAAAACGGCATCTTCTCTGACAGAATATCATTGAACAGGCAGCGACCGGGTGTTGTTTCAATCACGGGGCCTTGTTCATCGCCTTTCGGCCCGACGATTCGCTTGCCTTCAGGCAGACGTACTTTCACCTTTGCATGGACGTTGACTTTCCCCATATCCATTGCGGTGATCGCCTCTGCCGGATCACGGAAGAGCATGCCCTCACCCTTCATATCCGGTGCCATGTGAGTAATGTAGAAGTTACCCAGCACGATATCCTGCGACGGCCCCAGCATCGGTGACCCGCTGGCCGGGGAGAAAATGTTATTGGTTGCCATAATCAGTGTATGGGCTTCGACCTGTGCCTCGATACTCAGCGGCAAATGCACCGCCATCTGGTCACCGTCAAAGTCAGCGTTAAACCCGCCGCAGACCAGCGGATGCAGCATGATCGCATTCCCCTCCACCAGAACCGGCTCGAAAGCCTGAATACCCATACGGTGCAGGGTAGGAGCACGGTTCAGCAGAACTGGATGCTGGTGAATAACTTCTTCCAGGATATCCCAGACGTGTTCTTCACGGCGTTCAAGCATTCGCTTGGCGCTCTTGATGGTATCGGCCAGGCCGCGGTCCTTCAGTTTGCGAATGATAAACGGCTGGAACAGCTCCAGCGCGATTTTCTTCGGCAGGCCGCATTGATTCAGTTTCAGATTGGGACCAACCACAATTACCGAACGGGCTGAATAATCCACACGCTTACCGAGCAGGTTTTCACGGAAACGACCCTGCTTGCCTTTAATCATATCCGTCAGCGATTTCAGCGGGCGGTTATTGCTGCCCAGTACCGGTCGACGGCAGCGGCTATTGTCCAGGAGCGAATCCACCGCCTGCTGGAGCATACGCTTTTCATTCCGGATAATCACTTCCGGGGCATTCAGGTCAATCAGTTTTTTCAAACGGTTGTTCCGGTTGATAATCCGGCGGTACAGGTCATTCAAATCACTCGTTGCAAAATTGCCGCTTTCGAGCATCACCAGCGGACGCAGGTCCGGCGGAATCACCGGGCACACGTCAAGGATCATCCATTCCGGTTTGTTTTCACTGGACTTGATCGCGTTGACGATTTTCAGCCGCTTAGTCAGGTCTTTGATTTTCTGCTTGCTGTTGGTCTCATTGATCGCCTGGCGTAATTCGACACTCAGTGATTCCAGTTCCAAGGTATTGAGCAATTCCTTGATGGCTTCAGCCCCCAGCGATGCACGGAAACAATTGCCGTACTTATTCAACGCGTCACGATATTCATCCTCGGTCAGCAACTGCTTGACTTTCAGCGGGCTTTGACCGGCGTCGGTTACCACATAGTCCTGGAAATAGACGATCTTCTCAATATCGGATGTCTTCATCCCCAGCAATGTGCTCAAACGACTGGGCATGGCCTTAAAGAACCAAATATGCACCACCGGCGCTGCCAGGTTGATGTGGCCCATGCGTTTGCGGCGAACACGACTGTGCGTGACTTTAACGCCACAGCGGTCACAGATAATCCCTTTGAACTTCGTGCCTTTATATTTACCGCAGGCACACTCCCAGTCTCGTTCAGGACCGAAAATGCGTTCACAAAACAAACCATCTTTTTCCGGTCGATACGTGCGATAATTGATCGTTTCGGGCTTGCGCACCTCACCGAACGACCAGCTCCGAATATCATTCGGGCTCGCCAGCGTAATCTTAACCGAACCGTAATCATTTATGCGATCGTAAATTGATTCTACCATTTGAAACCAACTCCGACTTAACGTCCATTATTTAAATTTCATCCCGTGAAAATCCGTGACATCCACGATTATATCGGCGTCGAACCGATGCGCTTCTTTTCAAGCTGGATATTCAAGCCCAGCCCGCGGATTTCGTTACACAGCACGTCAAAGGAAATCGGCGTACCGGCTTCCAGTGTATTGGTGCCTTTGACCATCGATTCATAGATCTTGGTCCGACCCTCGATATCATCGCTTTTGACCGTCAGCAGTTCCTGCAAGGTGTAGGCGGCACCATAGGCTTCCAGTGCCCACACTTCCATTTCCCCGAACCGCTGTCCGCCGGTGCGGGCTTTTCCGCCCAGCGGCTGCTGCGTAATCAAGCTGTATGGTCCGGTCGAACGTGCGTGAATCTTGTCGTCCACCAGGTGATGAAGCTTCAGCATATAAATGTAGCCGATGGTGACATTCTGATCAAACGGCTCACCGGTCCGGCCGTCGAAAATCTGTGTTTTCAAATGCTTTGGAATCTGGGCAAAAATTTCGTCTGCCGGGGGCACTTCTTTTTTATCTTCAATTTCCTGGATACGGTTGCGAATATGCTCATTGGCTTCTTCGGTCACATTGAAAATATCCTCTTCGGTCGCCCCAGCGAAAACCGGAGTCACCGCATCAAAGCCGAGGACCTTACCGGCCCAACCCAGGTGCGTTTCCAGAATCTGGCCCACGTTCATACGTGAAGGCACACCCAGCGGGTTCAGGCAGATATCCACCGGCGTACCGTCTTCGAGGAACGGCATATCTTCTTCCGGCATAATCTTGGCGATAACACCCTTATTACCATGACGGCCGGCCATCTTGTCACCAATCGACAGGGTTCGCTTGGTAGCGACATAAATTTTAACCATCTCCAGAACACCACTGGGCAGTTCATCCCCGTGCTTCATGGATTCCAGTTGCTTTTTCTTATCTTCCTGCAGACGTTCGATTTTAGGCCAGTATTCATCGACGATCTTGCGAGCATCATCTCGAACATTTGCCGGCTTAATCCAATCAACTTCAAATTCTTCAATCTGTTCATACAGCACATCATTATCGTCGCTCGCACCGACTTTCTGACGTGTATTCGGATCAACGACTTCGATCTTCAGCGTGTCATGGATCGTATCCATCATCTGCCGGAACAGGTCACATTCCTTGGCAACCATCTCGGCTTCAAATGAACGCATCTTTTCTTTCAGCGCCTTTCGCTGTTCATCAGTTTCCGCGGCACGGCGTTTGAAGTGGCGGGTCTTGATAACCACCCCTTCATACCCACTGGGGACTTCCAGGGAGTCATTCTTGACATCTTCACCGGCCCGGCCAAAAATCGCGTGAAGCAGTTTTTCTTCCGGGGTCAGTTCGGTCTTGCTCTTGGGCGATACCTTGCCCACCAGGATATCACTGGGGCCGACCCGCGTTCCTTCACGAACAATACCATACTCGTCGAGGTTCCGCAGTGCTTTTTCGCTGACGTTGGGAATATCGCGGGTAAATTCCTCGCGACCCAGTTTTGTCTCACGGACCTCAACGCTGAACTCATCAATATGCACACTGGTAAACGCATCTTCCTTTACCAGTTTTTCGCTGATTAAGATAGCATCCTCAAAGTTGTATCCGTCAAACGGTACAAACGCAACCAGCACGTTGCGCCCCAGTGCCAGGCACCCATGACTGGTGCCGCCGCCGTCAGCAATAATCTGGCCTTTTTTGACCTTTTGTCCTAATACAACAATCGGTTTCTGATTCAGGCAGGTCCGTTCATTCAGGCCGACGAATTTCTCCAACGGATATTCATCCGTCTTATCAATCACAATATGGGTTGCATCCACTGCCGTCACCGTACCGGAAGTTTGAGCCTTGACCACCATACTGGAGTTTTTGGCCACTTCCACTTCCATCCCGGTGCCTACCAGCGGCGGCTCTGTATTGAGCAGCGGTACTGCCTGGCGCTGCATGTTCGAGCCCATCAAGGCGCGGTTGGCGTCGTCGTGTTCGAGGAACGGGATCAATGCCGCCGACACCCCCACTGTTTGCCGCGGCGAGACGTCCACGTAGTCCACCTCGCTGCTGTCACACTGGGTCAGGTCACCTTCCTGGCGAGCCAATACCATGCCTTCGCGTAATTTATTCTTTTCGACATCCACCATGCTCGGGGGAGCAAACACGGCTTTCATTTCCTCATCCGCACGCAGATAAACCACTTTATCTAGAAGTTTTTTATCCTTGACCGTGCGGTACGGCGTAATCAAAAAGCCATACTCATCGACCTTGGAGAAAATCCCCAACGACACGATCAGGCCGATGTTGGTTCCTTCCGGGGTCTCAATCGGACAGACCCGGCCGTAGTGACTGATGTGTACGTCACGCACCTCAAAACCTGCACGTTTACGGTTCAAACCGCCCGGCCCCAAAGCACTCAAACGCCGTTCATGGGTCAACTGACTCAGAGCATTGGTCTGGTCCACCACCTGGCTCAGTTCGCCTCGGCCGAAGAAGAAATCGATACTCGACGAGACACTCTTGCTGTTGACCAGGTCTGCCACACGCGTAATATCCTCCGGACTCTTCATGCTCATCCGTTCCTGGACAGTGCGGCGAAGTTTCAACAGGCCCTTGCGGATTTCACCGGCGGCCAGTTCATCAATGGTCCGCAGGCGACGGTTGCCCAAGTGATCAATATCATCGATTTCACCCTGGTTATTCCGCAGCGTCAGGATGTACTTCATCGTATGCAGAAAATCTTCTGACCGCAGCGCCATCTCATCCAGTTCGACCTCGGTGCCAAACTTGCGATTCAGACGAAAACGCCCGACCCGGCCAAGGCGATACCGGTTCGTATCATAAAATTTTTCTTCAAACAGCACCTTCGCTTTTTCCGGTTGTGCCGGGTTGCCGGGACGAAGGCGTGTATAAATCTTCATGAGAGCTTCTTCGTGGCTTTCGGCCGCATCTTCAGACAGGGTATTCAGGATCAACAGGTCTGTCACATTACTGACCACTTCCACTGCGTCCAGTTCACTGGCCTGAATCGTGGCTACCGCATCACCGATCTGTGTGCCGGCCTCTACCAGAATCTCCCCGGTTTCGGTGTCCACAATCGGTCCCACCGACCACATCGTCGGCTCCAGTTTCTTGACCTTGACCTGCTTGGTCTCATAAAACATCCGAATCAAATCTTCAGTCTTACCGTATTTTTCGTCCATCGCCCGCAGGAACGTCGTTGCAGGAATCTTGCTGGACTGGTCGATTCGAATCACCAGAACATCCTTCTTGGTCACTGTCATTTCGATCCAGCTGCCGCGTTCGGGGATAATTCTGGCGCCATGCAGAACACGGTCGCCGTCTTTGCTGTCGATTACAAAATCGACACCCGGACTGCGATGGAGCTGATTCACGATGACACGCTCGGCACCATTGATAATAAATTCGCCGCCACCGATCATCACCGGAATTTCGCCCAGGTAAATCGCCTGTTCGGCGATATCATCAGCATCCTGCCGTTTTAACCGGCAATGAACCTTCAGGGGATAACCGTAGGTCAATCGAAGTTCCCGGCATTGTTCCAGCGTATAACGCGGGCTTTCCAGCTCATATCCCAGATATTCCAGTTCCATGGTCTTATCATAACTGAGGATTGGAAAGATTTCCCGAAACAGCGCCTCCAGACCGGAATCGTCGCGTTTATTAAGCGCAACGGTACGCTGGAGAAAGCGGCTGTAGCTTTTCAGCTGCACTTCGATCAGGTCCGGCACTTCAATCGCATCGTCGATCTTGCCGAAATTTCGGATGTTACGTGATTTCATTCGACCTGTCTCCATTTAGGACACATCTTCATTTACACCTGCCGTCTGACACTTAAAATACGTTCAAAACGCAAAAAGGATCGACTGAGAGGTTGAAAAACCCCTCAGTCATCCTGCAATTTCTATCGTGTCAAACAGCTTCACACTCGATCGCCGTATCAGCGATCTTGGCCCATTGGGGCGGGAATTACTCAACCGAAACAACGGCGCCGGCGGCTTCAAGCTGCGAGCGTGCTTCTTCGGCTTCTTCCTTCGGAACGTTTTCCTTGACCGGCTTGGGAGCACCGTCGACCAGGTCTTTGGCTTCTTTCAGGCCCAGGCCTGTCAGTGCACGGACTTCCTTGATAACCTGGATCTTCTTGTCGCCAACTTCTTTCAAAACCACGTTGAAGCTGGTCTTCTCTTCGGCAGTTTCTTCACCACCGCCGGCACCGGCAGCCGGTCCGGCCATCATGACGGCACCGCCCGCTGCGGGCTCGATTCCATGAACATCCTTGAGATAATCAGCCAGTTCCTTGGCCTGCATCAGGGTCAAAGCGACGATCTTATCGCCCAAGTCCTTAATGTCTGCACTGAATTCTTTTACTGCTGCTTCATCTGACATTTCAAAAACTCCTGTATTCACTGTGTTTCGCGGTAGCCGAACTACGCCGTCCGTTTAACCCGATTCCCGGGACAGCCCCGAAACAACCACATTTTCTATATCAACTGATAACTGATAACTGACTAAGCTGCTTCTTCCAGCTTTTCGATGATGCTCTTCAGGCAACCGGCAATCACACTGCCAGGACCGGTCAACGCACCGGCAATATTGGACCCCGGCGTCAGCACAATCTGAGCCACCTGGCCCTGCAGTTCGGCACGTGTCGGCATTTTGGACAGGTCTTTGACCCCTTCGCCATCCATCACGGATCCTTCAACATACGCGCCTTTGGGCTTGACAGCCTTCACTTTCTTGCCCCAGTCCATGACTTCTTTGGCCACATCAACCACGCTGTCGCCGCCGTAGATCACGGTACAGGGACCGGCCTCGAAGATGCAGCATGCATTTTCCATTTCAAGCTTTTGCAGTGCCAGACGCATCAGCGAATTCTTGACGACAGTCATGCGGATGCCTTTTTTCTTCAACTCGCCGCGCAACATATTGTTATCGTTACCGCTGATCCCTTTTGTCTCAACCACGACAAACTCACTGACACCGTCAAATGCCTTCTCGTATTCGTTTTGAACCAGATTTTTTACAAAGTAACTCATCGTTTACCTCATGCTTTAAAAAAGCCAAATGGCTTTGTTTTTGTTTGATTTAAGACGCTACTGACAGATCAACCTGCACACTCGGGCTCATGGTCGCCGTCAGGCAGATCTTTTTCACATAAGCACCCTTCAGGGATTGGGGTTTCATCTTTTTAATATGATCAATAAAAGCTTGTGTGTTTTCCGCCAATTTAGCAGGATCAAAACTGAGTTTTCCGACAACGGCGTGAATATTTCCGCCGGCATCATTGCGGAATTCAACTTTTCCAGCAGCAAATTCCTTAACTGCCGTTACGACATCCGGTGTTACAGTACCGTTTTTAGGTGAAGGCATTTTACCCTGTGGACCCAGTACGCGACCCAATTTGCCCACTTTGCCCATAACTTTCGGGGAGGCAATCGCCACGTCGAAATCCATCCAACCGCCAGTCACCTTCTCGACCAGTTCATCGCTTCCGGCCTCAATCGCTCCGGCGGCCTTGGCGGCATCTGCATCCGAATCATCACAAAAAGCAATCACTTTACGAGCTTTCCCAATTCCATTGGGCAGCGAAATCGCCCCTCGGATCATCTGGTCGGCCTGTTTGGGATCGATTCCCAAATGCATGACGCATTCGACGGTCTGGTCAAATTTGGTTGAACCGAAGGTTTTCACCTTCTGTACTGCATCTGCCAATGTAAGCAGCTCCATAGAAGCTTTCTGCGCATCAGCACTATAACGTTTACTTCTTTTTTTCATAATTGTCCTCGCGAAACAAAAGTCTGATTTTCGCTCCCACTATACGCCGTGGTCAGCATTAACAATATATTCAAGTTCGGCCCAAGGCCGAATCCGTCGCTATTGACTATTCTTCAAACGACTAATAACTTAGCCTTCGACTTCGATCCCCATACTCCGGGCGGTCCCCTCGATAATCCGGTCCGCCTGGTCCAGGTCATAAGCATTCAGGTCGTTAAACTTGGTCTCAGAAATCTTGCGAATCTGGGCCTTGGTGACTTTACCCACTTTATCCTTATTCGGTTCGCCGCTGCCCTTGGCCAGTCCGGCCTCGGTTTTCAGCAGAACAGCTGCCGGGGGACTTTTGACAATAAAATCAAACGAGCGATCCGCATAGACCGAAATCTCAACCGGAACCGTCATGCCATTGAGGTCTTTTGTACGCTCATTGAACTGCTGAACGAATTGACCGATATTAACACCATGCTGGCCCAGTGCCGGACCAATCGGAGGTGCCGGTGTAGCCTGTCCGCCGGGAGCTTGTAATTTAATCTTGCCTGTTATTTCTTTTGCCATCGTAAATCTCGCTATTTATAATACGTTTGTATACCTGTATTCCTGCATACTTGTATACTTGAACTATACTTTTTCAATCTGCCAATATTCAATATCCAACGGCGTACTGCGGCCGAAAATCGTCACGTTCACACGCACCATTCCGCGTTCGCCGTCAATCTCATCCACCACACCTTCAAAGTTTTCAAACGCCCCTTCGCGAATCTTAACGACGTCGCCTTTTTCGAATTCCATTTTGATATTCGGGGCCTCTTCGGGCTTTTCAATCTCTTTCAGCATCCGGGCAACATCCGTATCCCGCATCGGGGTCGGAACCCCCTCGGTCCCTATAAAATCGCCAACACCCATGGTCTCTTTAATAATGTACCACACATTATCCGGAACGCGACCGTCCTCTTTCGGTTCCACTTCCATAAAGACATACCCCGGATACAGCTTGCGTTTAATCACACGCTGCTTACCGGCGCGGATGCGTTTAATCTGCTCGGTCGGGACCACAATGCGGCCCACACCCTCAACACCTTCAACCTGCATCTTGCGTGCCAGCGTCTCGCGAACCTGTTCTTCTTTATTGGAGGCAACCCGTAAAACATACCATTGCATATCAGTGATTCCTTCCCGCAGTTAAGACGGTCAATTAATACAGTTTTACAACTTCACTGAAGAACAGCCGAAACGCAATATCGACCAATCCCAATCCCGTGGCCATCACTGCAACCACCGTGATCACGATCAACGTTGAGTTCACAATTTCTTTCCGACTCGACCAACTCACCTTTTTGATCTCGCCTTCGGCGGCAATCAGAAAATCGGCAATCGTCGGTAGATTGCTCAGCCAGTAAATCACCCCGGCGAAAACACCGCACACCAACGCGGGAATCATCGTATGCACCCACGGATTATCCGGCGTCCATGCCGACAGTTTAATATGCAACCGCCAGCAGCCGATGGCGACAACTGCCAGTAAGGCAATTGCTGTCCATAACCGGGAATTCTTTCCCTGACCTCGTTTGTAAATCTTTAAGTTCATAGTGCCGCTTCTTTCACTCCGATTGGTATTCTTTTATTCAGGTTCAACCAAGGGGGCCGTGTTCGCAATGTTTTCTTACGTAAAACCGGTTCCAAAAGCCCCGTCTTAAAAACAGGTCAGGAGGGAGTCGAACCCCCAACCTGCGGTTTTGGAGACCGCTGCTCTGCCAATTGAGCTACTGACCTATCGTGCTATTTACGGCGGATCTTATGAACCGTATGCTTACGTTCGCGTTTGCAGAATTTTTTCAGTTCAAACTTTGGAGTGCCGCCCTGGACATTCACTTCCGTCCGGTAATTCCGATCGCCGCACTCTTTGCATTCCAGCCAGATATATTCTCTTTTTTGAGCTTTCGCCATAGCAATAGGACCTCTCTGAATAAACACAGCGACCTTTCTGCGAAAACATCAGCAGAAAGGGCTTAAAAAGGTGCCGTGTCTTAGGCACGGCACCCTATAAATCAAGGTTAAGAATTACTCAAGAATCTTGGTGATAACACCGGCACCCACGGTACGGCCACCTTCACGAATCGCGAAACGAAGACCGTCTTCCATGGCGATCTTAGAGATGATTTCGCCGGTCATTTCAATGTTGTCACCCGGCATACACATCTCAACAGCCTTACCTTCACGGCTCTTGATCTCGACGATCGCACCGGTCACGTCGGTGGTCCGGAAGAAGAATTGAGGACGGTAACCCGGGAAGAACGGTGTATGACGGCCGCCTTCCTCTTTGGTCAGTACGTATACCTCAGCAACAAACTTGGTGTGAGGAGTGATGGTTCCGGGCTTGGCAATAACCTGGCCGCGTTCCAGTTCCTTCTTTTCAACACCGCGAAGCAGCAGACCAACGTTGTCACCGGCCTGACCATCTTCGAGAGTCTTATTGAACATTTCAACACCAGTCACAGTCGTCTTGCGAGTTTCCTCTGCCAGGCCCACAACCTCGACTTCGTCACCGACATGGACCACGCCACGCTCGATACGACCGGTACCGACAGTACCGCGACCTTTAATGCTGAACACGTCTTCAACCGGCATCAGGAAGTTCTGGTCAACAGCACGTTCCGGAACCGGAATGTAATCATCGACAGCGGCCATCAGCTCATCAATGCATGCACAAGCAGCATCATCGCCACCTTCAGATTCCATTGCAGCCAGAGCCGAACCCTTGATGATCGGGATTTCGTCACCCGGGAATTCATACTTATCCAGCAGTTCACGCAGTTCCATTTCAACCAGGTCGATCAGCTCAGGATCGTCCACCTGATCCACCTTGTTCATGAACACAACGATACGCGGCACGTTTACCTGACGAGCCAGCAGGATGTGCTCACGGGTCTGAGGCATCGGGCCGTCGCTGGCAGCAACCACCAGAATCGCACCGTCCATCTGAGCAGCACCGGTAATCATGTTCTTCACATAGTCAGCGTGACCGGGACAGTCCACATGTGCATAGTGGCGGTTGGTGGTTTCGTATTCAACGTGGGCAGTGTTAATAGTAATACCACGTTCCTTTTCTTCCGGAGCATTGTCGATTTCATCAAACTTCTTGGCAGCCATGCCCGACACTTTCGCCATACGCATGGTGATGGCAGCAGTCAGCGTGGTCTTACCATGGTCAATGTGTCCAATCGTACCAATGTTCACATGCGGTTTGGTTCTTTCAAATACAGCCTTAGCCATTTGTCAATAACCTCCTGATATACTTGTTAAATTAGATTGTCAGGTTAACTTCGTCTTTTATTTTCAAATACACTTCACGGTTTATCTTGATCCGGCCAACACGGGTTGGCGTCCATGGTTCATGTTCGTCAATCCACCGGTTATTCGTCGGCCATAAGTTATACGCCTCAGCTGCTGACGAGATTTGAACTCGTGACCTCGTCCTTACCAAGGACGCGCTCTACCGACTGAGCTACAGCAGCAAATTTTGAAAAAGCCGCAGTATCAGTCCCAAAAACCCTAATCCAGGCCGACTTTTCAAAGCCGGTCCGTATAAATTAGGGTAGAGATTCCCTGTCCTGCCGCAAAAGCAAAAAGGAGAGTATATTATGACAATCCTGCAGTGCAAAGAGAAATTTCTCAAAAAAACTAGAAAAAATTAAATTTTTTCAGTTTTCAGCAGTGAAACCGGAAATCTATGGAATATCCGCCTCTTCACTGACTCCCTCATCAGGAACAGAAAGTGTGTCCGGAACACTCACCCCACCCGGAGAAAGGGGAACATCCGGCGAGGATTCAGGATCACTGCTTCCCAGTTGAAGACTTATCCTATCTATAAATTGGTTCCAATCGGGCAATTGATCTGTTTTAATCGTCTCCAGTATCTTGAATAATCCAAATTTGGCATTAGTGGAGAAATC
>ENA-ORCT01000506-ORCT01000506.1-marine-metagenome-genome-assembly--contig:-NODE-506-length-18585-cov-3.626054_pt1 | contig 18585 bp, 14 predicted proteins | sample MGYA00248632_ERZ508511 | MGnify/ENA primary metagenome ERZ508511 (study PRJEB26182, sample SAMN06268839) | marine metagenome | isolation source: Tt an P1-techrep anaerobic enrichment on pine from sediment...
GAGATGGTCTCTTCGGGGGTTCCTCCTTCTTCTTCAAATACTTCTGTATGAAAATATTTCAACAGAATCCGCAAAATCTCCCGTTCCTCAACCTCACACAGATTTTTAATGACCTTGCTCTCCTGCGGAACTACAGGCTGTCGTTGCCGGGCCGCTTGTTCCCGGTATTCTTTCCGGCGGCTGTCTTCCGACTCCTGACGCATCATCTTCCGGATTTCGGTGTACAGAATATCTTCTCCAACATCCATCAGGTTGCTGCATTCCTTGATGTACAACGAACGGGTAATCGTATCGGGAACCACGGAGATGGAACGTACAATGTTGTTGATTAGCCGCGCTTTGCTCACCGGGTCATTCTCTGTGTTCTCAAGTAACAACTTCGTTTTAAATCGAATGAAGTCGGTCTGATTTTCCTCAATGTATTCCTGCAGTTGGGTAGCGCTCATGGAGCGGGAAAATGAATCGGGATCTTCACCTTTTGGAAGGAGCAAAACCTTGACGTTCATCCCTTCTTCCAGCACCAGATCGATTCCGCGAAGCGAGGCCTTGATCCCTGCTTCATCGCCGTCGTAAATGATGGTGATATTAGGTGAAAACCGTTTGATGAGCCGGATCTGATCCGGAGTCAGCGCTGTTCCCGACGAGGCTACCACATTCTCGATACCCGCCTGATGAAAGGCCAGCACATCGGTGTAGCCTTCCACCAAATAGCACTTATCCTGTTTGGTGATTTCTCGTTTGGCCTGAAAAATACCATACAACACACGGCTTTTATGGTAGATTTCCGACTCGGGCGAATTGAGGTATTTGGCCGTGTTCTTGTCGCTTTTCAGGGTTCGTCCGCCAAATGCGGCAACGCGCCCGGCCACATTGTGGATTGGAAACATCACCCGCCCGGCAAAACGATCGCGCACCCAGTCTTCCCTTTTAATGGTGAGCCCGGTTTTTTCCAAAAACTCAATCTTGTATCCCTGCTTCTGTGCAGCCCGGGTAAAAGTGTCCTTCCCATCGGGACAGTAACCCAACTCAAATTTCTTAATAACGTGATCCTGCAATCCCCGCTCGCGCAAATAACTCAGTCCAATGGTGCGGCCTTCGTTTTCTTCCCAGACATAACGCGTGAAGTATTTTTGAGCGAAAGCCGACACAATCATCATGCTTTCACGGTCGTCTTTTAGCTGCTTTTGTTGTTCAGTCTCTTCTTCCTCCTGAACATCAACATGATACTTCTTAGCCAGCCACTTCAAGGCTTCCGGATAAGAAAGCGCCTCGTGTTCCATAATGAAGTTGACCGCGTTGCCCCCTTTCCCGCATCCAAAACATTTGAAAATACCTTTAGCCGGCGACACCGTGAAGGAAGGCGTTTTTTCATTGTGAAACGGGCATAATCCAAGCTGGTTCACCCCCCTGCGTTTGAGGGTAACAAATTCCGAGACTACATCTGAAATCTCGGCAGCATCCATAATGCGGTCAATTGTTGCCTGGTCGATCATACCCACAAAAGTAGAAAAATTGACCAAAAACGAAGGGTGGTGTTGAAAAGTTCCGGCTGATCATTTCACCCTCAGAAATCCGAGTTCGGGCTTCAGCAAACAAGTATTTGTCAGCCAGCAGTCAAAACTAATTCAAGTTTGTGCGGGTCCATTCGGTAGACTTACCCAGCCACTTGATCCCAACCACATAACCTTTCAGGTACAGCTTATTTGGATCATCCTCGAGCCAGCCAAAGCAGTCGTAGGTTTTACCCGACTTGGGATCATAAATTCGTCCGCCCTGCCACTCCTGATCTTCTGAATTATATTTCAAACTACTCAATATCTGAAGCCCAACGATGGAGCGGCTGCGTAAGGCCGGATCGGGATTCTCATCGTCCTTGGGCGGCTGTCCGTTCTCATACTTTTCCGGAATCACGTAAACTATTGTGCCGGTAAATTGACCATTCTCTTCAACCACTTCAATTTTTGATGTTTTTTCGTCGTTCCACCAAATGCCTATAATATCGGAACCGTTTTGTGCCGAAACCGTGTTTAGCCAAAACCCAAAAAGGAAAAGAATCAGGATTTTCTTCATGCGTATCTTTTTTAACAACTTATCATACAATTGCCGCATAAAGATAACAAGATAATGGAAAACTGCGCAGTTAGTCTCAACTGAACTACGCCATCGTAAAATCAGGATTCGTAACAAAGAAACGAGATGTAATCGACCACCTCATTGGACGGAAACACGTCGCCTGAATTTCCCCTCCTCAAAAGCTCAATGGCAGGCTCTCGCCCCGCCAAACGGGCGTACTCAATCAAAGCCATCATCGGCCCATACCCACAGGCAGAGACCTGATGTTTCTGAACGGCGTCGAATAGTTTCTGTGAATTCCTGGCCAGAATCTGCTCAATGACAAACTGATCTTTTTTCAAACCCGTTTGTGGTAATTCGTAATGCGAGAAATCGGACGAAGCAATAACCAAAACACTTTTCTTCGTTCTTATTGCAGCCTGATGAATCTTACCTGCCAACGAAACCGCACTCGAAACAGTTTGCTGATTCATGGTAATCATAGCTACAGCAAAAGGAGTCGCCGCATTTAGCTGAAGAAACGGCAACTGCACTTCACCCGAATGCTCCAGCGAATGGGCTTTGTTGTTCGCGGCAATATCAAGCGCTTCCAGAAACTCCTGGTCGGCTTCCACCTGGCCCAACGGTGTTTCCCAAAACGAATAGGTACTGGTATTGAATAAGCCCGTGCCATACCCCGTGTGGTTGGGATTAATGACGACAATGGTGTCAAAATGCTGACCACTTTGTTTGAGGATATCATAAAAATGAATGGCCTCATAACCTGAGTAGGAATAACCGGCATGCGGCACAATACCACCAATCAGTTTGTGTTTGGCCAGCTTCACTTTAATTTTGTCCTTTTCAACACGGTACACCTCCTGAAGCAATTGTCTCAGATCGGAGGCTGTTCCCGGATAAAAACTTCCGGTAAAGATGGAATTACGAATGGTCGTATTCATGAAGATAGTGTTTGATAACGGTGGTTCCACAGCTTTCGCAGGCACCCTGGCCGTCCATCCCAACCGGGAGAATCCGGTACCTGTCTCGCTCAATCAATTTTTTGTTACAATGGGGGCAAAATGTATCGCCACAATCGCCGGCAAACAAATTCCCCAGGTAAACATGGTTCAAGTAGTCCTTGGCTAAGTCGTACATAAGGAGCAAAGTCTTAGCTGGTGTTGGATTATGCTTCAGCTGGTAGCCAGGAAAATACCTGGAAAGGTGAAGCACCGTTGAGCTCCCGGTCTCATTGGCAATCCACTTACACAGCTGTTCAAATTCATCTAAATCATCATTCAACTCGGGAATAACCAGGTTGGTCAGCTCCAAATGACAGGCAGAACCAGCAATTTGCTTTATCGTTTGAAGTACCGGGTTTAATCTACCCTTGCAGTAAGCCCTGTAAAACTTTGCGTTGAAAGCTTTCAGGTCAATATTGAATGCTTCAATCGGTCCAAGTAAGCTGCCCAGCGGATCCGGATTGATATAGCCATTACTGATCATGGCGGTGTGCAACCCCATCGCTCTGGCATTAACAGCGGCACTCAACATAAACTCGTAGTTGACCGTGGGCTCGTTGTAAGTAAACGCCAGACCAATGTTATTTTCTGTTTTTTTAGCAAGCGTCACCAGGTCTTCCGGAGCAAAATTGTGCAGGACTTTATCGCTGGACACACCGCATTGCGACAAAGGATGATTCTGACAGAACGAACAATGAAAATTGCATCCGGCTGTGCCAACTGATAAAATTTTTGTCCCCGGGTAGAAATGAAATAAGGGTTTTTTCTCAACCGGATCAAGGTTCATAGCCTCTAATCTGCCATATACCTCCGAAACCAAAACACCATTCTGGTTGCTTCGGACCTTGCAATCGCCCAAACCGCCTGGTTTGATCCGACAATTGCTGGGACACAAGAAGCAGGCTACTTCTTGCTCCTTTCCTTTGCTGTAAAAAAGTGCTTCATGCATAACATCCCGGTTTAGGTAGACGGGAAACCACTGCTAAAAAATTCCCCTAACAATCTATACGCAATCAAATGATAAAAGGTATTCCAACCGGGTATGCCCTAAAACAAGCCCGGTAAAAACATGAATTAGATCCTTTTTTAGACGCGCTGTTTGTAATATTTTCACCGGATAAATACCTATTCGTTAGAAATAACACAACTTTTATACGTATGAAACGAATTAACTTGAAAACAAACATGATCCTGTTGGCTATTTTGTCGATGTTTGCATCCATGAATTGTTACAGCCAGAAAACGAGAGAAGAAATACCAGAAAAGTACAAATGGAACTTAAGCGATTTATATGAGTCGGATGAAGCTTGGCGCAATGCCTTTGAAGCCTTGGCAGCCAAGCTGGATGAAGTAGAAAAGTTTAAGGGAACATTGACTCAATCGGCTGAAAACTTACTGCATGCGCTGAAATTTAACAGCGAGCTTTCCAAAGAGGCTTCGAAAATATACTTGTACGCCGGTATGAATTCGGACTTGGACACCCGCAACATGAAGTACAACGGAATGAAACAAGAGTTGCAATCCTTGTTTTCCAACTTTGGAGCTAAAGCAGCCTTCATCGAACCGGAAATTCTATCGGTCGACTGGTCAACGATAGAAAAGTTCATAAAAGAGGAGCCCAAGCTCGAAATGTACCGCATGGGATTGGAAAACATGTTTCGTACCAAAGCGCACTCGTTAAGCGAAGAAGAAGAACGGATCATGGCGCTTTCCGGCATGGTTTCTTCTGTTCCACAAGCAGTCTACGGCACCTTCTCCAATGCCGAGATGCCCAAACCCGAAGTCACCCTCTCCGATGGCTCCAAACTGGAAATTGGCAGCGCCGAGTATAGTCGCTACCGGGCATCGGCCAACCGTGCCGACCGCGAGCTGGTGTTCGATGCTTACTGGAACAACTTCGCCCGCTTCCGCGCCAGCTATGGCGAAATGCTGTATGGCAATGTCAAAGCCGATATGTTTAGGGCACGGGCACGTCATTATGATTCTTCACTGGCGTCATCACTTTACCCCAATAACATTCCGGTTGAAGTTTACCATTCCCTGGTCGAAAATGTCAATGAAAACTTGCCGGCTTTTCATCGCTACCTGAAAATAAAGAAGCGAATGATGGGTGTGGATACTTTAAAATACCTGGATTTATACGCTCCTGTGGTGAAAGATGTTGACTTGCAGTATTCTTATGACGAAGGAGCCGAAATTATTCTGGAAGCCCTGAAACCACTGGGTAAAGAATATGTCAGCACTGTGAAAAAAGCGATTGACGAGCGCTGGATTGATGTCTATCCTACTCCTGGCAAACGATCAGGAGCTTACTCAAACGGCGCATTCTACGATGGTCATCCCTTCATCTTGCTCAATTACAACGACCTGTACGATGACGTGAGTACTTTTGCACACGAATTGGGACACACCATGCAAAGTTATTTCTCAAACAAGACCCAGCCTTATCCTACAGCCGACTACGTAACATTTGTAGCCGAAGTCGCATCAACCTTCAACGAAGTGCTGCTCTTTAACTACATGATGGACAAAGTGGAAGATGACGATGTTCGCCTGTCGTTGCTGATGGAATGGCTCGACCGATTCAAGGGGACCTTGTTCCGCCAAACGCAATTTGCTGAGTTCGAGCTGAAAATTCACGAGGAAGCCGAAAAAGGCAAACCACTGACCGGCGATGAGTTCTCGAAAATTTATACCGACATCGTTAACCGCTACTACGGACACGACAAAAACGTTTGCTATGTAGATGATTATATCAACATGGAATGGGCCTATATTCCTCATTTCTACTACAATTTCTATGTCTATCAATACAGCACGTCGTTTACGGCATCTATTTCGCTGGCCGAAAAAGTGATGAGTGGTGACAAGGAGGCTTTGAAAAGCTACATGGATTTTCTCTCAGCCGGTGGATCAGACTATCCGATTCCATTACTGAAAAATGCTGGCGTAGACATGACCAGCTCAGAGCCCTTTGACAAAGCCATCGCATCGATGAATAAGGTGATGGATGAGATTGAAAAGATATTGGACAAGAAGGAGAAAGAGTAACCCGGTTACTGATTGTCCGTTTACAAGCCGGTTCTCCCTTTCGGGAGCCGGCTTTTTTGTATCATCAAACTTGAAGATTTTACTTTTGAGAGGAGCATCAAGATTTACCGCAGTAGAAATTTCCTTACCTTGACGATCGCAAAAAAAATTGAACAGATATCCACAAGATTACCGATGAATGACAATAATATGACAGTCACAACACACCCTAGAGACAGACAAACGGACAACCATAAAAAAACGAGCAGCATGACACCCGAAGAAAACTACATCGAAATCAACAAACAGTCGTGGAACAACAAAATAGCCAGCCACCTGCAATCCGAGTTCTATGACCTGCCTGGATTTCTCGCAGGCAAAAGCTCGCTAAATCCCATTGAGCTGGAACTCCTGGGGGATGTTGCAGGCAAAACCATCCTGCATCTGCAATGCCATTTTGGACAGGATACCCTTTCACTGGCCCGCATGGGAGCCCAGGTAACCGGAGTTGATTTGTCGGACAAAGCCATTGAACAAGCCCGCTTGCTGGCCAAACAAACCCAAATGGATGCCAATTTCATTTGTTGTGATATTTATGATTTACCCAATCACCTGAACAGGCAGTTCGACCTGGTTTTCACCAGCTATGGAACCATTGGCTGGCTGCCCGATCTGCGTCGCTGGGCAAACCTAATCTCCAATTATCTGAAACCAAACGGGCAATTCATTTTTGTTGAATTTCATCCGGTCGTCTGGATGTTTGACGACCAATTTGAAACAATCGCTTACAATTATTTCAATTCCGAAGCAATCGTTGAAACCGAAACCGGAACCTATGCCGACCGGGAAGCAAAAATCAGCCAGAAGTTTGTGTGTTGGAATCACAGCATGAGTGAGGTCGTTAACAGTTTGATTCAAAATAAACTCGAAATTAACTCGCTGAATGAATTTGACTATTCGCCTTACAACTGTTTCAACAACACCGTTGAAATTGCGCCTAAAAAATTCAGGATTAAACACTTGGGCAACAAGATACCGATGGTCTACGCCTTGATGGCCACGCGCTACGCCGGATAATCCACCGGACGTTCGTGTTCCCCTTGACTTTTTCTACCTTTGCTGCGACAAAAACCCGTCGCTTGCGTGTGATCACCAAAAATGATGATCTCCCAAGCTCGTAACAAAAACATAAAATTGAATGGCTAAAGTCAATTGGAAACCCGGAACCATGGTGTATCCGCTGCCGGCTGTACTGGTCAGTTGCGGGGAAACCCCCGACGAATACAACCTGATTACAATCGCCTGGACGGGCACTGTCTGCAGCGACCCGCCCATGTGCTACATTTCGGTTAGGCCCGGCCGCCATTCCTATGAGATTATCAAGCGAACCGGTGAGTACGTGATCAACCTGACGACTGAAGAACTGGCCCGGGCAACCGACTGGTGCGGCGTGCGCTCAGGTAGAAAGTACAACAAATGGAAAGAAATGGGGCTGACCGCCACGCCTGCCACAATTGTTAAAGCACCAATTATTGCCGAGGCTCCCATCAGCATCGAATGCAAGGTGAAAGAAATTATTCCGCTTGGCACCCACGACATGTTCCTTTCCGAAGTGGTGAACGTGCTGGCCGACGAACGCTACATTGACATGGAAACCGGAGCATTCAGCCTCAAACAAGCCGATCCGATTTGCTACGCTCACGGGCACTATTTCAAAATTGGAAAACCCATTGGCAAGTTTGGCTGGTCGGTTGAAAAGAAAAAGCGTACGAAAAAAAAGCGTTCGTGAACCATTCGCTAAGTTTTCTGTAATATTTTGTTGCAACTGACGACAGATCATGCACAACTTTATTTACTGAGAACTTAAAAACAACAACATGAAAACAAGTAACAGGGTGCTGACCACCCTTTTAGTTTTATTAACTATGATGACAACACAAGCAGAAAGCAACAAAAATCCCCTACTGGAACCATTCAGCAATATTCACCAAACAGCGCCATTCGGAGCAATCAAAAATGAGCATTTTCTTCCTGCTTTTAAGGCGGCCATTGAAGAAGCGCGTGCCGAAGTTCAGGCAGTTATTGACAATCCACAACCAGCTTCGTTCGAAAACACAATTGTGGCCATGGCCAAGTCGGGCGACCGCTTATCAACAATCCGCAAAATCTTTTTTAACCTGAACTCGGCCGAAACCAACGACGAAATTCAGAAAATAGCGCAGGAAGTGGCTCCCATGCTTTCGGAGTTTGGCAATGATATCTCACTGAATCCCGACTTGTTTGCCCGGGTAAAATCGGTGTACGAGCAAAAAGATGCCCTGGATTTAAATGCCGAACAAAAAACCCTGCTTGAAAATTCTTACCTCGGTTTTGTTCGCAGTGGCGCCAACCTGAACGAGGCTGACAAAGCACGGTACCGGGAAATCACCAGTGAGCTGTCGAAGTTGAGCCTGAAGTTTTCGGAAAACGTACTGGCAGAAACCAACGCTTTTGAGCTACATGTGACGAACGAGAAAGATCTGGCCGGATTGCCTGAATTTGCCAGAGAAGCCGCAGCGCAAACAGCTCAGCAAAAAAATAAGGAAGGATGGATCTTCACCTTGCAATATCCCAGCTACATTCCTTTTATGAAATACGCCGACAATCGGCAACTGCGCGAAAGAATGTTCCGGGCCTTTTCAACCAAAGGCAACAAGGGCAACGAATACGACAACAAGGAAATCATTAGTAAAGTGGTGGCGCTCAAGCTCGAAAAAGCCAAACTGCTGGGCTACCAGTCACACGCCGATTACACCCTGCAACGCCGCATGGCCGAAACGCCCGAGCGGGTGTTGGAATTCCTGGAAGACCTGCACAAAGCTTCGCGACCAGCTGCTGAAAAGGATTTTGCCGAAGTGGTTGAGTTTGCCAGGGCAGAAGGCTTTAAAGACCAACTGCAACGCTGGGATTGGGCATATTATTCAGAAAAACTGAAGAACGCCCGTTATGGTTTTAATGAGGAAGAGGTAAAACCTTATTTCAAGCTCGAAAACGTCATTGATGGCGTTTTCGACCTGGCCAAAACCCTGTACAGTTTGGAGTTAAAAGAAAATAAGAAAATTCCGGTTTATCATCCCGATGTAAAAGCCTATGAAGTTTTTGACGCTAACGGAAAATTTGTTTCGGTGCTTTATATGGACTTTTTCCCACGCGACGGCAAACGCTCCGGAGCCTGGATGACCGATTTCCGTGGACAATGGATGGAAAATGGACAGGATATCCGCCCGCACGTGAGTATTGTTACCAACTTTACCAAGCCCACCAACACCAAACCTTCGTTGCTTACTTTTGACGAAGTCACCACTTTCCTGCACGAGTTTGGCCACGGTCTGCACGGCATGCTCAGCAAATGTCAGTACGAAAGCACCGGCGGCACCAACGTATTCTGGGACTTTGTCGAGTTACCTTCTCAAATTCATGAAAACTGGGCGTACGAAAAAGAATGGCTCGATCGCTTTGCTGTACATTACGAGACCGGAGAAAAGCTTCCTGAAGAATTGGTTGAAAAAATTATTGCCGCCAAAAACTTTCAGTCAGGCTACGCTTCCGAGCGCCAGCTAAGCCTGGGAATGCTTGATATGGCCTACCACACCATTACCGAGCCACTAACAAAACCCGTTGCCGACATTGAAACCGAAGCTATGGAGCCAACCGAACTTTTTCCACGCGTTGACGGCAGCCTGACCAGCACTTCTTTTGCACACATTTTTGCGGGAGGCTATGCCGCTGGTTATTACAGCTATAAATGGGCAGAAGTGCTTGATGCTGACGCTTTTTCAGTATTCAAGACCAATGGAATCTTTGATCGGAAAACAGCCGATGCTTTCCGCAACAATATCCTCGAAAAAGGTGGAAGTGAGGCACCCATGGAACTCTACATCCGCTTTCGCGGGCAAAAACCAACGGTTGACGCTTTGCTCGAACGTAGCGGGTTGAAAAACTAACATGAGAAAAAAGACAGGTTCATGCCTGGGCAATTTGCCCGGGCTTTTTTGTTCATACTTTTATTGCCAACCATCTATTTATCCTGCCCATTCAACATTTAAAACCTTTTGGATGTTTTGCTTAAAATAAGTCACGAAATCGTGAGAATACAAATCCCATTTTAATCAAAACGGTTATGAAAAAATTAAATCTGATTGCGAGCCTGCTTGTTGCACTGTTGCTCTCTTCCTCTATTCTGTTGGCCGATGAGAAGCCAGAACCCAAAGAAATTGCCATGACCATGCCGGAGAATGTCAAAGCGGTTGTGGACAACTCCTGCTTTGGATGCCACAACACAGACTCCCGGAACGACGATGCCAAAAAAGAACTCGATTTCAAAACCATGCACCTGCTTTCTGACATTAAAAAATTAGGAGCGCTGAAGGATATTGGCGATGTGATTGAAGAAAACGAAATGCCTCCGGAGAAATTTTTGGAAAGACGCCCCGAAAAAGCACTGACTGACGAACAGAAGCAAATTTTGATTGATTGGGTGAAAAAAGAAAGTATGGCTTTAATAAACAAGGACAAATAAACGCGGACTTATGCGAAAAATTTTCCAGACGCTCGTCGTCCTGTTTATTCTGGCACTCGTGGTGATTCAGTTTTTTCAGCCTGAGAAAAACAATGGCCAGATCGACTCCAATCACATCCTGAAAAGCGAACAGCTTCCGGACGAAATTTCGACATTGCTGGTCAATGCCTGTCTCGACTGTCATTCCGACCAAACCAGGTACCTGTGGTATCACCAGGTGGCGCCGGTTTCGTGGTTTATCAATGGCCACATTACCGAGGGCAAGGGCGAGCTCAATTTGTCGGACTGGGGCACCTGGGATCCGATTGACAAAATTACAGCGCTTGACGATATGGCTACGGAAGTAAGGAAGGGCAAAATGCCACTTAAATCTTATGTTTTGATACACCGAAAGGCCAAACTTTCTGAAGCACAAAAAGCCGAGCTGATTGCATGGACCGAGTCATTGAGCGAGAAAATTTTAACCGGGGAATAGTAAAAAAGCAGTTGCACCAATCCAATATTCTGAGAGAAGGAGCTTCAAAATGAAACTCCTTTTTTTTATGTGATCATCACGCGAATTTTAAAACTCCCGTTCGTTAATTAAATTTCCTTTTGCGTCGTATTTTTTCCACACGCCGGTCTTCTCCCCGTCGCGATAATACATGTCGTACAGCAAGTTGCCCTGGTCATCCCAAATTTTCCATTCGCCATGCTTTTTCCCATTTTGGTAATTAGCCAGACCAATCTTCTGACTGTGTTCATTATAGGTAACCCAACTTCCATGCATGATATTCTTCTTATAACTTCGGATTTCGTTCAGTTCTCCATTTTCAAAATAAACCCGAACTTCTCCATCTTTCTCACCGTCAACGAGATTCATTTCCAGGCGGGTGTTCCCGTTGGAATAAACGCTGGTGTACAAACCGGTATAAGGTGTTGAACCAAGATAGTACACTCCATCAACTTCTTTAATACGCTGGGCTTGCGAGCTCAACGCCCCAAGCAAAATTAAACCAATAAATAGACTGAGTTTCTTCATGCAATTGAATTATTTTATCAAGAGCCGCATCCGCCAAACTACAGTTAAAGTAGTGCCTTTAGACCGCCCTTTGCAAATCGATTTGTGAGTTTTAAACGGCAACAAGAAAAAACCGCTCCTGCTCTCAGAAGCGGTATCAATCTTAAGTATAGAATAAACCAAAAGATTTTAGTCCGCTGTTCTTAAACTAAAATCGATTTGGCTCTTTTTGAGACTCACCCCAACATTTTCAACCGAAGTTTGCTCGTATGAAATATAAGAAGCTGTTAAATTATAATCTCCGGTTTCAATGTTTTCAAATTGATATTTACCGTCAAAATCGGTGTAGGCAACCTGGTCTGTTTCCTCTAAAACGATTTTAACACCCACCAAGGCCTCGTTGGTTTGTTTGTCCACCACCTGACCACGCAGCGTAGTGAATGTTTTAGTCGCAGCTTTGTCTTTATCTGCCTGTTGACTTTCCTTCTCAGATGCAAACGAAAAAGAAATTAGTGCAGCGAATAAAAAAGTAACAAATAATGCTTTCATCTTTTTTGAATTTTTTGTTCGATTCAAAACTACTTCGATGCGATTAAAGCTGAATTACAGTCTGATTAAAGTTTGATTAAAGGTAGCGTCCAGTTGAGTGTGTCTGGGTCGAAAGGTTTTCAATGAATTGAACAAGTTTCCTTCATAAATTTCTCTTCAAATTTAAAATTATGGATTGGATATGCATATTTCTTTTCTCCTTTTTCGATTGCCACACTCGTTATTAAAGCCAGTGCAGCTTCCGGGCTTGGAAATGAGTTCCTGATTTTTAAAGTTCTTCTACAGCTTTTATTAAACCGTTCGATCCAGTTGGTCGTGTAAATCATCCTTCTTATACGATGATCAAAATCCAGGTAGTTAAAGTAATAATCGATATCTTCTTTTCGCGGTAGTTCGGCAATGTGCCTGTAGTATTTCCCCCATTTATTGGCAAACCAGGCCAAGCGTTGCATGGCCGTTTCCCTGGAGTGGTCCTGGTTGTCAGGATTAAGAACGGTCTTAAAATCATTGGCAAGCTCTTGTTTATGTGAAGCCCTGGCTTTGGCCATGATATTACGTTGCAGGTGAACAATACATTTTTGATGCACCGCCTTGCCAAACACTTTGGATACAGCTGTTTCAAGTGACTTTAATCCATCGGAAACAAATAGATGAACCTTGGTGACTCCTCGTTGCCTGAGTTCATTTAAAGCCAGTTCCCATCCACTCGAAGATTCAACCGGAATATTTACAATCCCGATGATCTCACGGCTAAAATCCGGTTTGAGCCCCATCAGGATATAAAAAGCCTCACTTCGGATGGTATCCCGTTTGACTTTCTCCCAAATGGCATCGATATAAACAACAAGGTATTCTTCTTCAAGCTCCCGGTTACGCCAATCCTGCATCTGCTGGTAAAAACTCTTGTTGATATCGGAAATCGTACTTTTTGAATAGTTTTTCCCGTAGATCACTTCTAGGACTTCCCCGATGTCCCGGGTGGTCAGCCCCTTGCTGTAAAGCATGAAACTCAGGTCATGTAACTGGCTGTCCTGGTCGCGAAGCAAGGCTAGCAATACCGGGTAAAACTGCCCCATGCGGTCCCTGGGGATGCGTAATTGCAACTGGCGGCCCCGCCCATAAACCTGACCTTCACGGTAACCATTTCCCTTGTTGGGCCCTTCCTGGGTTTGCAGAAATGCTTCACGTTCACTGTACATTAAGGAGTTCATGAAAATCTCAAGAACTTCGTTCAGCCCATTTTCTTTGCTTAAAAACTGTTTTAATACTTCTTCTGTTTGTAACTTTGTAAGATTTATAGGTTTTCAACTTTTAACAATGATTGTGGTTATGACTTGTTAATTTGTTGAAAACCTTTCTCTTTTCAAAGACACACTTTTTTGGACGGGTATCGTTTCATGTTCAAAAGCTTGTCCTTGATGCCTTGCAGGAAATACGCATAAAGCATCGATGGGATGCCCTTGATGAAGAAACCAACAACAGGGACAATGCCAAATGGGATAATAAAATCTACACTCCGTTTCGGTTTGACTACACCAAAGTTGCACATTGGTACAATAAAGTTACCGACTCCGGTTTTCGTTCGTTTAACTCAATATCAGCCACTATTCATACACACTACAAAGAGATCCTGAACTTCTTTGAAAATCGGAGTACCAATGCTTCTGCCGAATCTTTCAATGCTAAACTTAAAGCCTTCAGAGCTGCATTAAGAGGAGTTAGTGATATTAAATATTTTCTGTACAGAGTAGCTAAAATTTATGCGTGAAAAAATCATACTCCACCGACTTTTCAATGTGAGCCGTGTCTGTGTGCAAATTGTGTGCAAATAAAAAAAGAGCTACAACTTATTCGCTGTAACTCTCTGATTATTATGTGGGCCCACCTGGGCTTGAACCAGGGACCACCTGATTATGAGTCAGGTGCTCTAACCAACTGAGCTATAGGCCCTAAATGCGTTTTTTATTTCGAGTTTTCGACTCTTAAAAATCAACTATCGAAATTCGGATTGCAAGTTTACAACATTAGCTTAAAATACACAAACAAAAACACATATTTCTATGGACTACGCTTCTTGCTCAGAGGCTGTTTCAGTCGGTTGTGCAGCTTCCTGATCCTTGTCTTCTTCAAGCTTGTTAAACAACTGCCGGTAGAAGATCAAAATACTGAAGATCCCGATGGTGATGGCCGAGTCAGCGATATTGAATACCGGCCTGAAAAACAAGAAATGGTTTCCACCCCAAAAAGGCAACCACTCCGGATACCTACCGGAAAATAGTGGAAAATATAGCATATCAACAACTTTGCCATGCAAAAAAGTAGCGTAACCCCCTTCGTCAGGGAGGAACTGTGCGACCTGCCCGTAGCTTTCATTGAAGATGAGCCCGTAAAAAGCGCTGTCGATAATATTGCCAATGGCGCCTGCAAAAATCAAGGCAATGCAGGCAATAAAACCCATCGGTACTTCTTCCTTTTTTACCAGCTTAAACAGGTACCACCCGATTCCGGTTACCGCAACAACGCGAAATAAACTGAGAAAGATTTTTCCATATTCGCCGGCAAATTCGATCCCAAACGCCATCCCGTTGTTTTCCACAAAATGGATCAGAAACCAATCACCGATGACTGGAAACTCCTGCCCAAGGTACATGTTGGTTTTTATCCATACCTTAACCGCTTGATCGATCAAAAGGACCAAAAAAACCAGCCCTAAGGATTTTGTTAATCTTGACATGATTCCAATTTCATTATAAAAAAATGATTGGAAGCTAACGACTCCCAATCATCCGAATATCGTTGTTAATAGTTGCAAATTATTTTTGACTGTTTTTTGCTTCAATACTCAACGTAGCATGAGGAACTGCACGGAGGCGTTCTTTTGCGATCAACTTTCCGGTTTCGCGGCAAATTCCGTACGTTTTATTTTCGATACGCACCAAGGCTGCCTGCAAGTGTTGGATGAACTTCAACTGTCGCTGGGCCAATTTACCTGCCTCCTCTTTCGACAGCGTGGCAGCTCCTTCCTCCAGCACTTTAAACGTGGGCGAAGTATCCTGCGTATCGTTACCATCACTTTGAGTAATCGAATTCTTATAGATTTCGTAGTCCTCTTTTGCTTTTTCAAGCTTGCCTAAAATCAGCTCCTTAAACTCCGCTAATTCGGCATCTGTATATCTCGTTTTCTCTGTCATAACCGAAAATTTTTTGCGATCCCCGAGGGAATCAAGTGATCACCAATGTGGACCCTAAATTATAAAAATATTTTTAATTGTATCAGGTCTTAAAACATACTAAACGTTTGGTCGTTCAACTTATTTTATTTACCCGAATAAGGGCATCAACATCCTGATCAATCTCCACGCGCGTGCCCTCTGTTTCGCTTAATTGATCAACCAATTCCAAGCTTTCGGCTAAAGTTTGATTTCCGATATATTCTCTGAAATTCAGCACTGAATCGTTGAAAAAATCGTTCTTCTCAATTTCTATCGTAATCCGGTCGGTCACTTCAAAGTTGCTTTCCTTCCGCAAATTCTGAATTTTGTTGATAAATTCGCGGGCAATTCCCTCTTGTTTTAGTTCATCCGTGAGGTTAATATCTAAAGCGATTGTCATGCCACCTTCGGTTGAAACCAGCCATCCCGGAATATCTTCGGTCATAATCTCGACATCCTCGGTATTCAACACGATCGTTTCATCAGCCACCGTCACCTCGCAATAACCTTCTTTTTCAAGGGTGGCAATTTCATCTTGACCAAATTGCGCTACAGCTCCGGCAATTTGTTTCATCATTTTACCAAACTTGGGCCCCAGGGTCTTGAAGTTTGGTTTGATCTTCTTTTTGATGATTCCTGCCGTATCCGTCAAATATTCCACTTCTTTTACGTTGACCTCGGAAAGAATGATGTTCTCAACCGCTTCAAATTGCTCTTTAAAATGAGCATTCAGAACGGGCACCATGATTTTAGCCAACGGCTGACGTACTTTTAGCTTTTCTTTCCGTCGCAAGCCCAGGATCATGGACGATGCTTTTTGAGCAATCGCCATTTTCTCTTCCAAATCCGTATCAATTAAAGAATCATCTGCCTTTGGAAACTCAGCCAAATGAACACTTTGGTCGGGCTCCAGACCAGTCAGCTTATTCAGATCAGAATAAAGCTGATCTGAATAAAAGGGTGCGATGGGAGCGGCCAGCTTAGCCACAGTAACCAAACAAGTGTACAGCGTTTGGTAGGCTGATAGCTTATCCTGATCGTATTCGCCGCCCCAGTAACGTTTGCGACTTAAGCGAACAAACCAGTTGCTCAGGTTTTCGGTCACAAACTCAGAAATTGCCCTTCCGGCACGGGTCGGCTCGTATGTTTCCAGACTGTCACCCACTTCTTTGACCAACGAGTTAAGCAAGGAAATAATCCAGCGATCGATCTCCGGACGTTTACTCACCGGAATTGCTGCTTCTTTAAAGCGGAATCCGTCCACATTGGCATACAAAGCAAAAAATCCATAGGTATTATATAGGGTTCCGAAGAATTTGCGACGCACCTCATCCACTCCGCCAACATCAAACTTCAGGTTGTCCCAAGGCTGTGAATTGGTCAGCATATACCAGCGCAGCGGATCAGAACCATACTGCTCAATCGTCTCAAACGGATCGACAGCATTGCCCAAACGTTTTGACATTTTGTTGCCATTCTTATCGAGTACCAGTCCGTTCGAAATAATATTCCGGAAGGCAACCGACTCATCAATCATGGTGGCAATGGCATGCAGTGTAAAGAACCATCCGCGCGTTTGATCTACACCTTCAGCAATAAAATCGGCCGGAAAAACACCTTTCCCTTTTTCAGGGCTGTATCGTTCGCTATTTTCAAAAGGAAAATGGTTTTGTGCATACGGCATGGCTCCTGAGTCGAACCAAACATCAATCAGGTCGGGCTCGCGAAACATTTTTTGCCCGTCATCACTCACCAGAAAAATGTCGTCAACGTACGGACGATGCAAATCAACTTTATCGTAGTTTTTGGCATCAAAATTTCCGGATTCAAAGCCCTCAAAAGGATTTTTCGCCATGACGCCGGCAGCAACCGCCTTTTCAATTTCTGCCATCAAATCCTCAACCGAACCGATACATTTGGTTTGCGAACCATCTTCGGTACGCCAGATGGGAAGCGGTGTTCCCCAGAAACGCGAACGGCTCAGGTTCCAGTCTACCAGATTCTCGAGCCAATTTCCGAAACGCCCGGTCCCGGTTGATTTTGGTTTCCAGTTAATGGTGTTATTTAATGCGATCAGTTTGTCTTTTACCGCCGTGGTTTTAATAAACCAGCTGTCCAGCGGATAATATAAAATTGGCTTATCCGTGCGCCAGCAGTGTGGGTAGCTGGGTTCGTGTTTTTCTATTTTGAAAGCCTTGTTGTCCTTTTTCAGCATCACGGCAATGTCCACGTCAACCGTTGAATACGATTCATCCAACAGTTCATCGTATTCATTTTTGACATAGCGACCGCTAAACTCGGCGTAAGTTTCCTGATTCACCTGCGCTGCAACAAAGTCCGCATCCATGTTTTCAATTTTGAAGAAGCGCCCTTTGCGATCAACCAGCGGCTGGTTTTTCTTTTCCTGATCCTCAACCAAAAGCGGAACGATACTATTTTGCTTAGCCACACGATCATCGTCGGCACCAAAGGTTGGTGCAATGTGCACAATTCCGGTACCGTCTTCGGTGGTCACAAAATCGCCGGCTATTACGCGAAACGCATCGCCTTTGGGTTGCACCCAGTTAATCAGTTGCTCATAATTTACTCCCGCCAGTTCTTCTCCAGTATACTCGCCAACCACCTCAAACGGAATTTTCTTGTCGCCCGGCTGATATTCGTCAAACGAAAGCCCGGCATGTTTTGGGTTGAAATGCGAACTCAGCAAGTCCTTCGCCAAAATCAAGGTCGCCGGATCGCCCGTATAGGGATTGAATGACTTCACCTTCACATAGTTGATTTTCGGCCCCACGCACAAAGCAGTGTTCGATGGCAAGGTCCAGGGCGTGGTCGTCCAGGCCAGGAAATAAAGTGGCGAATCCACTCCTTCAAAAAGAAATTCGGATTTTTCATCGCGAATCACCGCGAACTGAGCAACCGCGGTGGTATCTTTCACATCGCGGTAGCAACCCGGCTGGTTCAACTCGTGCGAGCTTAAGCCGGTTCCGGCAGCCGGCGAATAGGGCTGAATGGTGTAGCCTTTGTAAAGCAAGCCTTTGTCGAACAGCTTCTTCAGCAACCACCAAACTGTTTCAATGTAGCGGTTATCGTAAGTGATGTATGGATCATCCATGTTCACCCAGTAGCCCATTAAACGGGTCAGTTCCTCCCATTCCTTGGTGT
>ENA-ORCT01000507-ORCT01000507.1-marine-metagenome-genome-assembly--contig:-NODE-507-length-18568-cov-2.795738_pt1 | contig 18568 bp, 14 predicted proteins | sample MGYA00248632_ERZ508511 | MGnify/ENA primary metagenome ERZ508511 (study PRJEB26182, sample SAMN06268839) | marine metagenome | isolation source: Tt an P1-techrep anaerobic enrichment on pine from sediment...
AATGAAGCGGTAGAAATACTATCCAAAGTGAAGAAGAATTGTTTGTCCTACTGTTTTCTTCACGCTTTGCAAGTAGACGGTTGGATTAACCTTGCTCCCAGATATGTCAAGGATTATGACAGGATTTGTTTGGAAGGAGGCGACTCTTCGCATATTCTTACAGAGATTCTTCAGGAAGTGAAGTTTCTGGGTCAGGTTATCGAAATTATTGTCAATCCTTTGCAGCCAAATGCTGTATTGGGTATTGTTTTTCCCGAAAAGAACCTGGCTGTTTGGAAAGGAAACCCCTCTCGGATGGAGGAGCAAGGCTTCCATAAAAAACATAGCGATCAGCTGGTAGAAATTCTGGAACAGTATAAAACAGCAAGAATTGAACTAAGAGGGCTAATTAACGAGACCATGAATTTCCGTGGGCTTGATAGCCTGCGCAGTGAACTTTTAAGCAGAATACTGTCAGACCTGATTGACTGCCCGCAATGAAATAAGAGCAGGAAAGTGTTATAATAGTAATTGGATATGTAGGCAATCTTTCTATATTCTTATATTATAATTTTTTTTTGTTTAAATCAGGAAGGAAGAATTTCTATGGAATTTCGTTTGCGGGCACCTTATCGCTTAGCCGGGGACCAGCCCGAAGCGGTGGACAAGCTTGTTCAAGGGGTAGGGACAGGACAAAGGCACCAAACACTTTTAGGGGTTACCGGCTCGGGTAAAACCTATACCATGGCTAGCATCATCGCAAAGGTTCAGAAGCCAACCCTGGTTTTGGCACATAATAAAACTTTAGCAGGACAGCTTTACTGTGAATTTAAAGAATTTTTTCCGGAAAATTCTGTTGCCCTTATGATTGGCAATCCCCACAAATGATGAATTTTGGCAGGAAATACGAAGTTAAGCAGTCCTGCCCCAACAGGTTCTCGGTAAACAGCCAAAACAAAATAGAACACAAAATCGGAACCTGGGACAACATGTATGCAAACAGAGCTTTTGCCCCGGTTGTTTTGCCTTTATCCGGGTTTCCGGGACAAAAGCAATAGTTTGCTATACAACATAGTCTCTGCAATAAAATTCTAAAGTTAGAAATGCTTCTTTTGGCGATATTTTCATTTTTTCTCAATTAGCCGATTTGCAGAGGCATCACTTAACGGAACAGTTCAATATTCGGGTTGGTATAATAAAGTAGGGGCGTTTTATTTTCTGACAGGGATTAAATATGAATTTGTTAAAATTTTGTTGTTTTATTATTGATAAAAAAATAGGGAGAAAGAAAATAAGACCTCTTCTTATTCCTCTCTCCCATAACCCAACTTAAAACCACATTATTTTTTTATAACTATATTATGTTTTAGTAATTATTTCAGAAACAAAACATATATAATACATTTCAACCTTTATATTCCCTACCTAAATTCAAAAATAATTTTATTATTTCAGAAAAAAAACATTTTGCACTCTAATCGCATCTTTTAAATGACTGATAACGATTGATATATGGGAGTGAAGGAGCGAGCGAAAAAAAAAGTAAAAAGTGGAAAAAATATATCAATGCCGGTATAAAAGATATTTGGGAAACATTTTTTTTATTTTTGTTTGCTTCTAACCTAACGAAAAATAAAAAATTAAATAATATGAGGAAGATACTTGTTTTACTGCTTGTTGTTTGGCTCTGTAAAGTTCAGGCACAGGAAATTTCGAAAATAACACTCGAAAATATAATAACCCAGGGTACGTTTCGGGCAAAATCGGTATATGGATTACGTTCGATGAATGACGGGATACATTATTCTACAATGGAAGATGGAGACCGGATTGTAAAATACAGCTATCAGACAGGAAAAGAAGTTGAGGTATTATTTGATTTGTCGAAGCTTAAAGATGCCCCGATAACACATTTCAGTAATTATGAATTTAGCAATGATGAAACTAAAATATTGCTGACAACAAAGCGGAAAGCCATTTATCGCCGGTCATTTACTGCTGAATATTACGTGTGGAATTCGGTAACCGAAGAATTAACCGCACTTTCGGATAAAGGGGAGCAGCAACTGGCAACGTTTTCGCCTGACGGAGAACGTGTGGCTTATGTACGCAACAATAATATCTTTGTAAAAAGTCTGAAGTTTGGAAGTACAAGCCAGGCTACTTTCGACGGGAAAAAGAACGAAATTATAAACGGTGCTCCGGATTGGGTGTACGAAGAAGAATTTAGTTTTAATAAAGCCTTCTGGTGGTCGCCCAACAGCGAATTTGTAGCTTATATCCGTTTCGACGAAAGGGAAGTGCCAGAATATTCAATGCCGGTGTATGCCGGAATGGTTCCCGAATATAAGCAAAACAAACTGTATCCCGGATTTGAAACGTTTAAGTACCCAAAGGCTGGCGAGAAAAATTCAACGGTAAAGGTTATGTGTTACGAAATCAGGAATAAATTAAATATTCCGGTTAATATTGGAAAACAAACCGATATTTATGTACCCCGCCTGAAATGGACTCCCGATAATAAACTGGTGGTTATGCGCATGAACCGCTTGCAAAACCAAATGGATGTTTTAGCGGCTAATCCTTATACTGGCGAAAGCCATGAATTAATGACTGAAAGAAATAAACGTTATATTTCTGAAGATTTTTACGATGCTTTTACCTGCCTGGATAATGGCAATTTTGTGGTATTGAGCGAACGCGACGGGTGGTCGCATTTATACCTTTACGATAAACAGGGGGCTGAAATATGCCAGCTAACTTCCGGAAAATTTGATGTTACGGATTTTTATGGCTGCGATGCTACTAAAAAACTTTATTATTATCAGGCAGCAGCCGAATCGCCTTTAAAAAGAGAAGTATATTATATCAGTAGGGATAAAAAACGAAAAGGAAAACTTTCTACAAAAGAAGGAACGAACCGGGCGGTATTCAGCAAAAATTTTAAATACTACATTAACTATTTTAGCAGCAGCAAAGTGCCTTATTATATTACCCTGAACAAGACCGAAAAAAACGAACAGATTCGTTACTTGCAGGATAATACGGTACTGAAAAATACTCTGAAGAAAATGCAGGTTCCTCAAAAGGAATTTTTTACAATTAAAACATCGGAAGGTGTTGTGTTGAATGCCTATATGATTAAACCGACTAATTTTGATGTTTCGATGAAATACCCCGTGTTAATGACCCAGTATAGCGGGCCGAACTCGCAACAGGTTTTGGATGCCTGGCGCGGAGTTGGCTGGAATGAATATATGGCACAGGAGGGGTTTCTCGTGGTTTGCGTTGACCCGCGAGGAACCGGTGCAAGGGGAGAAGATTTCCGTAAAGTAACTTATATGCAATTGGGAAAATACGAGTCGGATGACCAGGTAGCAGCAGCCCGTTACTTAGCAAAACTGCCTTATGTTGATGCCGGAAATATTGCTATTTGGGGGTGGAGCTATGGTGGTTTTATGACACTGCTTTCGTTGGAAAAAGGAAACGATATTTTTAAAGCCGGAATTGCGGTTGCTCCTGTAACGAGCTGGCGTTTTTACGACTCTGTTTATACCGAACGTTTTATGCGTACACCTCAGCTAAATCCGAAGGGCTACGATGATAATTCCCCGCTTTCGCATGCCAAAGATATTAAAGGCAGTTTGTTGATTATACACGGTTCGGCCGACGATAATGTGCACGCTCAAAATACCTTTGAAATGACAGAAAAGATGGTACAGGCCGGAGTACCTTTCGATATGGCTGTTTATACCAATCGTAACCATGGTATCAGCGGAGGAAATACACGAATGCATCTTTATTCTAAAATGACTAAGTTTTTGAAAGAACATTTGCAGTAGTGTATTGGCAGTTGGGCATTGAATAGGATTTTGCATTTATTTTGAAATAAATAAACAAATTAACGTGAAAAAAGGATTGGTGTTGCTGGCTTTGTTGGTCTGTGTTTGGGGAGGAAAACTCATGGGGCAGAATGGATTTTCGGAATTTTCTGTTGATAGTTTGTATGATGTTGTGATAAATGGGACAGGACAAAAAATACTGGTGCAGGGAAATAATGTTAATAATCCTGTTTTATTATGGATTCATGGAGAACCGGAAATGCAGGCCGGGCTTATAGCTCCTTTTTATATCCAGGAATTAGAAAAACATTACATTATTGTAAACTGGTATCCTAAAGTTACCGGATTGTTACTTCATGCCGCCCCGGGAACCGAATCGATACCTGCCGGGCAGCTTACTCAGAATGCCCTGGAACTGACCCGTTTCCTGCTTGATAAATACAAAAAACAGAAAGTTTATCTTTTAGGACAGTCTTTTGGGAGTGTTATAGGCATTGGCCTGGCTGAAAAATATCCGCAATATTATAACGCCTATATCGGGGTGGGGCAAATAATTATGCCTGAAAAATCAAACGAAGTGTTGTCCCGTTGTCTTATAAATGCCTTGCCTGTGGGGCTCGATGCCTTGGTAAACGAAACCCCAAACAAGAAGAATTTGTTGAATATAAAATTAGTGCGTGATTGCGAGAAATGGAAGGTTGCCGGGAAAGATTTTAATTTACCGGTTGGATATGAATCCTTAGTGAAAAAAATGTATATACCAAACGGACAAACCGATTTAATCAGAAGTATCTCCGGAGTATCTGATTTTACTGCCAACCCTGAATTTGAAATTCCGGTTAGTTTTTTCATGGGGAGTTACGACCATGTTTCTGCATGCGAAAAAGGAATTATTGAAGCGTACTATAAGAAGATTAAATCTCCGAAAAAGAAATTAATCAATTTTAAAGAATCGGCTCACTATCCTAATCTTGAGGAGCCGTTGAAATTTCAGCATGAAATAATTGACATCAACCGGGGTTATCTTGCCGGTTTTTTGCTTCCCGGGAATAACGGGCGTGTTATAAGTCCGTTTGGCCCCAGACACATGAGAATGCATTATGGAACCGATTTGAAAATGGCAAGAGGCGATACGGTTGTCTCAGTGCAAAGCGGAACTGTTATTCGTGCCGGATGGGGAACCGGTTTTGGTAAGCTTATTATTGTTAAGCACGAAAATAATATTCAAACCTATTACGCTCATCTTTCAAAATTCCTGAAAAAGAAAGGCCAGCAGGTTGAAAAAGGCGAGCCAATTGGTTTAGCCGGAAGTACAGGAAGGGCTACTGGACCTCATTTGCATTTTGAGATACATGAAAATGGGCGGGTTTTTGATTCTGAATTGGTTTTTGATTATAAGAACCGGAAAATCAGGGATGAAGCTCTTGATGAAGGAACCCTGGTGGCAATTCATCGGAAATTAAGACCCCGGGGCTATGCGAATAACAGGGCAGTTCCTGAGTATTATAAAGTGCGTAGGGGCGATTCGCTTTGGAAAATTGCACGAAGGTTTAAAACTTCGATGAAAATGATATGCCGACTGAATCATATAACCGAAAATTCGGTTTTGCAGATAGGACAGCCTTTGAAAATGTATTGATTCTCAGTAAAATATTCGGCGTATCTGGAAACGTAGATTAAAAATGATAGTTTTTTTATTAATTCCTCTTTTCTTTTTGCAATTTTATACGGTAATCTTCGTTGATTATAAATAACATAGGAACGGTTGAAAAATAAAAGGGGCAATTCATCCAGAATGCTTACTTATTACGAAATCGTGCCTTAAAATACCCATCTATGAAACGAGTTGTTAGTATTATTTTGATTATTATTTTTTTGCTTTTAGGAATTTTAATTGCTCTCCCCATATTTTTTAAGGATAAGATGCTGGTTTATGCAAAAAAAATGTTGAATGAACAATTGAACGCTAAAGTTGAACTGGCTGATTTGAACCTTTCGTTAATCCGTAGTTTCCCGAAATTAAGCCTTAATATGCAGGAAGTAATGATTAAAGGTGTTGGACATTTTGAGAATGATACCTTATTGTATGTGCCCGTTGTGCAAACAAGTGCTCCAATCGGTTCGTTGTTTAATCCATCGAAAATGAGTATCAGCGAATTTGTGGTTGATAAAGCAAAGATAAATTTGTTGGTGAATGAGGAGGGTGAAGTTAATTGGAACCTTGTCGTTGCGGATAGTGCTGATACGAAAACGGAAACTGCTCCTAAAGAGACGAAAAGTGCAGACAATAGTGATTTTAAATTGAAACTGGATAAAATTCTTTTTAAAAATGCCGATTTAAAATACACGGATAAAAAAACAAACATGAGTCTGGCACTTACCGACATCACTTTTAATATTGGCGGAGAAATGTACGGGAGTAGTACTAGCCTTGATGCCAAAGCAAATGTGCAGGACATCGCTTTCGATTACGGGGGGATTAATTATATTTCGAAAACCCTGTTAAATATAAAAACTCAATTGGATGCCGATTTTAATTCGATGACTTTTAAAATTGGCGAAAACGAGTTGCTGGTTAATCAGTTGCCGCTTCAGTTAAATGGAACCGTTAAAATGACAAGCGATACTGTTTTTTGTGATTTATCATTAGAAGCAAAGGCTTCTGATTTTGAAGATTTCCTGGCATTAGTGCCTCCTGCCTATGAATCGTATCTGAAAGATATTGATGCAAGTGGAACCGCTTCAATAAAAGGAACCGTTAAGGGTTTTTATTTTGAAGACGATTATCCTGCTATTCGTTTAAATGCCAATGTGGATAAAGCCAGGTTTAAGTATGCCGGAATGCCGGAGGAGCTACAAAATATCAGTGCGAAAATTGCCATAACAAAGCCGCAGGGAATTTTAGACAAAATGCAAATTGATGTAAGCAGGGCGCATGTCGAAATTCGTGAAACGCCAGTTGATTTTCGATTAAAAGTAAACCAGCCGGTTTCTGACCCTTATTTTGAAGGCAATTTGACAGGAAAAGTAAATCTTGCACAATTGAAACAAGCCTTGCCGCTTGATCGTGTAAATATGTCGGGAGTAATAGAGGCAAATATTGCTGCTTCCGGAACTTATTCGGCCATTGAAAAAGAAGCTTACGACCGTATAAAATCAGACGGGGAAGTACGTTTAAACAATTTTGAATATTCTTCGCCCGATTTTACGCAGAAAATACTCGTTCCGGAAGGAAAACTTGATTTGTCGCCCCGGGAAATAAATTTAAGTCGCTTGATGATGCAAATTGGCCAAAGCGATTTTCAGCTTTCGGGGAAAGTGAGAAATTACCTGAATTATCTTTTAAAAGAAGGCACCCTTGTTGCCGACCTTCAACTTAATTCAAAAAAGGTAGCTATAAATGAGTTGATGAATTTACAGGCAGATGACGAAACTTTGGAAAAGGAGGACGAATCTGCAGCGAAAACAAGCGAAACAGCAGCCGGATCTGTCGCTTTTGATATTCCTGACCGGGTAAATATTACGTTCCGGTCGGATATCGCGAGTGCTGCGTATAATGGTATCCCGATAAAAAATATCAACGGGTTGATAAAAACGGCCAAGCAAAAACTCACCCTGCAAAACCTGAGCATGGATATGCTTAAAGGAAAAATGCTGATGAACGGAGCTTATCAGAATACAAAAGAAAATAAACCATTATTCGATTTCGGATTCAATATCCGGAACTTTGATATCCCAACGATGTTTCAAACTTTGTCAGGTTTTCGGGATAAAGTTCCTATTGCCGGAAACAGTACCGGTTTATTGAATTCGAAATTAAAAATTGACGGACAATTAGATGAAAAGCTGAAGCCAATTTCGAAAACAATAAACGGGAAGGGCGATTTTAGTACGAAAAATCTTGTGCTGTTAAATTCTTCGGTATTTGAGCAATTGAATGGCATAATCAATCAGGATAAATTGAAAAATATAAAGGTTGATGATTTTGATGCCAGCGGTACGGTCGAAAACGGAAATCTGAAAATAAAACCTTTTACAACCAAAGTGATGGGGCAGGAGGCAACATTTAACGGGAGCCTGAGCGTCGACAATATTATTGATATGCGTATTGATTTTGATATTGAACGAGATGCCTTTGGCCCAGATATTCAAAAGATACTGTCAGCTATTCCCGGAAATGAAAAAATAAAGACACTTCCGGCAGGTGTGAAAATTTCAGGATCGGCTGATAAGCCAAAGGTTAGCCCCGATTTGTCGAAAACAACCAAAGCCGTTGCAAATGCAGCAAAAGATAATCTGAAAGAATCGATCGGAAAAGGCTTACTCGAACTCTTTAAATAACAGCAAATTTTGTAGCTATTGAAATTTTAAACGTAATATTTTTAGAAAAACGGTTGGGTGCAAAGAAAAATGTGTACTTTCGTTTGTTGTTAATCAGACATCAATAGATTTTTTTATTCATTCTACATGCAAAAGAAAGTAGTTGTTATTACCGGGGCTTCCTCGGGAATTGGAAAAGCACTTGCGGAGAAATTTGCCGCAGAAGGATTTGATTTAGTTTTGGCCGCACGTCGTATTGAGCGTTTGGAAGACCTGCAGAAGCAATTAAGCGGCGTGGAAGTACTTTCGGTACAAACAGATGTGACAAAAGAAACGGATTGCCGGAATTTGATTGATTCTGCGGTAGCTAAGTTCGGAAAGATTGATATATTGATAAATAATGCCGGAATTTCGATGCGTGCAATTTTGGCAGATGTTGAGTTAAGTGTACTACACCAGGTTATGGATGTAAATTTTTGGGGAACCGTTTATTGTACAAAATTTGCATTGCCCTATATTTTAAAAGAAAAAGGATCTGTTGTTGGTGTAATTTCTACCGGTGGCTATATGGGGCTGCCGGGAAGAACCGGATATTCAGCATCAAAATTTGCCATCCGTGGATTTTTGGATACCTTACGGGTTGAGCATTTGCGTGCCGGCTTGCATGTATTGGTCGCAGCTCCGGGCTTTACCGCTTCCGAAATCCGGAAAACGGCATTGGTGAAAGATGGTAGCAAGCAGGGAGAAACTCCCCGAAAAGAAAATAAAATGATGTCGGCCGAAAGGTGCGCCGAAATTATGTTCAGGGCTATAAAACACCGTCGCCGGAAGATGATTATTTCTTTTTGGGATGGTAAGTTTATTGTTCTTGTGGCCAAACTCTGGGCTTGGCTGGTAGATCAAATTCTTTATAAAGTTTTTAAAAACGAACCCGATTCTCCTTTGAGATAAGTGTGTTGAAAGTATGGGGCTATGCATTTGTAATCCGGCTCACCAATTGAGGTCGAAGCTTTGATGTTATAACATATATCAGCGCCGCAGGAATGGTAGTATGGTAGAGAAAGTTAGCAACAATTTTCCTGAGAAAAAAGTAAAATCCGCCCGATAGGGTAAAAAAAACTTCAATGCAGCAACATTACATAATTCTGAGACATCCCAATTATTTTGGTTAGACAAGTGTGTATGCCGGTATCTTTATCTAGTTTAAGGTGTAGCTGTTTGAATAGTAGTAGTGTGTTTTTCTTGCATTTTTCGGCTTCTATGGCTTTTCTGCGCATTGTACCGAAGGTTTCAATGTGAGCCAAGCGAAGCATTGAGATAGTAATAGTAAATGCCGATAGATTATTGACTCAAATATTTGTTTATTTTCTGCTAATGTGTTGGAAAAATTCAAAACCTGGGGTATTTGCCTAGGTGGAAAACATAGTAAAAATACTGCTTGTTTGAATTTTGTATATATATCCTATGGACGTCTGAAAATAGTTGCTTTCAAAAAACATTAATTTTGCGTATATTTATAATTCTTTGATAATAAGGTTTTTATGTTTATTTTAAAATCTGTCTTGTTATGATTGATGTAATTATAGTTGATGATCATCCGTTGATATTGAAAGGATTAAAAGAGATGTTGAAATCAGCAGACGATATTAATGTTGCAGAAGTTTTTTGCGAAGGGGAGCAATTGCTTGAATATTTAAGAACAAATTGTCCGGATATTTTATTGCTGGATATATATTTGCCGGGCATTAATGGTTTAGATATTTGTAAAAAAGTAGTAGGGCTTCATAAAAACATTAAAATTATAGCATTAACCAATTATAACGAAACCAGCTTTGTTAAGAATATGATGCGCAACGGAGCTAAAGGCTATTTGTTGAAAAATTGTTCGCAGCAGGAGCTTGTCGACAGTATACGCAAGGTAATGCGGGGGAATGTGTCCTTATCGCGCGAAATACAAAGCCAGCTGTTAAACGAAACATTGGGTACCAAGAGTATCGATGCTTTTATGCCCAAATTAACACGAAGAGAAAAGGAAGTGCTAACCGAAGTATCCCGTGAGAAAACAAATACCGAGATTGCCGAAGGTTTGTTTATTAGCGTAAAAACAGTTGAATCGCACCGGAATAACCTGCTTCAGAAATTTGGCGTGAAAAATACAGCAGGTCTTATAAAAGAAGCTTTTTTAAAGGGCTATATAACGTGATAAAATTGCAGGGCAATTTATTCTTCTGCCAATAAAAAAAGGAGTAATCGTTTTTTTTGTTTAACAACCTGAAAACACATAATATTTTGTTTCAAAGTTTGAATAATATTATTGTTATTGATTTTTACCCGGTATGTCAATCGGTTTGTAAAATATTTGAAACGTATAATAAAAAATGTATAGTAGCCGGGATAATAATTGTTCTTTTAACATTTTTAATTGGTGTTGTATATTTTCGTCAACGAAGAAATTTAAGAAAACAAGTGTTTGAAAGTCAGAAAGCAAAAAAGAAATTCAGCAATGTATATACACTTGTTGATATCCATGAAAAGGAACGTGTGAAAATGGCTCAACGACTTCACGAAGACATTAGCGGAAATTTAACAGCATTGAAGTTAAAACTTGAAATTCAGAATAAAAGAAAAGATGATTTGATTGATATTCTGGATAAAACACTTACCAATTTAAGAGAGGTGTCGTATCTATTGGCTCCGCCTGTTTTGCAACAATATAATTTAATTGAAGCCATCAGGCAATATATTGAGACACTTTCTTTTGATATTCTTTTTTACAGTAACGGAACTTTTCCTGTAAATGTTAGTCTTGTAAAAGAAACGGCAATATATCGGATACTGCAGGAATTGATTGATAATATAGTTGAACACTCTAAAGGTACAGGGGCATTTATCCGAATAAACAGTCTTTCGAATGCTTTAGTTATTGATGTAGAGGACAATGGAGTTGGATTTGATGTTCGAAGTATGCCAAAAGGAATGGGCTTGGATCTCGTTTTTTTCAGAATTGATTTGTTGGATGCCGACATTAAATTTTATTCGGATGAAAACGGAACAAAAGTGCATATAAAAATTGAAAACCTGGTTGACGACTCCAAATTGTTAAATGATTGATGAGCTGATTCTTTCTTGGTAAATAAGATCGAGAATTGGTATTATTCAGAGAAAAAACAGGGAAATAAATATAGGTTCTGATTGTTCGAACCGGATATTTCGCGTATTTTAGCATATAAAACCAAATTATTGAATGCAAATGGTTTTTATGAAGAAATAGAAGCTGTTTGCATATATTATTTCATAAAAAATAAACATTTATAAACCGATGAGAAGAAGGGGCTTGCTTGTTGTTATATTTATATTTGTTTTTCTTCCCGGCATCAAGGCACAAACCTGTCAGCAAAAATATGATTTTATAAGTCAGTTATTTCTACAACCACTACTGAAAACTGAAGTTGTAAGAGGAAAACGAACCTCTTGTCTTCAAAAAAAATATATCGTAAAAAGTTCATTACTTTCTTTGATTTCGCATAATTCAGTCAAAGAAAAAACGACGATAATGCACGATAGATATTTGTTGGATAAGCAAAAAGATGCGCGTTTGTCCAAACAACGAATATCAATAATTGTGATTTCGGGAGTTTTGTTGTTTGTGCTTGCTGTGGGCGTTTTTCTTTTTATTTATTTTCGTCAGCGACAACGAATAAGGGTAAAAGAACTGGATAATTTAAAGAACCGAAACGAAATAGTTCAACTTGAAAAATTCCTGGAGGGAGAAGAAAGTGAGCGAAAAAGGATTGCTCAGGATTTGCACGATGGGGTTAGCAGCGAACTCACAATAATAAAGTATGCATTGGAGGTTTATAAGGAAAGCATGCCGTCTGAATTTACAAAAGATGTTGATTCCCTGGTAAAACATGTTGATAAGATATTAGAGTCGGTACGGAGCATTTCTTTTAATTTTGCACCTCCTGTTTTTAAGGTATATAGTTTGTCGGAATCAATTAAGCATTTTTGCGAACGTTTTTCGATGATGGGCGATATTAAAATTACATTTCAAAAATATGGGCAGGAGCCTGTTCTAAGCAAAAACCGAAAAACGGCAATATATAGAATAATACAGGAACTGGTAAACAATATAAGAAAACATGCAAAAGCTTCAGGAGCTTTGGTGCAGGTGGTTTATCACCCCGATACCGTTCATATTACAGTAGAAGACGACGGAGTTGGTTTTAATCCCCGGAAAACCACTTATGGACTTGGTTTGAATAATATACGGTCGAGAATTAAGTTTTTAAAAGCACAGTATAATATCGATTCTTCAGAAAAAGGAACTACGTTTATTTTTGAAATTCCGGTTTCCTAAAATTTAAGAAGATTTTAATAAATTAATGAATTTCTCAATTAATTTTATGGAAACAGTATATAAATTACAATATCTAAGCAAGATGCCTTTTGTTTTTTTTTATACTTATAAAGCTGGGGGAGTTTCCTGAAAAATAGGGTGAGGTGATGTAATGGAGTAAAATCAGATTTGATATGCTTGGCACCTTATGTAACTCAAGCTTTCATTCAATAATTCGATCTATTCATATCAGTTCTAAATTTCTATTCTATTTTCGAAAATCTATTCTATCAGTAAGTGACTCATATATAATGTTTTTACTTTTGCTAAATAGAACAGAGTAGAATATGTCTGGTGTTTTTGATTACATAAATATTGATTATAGGGGAAGAGCAAAGCGAGAAGCCATTGTTAATGGAATATTGGAGGCCATCGAAAAAAATGAGCTACCTAAAAACGCACCATTGCCTTCTATTAATAAGTTTATAAGTAAGCTGGGAGTAGCCCGTATGACGGTGGTAAAAGCTCTTAATGTACTTAAGGAACGAGGCATTATTGTGGCGGAAGATAAGGTCGGATATTTCGTACGGGACGTAAATGTGAAAAGAGAACTAAAAGTTTTTGTTTTTCTTACAGGATTTAATTCTTATCAGGAGATTTTATACAATAAAATTATTGAGGAGATAACAGAACCTGATATTACAATTGATTTGTTCTTTCACCATTGTAATCCCAAAATATTCAAATCTGTTCTACAGGAAAATCTTGGATCGTATGGGCTATATTTGATAACAGGTTTTGATCATCCAGTCGTGTCGTCATTATTGACAAAAGTCCCTCGCAATAAACTGTTACAAATTGTTCGTCCTCCTTTGTTAGAGGGAATTTCATCTATAAATCAGGATTTTTATTCAGAATTAAGGAAGGCTCTTGATGGATTAGTTGAAAGATTGAAAAGTTACGATCGTTTTGTTTTGATATTTCCTGCAAAAAAAGCACATCCGGAAGAGATTCAAAAAGCATTTGTACATTTTTGTAATGATAATGATATTAATTATTCGATTGAGAGGACAGTCCGAAAGGGAATGATTAGCAGGGGAACTGCATTTTGGGTGATTGAAGATGCTCATTTAATTTCTTTGATAAAAATGGTTGAAGAGGCAGGATTGGAAATGGGAAAAGAAATAGGAATCCTTTCGTATAATGAAACCCCGATGAAAGAGATTATCCGTAACGGTATAACTGTAGTTAGTGCCGATTTTGTACAGATGGGAAAAGCAATAGCGGACTATATTGTTAACCCTTCTTATCAAAATAAGGTATTTACTCCTAAAATAATATTTCGTAATTCGCTTTAACAAATATTAATTGTTTAGGATTTGTTGGAGACAATATTGAATTTTTAAAACTAACAATTATAAACCTAAAATAACTATGGCAAAATTTTGACAAGTAAAAGGAAGAAAACAATAGAATACAATTGTTTTCAATCGTATTCTCTGCTTATCTTGCATCTTGAGACTTTTTGTCTTAGTACTAATTTAAAACTGATGAAAACTAAAACTAATTTTCGCTGGGCAATACTTTCGTTGCTTTTTATGGCTACTACTATTTTGTACATTGATCGTTCAGCTTTGGGAATTCTTGCTCCCGATTTGCAAAAAAGTATTGGCTGGACTGAGCAGCAGTATGGTATTATCAACAGTGTGTTTATGATTGCCTATGCTGTATGCTTTCTGTTTATGGGTAAAATAATTGATAACATTGGAACCCGGAAAGGATATCTTATATCAATAATAATATGGGCAATAGCTACTCTTGGACATGCACTGGCTCGCTCCTGGGTGGGATTTGCTGTTGCTCGTTTTAGTCTGGCGGTTGGACAGTCCGGTAACTTTCCGTCAGCAATTAAAGCTGTTGCTGAATGGTTTCCCAAGAAAGACCGAGCTTTAGCTGTAGGTATTTTTAATGGCGGGGCAAATATGGGAACGATTCTTTCTCCGTTAATTATTCCGGTATTGGTGCTTGCTGTAGGAGATTGGCGCATTGGTTTTTTGTGGACTTTCCCGATAAGCATTATTTGGGTGTTTTTATGGCTTAAATTTTACCGAAAGCCGGAGGATACTTCGCGTATCTCCAAAGATGAACTTCAGTACATCGGTTCGGATGATGCCGATAATCAGTTTGTTGAGAAAGTGAGATGGAAAGATATACTTCCACATCGCGGAACCTGGGCAATTGCAGTTGCCAAATTCATGGCCGATCCTATTTGGTGGTTTTATTTGTTTTGGGGAGCTAAATTTTTAAATGAAAAATTCGGACTTAATCTAAAAGAGATTGGCTTGCCCTTTTTTGCAATCTATTTAGTTTCCTGGGGAATTGGGATTTTTTTGGGATGGTTATCCGGTAAGTTTATGAAAGGTGGATTTAGTCTGAATAAAGGAAGAAAGCTAGGCTTGTTTAGTTGTGCGCTTTTTGCTATTCCGGTGGCTTTTGTGCCTCATGTTTCCAATATGTGGTTAGCTGTAGGCTTAATTGCCCTGGCTGCCGGAGGACACTGTGGCTGGTCTGCCAACGTTTTTAGCCTGATGTCTGATATTTTTCCGAAAAAAGCAACTGCTTCTGTTGCCGGATTTGGTGGCTTTGCCGGAGCGGTTGGCGGAGCAATTGTCGCTTTTGGTGTAGGTAAAATACTTCAGGATATCGGGGTCGATGGCTATGCAATTCCTTTTGCTGTTGCAGGATGTGGATACCTGATTGCTTTAGCTGTAGTGCACTTATTGGTGCCTGAAATTAAGACAATAAAAATTTAAAACCTAAAATACGAATTAGATGAAGAAAGCATTAGATGTAAAAGTGAACGTTAAACCCGTGTTTAGTAGTATGATACATGCCGATGCATGGGAAGGTCCCTGTCGTGTGGGATCAAAAGAAGAGTTGTCGAAAGAACACGAGATTGAGGTAAACGAAAAACAATTTTCGACATGGCGAGAGGTGTTGGAAGAACATTTGGATACATCGGTGGCTAATGTTATGGAACCTGTATATATCGAATTTTCTGAAACATTTGTTGTGCCTGATAGTGAATTCAAAAAACTGGAAAAAGATGTGTTTGAAACCGATATTTATTTAATTACTTATAGAGTTCCGGGTTTAGAAAAGTTCGATAAACCTGTTGCGATGATAAATTTGGGACCAACTCCGGTTGATTTGGTGGCTTATTATACCGATATCAATAAGGAAGCTTATATGGCTCATGATTACGAGGAATTTAATGAGCTTTTGGAATTGTTGCAAATCAGAAAAGCAATTGCAAATACCAAAATTATGATTTTGTCCGGATCCGAAATTGTTCCGGTAAGTGTGAATAGCAGCTTTTACAATCTCCCTGTTTTAGAAGAGAAATATGGAATCAGAAATAACCGACTTACTTATCGGATGGTATTTGATGAAATGGAGAAGCTAAAAAAAGAGGGATGTGAAGACGTTGGTAGAATAACCTCTGGTTTACTTGCTAGTTCTCAGAAAAACACTATCGAAAAAGAAGATCTTACTCAGGATATCTATTTTTATCAGGCAGTGAAGAATATAATGGAGGAATTTGATTGCAATGCTTTTACCATTCCTTGCAAAGATTTGTGTGCATCTCGTTTCCCCGAAAAAATGCGTTGTGTGCCGTGCGTGGCTCACTCGCTTTTAAAAGATGAAAAGATACCTACAGCCTGCGAAGAAGATTTAAGTGCATGGCTGGCTGTTACCTTTTTGATGTACATATCAAAGAAATCGGTATTTATGGGAAATCCGGTGTTGGTGAAAAAAGGGAAGTACAGTATTGAAGAATTAGGAATTATGAAGGGATTGGTTAGTACCCCTGCTTATACCTTTGACGAAGAACTGCTCGAAATTCATCATTCAACTCCCGGTATTAAAATGGATGGTTTTGATAAAGCCTCTTTGCCCTACGAAATAGGACATTTTACCTACGAAGGCTGGGGTGGAAAAATTCAGATTGATATGGCTGACCACGATGATAAAACGGTAACACTAGCCCGTTTTAATCGATCGGGCAATAAGGTAATTGTGGCAAAAGCCGAAATTGTAGCCTGCGAATTTCGAGAAATATACTGTAGCCCGGCTGTTTATTACAAGGTTGAAGGTGGTGCCCGTAATTTGAGGCAAAGGCTGGCAAAAGGCTGTTATGGTCATCATCTTGCAGTTGTGTATGGCGATTATACCGAAAAAATGTGTAGTTTAGGCGAAATAATGGGCTTTGATGTTGAAGTTTTTAATGCTTAGAGACTGTGCCGGAATAATTTGCCGATTTGAAACGATTCCTTAAATGCTATTCCGATGATTTTGAAATCGATAAAAAATACAATAGAAGAATGTTTAAACAAATATTTCAATTATTAGCTGTGTTGTTTGTTGCTTTGCTCGTTTCCTGTAACGGAGGAAAGAATAAAGTAGAACAAAAACTAACCAATCCTTTGATTGCAGAGGCCGGAATGTCCGATCCTCATGCCATTGTGGTAGACGATGTGTGCTATCTTTTTACCGGTCATGATGTAGGTATTGGTATTCCGGATTGGGTAATGCCCGACTGGCGCATTTATCGTTCTGATGATTTAGTAACATGGAAACATGTAGGAACTATTAGCCCGGAAGAAAATTATATGGGCAAAGGCAATACCTCGTGCTGGGCCGGTGATGTTGTAAAAAGAAACGGCAAATATTACTGGTATTTTTCGAATCGAAAAAAAAGTACCGGAGTAATGGTGGCTTCCAAACCCGAAGGTCCTTATGTTGATGCATTAGGCAAACCTTTGGTCGATTCTTTCGATCCGGCTATTTTTGTTGATGACGATTTAACCCCATATATTGTTTATGGCGAAAAAGGTTATAAAATTGCCCGATTGAAAGAATCTATGATTGAATTGGACGAAGAACCTAAAGATATTGTTATTAACCGGACAACTTATTTCCCGGATACCGATAAAAGTTCCTTGCATAAATACAATGGGATATATTACCTGAGTTGTTCGGGTTACTATGCCACTTCAAAGAATGTTTATGGTCCATACGAAACCAAGGGACTTGTTGGTAAAGGTTGGGGCCTGGATACCGGTTATGCTCACGGCGATTTTTTTGTGTGGAAAGGAGATTGGTATCACGTGTGGTGTAAATACAAGAATCGCGAACATGACCGTATTCGAGATTGTTTTATCGCACCTGTAATTTATGAAAAAGATGGCTCAATGCACGACGATTTGAGTGTGTTGGAAAAAGAGAAGAAATAGCGTGAAGCATGCCCAAAGAACATGACTTTGGGCGTGCTTTACTTTATCGCTAAAAAAGAAAAACATCAAAAACTTTGAGTACAAAAAGACGTTTAAGTGCTTTTATTCTTAAACATTAAGAAAGTATGATAAAATCAAACATTGCATTATTGTTATTAACCCTTATCGTTTCGTTAACTGTAAATGCACAACCGAAAGTAAAAAGAGCATTAACTCCTGATGATTTTGCATCATGGAATATTATTAAAGATCAACAGATTTCAAATAATGGCAAGTATGTTGTTTACGAACAAAATCCGTTGAAGGGAGATGGTAAGTTATTCTTGACGAAAGAGGGAAAAACAATCATTTTTTTTAACCGGGCGTGTAAAGCGAAATTGGGAAGTAATAATAATGTGCTTGTCTTTACAATAAAACCCGCTGTCGATTCTGTTCGCCAGGCAAAATTAAATAAGGCGAAAAAAGAAGATATGCCGCCAGACAGCGTGGGGATTTTTTTAATGAAAAACAGAGAAATCGTAAAGTATGCAAATGTAAAGTCTTATAAGTTACCGAAGGAAAATGCCTCGTGGGTGGCTTTTTGTTTAAAGAAAGGGAAAATAGAAGAAAAGAAACAAAAGTCAGGGGAGGAAAAGACAAAATCAGCAGCAGAGGCGATTGAAAAGAAAGAAAAGCCTAAGAAGAAAAAAGAAAAGCAACCCGGCGATAAACTGGTTTTGTTTAATGTGCAAAGTAAAGATACCGTAACGCTTAATAATGTTGTTGAATATGGATGGGCGAAAAAAGGAAAC
>ENA-ORCT01000509-ORCT01000509.1-marine-metagenome-genome-assembly--contig:-NODE-509-length-18509-cov-3.571018_pt1 | contig 18509 bp, 15 predicted proteins | sample MGYA00248632_ERZ508511 | MGnify/ENA primary metagenome ERZ508511 (study PRJEB26182, sample SAMN06268839) | marine metagenome | isolation source: Tt an P1-techrep anaerobic enrichment on pine from sediment...
CAGGAGACCCGATCGGCCATGCTGCCTGACGGATTGGGCATCACCCTGTGTGTCGGCGAGCAATCCAGGACGGTTTACGGCCGTTTTTTCGATGCCGGCGCCCACCGCTACCTGCTTCGGATCGAAACCGCTTCGCCGCGCCTGTTCAAGCGGTGGCATCCTGCCGACCAGACCTTTGAAGGGCGGCACAATTGCCTGACGCACCTGCGGTCCATCGGATACCAGGTGGGCACCGGTGTCATGATCGGCGCACCCTGGCAGACCACCGCCGACCTGGCGGCCGATGTGGTCTTTTTCAAGGACATGGATGTCGACATGATCGGCATGGGACCCTACATCCCCCACCATGCCGCACCCCTTTCGGCGGTACCGGTTGAGCCGCCGGCCTTAAGGCTGAAGCGGGCGCTGCTTACCATCGCCGTGGTGCGGCTGGTGCTGCGGGATGTCAATATCGCCGCCACCACGGCCCTGCAGACCCTGGCGCCTCTGGGACGGGAGAAAGGGCTCGCCTGTGGCGCCAATGTCATCATGCCCCAGATAACGTCCCCCGGCTTCCGGAAAAGCTACACCCTCTACGATGCCAAACCGTGTGACGATGAAACCGATCCCGGTTTCCAGAATGCCCTGGAGAGACGGATTCAACAGATGGGGCGCACGGTGGGATACAACCAGTGGGGGGATTCGCCCCATGTATCGAACCGGAAGGGCCGGCTGCAAATGGCGCTCTGACAGCTGAACGAAAACCAACGAAACGAGGAGATACCCATGGCAAAAGTGATTTTCGGCGTATGGGACGGTACCGTCATCGACAACAGAAAACGAAAAATCTACGAAATCGAAGAAGATCCCGCCTTTCGGGAATTTGACGAGTTCAACCCCGGCAACCCCATCAAGGCGTTCATGGGCGGCCATGGGTTCTTCATCTTCGAGAAAGGGGTCCATCTGCTGGATGCCTGCCGTCAATACATGGAACGGGTGGCCCGGGAGTCCTGCGGCAAATGCACGCCCTGCCGGGTGGGCACACAGATCATCGCCTCCAAGCTTCGCGATTTGTCCAACGGCAACCGGGATGCGGCTGTCCTGGAAGAAATCGCCGCCATTGCCGAGCACATCCGCAGCACCTCTCTGTGCGGCCTTGGCCAGACAGCGCCCGTGGCCCTGCTGGAAATGCTCAACTACATGCGCGAGGAACTGGTCGCCGAGATCACCGCCGGAAACGGCAAACCGGCCCAGCCCTGTACCACGTACGTGTCGGCGCCCTGCATCGAAGCCTGCCCGTCCAAAGTCGATGTGCCCCGCTACATCGATTTTATCAAGGACGGCAAATTTACCCATTCCCTGGGCGTCATCCTGCAAAAATACCCCATGGCCGCAACCTGCGGCAGGGTCTGCGTCCGATTTTGCGAAATGGCCTGCCGCCGGACCCAGGTAGACGAGGCCGTTGGCATTAAAGTGCTCAAGCGGTTTGTGGCCGACCGGGAAAAGTACATAACCAACGAGTGGTTCAGCAGCTACTCTCCCGCCGAAAAAAAGCCCGACGATCTGAAGGTGGCGATCATCGGCACCGGCCCGGCGAGTATTTCGGCAGCCTATCATCTGCTGCTGCGGGGCTATCCGGTGGACGTCTATGAAGCCAAGACGGTTCCCGGCGGCATGGCGGCCACGGGAATCCCCAACTACCGCCTGCCCAAAGAGGTGCTGAGCAACGAAATCAGCATTATCGAAACCCTTGGCGGACGCATTCTGTACGACCGGCGCCTGGGGAAAAACATCACCATCAAAAGTCTGCTGAACGACGGGTATCAGGCCATCTTTCTGGGCGTGGGCGCCCACAAGGGCAAAATGCTGGGCATCGCCGGAGAAGACACCGCCCTTCAGGGATACCGATTCGGCGTGAACATGCTGCTGCACATCAATCACGATTATGTCAACCGGGGCATTCCCATGGACCTGGGAAAAAAGATGATCGTGGTGGGCGGCGGCAACGTGGCCATGGATTGTGCCCGATCGGCCCTTCGCATGGGCGTTGGTGAGGTCCACCTGCTCTACCGGCGGTCACGCAACGAAATGCCCGCCGATGGCGAGGAGGTGGAAGCGGCCGAAAAGGAAGGGGTTATTTTCCACTACCTGACCCACCCCGTCCGCATCCTCAATGCCGATGGGCGGGTCACCGGTGTGGAAGTCACCCGCATGGAGCTCGGTGATGTGGATGCCGGCGGCCGGCGCAGCGTCCGCCCCGTTGACGGATCGGAATTTGTCCTGGAGGCCGACAGCATCGTTCCGGCCATCGGCCAGCAGGTGGATCACAGTTTCGTGAGCCCGGACGAGGGCCTGCGATTTACCAAAAGCGGCCTGATCGAGGTAAACCCCAACTGCCTGATGACCAGCCGCAAAGGCATCTTTGCCGGTGGGGACTGCGTAACCGGACCGGCCACCCTGGTCCAGGCCATGGCCCAGGGGCACCAGGCGGCCCGCTGCATGGATGACTACCTGACCCTTGGCCGGGTGCGGTTTTTCCCCGATGCGCGCATGAGTGATCTGGTCCAGGCCATCCAGCCCATGATTTCCAAAGGAGTTTCGATCCCCATTCGCCACGAATATCGGGTCAAGGTCAAGGAGCTGGACCCGCAGGTTAGAAAACGCATGTTCGAGGAAGTGGAAAAACCGATTTCGGTAGACGAGGCCTATCACGAGGCGGAGCGCTGCATGCGCTGTTACCGGGTGTATTCGGTGATTACCGAGCAGTGACTACCAACCACGCATCACCGGCAAGGAGAATGATGATGATCGGCACGATAAACGGCAAACCAGTTGAATTCAGCGAGAATGAGACCATTCTTCAGGTGGCCAAACGTTACGGCCACTTTATTCCGACCCTCTGCGAGATGGCGGGCCTCGATCATGCGCCGGGCGCCTGCCGGGTCTGCCTGGTGGAAATCCAGCGCCGCAACGGCTCCGGACCGCAGGTGGTGACCTCGTGCAACACGCCCATGGAAGAGGGCATGGCCGTGCTGACACGTACCCCGGCCCTGCGCGAGCAGCAGCGCCTTCAGGTGGAGCTGCTTTTGGCCGACCACAACCAGGACTGTGCCGTATGCATCCGCCACGGCAACTGCGAACTCCAGGATGTGGCCCAGTTCGTCGGCTTGCAGCAGTCACGTTACCGCTATCCGCATTTTTACGAACAGCGCACCCGCGACGACTCCTCCCAGGCCATTGTGCGCGATATGAGCAAGTGCATCCGCTGTCTGCGGTGCGTCAAGGTGTGCCGGGAAATTCAGGGCACAGACGCCCTGGTGATCACCGAAAAAGGGCTGTCCACCGAAATCAGCGTCCGGGACGGATTGCCCCTTGGCAGCTCGGATTGCGTGGCCTGCGGCCAGTGCATCCTGGTGTGCCCGGTCGGGGCCCTGGCGGAGCGGGACGACACGGAAAAAGTAATCGATTATCTGTATGACCCGCGGATCACCACCGTCTTCCAGTTTGCCCCCGCCGTTCGGGTGGCCCTCGGAGAGGCTTTCCGAATGCCCGCGGGCGCCAACGTCGAGGGCCAGATCATTACGGCCCTCAAGCATTTGGGGGCCGATGTGGTCCTGGACACCAACTTCACCGCCGATCTGGTGATCATGGAGGAAGGCACCGAGCTGCTCAAACGCATTGAAACCGGTGGGCAGCTTCCCATGTTCACCTCCTGCTGCCCCGGCTGGGTGACCTTTGCCGAAAAGAACTATCCCGAAATTCTGCCCCATATCTCCTCTACCCGCTCGCCCCAGCAATGCTTCGGCTCCATGGCCAAGACCTACCTGGCCGATGAGATGGGCATCGATCCCGGAAGCATGCGCGTGGTCTCCATCATGCCCTGTACGGCCAAAAAAGAAGAAGCCAAGCGGCCTGAATTTATCCATGAAGGGACCCCGGAGGTGGATGTGGTGCTGACCACACGGGAATTCGCCCGGCTGCTAGAGCGGGAGGGGATCAACCTTTCCGATCTTAAGCCCTCGGCATACGACAATCCCTTGATGGGAGATTACTCGGGCGCCGCCGCCATTTTCGGAACAACCGGCGGGGTGATGGAGGCCGCCCTTCGCACGGTCTGCAAGGTGCTCACCGGCCATGAGATGGATGGGATCGAATTTCAGCAGGTGCGCGGAAACGATCGCATCCGCGAGGCCGAGGTGGATTTGAAAAACGGTGCTGCACCGATCAAGGTGGCCGTGGCCCACAGCCTCAAGGCGGCCCGCCGGATGGCGGAGATGGTCCTTCAGGGCGACGCGCCCTATCAATTCATTGAAATCATGGCCTGCCCCGGCGGGTGCATGGGCGGTGGCGGCCAGCCGCGCAGCAAGAAAGCCTACCAGGCCAGCTGGGAGGAGCGGCAAAACGCCCTGTATGCCATCGACCGGCAGCGCCCGGTGCGCCAATCCCATAACAATCCGCTCATCGCCAAACTGTACGATGACTTTTTGGACCAGCCCAATTCACACCAAGCGCACGATCTGCTCCACACCACCTACCGGGAGCGCAAACGGACCATTAAACACACCATGAAGGAGATCTGGCAGGAAATTCAGGTATCCTGATTGTCTTTTGCAGGCCCGGCGAAATTTTTTCCGCCGGGCTGTTGCGACCTGTCGGCGTTAGCATTTACCCGTGACAACAATCACATACCACCATTTGGATATAAAACTCACCCCTCTAAATCCTGAAGGTTTTCCCCAGACGGGTCATTCGGCCCGGCAATAGGCGTACGGGGTTACCATTGAATCAGGGGGTGATTTGCCCGGAGGATATACATGCTCGACCTGCTCCAGATCGGCGAATTCGTCCGAGGCCCCATGGCCTGGATCTGTCTTACCGTCTTTCTCATTGGCAACGGTTACCAGATTTTCAACTTTTACCGATTGAGCCGCCACACAAACCGAATTCGTCTGAAACGACCCAAAAGATACCGAAAACCATCCGCCCGCCCCTTTTCCGGAAGGGACGTGCTTATCTCCGGAATGGCCCGCCTCAGGGTATCCCTTGTTGGCCTGGATCCACTGATGGCATTTGTGACCGTAACGTTTCACCTGTGCCTGCTTATTCTTCCGCTCTTTATTCTGGAACATGCGGCTTTGTACATGATCAACTGGAAATTCAACCTCTGGCCGCTTGTTTTTTCACAACAGGTTGCAGATTTTCTGATGCTGTATCTGTTCGGCTGCGCCCTTTTCTTCCTTTTTCGGCGAATCGTTATCCGGCGGGTCAGGGTCTTATCCACGGTCCATGACTATCTCATGCTCACGCTGACCCTGGTTCCCTTTATCACCGGATACCTGGCGATTCATCATGTTACGGACTACGCCATGTTGATTACCATCCACATTTTATCGGTCGAACTGCTGCTGATCATCACGCCCTTTACCAAATTTGCGCACATGCTCTTCTTTTTCATCAATCGCTTTGCTCTTGCCGGTGAATACAGTTTGGCCAAGGGGCGCAGAAGTTGGTAGCATCCGCAACTATTTTCAAAATTTTGACAAGCAGTTATGCACCATCTGAAAACCAATCATAAGGACTTGAAACGCGATGTATGGAAAAAAATCTGAAACCGTCGATGCCGAAGCCATCAAAAAAATTCTCGATCGCCATAAGAAAAAAGCAAAACTGGCCCTTAAGCTCTGCGCTCACTGCAGCCTGTGTGCCGAAAGCTGTTTTCTCTATAACACCCGAGGCAGAAAACCGGAGTACATGCCGTCCTACAAGATGATCCATTCCATTGGCCGGCTGTATAACAAAAAGGGCCGGGTCGATCGGGCCGGCCTCGAGGAGATTCGTGAAATAGTATGGGAAAAATGTGTGCTCTGCACGCGTTGCTATTGTCCACTGGGTATCGATATTCCGGAAATGATAGCCCTGGGCCGGCGCGTCTGCAGATCACAGAACGTATTCCCGCAATACACCGAAGTTGAGAATAATAACCGTCTGAACAACGTTCGCCGGATGCCGGAAAATCGACCGGCTGAAAATTCGCCGGCTCACTTCCGGCCCGTCAAGGCCGCATAACACAGGAACACCGAAACCATGACCGCAAAGAAGTACATTGTATTCACAATCGGCATTATAACACTGCTTTCAGGATGGAACATCTCGCGTTCCCAGGCCCAGCCGGAAGCTATCACACTTAACCATTTGGAAACAGACAGGCAGAAGCACTATCCGCCCGTGATTTTTTACCATGAAAGCCATATGGAAGAGGTCGAATGTCTTGCGTGCCATCATGATTACGAAGACGGGAAAAATGTGCTTGACGAGGATGAACTTGAGGAAAGCAGTCCGGCAGTTGTCTGCGGTTCGTGTCACAACCTGGAACAATGCGATGACATACAGAAAACATTTCACGGTCTGTGCCTGGGCTGTCACATACAATCCCAAAAAGAGAGTCTGGTGCACGGCCCGCGTCTGTGTGTGGAGTGCCACGTGCCAGATTCGGACAAAAAATAGCGGCCACGGTGCCGCCAGCGGCATGGCGCAAAAGAACAGCAAAACGGATTGATTTTGAAAGACCTGGAGGAACGCATGGTCAAAGCAAAACGAAAGCCCCTGAAAGAAATTATCGAAACGGCGAAAAATTATAAGAAAATTTTGACTGTCGGCTGCGGTGGGTGCGTCTCGATATGCCATGCCGGCGGGCAGAAGGAGGTCACAACGCTGAGTGTTGAACTTAATATGGCCTTTACACTGGACAAGCTTCCCAATCGGGTCGAAGGCTATACGGTAGAGCGCCAGTGCAACATGAAATACCTCGAAGAGCTGGATGAAAAAGCGGCGGATTATGACTGTTTTCTCTCCATGGCCTGCGGTGCCGGCGTACAGATGCTGGCCGAACGCTTTCAGAATATACCGGTATTTCCCGCGCTGGATACCATCGCCATCGGCGTTGACCGTGATATCGGTCTGTCTGAAGAACGCTGTCGCGCCTGCGGGCATTGTGTGCTTGCCTGCACCGCTGGGATCTGCCCGATAACCCGGTGCTCCAAGCAACTTTTAAACGGTCCCTGCGGCGGCACCAAGGCCGGCGGCATGTGCGAAATATCTGAGGCGGGGGAAGAGATCCCCTGTGCCTGGAACGAAATCTATACCCGCCTTGAAAAGCAGAACCGACTCGACAATATACTCAAAATCCAGCCGATCATGGAATGGCGCAACAAGACACAACAGCTGATCGTGCAGGAGCCTTACGAAAAAATCTACTACCACGATTAACGCACCCTGGCCTTTCCCCGGCCCCACCGGAGGGATTTCGGTGGGGTCAATCAATCTAAATTCTCGCCAAGAAGCCACAGTCTGTTAACAGCAAATCCTTCTCACGCTTTTTTTGTTGAAGGGTTTCATTTTGATTTTTAGTCATTCAGCCGTTTCAAAGCGCCACGGTTATCTGCCGGTACGGCGTTTTTCTCTTCAACAATGCGTTTCTCTCCATACCGCAGGTTGCGGCATCCCGTTCAATAACTTGCTTCAGGCATAGACATTACCGAAGCCGTCTGGCAGCATAAATCGCCCGTTGCAATCGGCCCGAATGAAGCGAGTGTCACCATCTGCCTTCGATCAATGTACCGCGGATGGATATTTCACAGTAAAGAAAAAATATTTCATCATCTGATGACTCCCAAGCCAATTCATCATCCCCAGAGACTGTAAGGCGAGCAATATTTTACAAATATGTTCTATCAAATACACAAAATTACAATACTGCATTTTTCTTTCGCTCCCCTCAGCGCGAACACCATGCGACAACACAAGCAATAAACCATTTAATTTTCATGATAATCACAAAAGCATCACCACTTTGACGGGTTCATGGCATGCAAAGTGCTTATTCATCATTCCGTCCGACACATTAAAAAAATATTCACACGATGAAAAAGGAGGTGCTTGCAGACAAGATATAAAATACTTTGCTCTCATGCGCGCCGTTTCCTTGGCGCATCTTCGAGAAACCAGCAACTCGTACCAGAAAAGGATGTAAGATGAAAAGTCGTTGTGCTCATGTTTGGCTATGGTTGCTTCTTACAGCAATGCTATTCTCACCGGCTGCCGCCCTTTGCGGATCTGTGGAGTCGAATGACCCGATCAAAATCACCCTGCACGACTGGAGCGGTCAGCTGATCACCAGCCATCTGATGGGAGATATTCTGCAATCCATGGGCTATCGTATCGAATACGTCACGGCCGATTACATTGCCCAGTTCGCCGGACTGGAATCCGGAGATCTGCACCTGGCCATGGAAATCTGGGAAACCACCGGCAAACAGGCGATGCTCAAATCCCTGGCGACCGGCAAAACGGAAGACCTAGGCGAAACCGGGCTCTTTGCCAAGGAAGAGTGGTGGTATCCGGCCTATATGAAGGAACAGTGCCCGGATCTGCCGGACTGGAAAGCGCTCAACAAATGCGCCAAGCTTTTCGCGACCCCCGAAACCGCCCCCAAAGGGCGCTACCTCTGCGCACCGGTGACGTGGGGCGGCTTCGACGAGGAACGGGTCAAAGCGCTCGGCCTCGATTACGAGGTGGTCCATGCCGGCACCGATGCGGCACTGTTTGCCGAACTCACCTCCGCCTATCAGCGCAAAGCCCCCATTCTCCTGTGGGTTTACACGCCGCACTGGGTCCCCATCAAATATGAAGGCGAATGGATTAAGTTTCCGAAATATACCGATGAATGCTACCAGGATCCGGCCTGGGGCGACAATCCCAAAATGGCTTATGACTGCGGCAAACCGGAGGGATGGATCAAAAAGGTTGCCTGGGCCGGCCTCAAAGATAAATGGCCCGGTGCCTACAAAGCAATCAAGGCGTTCCATATCGAGAATAAAGAGATGGGAGAAATGATCGCCAGAATCGATCTGGACGGAGAAAAGCTGGAAGATGTCGTCGCGGACTACCTGAAAACACACGAGGCCGTCTGGAAGGAATGGATTAAATAACCATGGTCGCTCCCCGAACTGAAGCATTGACCCGTGGCACCGTCAAGCTGGCCTGTCGCCATGTATGGAAGCTCTTCGGGAAACACCCGGAGCGCTTCCTGGCCGACCACGACTATCGCCCGACCTACCGGCAAATCCGGGAAGCCAACTATATCGGGGCCACCCGGGATGTATCCCTGGAAATCTATGAAGGAGAGATTTTTGTCATCATGGGATTGTCCGGATCCGGGAAATCCACCCTGGTGCGGAACATGACGCGATTGATCGAGCCCACGGCCGGTGAAATTATCTTCGACGGCATGGACCTTCTCAAAGCCGATGAGGAGACACTCATCGGCATCCGCCGAAAAAAAATGGGCATGGTGTTCCAGAACTTCGGCCTCCTGCCCCACCGCAATGTTCTCGACAATGTGGCCTTCCCCCTGGAGGTCCAGGGCGTGGCCCGGTTTGCCCGCGAAGAAGAGGCCGAGCAAATGATCGAACTGGTGGGCCTCAAAGGCCGGGAATATTATTTCCCCAGGGAACTCTCCGGCGGAGAGCAGCAACGGGTCGGCATTGCCAGGTCTCTGGCGGTCGCCCCGGAGGTCTGGTTCCTGGACGAACCCTTTTCGGCCCTGGATCCACTCATCCGCACGGAGATGCAGGATGAATTCTTAAGGCTTCAGAAAGTTCTCCACAAAACCATCGTGTTCATCACCCATGATTTTGACGAGGCCATACGGCTGGCGGACCGCATCGCCATCATGAAAGATGGTGAAATCATCCAGGTCGGCACCCCGGAGGCCCTGCTCCTGCGGCCGACCAACTCATACGTCTCGGAATTCACCCAAAAGGTGCCCAGAGCAAAGGTCGTGTCGGCCGCCACCGTCATGACGCCGGTGGACGGCTCGTACCGGGTACCGCCAACCGTCTCCCCGGTCGCCGCCGACACGAAAATCGACGCGCTCATCGGCCGATTCCTCGAGCAGCAGGCGCCCATTCCTGTCGTCGACCCGTCGGAACGGATTGTGGGAGAGATCAGCATGCAGAATGCGCTCAGGGTTCTCATCGGAGAGGAGGTTGCAACCCATGGGTGCCAATGAGATGTGCTCGCTTGCCGGATTTTACAAAGCCCCATCGGCCCCCTTTGCGCCCATGAGCCGCCCGGCGGCAGACCCGGACGCGGAATCGATGATGGAAATGGAGCCGGTGGACCGGAGCGCCCCCTTGATCCAGGCATGGCGGCGACTTCACTCACAGTTGAAATCGACCCCCGTCACCCGGTGGCTCTGGGTGGCGGTGCTCATGATCTGGGTGACGGCCCGCTTTATCGATCCGCCCTGGGTGGCGGTCTACCCGCAAGACTGGATACTGCCCTTCAAAGATCTGTTGAACCGTCTCATGAACTGGCTGATCAATGATCTCAGTTTCGGTCTTTTCACATTCAAGGAGCTGACCCGGTCGCTGGCCTGGCTGCTCGAGTGGCCCATGACATGGGCACTGGGGATCTTTGCCACCGGGGTTGATATCGCGGCGGCCGGCGGTCAGGCACTTCATATCCCCCATCTGCCCTGGATTGCCGTGGTGGGCCTGGCCGCCATCCTCGGGCATGCCGGCAAAGGGTGGGACCTTGCCCTTCTGGCCGGATCGGCGTTTCTCTATCTGGCCGTGTTCGGTCAATGGGAAAGCGCCATGTTGACCCTGGCCGCCATATTGATTTCCGTTGCCATCGGAGCTCTGGCCGGGCTGTCCATCGGCATCGCTGCCGCCGGGAGTCGCCGGATCGAGGCATGGATTCTGCCTTTGCTGGATCTCATGCAGACGGTGCCTGTGTTCGCCTACCTGATCCCGATCCTCTTTCTGTTCGGCTTCGGGCCGGTTTCCGCCATGATTGCCACCATCATCTATGCCACGCCCCCCATGGTCCGGTGTACCATGCTGGGACTGCGTGAAACGCCGCCCGAAGTCATCGAATCCGGACGGATGATAGGCTGCACCCGCCGCCAGCTCTTGTGGAAGGTAAAAATACCGGCAGCCCTGCCGGAGTTGATGGTCGGCCTGAATCAGGTCATCATGCTCTCCCTGAACATGGTCATCATCGCCTCCATGATCGGTGCCGGCGGCCTGGGGTACGACGTCCTCGCCGCCCTTCGGCGCCTGAAGATCGGTGCCGGACTGGAGTCAGGGATCGCCATCGTCGTCATGGCCATTGCGCTGGATCGGCTCAGCCAGGCCTTCGCACGCAAAGCACCTGTCAATCTGCGTGATGCGACGTTTCTCAAACGTCACGGCCATGCCCTTTTGGCCGTCGCCGTTATCCCGGTCGCCTATGCGCTGGGAATGGCATTCCCGGTGCTGATGGACTACCCCGAGGCCTGGGAGGTGACCACCGGCCCCTTCTGGGACGACATGATCAAATTGATCAACATTCACTGTTACGATCAGCTGGAGTTGATCCGCAGCGGTCTTCTGCTGACGCTGCTCATGCCGTTCAAACGATTTTTACTCGGGCTGCCCTGGCTGGGGGTGGTAATGGCGCTGGGGCTCGTTGCCTATCGGTTGAAGGGGCTTGGTCTTTCGGCCCTGGTGATGGCGCTGGCCGGATTTATCGCGGTCACCGGTTTCTGGGAAAAAGCCATGATCACCGTTTACCTGTGCGGCATCGGCGTCATGATTTCCGCTGTCATTGGTTTGATTCTGGGCATCTGGGCCGCCAAGAGCGATTCCATGTCGCGCGTGATAAATATCATTCTGGACACCCTCCAGACGCTGCCGTCCTTTGTCTATCTCATGCCGGTGGTGATGCTGTTTCGCGTGGGCGATGTATCGGCGCTGATCGCCATCGTGGCTTACGCCGTGGTTCCCGCCGTTCGCTACACAGTTCACGGCATTTTGAACGTCCCCGCCACCGTGCGGGAGGCGGCCGTCGTCTCCGGGTGCACCCCGCGGCAGACCCTCTGGAAGGTCGAGATGCCGCTGGCCCTTCCGGATATCATGCTGGGCATCAACCAGACGGTCATGCTGGCCCTTTCGATGGTCGTCATTACCGCCCTGGTGGGCACCCGGGATTTGGGCCAGGAAGTCTACATTGCCCTGACGCGGGCGGATAACGGGCTGGGATTGACCGCCGGGCTGGGCGTTGCATTCATCGCAACCATTGCCGACCGGCTGATTCAGGGATGGACCGCATCGCAACGATCGCACCTGAGAGCCACATGACCGGCCTTATCCAGACGCCCAGCATACCCGCGTGTTCGACCGGCGACCGGGAAACTAGCCCGCCGGCGCGTTCGGTCAACCTGCTTGGATTTGATTTCGGATCGACCACCAGCAGCGCCGTGGCGGCCCGAATGCGGGTCGGCCGGCATCGATTTTCCGGTGAGGTCTCACTCGAGCGGCCTGAAATCATCTACCGGTCGAAAACCGTTTTTACGCCCTTCACCGGTGAGGACCTGGATATCCCCGCCCTGCGTCGCATTATCCGGGGATGGATGGCCGACGGGCGACTCGAAACTGATGACATATTCTCCGGGGGGGCCATTGTCACCGGTCTGGCAGCAACCCGGCGCAACGCCGACAAGCTGACGGCGCTGGTTCACGAGTATGCGGGGGAATCGCTTATCGCAACGGCCGACGATCCGGCCCTGGAGTCCTGGCTGGCATTCATGGGCAGCTGTTATGGCCTGTCCCGGCGGCACCCCCGGCGCCCTGTGCTCAACCTGGATATCGGGGGCGGGACCACCAATGCAGCCCTGGGATTGAACGGGGATATTCTGCACACCGGTTGCGCGTTTATCGGGGCCCGCCACGTTCGCTTTTCGCCGGGCAGCTATCGGCTGACGGGAATCTCTTCCTTTGGAGAAAAACTCCTGCGTCAGCTGGACCTGGCGAAAACGCCGGGAGAAATTCTGGAGGCCGATGCGCGGGATCGTCTCCTGGACTGGATGATCCGGTATCTGGAAGAGATTGCCACCGGCCGGCGCGATTTGGCAACAGACGCCCGATTCGCGTTTCTCGAGCAGTTGCCCCTGAACGTTCCCGAAATGGACCATGAGCCGCTGATCACGTTCTCCGGCGGTGTCGGCGCGCTTGTCTACCGGGCGGCCGTGGGTGAGCCGATGCCCGGGATCACGGCATTCGGGGACCTGGGGGTCGACCTGGCCCGGCGGATTGCATCCTCCCCGATTCTCTCCAAAAATCTGGTGAACTGCATGCCCGAGAGCAGGGGGCATGCCACCGTTTACGGACTTGCGCTGCATCACACGGAAATTTCGGGCACCACGCTGTTTCTGCCGAACCCCGAATGGCTGCCGCTGAAGGATTTGCCGGTGGTGGCCCGGCTGCGGGTTGACGACAAGGCGAGCAGAATTTCCCATGCTCTGAAGATGGTCCAAAAATGCAAGGCAGGCGGCGCCATTCAGGTGACCGGCACGCCCGGCCATGCGGACAGCCATCAGCCTGTGACGCGTTTTCGGCGGTTTGGCCGGCTGCTGGGGGCACTGATGAAGGACGCGGACTGGCCTGCGGATCGCCCGGTGATCCTGCTCATGAACAGCAATAGCGGCAAAACCGTCGGCAACTATGCAACCGGCTGGAGACAACACGCCCTGCCGCTTCTGGTCCTGGACGAGATCCCCGATCGGGACACCCAGTTTGTGACCATTGGCAGGAAAAAAGGCGCCCTGGTGCCGGTCTCTTTTTTCGGGATGCACCACGAGACGACCCGCACGACCAGCAGCATAACCAACACTCAAGACACGTGTTGAAAAACGCATGTAAGAAAGAGGAATTTGTTTTGAAACCACTGACACCCATTGCAGATATCCGGATTCCGGCACCACAACCCGAGATGGACTACACCACCCGCATCATGGGCAGGGCCTTCACCTTTCATGGCCTCAAGCACCTTCTGGGCGCGGCGGATTACAGCAAAGCCGGAGACCGTTCCGCCGGCCTCGCCGCCTCCAGTGAAACCGAACGCGAGGCGGCCCGCGCCCTGCTGTCTTCTCTGACACTGGAGCATTTCTTCGACCATCCCCTGACCGATGAGCATGGGCAAACCGATTCTGTCATGCAAATCAACTATGCCATTGACACGGCAGTATTCGATGAAATTCGGCAGATGACCCTGGGGGCGCTAAAAGACCATCTGATGCAGCAGCCGGGTGATGCCATCAAACGGATCGGCAGGGGATTGACCGGCCCGATGGCTGCCGCGCTCGCCAAACTCATGGATGTCCATGAGCTGATCCTGCTGTCGAAAAAAATTGAAACGCCGACCCGGGCCCGCACCCGGATCGGGCAGCGGGGCACACTTTGCTCGAGGCTTCAGCCGAATCATCCGACCGATCATCTGGACGGATTGACCCTTTTGACCTATACGGGTCTGTCCATGGGAACCGGAGACTGTCTCATCGGCGTCAATCCGGCCGAGGATACCGTTCACAACATATCGGCCATACTGGGACAACTCGACGCCATCCGGCGAGAGACGGGCGCGCCGACCCAGATCTGTGTGCTGGGCCACATCAAAACTCAAATCAGCTGCCTGGAACAGGGGGCACCCGTCGAGATTCTGTTCCAGAGCCTTGCCGGTACCAATCGCACCCTGATCGAGGAATTCGACGTCACCGTCGAGTATCTTGACTTCGCCTACGATATACTGAACCGGATCGGGCCCCTTCGCCAGCGTGCGGACCAGATGATGTATTTCGAAACCGGCCAGGGCAGCGAGGTCAGCTACGGCAAGCACAACGGCATTGACATGGCCACCTGCGAGGCCCTGTGTTACGGACTTGCCCGCCGGTACGATCCGTTTATGGTCAACAATGTCACCGGGTTCATCGGTCCGGAAACCCACAATGACAACATGGAGATGATCCTGTCCAACCTTCAGGACCATTTCATGGGGAAATTGATGGGACTGCCCATGGGCATGGCGCCCTGCTACACCCTTCACTCCGGCATCACGGTCGAGGGGCAGCAGATCGCCACGGAACTTCTGACGGCGGCCGGGGCCAATTATTACATGGATGTCTATCTGGGCACCGATCGAATGCTCGCCTATTTCGATACCAGCGGCCATGACGATCAGACACTCCGGGAAATCTACGGCCGCAGCCCTGCTCCCGAATTTGCCGAATGGGCCGTCTCCAGGGGTATCTTTGCCCGCTTGCCGGCAGGTGGTTTCTGCCGCGGCCCGCATTGGGGCGATCCGTCCATCTTCTGTTCTTCCGACATGGAATTCCAGTCCCTTTCCGAGTCGCTGCCGGCTGCCTATGGATTTGAAAATGCCGGCCCCCGTCCGGCCAATGACGTGTCCCGAACGTCACGATTCAACCAGGCGGCAGCGCGCAGCGCCATATACAGCGATCTCGATCCCCAAAAACTCCAGGTCGATGACCTTGAACCGGATCGTTTCAAATGGATCTCCACCCTGGCGGACAGTCGAAAAGCCCATCTGAACAATCCGAAGCGGGGGACCCGTCTGTCCGAACAAAGTGTGGCGGATCTGAAAACCGATCGTTCCAAAGACGTTCAAATCGTCATTTCCGACGGCCTCAGCGCCGATGCCGTTCATCACAACATCCCACAGCTGCTTCCCGTTCTCCTTGACGGGCTGGAGAGCCGCGATCTTCGCGTTGGAAAAATAATCGTTGCCCCATTCGGCAGAGTAAAACTGGCCGAAAGCATCGCACAGGAAGTCAATCCCCGGCTGGTGATCATGCTGATAGGCGAGCGGCCGGGCGGTGACGCCCAGGCATCCAAGAGTATGTCAGCCTATCTTATGCTTTCCGTTGAAAGGGAAAATGACGTATCACTTCCGGAAGAATCAGGCGCGAAAGAGGATGCATACGAATACACCGTCATATCGAACATCTACAACAGGGGCATCCCGCCGCTTGAGGCCGGAAGCCTGATTGCCGAAAAAGCCCTGGAGATTCTCAAACACCGGGCGGCCGGAAACCGGCTGGAAAAGATTATGAAATATGCGCCAATCCGAGAAGGCCAGGCAATCGGCGGAACGGATTGAAGCTATTGTCGCCTATGCCGGTTTTTTGTTCCGGGTTCAAAACGAGATGGCACCTTACAGAGCGATTTCAGGCGACTGCCTTCTGCACAATGCGCTGACAGATTTGATGAATGAGCTAAGAATACCTGTTGATTTGGTTGAGGTATCATATCCTTCTGCCGCCCAAAAAACGATCGTATCGGGTATGGAAAATAGCAGGCTTTAGAACCGCGGAAAAAAATTTCCGCGGCCCTCAAGGCATCATCAACACTTTGGCCCCCCGGATCTTGCGGGTCTTCAGTTCGATCAACGCCCGGTTGGCGTCTTCCAGGGCATACTCCTGAACGTCGGGTTTGATCTGCATCTCCGCCGCCATCTGCAAAAATTCGCGTACATCGCGCCGGCTGACGTTGGCCACGCTCTTGATCTCCTTTTCCATCCATAAATGCTCGGGATAATCCAGGCTCAGGAGGATATCTTTGTCCACGGACTCCTTTCGGATCGCGTTGATGACCAGTCGCCCGCCGGGGGCCAGATGCTTCAATGCCTCCACGATGGGTTTCCATACCGGCGTTGTGTCGATAACGGCGTGGAGCTTTTCCGGCGGCGCGGCCGCGGTGTCTCCGGCCCACACCGCCCCCAGTTCGCGGGCAAACTCCCGCTGCCCGTCACTGCGAGCAAAGACAAAGATTTTCGCGTCCGGGTAGCGGTGCCGCACCATTTTCAAAACTAGATGGCCGGAGGCGCCGAATCCGGTCAGCCCGATGTTCTGTCCATCCATTAGTCCGGTCAGCCGCAGCGATCGATAGCCCACCGCCCCGGCACACAGCAACGGGGCGGCTTCCGCATCTGAAAACCCTTCCGGAACGGGAAAGGCATAGTGTTCCGGGACCACCATGTACTGGGCATACCCGCCGAAGGCGTCCCGGCCCGTCGCCCGGAATTCAGGGCACAAATTCTCATCGCCGGACCGGCAGAATCCGCAGTTTCCGCAAGCTGAGTAAATCCAGGCGATTCCCACCCGATCGCCAGTACTGAAGGCGGCGGCATGGCGGCCGGCGGCGGCCACCCGGCCCACCACTTCATGGCCCAGAACCATGGGCAGCTTTGCCGGAGGGGTGCGCCCTTCGATCTCATCCAGCTCGGTATGGCAGACCCCGCAGGCCGACACCTTGACAAGGACCTCTCCGGGTCCCGGCTGGGGATCCGGCAGATCCATCAATTCCAGCGGGGAAGCATTTTCGGTAATGCGGCAAAGCCGCTTCAATACCATGGCTTTCATCAGTTGAGTCCCAATCCTACAACCAGCCCGACGGCAATGCCCAGGCCGATGAATATGGCGCCGACCACGATTCCGACTGCCGTATTTTGCGAGGCCAGTTCCTGTGACGTGTCGAAGGGGGTCATTTTATCAAACAGTTTGAAGCCGGCCGCCATGAAACCAAGGGTCAGCAGCGCACCGAACAGTGCATAGAGAAAATTGAGCAGTGTGATTGACCATTCCATCAGCGCAGGGCCTCCGTTATCGTTTCGATTTTATTGACGTACCCGAGGGTTTCCCGGCTGCGCGGGCCGGTGACGCTCGGCAGGGTTTGTTCGATGGATCGCCAGAGATTGGGGTTAATCCCTTTTTTTTCGGCAACGTTCTGGGCTTTGATAATGTTCATCTTACCGGCATTGTACGAACCGAAGGTAAAGGCCAGCCGGTCCGCAAACGGCCGCCTGGCCTTCCACGTGTTCCACAGCTGCCGGTCGTAGTATATCCCGGCCGCAATGTTCCAGCGCGGCTGCTCCCGCGTGCCCTTGATGACGGGATGCTTCTTCCGGATCTCGTCGAAGGTCCGGGGCATGATCTGCATGATCCCCACAGCCCCCACAGGGGATCTGGCCTCGGCCTGAAGCCGCGACTCGGCCACGGCCTGGGCCTTGAAATGCCGCCAGTCGATGGCCGGGCCAAAATAGCGTTTGGTATACTTGGAAAAATAGGAATCGTAGGTTTTCAACTGCTTATAGCGCTCGAATGCCGCCGATGATGCCGGCAGGCTGAGCATCAATGCCATAAGCGCCAGAAATCCGATAGAGCTGATCTTGTTAACTGCGGTCATGGGCCGTGTCCGGTTATGGCGTTCAAAACAGCAACAGGGCCAATTTCAGCAGACAATAGATTCGGTGTCAACCGAATTGATCCGTCATCCGGGCAAGTTATCCTCTTGGCGCTTTCTGAGCAAAACCCTTTAATTTTCGTTTTTTATGGCAAAAAATCCCAATTGCCAAAAATCCAAGTTCCAATCCTTATGATTCTCACTCTGACACATGCTGTATCCTGTCATTGTCTCAGAGGCATATTGGGGATTTAGATATTGTAATTTGAAATTTATTTGAGATTTGGAACCTGTGATTTGGGATTTCCGGTTTATCCGGATCAGGTTGGCTGCTTTTATATAATTTTACCATGAAGCGATTGAAGAGCATGAAGTTTAAAAATCAAGCGTTGAATAAAAAGTGCAGATCCAGCGATAATGCAGTATATGTCTCATCAACTCCATGATACA
>ENA-ORCT01000510-ORCT01000510.1-marine-metagenome-genome-assembly--contig:-NODE-510-length-18495-cov-3.338690_pt1 | contig 18495 bp, 16 predicted proteins | sample MGYA00248632_ERZ508511 | MGnify/ENA primary metagenome ERZ508511 (study PRJEB26182, sample SAMN06268839) | marine metagenome | isolation source: Tt an P1-techrep anaerobic enrichment on pine from sediment...
TTATTCGAAATGCCAAATTTTAATAACATTCCGATAAAAAAATCTATTTTCTTAACGTATTTCTAATTTACCGTCTGAATTTCTCCACCTGCCGCGGGCATGGGAGGCATGGTACTATCGCCAAAGTGAATATCCATTTGGGGGAATGGGATGGTGATTTTGGCGTCATCCAGCGCTTCTTTGCCTTGTTCGTAAACATCGAAATAGACCGTCCAGTAGTTTTCAGGAAGCGTATGCGGGCGAACAGCCAGATTTACAGAGCTATCTGCCAATGCACTGACGCCGACAAATGGAGCTGGATCGCTCAATACTTTAGGATGATTTTTCATAACCTTCATTAAAACTTCTCTTGCCTTTTTAATATTTGAAGTATATGAAATGCCGAAGGTCAGATCAACGCGAATTTTTCCTTCGGTGGTGTAGTTGGTAATATCACCATTCGAAATAGCTCCGTTCGGAATAATAATCGTCTTACTTTCGGGCGACAGCAAAATGGTCACAAAAATATGGATTTCTTTCACCACGCCTAAGTGCCCTTGCGCCTGAACGAGGTCTCCAACTTTATAGGGTTTGAAAATCAGAATCATCACGCCACCGGCAAAATTGGCCAGTGTTCCCTGCAAAGCCAGACCGATAGCCAGGCCGGCAGCACCCAAAATAGCAATAAAAGAGGTGGTTTGAATACCAATCATGCCGGCAACGCTGATGAGCAGCAGGGCCTTTAAGCCAATATTGGTCATGCTGGCGACAAATCCAACCAAAGAGATATTGACGTTTCGGGTTTCCATCATCTTCCGGCTCACCCGCGTAAACCGGTTGATAATCCAAAGACCAACGATGAGGACAACGATTGCCAAAACAATCTTAGGTCCGTAAGTGAGAATAAGCTCGTAAGCTTTATCTACCAGGTTTTGATAATCTTCCATTTTGATTTGAGTTTTGATTAAAAATGACGATTTCCATTACAAGTTATGCCATTATCATGAATCTACCGATAAAAAAAAATTAAAAATGGCAGTCGGGTCAGATCGGCTTTGGGATTCTTTTAATTTGATGGATGAAACTTTCTTCCTAAATTTAGCTTTCAACTCTAAAGATTTAATCGAATGAAAACGAAGCTAAACCGACGTTCCTTTCTGCAACAATCTGCTGTTGTTTCTTCAGGTGTCATGCTGGGTGCTCTTCCCTTAGGCCTGAATAGCTGTAAAGAAGAATTATTTAAGATTTCGCTGGCCGAATGGTCAGTGAACAACCTGATTTTTGGCAAAGCCCGGGAAGCTGGCTGGGAGAAATTCAATGAAATGCTGCATCACGATTTCGCCAGTATCGAAAAAAGTGCCACGATGAAAAATATCGAGTTCCCGGCTTATGCCCGAAGTTTAGGCATTGACGCCGTGGAATATGTAAACACCTGTTTTTTCGATAAGGCCAAAAATGAGGCCTATCTTGTTGATCTGAACAAAGCCTGTGACGATGCCGGTGTAAAATCATTACTCATCATGTGCGATGCGGAAGGAATGGTTGGCGCGCCTACTCAGGAAGAACGCTTGCAAACACTGGAGAATCACAAGAAATGGATTGATGCGGCAGCTTTGCTGGGATGCCATTCCGTTCGGGTAAACGCGGCGAGCGAGGGTTCTTATGAAGAACAGAAAAAGCTGGCCGCCGATGGCTTGCGTTTGCTGTGTGAGTATGCCGACTTAGCCAACATTAACGTTCTGGTCGAAAATCATGGCGGCTATTCCAGCGATGGAAGCTGGCTGGCTGATGTGATGAATATGACTGATCATCCGAGGATAGGAACTTTGCCTGACTTTGCTAATTTCAGGGTTAGTTATGACCCTGAAATATGGTATGATCGCTACCAGGGGGTTGAGGAGCTGATGCCATTTGCAAAAGCGGTGAGCGCCAAATCACATAACTTTGATGAAGAAGGCAATGAAACAGGCACGGATTACGAAAAGATGGTTGGCATTGTTTTAGATGCCGGCTATCGGGGTTATATCGGCATTGAATACGAGGGTAACGAGCTTAGCGAAAAGGAAGGAATTATGGCAACAAAACAGCTTTTGGAAAAAGTTCGTGCCAATTATCAAAAATCCTAGCGTAGTTGGCGAAACAAAATTTACTTGACATCCGTATCACAAGATGCTTTACAATCACAATATTTCTTTCTTTGTCTTAACAGACTTTTTTAGGGGTTGATTGGTTGAGTGATTGTAAAGGTGTAAAGGTAATTTTAGTTGTTTGTTTAGAAAAAGCGCGGTGATCTCAGTTCACCGCGCTTTTTGATTATCGGTTGGCAATATCAAGATTAACAGGCAACGGACTTCCCGACAAGGTCCTTAGATTGGTCACCTCGTAAAAAAGTCTCAACCGATCCATGGCTTTCACCTCATCAGATGTACCGGTTAAGTCAATAAAGATGGTGCGATGAGCTTCGAGCGTAATTTCGTCAGGGCACGACAGACCAATTGCCGGTTGACGCAACCGCAGATGAAAATCAATGTCGCTGTCATTATGAATTTGCACTTTTTTGATTTGGTGGTTTTCCAGGCCGACCTGTTTATTTTTGATTTTTATTGATCCGAAAAACAGGGGCGTAAGATATTGACGGTCGCCCACCAACTGGTTATCAAAGTAGGCAACCGTGCGGTTCTCTTTCAGTGCTTGTTTGATCGCGCCCGGCGACTTGTCGGTGGCAAAAACCAAAGTCATTGGCCGGTGTTTTGCTCCGTAGGTCATCGATGTAGGCGAATGAATGTCGGAATTGGCCAGCACGGTCAATTTTTTTTGCCGTGCCCAATCCAAGGCTTCAGGATAGTACTCCTGGTGGTTATACACTTCAATGCCATTCAACATTCCGGCATTCAGCAGGCGCGTGTGCTCATCCCACCAGCGTGTGGTGTCGGGCTGTTGCGCTTTCCATCCGGGATGATTCCAAAAAATAAAGGCACCCTGTTCCTTGGCTTCTACACAAGCATCCCACCAACTCTCACGTTCCAGCAAATTGGCATTGGTAACAAACAGGGCATTCAGATGGCCGGGAGGCATCTTGCGGGTAATTTCGGTGCCCTGAATCAATACAATTCCCATTTGCTCAGCCAGTGGCTCGGCAATTTCGAATGAACGGTTGTGGTCACTTTCCAAATCCTGCGAATGGGGCAAATATTCGATGTGATCGGTTATCGCAATGGCATCCAGTCCCTCCAGCCAGGCTTCCTGAACCCGAACGGTTGGCCATACATCACCATCTGAAAAGACGGTATGCATGTGGAAATCGCACTTCAACGTTTGATAACCCGGAATGTCGGGAAGATTCACCTCCACCCGGCTTTGGGCCGAACAAAAAAGAGCACTTGTCAAAATCAAAAAAATGGTAAAAGTCAAGTTTGGTTTTCGGTCATTCATGGTTGAAAATTTTTGGTGCAAGTTATATAAAACCTTTGGTTTGATTGCATTGACCTGTCTAAAGAATTGTTGTTTGTTCTCAGATTATAGAAAATGAGCCCTTATCTTTACCTGAACAATACTTAAACCTAAAACCAAAATCATGGAGATTATTGGCGTTGACATTGGTGGGACAAAAATCAGTGTGGCAAGAATCCGCGACAAACAGATTGTACAGGAATACTCCTGTTCCACACCTTCAGGCGAAACGAAGGAAATGGTGGTGAATATTGTTGGCGATGCCATTCAACAGGTCTTTTCAGCCCGGGTATCGGGAATTGGTATTGGTATACCCGGACTTGTTGATCTGGAAACCAATGAGGTGCTGGATGTGGTCAACATTCCTTCGTGGGACCGCGTGCCACTGAAACGGTGGCTGGAAGATCGGTTTCAGACACCTGTATTTGTGAATAACGATGCCAACTGTTTTGCGGTGGGAGAGAAATATTTCGGTAAAGGTCAGGCGTTTGATAATTTCGTTGGCATCACGCTGGGAACCGGGTTAGGGGCGGGAATCATCCTGAATTCGCACCTGTACCCGGGGCGGTTTTGTGGAGCCGGCGAGTTCGGAACCATCTACTATCGCGACAAAACCGTGGAGGCCTATGCCAGCGGACAGTTTTTTAAAGATCGAAACCTGTCAGGTGAAGCGTTGGCCAAAAAAGCGGAAGAAGGCGATGAGCATGCTAAGCGATTGTTTTTCGAGCTGGGCGAACACATTGGACGGGCCATCGGCAACGTGCTTTTTGCTCTGGCGCCCGAAGCCATTATTCTGGGCGGATCAGTCAGCGAGTCCTATCATTTGTTTGAAAGTGGCATGCGTTCGGTGCTGTCCGGCGAGTTTCCCTACCAGCGACTCTACCAGGCGCTTAACATCGAAGTATCGGATCTCAGCAACAGCGCAGTGTTGGGTGCGTCGTCGCTGGTGATTGATGCCTTTTCCAAATCTGAAAACACCAATTAAATCATTGATATACAACCATGGAACGATTTCAAATTAAAAAAATTACAATGAAAACACCGATTTACACGACACTTTTTGTTCTTGCTGTCATTGTGTTGAACGCTTGTAATGAGGCACCAAAAAACGACCCAATGGCACTTTGGAATGAGCTGGATCAAAATGCCGGGCCCAATAAGCTGGCAAACGATGAAAAAAACAACGGCTGGCAATTACTTTTCGACGGGGAAAGCTTTGCCGGGTGGCACGGATACAACATGGAAGGCGTGCCCGATTCCTGGACAATTGAAGGGCAGGCGCTCACCATGACCACCGAAGGAGGACACGAAAGCCAGGATGTCATTACAGATAAAACCTACCGCGATTTTGCTTTCAGCTTTGAGTACAAAATTACACCGGGAGCCAACAGTGGCATTATCTTCCAGATCAAGGAAGATTCGAAATACCAGTTCCCCTACGAAACCGGTCCCGAGTTTCAGATCATTGACGATGAAGGATGGCCAGGGCAGTTGGAAGACTGGCAGGTGAGCGCGGCCAATTATGCCATGTATCCTCCGCAGGTTAAAGCCTACAAACCGGTTGGAGAGTGGAACCACGGGATGATCGTGGTGAAGGGGAACCAGGTCACCTATATCCTGAATGGTGAGGTGACGGTGACTTACGAAAAATACTCGGATGAATGGAACGAATTGCGCAACAGCGGTAAATGGTCCGAATTTCCCGACTATGGGAAATACGATGAAGGCCATATTTCGCTACAAAACCATGGCACCAAAGTCTGGTTCCGGAATTTGAAGATTAAGGAGTTGTAAGCAGGCGGTTTCCTGTCGGGAAATAATATCAATAGCAGGGGCAAATGACCAACGCAAATATTCCCCGGTAGGGGATCAAAATAATTGGAGTTGGTTCATCCCCTCCGGGGAAATACGGCTGGCGGCTCTGTTTTTTCTTTGGATCTGGATTCCCTACGGGAAAAAGGAGATGATTCAGAAATAGATTCGAAAAATGGAGCCAACGAGCCCGGCGATTTCCCCGTAGGGGAATAATAACCATAGCAGAGAATAAATTTCCAACGTAGATATTCCCCGTAGGGGATGAATTGGCTTGGTTGGTTGTCGCTCTGATGTCGTTGCCCGGCATGAACGGTGCAAAAGCACCAGGACAGGGAAACGCCCTTTCATCGAGAAATTGCAGCTATTGGCAGCCCGGAAGGGGCGTGGGCGTTCTTGCTATTGATGAATAACCTAAGGCAAAGGCTTGTTGTTCCTGCAGGTCTTATGATTATCGCTGAATTGTTTATTGGGGATTATTTGTATTTTCACCTATCGTCGAATCCGAAACAAATAGCCGTATGAAAATATTGAGTCTGATTTTGTTTTTTTTCGCTGTCTGCTCCGTTTGTGGACAGCATGCCAGCCGATTGCCGCAATTGCAAGTTTCCGAAAACAGACGCTATCTGATGACCGAAAATGGCGAGCCGTTTTTCTGGTTGGGAGATACCGGTTGGCTGCTCTATTCCAAATTGGATCGCCAGGAAGCAGTCCAATACCTCGATGATCGCGCTGCAAAAGGGTTTAATGTTATTCAGGTGATGGTGCTTCACCAGCTGAAAATGGCCAATGCATATGGCGATTCTGCTTTGATCAGCGGGGATGTTACACTGCCGAAGATAACAGCAGGCAACGCGTTTCAGGATTCGGAAGCTTATGATTTTTGGGACCATGTGGACTACCTTGTACAGCTGGCCGAACAAAGAGGACTTTACATGGCCATGGTCCCGGTTTGGGGGTCGAATGTGAGACAAGGGGCGATCAGCCGCGAACAAGCTGATGTATACGCCAGTTGGTTGGCCAAACGTTATGCCGACCGGTCAAACATCATTTGGTTGAATGGTGGCGATACCAGGGGAAGCGACAGTACGGCGATCTGGCATACGATGGGGAAACGACTAAGCGAATATGCTCCCAACCATTTAATTACCTTTCATCCGTTTGGCCGAACCAAATCATCGATATGGTTTCATCAGGCCGATTGGCTCGATTTCAACATGTTTCAGTCGGGTCACAGACGATATGATCAAGATGATTCGGAATTGGGCTATGGTCAGGATAACTGGAAGTATGTGCGCGATGACTATGCTCTTCAACCAATCAAACCCACCCTGGACGGAGAGCCTTCCTACGAGGGTATTCCGCAGGGACTGCATGATCCATTAGAACCCTATTGGACTGCAGACGATATCAGACGATACGCCTACTGGTCAGTTTTTGCAGGTGCCTGTGGTTTTACCTACGGGCATAGTGCGGTCATGCAAATGCATCAGCCGGGAGATCCGGATCCGGCCTATGGTGTACGCGAATATTGGACCGAGGCACTTGATTCCGAAGGGGCTGGTCAGATGAAATATCTGAAAAGCCTGGTCTTCTCAAAATCTTATTTCGACCGTATTCCGGATCAGTCGCTTATTGCATCGAACCCCGGCGAAAGGTACAACCATCAGGTCGCCACGCGTGGAAGTAATTATGCCTGGGTTTATACATACAATGGGCGGGAAATTCATCTTCGGCTGGGTAAAATAGCGGGTGAGTACATCAAAGCTGGCTGGTACAATCCACGGAATGGCCACTACAAAAGTATCGGCATTTTTAAGAATGAAGGAACCCGGCTTTTTGATCCGCGCGGTAATGTGGCCGACGGAATGGACTGGGTTTTGGTGTTGGAAAGTGCATAAAGCTGCTGCACGATTGCATCGCACGTGCAACTATTGGTATTTATTCCGCCAGGTGAAAAGGTTGGTGCGTGAGCGGAGGATTCATCCCCTCCGGGGAATCGGACTTGGTGTCCCGGTCTTTTCTATGGATATGGATTCCCTCCGGGAAAATGAGATGATTCAAAAATAAATTTGGAAGATGGAAGAACCAACGAACCCGACAAATTTCCCCGTAAGGGAATAATATCAATAGCAGGAGTAAATAACCAACGCAAACGTTCCCCGTGGGGGATTAATTGAAACCATGGCAAATACCTATTCAAAGATCTACCTTCATTTTGTTTTCGCGGTACAAAACCGGACGTCATTGATTCACCAGAGGTGGCAAAATGACCTGCACAAGTACATGAGTGGCATCATGTCAAATCATGATCATAAAGCCTATGTGATTAATGGGATGCCGGACCATGTTCATGCTTTGGTTAGCATGAGCCCGACACAGGCATCCTCCGACTTGATGTACGACGTGAAGCGAAGTTCCTCATTATGGATCAATGAAAATCGATTGGTTAAGGGGAAATTCTCATGGCAGGAAGGTTTTGGAGTTTTCAGTTACGGAAATTCTCAAATCCCGGATATTGCAACCTATATCGAGCAACAAGAAGCGCATCACGCCAAACGTACATTTATTGAGGAGTATACGCGGTTTTTGCAATTATTCGAAATCGAATATGATGAGCGGTATATCTACAAGCCGATCGAATAGAATCAATTCATCCCCTCTGGGAAAATACGGCTGGTGGCCCGGTCTTTTCTATGGATCTGGATTCCCTCCGGGAAAAAAGAGATGATTCAGAAATAAATTTGAAAGATGGAGCCAACGAGCCCGGCGATTTCTCCGTAGGGGAATAATATCAATAGCGCGGGCAAATAACCATTGCAAATATTCCCCGATAGGGGATCAATTTGCATGTTTGGTTCTCGCTGATGTCGTCCAGCCCATCATCAACGGCGCAAAAGCACCAGGCCAAGGCAAGGTCCTGTTGTTGAGAATTTGCGGCTATTGGCAACCCTGAAGAGGCGTGAGCAATCTGGCTGTTTGGTATTTATTTCGGGAGGCGAAAGGGTTGGCGCTGGAGCGGTTGGGCAATCTGATTTCTTAAGTTGCCTTATCAATCAATGCTTGCACTTCAGTTTTCAGCAAAGGAATGTGTTTTTGAATGACTGCCCAGATGTTCTCATCCGAGATGTTGTCATAGGCGTGAATGATCTGATTACTTAAGCCGATTATCTTTTTTGCATTTTTGATTGGAAAGGTCTCATCTAGCTTGAGAATGCGGTTGACAGCTTCCCCGATGATTTCCAAATCACGCTCAACCGCTCGTTTCAAGATAATATTCGAAGAATAATGCTTGAAATCCTTTGGCGTTTCTAAGAAGTAGGTATCTATTTCGTCAATCGCAATTTTAATATCAAACAGCCACTTGAGTACCCTCTCGTCCATATAAATTGATTTTATCCCGATCAATCGACTGCTTCAGAATTGGGTTTTTTATTGCTTGTACTTCAACTAAGTCAATCTCCCTGGAAAATAGTTTTTCTAAATCAGCTTTAAAGTCCATATAATTATCGAAGTGATCCAATGGTTCAACACCAACAAACCGGACTAAAAAGTCAATATCGCTATCGCTGGTAAATTGTTCCGATACCACCGAGCCAAACACATCTAGTTCGGCTACGTGGTATTGCTCACATAGCTTTTTTAATTCCTTGATATGTTGTTGAATGATTTTCATGATTCAAAGTTACAAAATAATGCCCATTCTCAATTTTGGGATTTACGGCAAACCCGGTAAGCTTTGGCTGTTGCCCTTTCAGGGCGATGAACCCCGGCTTTGCTCGTTTTCACACGACCTTGTCGCAGGTTGTTGCTTGAAGCCCTTCGGGCTTGGTACGGTTTTTTGCTTTGGCGTTTCCAAAAAAAGATCCAATCTTTAAAAGACCGGATCCTTTTTCCATCAGCGATTGGAGATGATTCTTCTACAATTCGATAGTTTCGCCGTTATAGAAATCAAGTATTTTGGTGCGGAAAATATAATCGTACTTGGCTTGTGCCAGTTCACTTTTCGCGCGGGCCAGGTTGTTTTTCGACTGGTTATATTCCACCGTGTTCACCATGCCTACGTTGAATTTTTCTTCGGTGTAACGAAAGGCTTCCTGCATCGATTCCACCGCTTTGTTGCTGGCCATGTATTTCTTGAGGGCGGCAACGGCGTTGGTGTAAGCCTGTTCAATGTCTTTACGCAACACGTTTTTGGTGCTTTGCAGTTCCAGTTCCTGGTTCATCACCTGCAGTTCGGCATTCTTAATTTGGGTGCGGACCTGGCCTTTGTTAAAAATCGGAATGCTCAAATTCACGCCAACACCATAGCGTTCGTTTGATCTGAGTTGGTCGCTGAACGAGATTTTATCTCCATTAAAATCTTCGTACTTGTTGTTGTACGAGTTGTAATAGTCGGCGCCAATGGTCAGGCTCGGATAGAGATTTCCCCTGGCAATGGCCACCTGTTCCTTATAGCTTCCCAAACGGTACTCGGCGCTTTTCACCTCGGGGCGCAAGCCGACTGCCTGACGAAAAATATCCATGGAGTTAAGCAGGGTGCCGTTGGCTTTGACCACCGGCAATATGGGGTCTTCAATTTTAAATTGTTCGGTAGCGGGTAGCTCCAGCAGTTGATACAAATTGAGATACGCCAGTTGCAGGCTGTTTTGCTGGTTCACCAGGTTCAGCTCTTCGCTGGCCAGTTGTGCTTCAATTTCCAGCAGGCTTCCCTTGGCCAGGCTTCCGGCATCCACCAGTTTACTGGTGCGGTCAATCTGCATTTGGGTGACCGCCATCTGATCTTCTGCTACCTGAACGAGTTCTTCGGCAAACAAAATTTCGAGGTAAGCAGCTGCAATGTACAGCATAATATCGTCTTTGGCTTTCTGCAGGTCGGCCAATGCGGCTTTCAGGTCCAGGTCTGCCTTATCAATCGAATTTTTCAGCGTCATGCCTTTCCAGAGCGTCATGTTGGCACTCAGATTTCCGCTGGTCTGGTTCGAATTGTAATCGGCGTAGGTATTGTCGTATTGCAACGAGCGGCCAAAGTTAAAGCTGTTCGACAGTCCGCCGTTGAACGATGGCAAACGGTTGTTTTTGGCTTGTTGTAGCTCGTTTCCGTAGTAATCGGTATTGATGCTTTGTTGCCTGATCTGGATATTGTTTTCCAGGGCATAGTTAATGCACTTTTGTATATCCCAGGTTTCCTGGGCATGAAGTGCGCCGGAGAATGTAAGTGTCAGAAAGGCAGCAAGCTGAAATAAATGCTTCATGATAAATCTTTTTTGTTTTTTGAACGGAGCTAATTTAGTCATTCGTTTGAATTTGAGCCGGATTAGCCCTGTTTATTTTCTTCTTCTTTCAGTTTCTTAGGGTCAATCTTGTCTCCTTTAACCTTTTCTTCCTTGTTCAGCCCCGACACCACTTCAATGTTTATCCCGTCGGAAATACCGGTTTCCACCCTGCGTTTCTCAAGCAATTGTTCGGCTTCGTTGACCAGTACTTCCACAAATGCTGAGTCGTTTTCAAATTTAAGCATACCTTCGGGAATGACCAGCACACTGTCTTTGCGTTCGAGCACAATGCTGGCGTTGGCACTATAGCCAGCACGTATAAACTGGTTGTCTTTCAGCGAAACATCAGCTTTAATTTCGAACTGGATGGCACCGTTTTCTTCAACGCCTTTGGGTGAAATGTATTCGAGAATGGCCTGAAACTTTTCCTTTTCAATGGCACCAATCTCGAGCTCAATGGGCATGCCTTCCTTAATTTTACCCACTTCGGTTTCGTCTACTTTCCCTTCAAAAATCATGTCCTGCATATCAGCAATCGAGGCGATGGTGGTTCCTTCGTTGAAGGTGTTGGATTGAATGACCGAGTTCCCTTCTTCGACCGGAACATCGAGTACCATGCCGTTGATGGTGGAACGAACCAAGGTGTTGGTGGCAGTTTCCGCTTTTTTAGTCACCCCATGTTTTATGAGTTCGAGGTTGTTTTCGGCAGCAGCCAACTCTTCCTTGGCCGAGTCGTAAGCGACCTTTGCGTTTTTAAATTCTTCGTACGAAATCACATCGGTATCGAATAATTTTTGCTGGCGCTCATAGTCAATCCTGGCATCTTCAAAATTGATGTCGGCCCGTTTCACACGCGATTCGGCCGCGTTCAGGTTCACCATGTCGGGAATGATCTTGATTTTGGCAATCACCTGATCTTCAGTAACGAAGTCGCCTGCCCGGATATAAATTTCGTCGATAATACCTGAAACCTGTGGTTTGATTTCAATCTCCTGGCGGGGAACCACTGAGCCGGTGGCCACTGTTTTCCGAACCACATCACTCATAAAGGGCGTTTTGGTCTCAAATACATCGGGTGTTTTCTTTGATTTTGTATAGAGGAAGTAAATGGTTCCTCCAAATACTGCCACCAAAAGGGCTATTCCTAAAATTCTAAAAATCTTTTTCATCGCTGTTGGTTTTATTATTGTTTCTGTTTTCTGTTTCAAATTTTTCGAGTTCGTCACCTCGTACGCTCGTGCATTCGTGCGTTCGTAAGCTCGTAAGTTCATGTCCTCCCACACTATCCTTCGTCGCGCAGGGCGTCAATGGGTTTAATTTTGATGGCCCGGCGGGCGGGAATAAATCCGGCAAAAGCGCCCGAGAACACCAGCACAGCCAGGGCCGACAGCGCCATGGTCAGGTTCACTTCCGGGTTGCGGAAGAAGACTTCATCGCCGGCTGCAAGCAAAATTTGGTTCAGCACCTCGAGCAGCCCCACACCCAGCGAAAGGCCGATGTACCCGGCCAGCACGGTCAGAAATACGCTTTCGGCAATGATGTGTAGCATGATTTTTCCCGGTGTGGCACCAATGGCCCGCTGAATGCCAATCTCTTGCGTTCGCTCCTTAATGATGACCAGCATGATGTTGCTCACACCAATCACACCGGCCATGAGGGTACCGATTCCCACAATCCAGGTGAGGGCCTGAATGCCAAAAAACAACATGGAAAACTTCTTAAATTCGGCTTCGATGTTGAAGGAGCCGATGGCTTGCATATCGTCGGGGGCAATTTTATGCCGTTCTTTCAGGATCCGTTTCAGCTTTTCTTCCAGTTCGCTTACGCTGGTTCCTTTGTTGGCGGTCACCGAGAAAAAGTGAATTTCGTCGCCATAGTTGTAAGCCGTTTGCATGGTTGAGAATGGGATGATAATGGTTTCTTCCTTTTTTCCACCACCAATGTTGATGCGGGTTTCGGGATGGATGACGCCCACCACCTGAAAGTAAACGCCACTGATCTTAAGATATTGACCAATCGGGTCTTCGTCTTTGTTAAACATCATTTCTTCCACGCGTTCGCCAATCACGCACACTTTACGTTTTTGCATCACGTCGATCTCATTCATCAGGCGGCCTTTCACGGGGGTCCAGCCATCAATCTTAAAATAGTCGGGGTAGTCGCCGTAGATATTGAAAGCGCCGGTGCGTTCGCCGCGGATGGTGTTGTCGCCGCCTTGCTGCCAGCCGAAGAGCCGCGGGGAGAGGTATTCAATTTCCTTAACGCTCTGGCGGATGTATTCAATGTCCTGGTTGTTATAGATCCAGCGCCGGCCACGCTGAAACCCTTCGTAGGGGATGCTGGTTCGTTCGGTCCAGAAAAAAGCCGAATTGGTGGCAAAGGCTTTAACGCCTTCCATCACGCCGTTTTCCAGGGCACGCCCCGCTCCCGACATGATGATCAGCATGAAAATTCCCCAGAACACGCCAAAGGCGGTCATGAAGCTGCGCATGCGGTTTTGCCTGAGGGCGCTTACGATTTCTTTCCAAAGATCGAGGTCTAACATGATGTTACTTTTTTCTGTTATTCATCGCGCAAGGCAACAATGGGTTTAATACTGGCTGCCCGTTTGGCCGGTATGTAGCCGGCAAGCGTTCCGGCCACCACCAGCAGCAGGGTGGCGGCTACCGCTACGCTAAAGTCAACGGTCGGATTTAAGAATACGGTTTCGCCTTGTTGGGCGGCATCACCGGCAGACTGAACCATCGCATAGTTGATCAGCTCCATCAATCCGGTTCCCAACACCAGTCCAATGTATCCGGCCACAGTGGTGATTAAAATCGACTCCAGCAAAATGAGTCCGATCACCGAAGCCGGGCTGGCACCGATGGCTTTGCGGATACCGATTTCCTTGGTGCGTTCTTTCACCACGATCAACATGATGTTGCTCACCCCGACAATGCCGGCAATCAGCGTTCCGATGCCGATAATCCAGATAAAGATTTTGATGGCCTGAAAAATTCGCATGGTCTGGATGTAGTTTTCCATCTTGTTGTACATGCCCAAGGCACTTTCGTCGGTTACATCAAACCGGTGCTTACGGGCAAATGTGTTGCGAATGCGCTCTTCAATTTCCTGGCTTTCCTGCAGGGTTTTTCCGCTAATGGTGATGGCAAAGTTATGCAGGCGGTTGGAGCCGTTAAACACTTTTTGAGCCGTCGATACCGGCATATAGGCGTTGCGGTTTCGGGTTGAACCCGGTTCGAGACAAACACCGACGACCTTGAAAGGCACATTGTTGATTTTGACATATTCGCCCAACGCCGCTTTCTCCTTGAACAAGGCGGTATGGATGTCTTTTCCGATGACCACCACTTTTCGGTTTTGCAAAATGTCCACTTCGTTGATAAAACGGCCTTCGAGCAGCTCCATCTTCTCCACGTCATTCAGCTCCGGGTGGCAGGTCACCGTGGTGTATTCGCCCGATTCATTTTCGTAAGAATAGCGGGTGTTGCCCATGAAATAACGTCCCGAAGCGGATTCCACTCCAGAAATATTGTCGATGATATTGTAGTCGTCGTTATGAAACTGAATTGAACGTCCCGGTTTTAATCCCTGGTGGGCGATGGTCGTTTCTCCGGTCCAGATCCACATGGCATTCACCGCGTCGTTCATGAAATTAGCTGCCACACCGTTGCTCAGTCCGTTGCCGGAGCCCAGCAAAATCATCAGCATGAAAATCCCCCAGGCTACCGAGAAGCCGGTGAGGAAAGTACGCATCTTGTTCTTTTTGATGGTTGACAGAATTTCCTGCCATTTATCGAGATCAAACATGGGTCGGGTTTAGGCTGTTTCCAATTCTTTGTTGTAGGTATGCCGGAAGGCCTTGAGTTCACCGTTTCGGATAATCTCATCGATACGGCCGTCCTTCAGGCGAACGACCTTTTGGGTCATCGCTGCAATGTCGTGCTCGTGCGTGACAATAATTACGGTGATACCGGCTTGGTTGATTTCCTTGAGGATTTCCATTACTTCATACGAGGTGGTAGTGTCCAGGGCTCCGGTTGGCTCATCGGCCAGAATAATTTTGGGTCGCGAAATTAAGGCCCGGGCAATGGCTACCCGCTGTTTTTGTCCTCCCGACATTTCGTTGGGCATGTGGCTGGCCCAGGGTGCCAGGCCCAGTTTTTCGAGGTATTCCATGGCAATGGAGTTGCGCTTCTTGCGGTTCACCCCTTTGTAGTAGAGTGGGAGCGCTACATTTTCCATGGCATTTTTAAACGAAATCAGGTTGAAGGACTGGAATACGAAACCCACCATTTCATTCCGAAGCTGGGCTGCTTTCTTTTCACTCATGTCGGCAATCAGTCGGTTGTCGAGATGGTACGAACCCTCGTCATAATTGTCGAGCATGCCCAAAATGTTGAGTAAGGTCGATTTTCCGGAGCCCGATGAGCCCATGATGGAAACAAACTCGCCTTGCTCAATGTCCAGGTCAATGCCTTTCAACACATGGAGCTTGCTGCTGCCCATCACATAGGATTTGTGAATGTTGTTTAGTGTAATCATTGTTTTCTTGTTTTCTGTTTGGCTTTCTGCAATCAAAATTCATGAATTTGAAGGCTATTTCAGAAATTTTTTCGATGAACGGTGGAATTTTACATGTCAATGGCATTTTTTCAATCCGCTGCCGTTTTCTGAACACAGGAATTAAAGCGCCTTCGTTGGTTAAGACGAACAGGCGGGAAAGACGTTACAACAACGCTGCATATTTTTAGGGCAGTCGCAGAAAGCCGGTATAATCCGGATTAAAGCCAGGATGATTTTTCTTCTTAGGAGTCAGTGTGGCGTAGTTTCCCCTGAATGACCACCCCGTCAATTTTCATGCTTTGTGCCGCAAGCAAAGCGTCTTCTTGCGTGTGCACCATGGGTTTGCCTTTCGCGTTGAAGGAGGTATTGATCAGGGCTTTTGTGTGGTATTTTTCATCGAGTAAAGTCAGCAGATCCCAGAGGTAGCGATTTTCATCGCGTTCGAAGAGTGTTTGAATGCGGGCTGTTCCATCAACATGAACGGCTCCCACCAGTTCGGCTTGCTTTTCGGGCAGCACGTCAAAATCGAGCAGCATGTATTGGCTCAGCGGATGGATGCTTGACAGTCCGGTAAAGTAACGGGCACTTTTCTCCAACATGACAGGTGCTACCGGGCGGTACCATTCCCGGCCTTTGTGCTCCATGCTTACCTTTCGGGCCAGTTTTTCATTGTTGGCCAAACACAACAAACTACGATTGCCCAAAGCCCGGGGGCCTGCTTCGCCGTAGCCGTTGCACACGCCAAACACTTTTCCTTCCAGCAGTAAGCGTGCGGCTTGTTCCAAATCGAGTTCGGTATAGTTAAATTCCGGATCCTGTAAATTCCAGTTGTTTAAGTACGGGGCATGCGTTTTGACTTGCCCATGTTTTTTCCATTCGGCAAAAGCAGCCGCACCCAGTGCCAGGCCGGAGTCATCGCAACAGGGAGGAATAAAAACTTCGTCGAATATTTTCGATTGAATGAGCCGGGTATTGGCTACGATGTTTAGTGCGCATCCTCCCGAATAGTAAAGTGTTTTTGTTCCGGTTTGTTGCTGCACGTATCGGAAAATGCGAATGGTTTCGCGTACAAACAACTCATGCAAGGTGGCAACCAGGTCTTGCAGTAAAGGATTTCTCTGGTCGAAAGACTGCAGATCGATCTTGAAATCAGATTTCACCTGCTTGAAAAACGCGGCTTTGCCTGACCAAATGTTTTTGAAGTAATCGTGCTTTTTCAACCATTGTGCCAGCTCTGGCCGGTAAACGCCATGGCCAGCCAATCCCATCATTTTACCAGGCACCGAGTTTTGTTCACTCAATTTGGCCCCGATAATGGCAAACACCAGGGCGTTGGCATTGAAAATGGAAGTCAGGTACTGGTAGTCCCAATGGGCAGTGTGCTTTGTGACTTTGTTCTGGCGAAAAATCCAGGCTGAGAAATTGCTTTGGCTGGCGCCCCCGTCGAAATGAACCAGCAGACTGTTATTTTTAAAGCCCCCAAAGAAAGGCAGGCAGGAAAAAACGTGAGCCAGCTCGTGATTCAGGGCCCAGGCTTTTGTTTTGTTCCCAAACCACCAGCACCTGCCCTGCTCCAAATCAGAAGCCAACTGAGGAGGCAAAGGTGCTTCAAAACGGGCGTTACCTGTCCGTGTCAGAAACGTTCGGCCAACCACATTGTCAACAAAAACCAAATCGAAATCTTCAGCCAACAGCTTTTGTTCTTTTAAAATGGTGTAAAGTTGTTCGTGCAGCCGGTTATCGCGCTTGCGCCCGGTAATCCGCTCGAGCTGTAAGAAAGCACGGATTTGACCGTTCTGCATGATGGCCAGGTTATGGTCGTGGACATAAAACGGATGCGTGTAGTTGTCGCGATCCTGGATGCCGTAAATGGCCAGGGTCGGTTTATTCGGATTCATTGGACAAACTGCATGTAGATGATCAGTGCAATAAACAGGTAAACAAAAAGGTTGCCCCAGACTTTTCGTTTCATAAAAATCAGGTAGTTCGAAATCAGGTAGGTCAACGGGAGCGACATGATAATGACTATTTCCTGCGAAACGGCTGGAACAAAAAGCAACAGGATGACAGCCGTCAGCATGATCAGGAAGAAAACCTGGAAATTTTTTCGGGTACTGATCTTTTTCTCGTCATACTGGTTCAGCAGAAAAAAGCTACCCAGCAGGCTGATGAACATCAAGTAAGCGAGGTAAATTTGCAATGGCCTGTTTCCGCTAAAGAAACGGTTGTCGGTATCGAAATTGAGAACGATGGTGTCGACAAAGACCGGGATCTGGTCGGTTAAAAAATAATAGGACCAGGTGAACAGCCAGGGCACAGCCAATCCCAAAACCGGAAGGATGAAATTCCGCCACTGCGTTCGTTTGTTGATCAACAGAAATCCGATCCAGGTAATTGGAAAGAAAAAGATCAGGTGGAAATAAAATAGGGAACCCAGCCCAATAAAAAATCCTGCTTCGAAAGCGCTGCTATGAAACTTTTCCAATTCATAGGATTTGAAAATCCGGTCGACGCAAAGCAGCAGAAAAAGCAAGGCAAAGTACACCGGATGAAGCGTGTGCAGGGGCAGCAATCCACCCAATATCAGAACAAAGATGTTTGAAGGTAGAAAGGTGCGCACCCGAATGAAGGCATACTCGGTGTTGAGTTTGAGAATAAAAAAAGCAAGAACGACCACAAAAACCATCGATAACAGGTTGTTGGCCAGCGCCGAATTCGCCAGCGCCCGATTAATGAGCTGGTAAAGAAACATGTCATTTTCGCCTTCAAAAAAAGGAAAGAAATCAGGATGAATGTAGGAACGAAACCACAATCCTGCAATCATCAGGGGAATAAGGATGAAATGGTAAGCCTGATTGGTTTTGAGTATCCTGAGTATCATAACTGGTGGGTCATTCGTTGTCCCTGTTTCATTTTTTTTGTGAAGCAGAAATTAAAGGCCGCTTGTTATAAATCGAATCCGAGATCCTTCCGGAAGTATTTCCCGTCAAAACTTATTTTTTCGGCATTGGCGTATGACTGCATAAGCGCTTCCTGCATGGAAGAACCGTATGAGCTGATCGCAATTACACGGCCGCCGGCTGTTACAACCTGTTCGCCTGCCGGTTTGGTTCCGGCGTGAAACAGGATGCTGTCCTTCACCTGGTTGAAGCCGCTCATGACCTTGCCATTTTCATAGGAACCCGGATAGCCACCCGAAACCAGCATGACCGTAACAGCCGTACGCTCGTCAATTTCGATGCTTTGTTGTCCCATAGTCCCGTCGGCCGCTGCTTCCAGGAGATCAACAAAGTCGGATTGAATGCGCAGCATAACTGCCTCGGTTTCGGGGTCACCCATGCGTACGTTGTATTCAATGACATACGGATCGCCGCCACAGTTGATCAAGCCAAAAAAGATGAATCCGTTG
>ENA-ORCT01000511-ORCT01000511.1-marine-metagenome-genome-assembly--contig:-NODE-511-length-18441-cov-3.455892_pt1 | contig 18441 bp, 13 predicted proteins | sample MGYA00248632_ERZ508511 | MGnify/ENA primary metagenome ERZ508511 (study PRJEB26182, sample SAMN06268839) | marine metagenome | isolation source: Tt an P1-techrep anaerobic enrichment on pine from sediment...
CTTACATGCAATCAAGGCTTTGGGCGACGAATCTTTCAATCCGTCAATCAGTTCAACAACCACCTGCTCCAATTTGCCATCTTCGGCCAAAAAATCGACCAAGCCGATCACATGCGCGTGAGCAGCTCCGAATCGATCACCCGAAAACATCAATTTTTTTAGATTTTGATTGGTGACCCGTTTGGAAAGAAAAGGTGCTATAATCGCAGGGACAATCCCCAGTTTAATCTCGCCCAGAGCAAAGACCGCAGAATGCTCCGCAATGGCAAAATCACAGGAAGCAACAATGCCATTAGCACCACCCAACACATTTCGGTGAACCGCAGCAATTGTAATCTTGGGAAATTGATAAATCACTTTCATCAATTCTGCCATACGCAAATATTCCTGCCAATTGTCCGCCTTTGCTTTATTAATCGCTTCAGCAAACCAGTTGATATCTGCTCCGGCGCAAAACGAGCGCCCTTCTCCTGAAAACACGACAAACCGGACCTCTTCTTTGGCAGCTAACTCCTCCAAAGCCTCATGCATTTCCTCAATCATCTCCGGATTTAACGCGTTATGCACTTCGGGCCTGCTCAGGATTAGATTAGCCCGATGTCCTGCAATTTTTATTTGTATGTTCTTCCAATCTTTCATCGTATCATCTCTTTACATTCTGAAAACCCCGTAGTGAGGTTTCTGAATTGGTTGATTAAGGGTCACTGTAAAGGCCAAAGCCAAAATATTTCGTGTTTCCACCGGGTCAATGATGCCGTCGTCCCACAAGCGTGACGAACTGTAGTAAGCAGAACTCTCCTGTTGAAACTGATCAACCAAACTATTGCGGGTTCCGTTCTGTTTGATGGAGTGTAAAACTCCGGAAGCCTGCTCTCCGCCCATGACCGCGATTCGCGAATGAGGCCACATGAATAAAAAGTCGGGTTCGTAAGCCCGTCCGGCCATCGCATAATTTCCAGCTCCAAACGATCCGCCTATGACCAAGGTTATTTTAGGAACAACAGAATTGGCTACTGCGTGGATCAATTTTGACCCGTCGCGCGCAATGCCTTCGTGTTCGTATTTTTTCCCCACGACAAAACCAGTAATATTCTGCAAGAATAACAAAGGAATTTGTCGTTGGTTACATAACTCAATAAAATGAGCGCCTTTTCGGGCACTTTCCGCCGTCAAAAAACTTTGATTTCCCAGGATCCCAACAGGAATTCCTTCCAAATGAGCAAATCCAGTGACCAGGGACGTGCCGTAAGTTGCTTTGAATTCCTGGAAATCACCGGCGTCAACCAAGCGCTCAATGAGTGCACGCACTTCAATCGGCTTTTTCAAGTCGGTTGAAAGGTAATTGTATAGTTCTTCAGCCGGATGTTCAGGTTTCCGGGCTACTTTCAGTTCAATCGGACGCTTAGGGACTACCGGCAAAGTATCCACAATCTCCCTGCAAATTTTTATGGCATGCGGATCATCTTTCGCCAGGTGATCAGCAACTCCCGAAATCGAAGTGTGCACCACCGCACCTCCAAGTTCTTCAGCAGTCACCTCTTCTCCGGTTGCCGCTTTCACGAGGGGTGGTCCCCCAATAAAAATGGTTCCTTGTCCTTCAACAATAATCGTTTCGTCGCACATGGCCGGCACATACGCACCACCCGCCGTACAGGAACCCATAACCACCGCCAGCTGCGGAATACCTGCTGCCGACAATTTTGCCTGGTAATAAAACACCCGTCCAAAGTCAAAACGGTCAGGAAATACTCGGGCCTGCTCCGGGAGAAAAATTCCACCCGAATCAACCAAATAAATGCAAGGCAAATGATTTTTTAATGCTATTTCCTGGGCCCGAACATGTTTCTTAATGGTCTCGCGAATGTAGGTTCCTCCTTTTACCGTTGCGTCGTTGGCCACAATAAGACATTCACGCCCTTGCACCAAGCCTATCCCGGTAACGATTCCAGCTGATGGAAAGGCATTGTCATACTGATCAAAGGCTGCAAAGGTTGAAAGTTCAAGAAATGGGGTTTGGGCATCGATCAAAAGGTCAATTCGTTCACGCGCCAGGAGCTTTCCCCGCAAACGATGCTTTTCCACAGCTTTTTCTGATCCATGCGAAGAAACACGTCTAAGACGTGTCTTAAAATCTGACACAACAGACTTATAATCAAAATCTTCACCCGCATCAGATGTAGACCCAAAAGATGATCTATTTTGTTGAGCTTTATCCATACATTCGTTAAACAAATTACAAATGGAAAATCTCTTACTATGACAAAATACGCGGCTATTAGTTCACAGAAGGCGCTTAAATTTTTAGACTGACGGTAAAAAAACAGCTTCGCAAATATGCCAATTGCGGTAAGCCCCTGGCTTGCTCAAGTGCCGATATAAGGATAAGAGGAACTTGTAAAACGAATGCAACAGAAAAAAAACGAAAACACGCCAATCGCTATGCTTTGTCGGTTTCGGCCACCAAGCGGAGATTTTCACCTTCCCCCTCGAGCCCGGTAATTCGTACTCCGCAAAAGGTATTTTTCTGAATATCCGCTGCCTTAAACCGAACGGGCACATAGTGTTCCCCATACCCCGAGGCAAAACCACGTGAATCAACTTTCTCAACCAGTACCACCTGCTTTTGCCCCACAAAGCGCTTTAAATAATCAGCCCTCATTTTCTCCGATGCTTCACGCAGCTTGGCCGAACGGGCTGTTTTTACTGGTTCCGATACCTGGTCATCCATTCGCTCGGCCCGTGTTCCTTTCCGAACCGAATATTTAAAAGTGTGTACATGGCTGAACTGAAACCGTGCGATGGAGTCTACGCTTTCCTGAAAATCCTCTTCTGTCTCACCGGGAAAACCAACAATGAGGTCGGTCGTAAAATTAAAATCGGGCCACTGGGTTCGAAAACGGTCCACAATTTCAGCAAAACGACTGTAGTCGTACATCCGCCGCATGCGAAGCAGCACTTTGTCGGCCCCGCTTTGCAAACACAAATGCAGGTGCGGAGCCAACTTGGGATGTTTAAACAAATCGTAGAACCGATCGCCAAACCCATCTGGCTCGAGCGATGAAATCCGAACCCTGAAATCGCCCGGCACATCCAGAATCGCTTCCAGTACATCTTCAAAACGTTTATCTTCCCACTCATATCGACCGATGTTGACACCGGTAATCACCAATTCCTTAAAGCCATTAGCCAAGGTGGCTTTCACATTCTCAATAATTTGTGGCAAGGGGCGGCTGACCGCACGCCCACGCACTTTCGGAATGATGCAGAAAGTACAAAAATTATCGCATCCATCCTGAATTTTGATTGAACTGCGGGTGTGTAAACTTTTATCAACGGTATTAAACTGAAATACATCACCTTCCAGGTTTGAAGGATGTAAAATTTCGCCTTGAAAATGCGCGTCAACCAACTGCCGGATATTGGCTTTCCGCTCGTTGTCAACCACGTAGGTAATTTTGTTCTGGCTTTCCAGTTTTTCTTTGTAATTATTGGACATGCAACCGGTGACCACCACCATTGCCCCAAGGTTATTTCTGGCTGCCTGACTGATGATATTGCGCGATTTCTGGTCACTTTGATTGGTGACCGTACAAGTGTTGACGACCACAACATCAGCGGCCTCTTTAAAATCAACAATTTCGTACCCAGCCTGATCAAAATCAGAAACCAGCGCATCAGTTTCATATTGGTTCAACCTGCACCCCAATGTTTTAAAGGCTACTTTTTTCCTGGCTGTGTTCATGATTCCACCTGTTCTTCCGTTAAGACCAACTCCCCGCTCAATGAAAAATCAGCAGCCGATGTTATGGTTACATCCACAATTTTTCCTTTCAGGTCAGGCGCTTTACGATCGAGCCGAACATTCAGTTTTCCTTCCGTAAGGCCCGTGCTGAAACCTGTTTTTCGATCGGTTCCGTTGATTAGTAAACGTAAAGTTTTGCCCACCAACTGCTCGTTGTATTGACGTGTGTGCGTTTTCATCACTTCGGACAAGCGATGGAAACGATCTTTTTTTACGTCTTGCGAAACTTCATCCTGCCAACGATAACTGGCTGCACCCGGACGAGGCGAGTACATGGCAATGTAGGCCATGTTGAATTGGAACTCGTGCATTGCCGCTACCGTATTCTGAAATTCAGCTTCACCTTCGCCTGTAAAGCCAACAATGATGTCGGTAAACAAAGTGGCCTGCGGAATGAGTTCCCGGATATCTTCAACAATTTTGCGGTATTTATCCATGGAATGGCGTCGATTCATTTTAATCAACACTTTTTCGTCGCCACTTTGCATGGGCAAATGAATCTGCTTGGCCAGGCAGGCATATTCGGCGATCACTTCAATTACGTCGCGCCCCATATCTTGCGGATGCGGCGAAGTGAAATAGACCCAAAATTCTTCTCCCGAGGCTTTTCCGTATTCGCCAATCTGCCTCAACAAATCGGCAAAACTGATCTCTTCTCCATTTTTATCCAATCCATATGAATTGACATTTTGTCCCAGCAAGGTAATGGACTTGTATCCCTGACTCACCAAATGTTCCACTTCATGCAAAATATCTTCGGACGGACGGGAAACCTCGCGACCTCGAGTATAAGGGACCGCGCAAAATGTGCAAAATTTATCGCAACCGTTCTGAATAGGCACAAAAGCTTCGTAAGTTGATTCGTATTTAGGCTTAATGTGCCACAAATCAACAATGTGCTCATTTTTGGGCATCACCGGTTTTGGTGTCTGCAACGAAGCGGCGTTCACCACGCCATAACTACGAATCATGTCGGGCAACTGACTCAATTCGCTCATCGGGAAAATCAGATCAAAAAGTTTCAGGAACTTTTCTTTATCAGCCGGCAAAATACAACCCGAAATAAAAGTAATCAGGTTTCGCTTATTTTTGGCCCGGTTCCACTGGGCAATTTTGTTGTACACTTTATCAATTGGCTTTTGCCGTACCGAACAAGCCAACATGCCCAACAAGGTTGCTTCCTCCTCCTTTTCCGTCCGCTCATAGCCCATCTGTTCCAGCACAGCACTCACGCGCTCACTGTCCGACAGGTTCATTTGACAACCCAGTGTAATTAAGTGGTACTTCATCAGTTATATTTCACGTTTCAAATTCCAAATACCAAAAGCAACGTCAAGCCGGGGGAAATGTACCCGAACCTGCTTTCCCTCGTCCCAGTTTCGGTGCTAGAAATAGACTTCGCAATGAATCTGATCGCGGTCAAAACCCTTATTTTTCAAAAGCTCCAGCGCATCAAAAATCATATTGCTATTTCCGCACAAATAAAACTGTGTGTTCTTTTCAAATTTTGTTTTCTTCAAATACTTCGTCAGACGCCCGTGCACCTGTCCTGTTTTGTCACCGGTAGTGCACAAAATATGACGTTCGGCATCGTACTCCTCTTTATCGTAAGCCTCGTTGCCATAGCGAACGCCATGAATTATCTGGTAGTCCAGTTCCGGGTAAGTGCGCACCATGCTGCGAAACGGAGCAATTCCGGTTCCGCTGGCGATAAAGACAAATTTATGGTCGTTAATTTTTTTCTCATCAATTCGAAATTTCCCAAAGGGTCCGTTCACTTCGACCAAGTCACCTGGTTTTAAATGGCTCAGCTTAGGCGAAAAGTAACCTTCTTTGACTTCCTTCACCAACACTTCCAGGTGCTCATCGTTTTCGCCGCTGTAAATGGAATACTCGCGGCTTTGATAATCGCCCTGAATACCCAGTGAAATGTGCTGTCCGGCCTTAAATGTAAACCGGCTTTTGGGCAGACGAAGTGAGAAAGTTTCATCTGTTAGTCTCCTGACCTCTTTCACTTTGTAAAAACTTTCGTCAATCTTAATTGCTTGCATAACTTCTATCGACATAGCATCTCTGTTTTGGGCTGCAAAGGTAATTATTTCATCTAAAAAAGACATTCGAATCTGAAATTATCTTTGCTAACCGATTATAATCTTAACTTAACCGATAAAAAAGCCGTTTGTTTCTGGCAATTGTCCTATTTTTGATAGAAAATCTCCATTTATGAAAACACTGATCATTTATATGTCAACCCACGGATGCACCAAACAGGTTGCCTATGAACTTGCCGAACAGCTTAATGGAGAGGTGACAATTAAAAACCTCAAAGAAGATAAAAATCCTGATCTCGAAAAATATGACCGGGTCATCGTCGGAGGATCTATCCATGCAGGTCAGATTCAGCGGAAGATTCGTCAGTATTGCGAAATAAACCAGGAAAAACTCGGACGCAAACAGCTTGGTCTTTTTATTTGCTGCATGTATGAGGGTTCACAAGCTTTTCAGCAACTTGAAGATGCCTATCCCGAAAAACTACATCAATATGCTAAATCGGAAGCGATCCTGGGCGGTGAATTCAACTTTGAAAAGATGCGTTTTTTCGAGAAAATGATTGTGCGGAAAGTTGCTAAAGTTGAACAAACCGTGAGCAAGATCGATCACGAAGCCATCCGAAATTTCGCCAAGAAAATGGACAAGACTTTTTCTCCTTTCGTTACGCTGATTTAGCAAGCATCAAAAAGCCAGGTAAAAATCTTTGGTCAATTCGCGATATGCGGCGGAATATTCAGCCGTTGCCTTATCCCGAATAAAAAACTCGGATTCACTCAATTCGGCTTGTACCTTGGCCAGCTCCACCAAAATACGATGGGCAGTCTTGTTTTCGTCGGATGACACCCGAACCAGGCGAACCACATGCAGATTCAAGGCGGAAGCCAATGCAAACAAATGCCCCCCCTTATCGGCCGGCAAAATCAAACTCATCTGTCCGTTGTCTGCAAGCAGCTCATTGGCTTTTTGCAACAGTTCGGCCAAGCTTAAACTGTCCGAATGGCGAGCTTGTGTACGTTTCCAGTCAATCGGTTTCGGTGAATTTTCAAAAAATGGCGGATTGGAAATAATATGATCGTATTTTTTATCTGTCTGAAAATTCTGAAATGCACCGACTGACAGGTTGATCCGGGAAGCCCAGGTGGAGTTCTGAAAATTCATTTTGGCCTCATTGGCAGCATCAGGCTCCAATTCAACGGCGTCAACAATTGCATCCGAACGCTGGGCGACCATCAGGGCAAGCAACCCGGTTCCTGTCCCAACATCCAACACGCGTTTAGCTCCGTTCAGCCGAACCCACGCCCCTAGCAGTACCCCGTCAATGCCTACCTTCATGGCTGCTTTTTCCTGAATTATTCGAAATTCTTTAAACTGAAAAAAATTATTCCGCCCCATCTAAATAGCGATTAAAGCATTCATTTTTGAATCGATAAAAGTAAAAAACAGGTCAATCCGAATATTACCTCATTGTTAATTCGCCTGTTTTTGTCGGTCATTTTTCCACCTGGCCATTCGTCAACCAGCACTTTGTATACTTTTGCACGCGCTAAAAATAAAAGCAAGTCGCAAAGAAAATAACAAGAAAGCATGAAGAAGAGAGATTATTACTTTTTAGCCCTTTTATTTTGCCTGATCATATACGCTACACTGCAGCGGACCTACAACAACAAGATGGAGAAAAACAGGTTGGAAGAACTTCAAAAGCCGCAAGCCAACATAAAAGTTCAGTCTTTGGAAACGGACTCGATCAGCAGCAATGCAAGCGCGGTAATCAAAGCCGGAGCCTGATTGACGGCAAAAGGATTTTAAAAATCACGAAGTCGAAATCGTGTTTTGCTAATTCTTCCAGTCAAAATGACTACTGCTCTTTCATATTTTTCTGTCGGTATTCCGTGGCGGTCATCCCATACATCTGGCGAAAGCATTTCCGGAAATGCGACAGATCCCGGAAGCCAACTCCATATGCAATTTCACTTACTGTCATCTTTTCCTGCATGATTAACTGGGTCGCACGCTTCAGTCGAATACTGCGTATGAACTCTTTAACAGTCATATCGGTCAGCGCATTAAGCTTTCGATAAAGCTGCATCCGGCTAACTCCTACTTCCTGTGCAAAACGTTCGATATCGAGTTCGGTATCGGCAATGTTGTTTTCAACGACTTCGACTGCTTTCTGCAAAAACTTTTCCTCAGGCGACGAGATCACAATATTCCGGGGCTGAAGGGTAATTTCGCCAGAATATTTCTGCTTCAGCGAGTCGCGGATGGATAACATGTTGTCGATCTTGGTTTGCAGGATAGACAAATCGAAGGGCTTGGTGATAAAATCGTCCGCCCCGCTTGACAGGCCCTTTATTTCATGCTCTTTCGAATGAAGCGCAGTTAGCAGTAAAACCGGGATGTGCGAGGTACGTTCGTCCTTTTTCACTTTTCTGCAAAACTCATAGCCATCTACGTCAGGCATCAACACATCACTTACAATGACATCGGGCACTGCCTCAAGCGCCAAATTCCAGCCTTCACGCCCATCACCAGCTTCGAGCACCTGGTATTTCGATGCAAAATGACTTCGGATTAGCGTTCGCACATCAGGATTATCCTCAACAACAAGCATGATGCGTGAATTCAACGAATCAACAACCCGGACATCGTCATCCACGTCAATGCTTTCCGGAAGTGGCTGTTCAACACCGTTCACCGCAGTCTCGTCAGCGCTTTCTTTTTCATAAGGAATACGGAAAGTAAATTTACTACCCTTGCCGGGTTTACTGACCACAAATATCTCGCCCCGGTGCAGTTTAACTAGTTCCTTCACAAAAGAGAGGCCGATTCCGGCACCGGTCTGCACCTGCTTCTCGTTGGCTTGAAAAAACCGATTGAAGATTTTCGATGCATGGGTTTGTGAAATCCCTTGTCCTGTATCGCGGACAGTAATTTCAATAAATTCACGATCTGAATTTTCATTTGACAAATCTTCTTCGCTGCCATCGAAAACCAAGGATAAATTCACTGAAATTCGTCCGTCTTTATCGGTGAATTTAAACGCATTGGTCAACAAATTATTCAGTATCTTTTCAATTTTATCAGTATCAAATTTTGTAATCAAATGTTTCTTGAGGGTCTTGAATTTGAGTTGAATGCCCTTTTCTTCGGCGTAGGGCTGAAAAGACTCAACCACATCGGAGACAAATTCGACGATGTCACCCTGTCTCAGTTCCAGCTTCAGGTTACCCGACTCCAGTTTTCTGAAATCCAGCAACTGGCTGATCAGTCGATCCAAATGTTTGGTATTTCGATACATGATATCCAAATGAGCACGTACATCCTCGGGAGGAAGTTTTTGACCAATCAGCTTTTCAAGTGGGGTCAAAATTAAGGTCAGGGGAGTACGGATTTCATGTGAAATATTGGTAAAAAATTTTAGTTTTAACATGTCTAGCTCATGCAATTTCCTGGCTTTCATCCGCTCCAAAATTAGTTCGTTTTTAATTTTTTCGCGGTAAAGAAAAAACTGAACTAAAAAATAGATCAAGATTCCGATGACCGCCAGAATCAACACCCGAAACCAAACAGTTCTCCAAAACGGAGGAAGGACAGTTATAGGTAACTGCAAGTCACTCCCGGCCTCATCACTGCCCGGCACAAAGCGCTTAATATGAAGAATATATTCATCCGGATTTAGGTTGGTATAAGTAGCAGTCCGGCTTTTGCTGGGCTCATTCCAGTCTTTGTCGAACCCCTCCAGGTAATAGCGGTACAAATTATTTTCGCTGTTGACGAAATTCAACGCGGCAAACTCGAGGGTAAACACATTTTGATCGTAGGGCAAAATCAGGTGACTGGTTTCGGAAATGCTTTTCTTCAAGATTGGCTTTTTCCCCGAACCAATCTCAACCTTTTTATTGAAAATCCGAAAATCAGTCAGCACCAGCGGAACATCTTTATCGCCACTTTTCACTTCTGAAGGGTTGAAAATATTGAATCCCGATACGCCTCCAAACAACAGATGCCCACCGGCCGTTTTGTAGGCCGCCCCATAAGAAAACTGATTATTACGCAGTCCATCTTTACTGGTATAATTCTGAAACGTTTCATTAACCGGATCAAATTTCGACAAGCCATTGGAGGTACTGATCCATATATTTTGGTTGTTATCTTCAAGCATACACAGCGCCTGGTTGTTCGACAAGCCATCTTCCACGTTGTAATACCGAACAGCACCTGTTACACTTGAGTATTGCGCAATTCCGCGGTCAAGGGTCGTGATCCAAAACCGACCGGCGGAGTCTTCCAGAAAAGATCGGGAGTGTTCGTCAAAACGCGTCATCGCTTTGCTTTCATCATGATAAACAATCACTTCATTGTTTGTGCCCAGCCAAATATTGTTGTACGAATCCTGCTCAATCCAGTTGACCTGCTCTTCGCCTGCTAATTGAGGGTAGTGAATAAAACGCTCGGTTTTCCAATCAAAACGGTCAACACCGGAAGAAGTGGCAATCCAGATATTTCCGTCGTGATCGAGTAAAAAATCCCAAATCCGGTTATCCGCCAAACTTCCCATCCTGGAAGGATTAGCTTTGTAATGCTTAATCTGACGTGTATCCAAGTCGAGAACATCAATTCCTCCCAGGAAAGTTCCAATCCATAAATTTCCCCGACGGTCATCCTGAAACGCTTTAACACAATTGCGCGAAATCGAATTAGGATCGTTGGGTCTGGCCATCAGGTAGGTGTATGATTCGGTTTTCGGGTCATAAATATTTACCCCTCCATCTTCAGTTCCAATCCAAATTCTGTTTTCATCATCAATCCAAAAGGCATAAACAATACTGCTATTCAAATACTTATCATTCTCATCTGATGGATGAGAGCTGAAATTAAGAAAAGCTTGTTTACTTTTAGCCAGTAGATTCAGTCCGCCGCGAGTTCCAATCCAGGTTTCACCACGCCGATCATGCAAAATATCCAGAACCGAATTATTAATCAATGAGGTTTGCTCCCTGTCGTCATGTCTGTAAAAAGTAGTTGTCCCGTCGTTCTTGTCGTAAACATACAGGCCCCCGCGCGTCCCAATCCAATAGTTACCAAAAGCCCCCACCGAAATTGACCGCACGGTTTCAGTCCGTTCATATTCGGGCTTCAGCTTGATGGGCTGTACTTTCCTTGATACCGGATCAACGAGAAAAGCGCCGTTCGAATAAGAGCCAATCCAAATCCTACCCTCGGGATCTTGAAAAATCTCCCAAATCTCGTCTTGCTGCTCGCTGAACGGTAGCGCAAACAGCTCAACAGATAGATTTTCCGGATTAATAATGAAAACACCAGTATTTGTTCCAGCCCACAATTTTCCGTTGCGATCGAACTGAAGTACCCGCACAAATTCACCTTGCAAACTGACACTCAAAACATTTCCGGGTGGTGAGTCGGCCGTGATATCACCCAGCGTATCCACACGCAAAACACCCTGGTTGGTCGCCAGCCAAAGATGACCTTCGGCATCTTCCTGAATATCGTTCACAGAAACATCCTTATTTTTAAATAACGGATGATTTTCATACGGATGATAAAAAACTTCCAACTCCCGGTCAAATACGTTCAACCCTCCGTTCTCCGTCCCGACAAGTAAATTCCCTTGGCGATCTTCGCAAATTATCCGCACCAAAGTACCTCGCAGGCTCAAACTATCGTCTTCTGAATTTAAAAAATTCACGAACTGATAACCATCAAAACGACTAAGTCCCTGGCTGGTTCCAAACCACATCCATCCTTTCCGATCCTGAAAAATATTTTGTATTTGATTACTCGGCAATCCGTTTTCCTGCGAAAAGGAATCGAAGCTCATCTCATTTTGAGCAGCCCTTCCAATTAGCCCAATCGCAGCTAAAACAAGTGATAACAGGATCTTCCGATATACCAGCCCAAACCTGCGTTGTCCATTATTATTTTTTGAAATACTCATTTTCCCTCCCTATCGCACGTACGACATGAGCAAAATAATGCTTATTTTGAAACATTTGCAAATAAAAACAACTGATGCACCCGACACAATATCCTACCAAATAAATAGCTTAAATATTTTTCATTAGTTTCGTAGTCGTTTTACCATCAATTTATGCAGAAACATAAAAACACAATGATTGATCGATTCAGAAATAACGGAAGGCCTTTATAATCTCAAGATCAGAAAGACGCCAAAAATAAAGCCAGTTTCCGATAAGGAGACAAAACAATTAAGTGCCGGAATAGTTATTGATATTAATTCGCTAATTTTAAACTGTTTGAAAAAAGAAACAGCCCCATGAAATACTCAGAGAAGAAAAAATCAGAATCCCTCACGGGGAAAAGCACAGAACGAAAACCATTACATGAAAGTGCCCTTCCCGATGGTTTTGACCTGCATAAAAACCCGGAAGCTTTTATCCGCTTCGACAAAAACCTGAGACACACCTTTTATTCTGAAAATTTACTCCCGTTGCTGCAGTGCGAGCCAACAAAGATCATTGGGAGGACAGTAACTGAAGTCGGCTATTTGAGGGAACTTTCCGATGAAGTTGACCAGCTCATCGAATTGGTTCGAATAAACAAAAAGTCGTTTTTCAGTGAATTTTCCTTCTTGCTGAACAACCGACCCTTTTGGATCAGCATTGGGCTTACTCCGGAGCGGGATGAAGAAAATGAAGTGATTGCCGTAAGCGGTGTTATCCGCGACATCAACAGCCAAAAGAAAACAGAGCAAAACTACGCCTATAAAAAACAACGTTATAAGCTAACAGCCGAGGCTTCGGACTATGGCGTATGGGACTGGATTGTTGCCGATGAAACAATGCATCTTTCACGCAAGTGGAAAGCCTTGCTCGGATACTATCCGGATGAACTTGAAGACAAATTTTCAACATGGACAGACCTGATTCATCCGGATGACTACAACCGTGTAAAACGAACCTTTGAGAACTTTTTGAGAAGCAGTGCGTTGATTTTTGAGTCCGAGTTTCGACTGAAGCACAAAGACGGGCTTTATCGCTGGTTCAAGTCCCGAATTGCTGCCCTGCGCGACTCAGAAGGGCATGCCATCCGCGTTTTGGGAACCAACCGGGATATTACGACTGAAAAAAAGCACCAAGGAGATTTGCGAATGCTGCATCAAGCAATTATGCAAAGCCCGGTGCCAATTGTTATAACCGATCTGGAAGGATATATCGAGTTTTTTAATCCTGCGTACTGCAAAATAACAGGTTACCGAAAAGAAGAGTTGGTTGGTAAAAAAACCAACATTCAAAAATCGGGCTATCATCCAACAACCTACTATCAGGAACTTTGGAACACGATCACTTCAGGAAACGAATGGGTGGGCGAATTCAAGAACAGAAACAAAAATGGGAAAGTATACTGGGAACTGGCCTCCATTTCGAGCCTGAAAGATGAACACGGTATCATCTCCAACTACCTGAAAATTTCTGAAGAAATTACATCACTGAAACGACTGGAAGAAGATTTACGCAAATCGCAAAAACGAACTCGAATTGAAAACCAGTCGCGAACCAACTTCATGGCCAACATGAGTCACGAAATCCGTACTCCCATTAACGGTATCATTGGGTTCTCTGAGCTGTTAAAATCAGGTGATTTAACACCAGACCAACAGCTTCGTTATGCCGACATTATTGAAGAAAGCAGCCGGTACTTGCTGCTACTTATTGACGACATTATCGACATTTCAAAGATTGAGGCCAATGAGCTGAAAGTAAAAAAAGATGCCTGCTCGTTGACAACCACTTTTAAAGAGCTGTACGACCAATTCGAGCAAATGATGGAACGAAAGCAAAAAGCTCAAATTGAGGTTCGCTTTCGAAAACCCAAGCTTAAACATCACGATTTCATTTTCACTGACACCAGGCGGTTGAAGCAAATTTTAGTTAACCTGTTCGACAATGCACTGAAATTTACAGAAAATGGGTATATCGAAGTTGGCTATCAGCTGCTCAACAAAAACAAGCTTCAATTTTATGTTGAAGATACGGGCCAGGGAATTCCCAAAGACCAGCTAAAAACGATTTTTAACCGAACCCTTCATCATGCTCACAGTTTGAAGAACCGCGAAGGAGGTGCCGGTCTTGGCTTAGCCATTTCCGACGGACTGGTTAAATTGCTTGGAGGTTCGATGAACGTAAAATCAGTTCAAAATAAGGGCTCAATATTCTATTTTACCATCCCGTACGACAAAATCAGTGCTCCGGCAAAAACACAACCAAAAAAAACAACGCACGACTACAATTTTGAAAACTGCACCATCCTTATTGCTGAAGATGTTGACTACAACTATGAGTATCTTTTTGAAATTTTAAGGGAAACAAAAGCCTCCGTGCTTTGGGCCAAAGATGGCATTGATGCCTTAAATCTATTCTCAAAGAACAAAGTCGACCTGATTCTGATGGATATTCAAATGCCTGAAATTGATGGCTACCAAGCAACTCGAACCATCCGGCAAAGCAATACAGAGGTTCCGATTATTGCCCAAACAGCTTATGCCATGAGCGACGAACATCAAAAATGTTTGGATGCCGGCTGCAACGAAGTACTAAGTAAACCAATCAAAATGAAAGAACTGCTGGACACACTGTCCAACTATCTAAAATAAAGCTGGGTTTTTTTGCCGTATTTGATCCGGCTCTTATTAAATTTGAAGCCCACCAAACAAATGTAAGATGATCACGGAGAAATTTCCTTCCCGCTTGTTGGAAAATGCAGTGAACGAGTTCGCCAAACTCCCGGGCATTGGCCGAAAAACGGCGCTCAGGCTGGTTCTTCACTTGTTAAAGCAAGAAAAGGCAGATGTTGAGCTGTTTAGCAACAGCCTGATACAACTTCGCAACGAAATCAAGCACTGCCAGGTTTGCCACAACATTTCGGATGTTGACACCTGTAACATTTGCAGCAATCCGCATCGCCATCCCGAAGAAGTTTGTGTGGTTGAGAATATCAAGGATGTTATGGCCATTGAAAATACCCAGCAGTTTTCGGGACTTTACCATGTCCTTGGCGGAATCATCTCACCAATGGATGGCATCGGACCGTCGGATCTGGAAATCAATTCACTGATTGACCGGGTTAAGAGCGGCACAGTGAAAGAAGTGGTGCTGGCCCTGAGCACAACCATGGAAGGCGACACCACCAACTTCTTTATCTACAAAAAATTGAGAGAATTAAATGTCAAAATCTCAACTTTGGCCCGTGGTGTATCCATTGGCGACGAACTTGAATACGCCGATGAAATTACGCTGGGACGATCAATCAGAAACCGCCTTGACTTTGAAAGCACCTTATCACAATAAGGCGATTTGGAATTGATTTGTTAACTTCCTCAACATTTTTAAAAAACGAATGTACCCATCAATGACCAATGTCTAGTTAACGAATGACCAAGCAGCAACCGTCAATAATACTTTCCGTTGTCATTGTAAATTATAATGTCAGGTACTTTCTTGAGCAATGTCTGCATTCGGTTCAGAAAGCCTGCACCTCGCTCGGCGCCGAAATTTTTGTTGTTGACAACAATTCGGTCGATGGCTCGTGCCAGTTGGTACGTGAAAAATTTCCGGACGTTGAACTGATTGAAAATCACGAAAATTTAGGATTTTCGAAAGCCAACAACCAAGCTATTCGGCGAGCCAAAGGCAAATATATTTTGTTGCTCAATCCGGATACCATCGTTGAAGAAGACTGCTTCGTGACATGTCTGAACTTTATGGATGAGCATCCTGAAGCCGGCGGACTCGGTGTAAAAATGATCGATGGAAAGGGACGTTTTCTGCCTGAATCGAAACGCGGTTTACCAACGCCTGCTGTTGCATTCTACCGGATTTTCGGTTTGGCCAGTTTGTTTAGCCATTCCAAACGTTTTGCCCGCTACTACCTGGGCCATCTGGACAAAAACCAAACCCACGAAGTTGATGTTTTAGCCGGGGCCTTTATGATGTTGCGCCGTTCGGTTTTAAACAAAATCGGGCTGCTGGACGAAAGCTTTTTCATGTATGGTGAAGACATTGATCTCTCGTATCGAATCACAAAAGGAGGTTTTAAAAATTATTACTTAGCGGACACGACAATTGTTCATTACAAAGGAGAAAGCACCAAAAAAGGCAGTATCAATTATGTGAAGGTCTTTTACCAGGCGATGATCATATTTGCACGAAAGCACTTTGCAAAAGGTCGTGCCGATGTTTTCGCCATGCTGATCAACCTGGCCATCTACTTTCGGGCCTTTCTGGCTATTCTTAGGAGGCTGACCCATGCTGTTTTCTTTCCGTTTATCGACATCCTGTTCATTTTCATCGGATTTCTGTGGTTATTACCCTACTGGGAAAAATTGAACTACACACCCGATTACTATCCTTCAAGCTTTCTGGAAGTGGTCGTACCTATCTACATCTTGATCTGGATGTTGGGGATCTGGCTTGCCGGAGGGTATGAAAGACCAATCAATATCTTTAAACTTTTTAAAGGATTGCTTTGGGGAAGTATCGGTATTTTGATTTTTCATTCTCTGGCACCTGACAACCTCCGATTTTCAAGGGCACTGATCCTGCTCGGATCCGCTTGGTCAATAGTCAGTCTATTGGGCTACCGGTACCTGCTCAGCCGCAGCAAGTCGCAGCAGGCCTATTTCGATCGGGACCGCCCAAAACGGGTCATTATTATTTCCAAACCAGCTGAAGCCAAACGCATCAGTCAATTAATACGACATTCACCCTTTAAAATCAACCTAATTGGTGTTGTTCAGCCCAATAATGATGGCGCTCTCAACAACAACTTATTGGGATACCTGAGTCAAATCGAAGAGATCATCCGGGTTCATAGGATTGAGGAACTGATCTTCAGTGCCACCGATTTACCCTCGCAGCAAATCATAAAAATCATGCTTAGCCTAAGCAAACTGAATATCGAATATAAGATTGCACCACCCGAAAGTCTTTCCATAATCGGGAGCAATTCGATTGATACCGCCGGTGATTTATACGTGATTGAAATGAACGCAATCACTAAAGCAAGCAATCGTCTCCGCAAACGTCTGTTCGACGTGACTGTCAGCCTGCTCTTTTTGATTGCCTATCCAATTACTTGCTGGACGGTTCAAAACAAGATGGGCTTTTTAAATAATATTCTCAAAGTCCTTTTCGCTTCAAAAAGCTGGATTGGCCTGGCCCGAAACAACAAAGGCGAAACCGAACTTTTGAAGCTAAAAACCGGCGTATTAACCCCCGCCGACAAATTCAAGGACAAGCTTTCCGAAGCAGAAGTGGCAAAAATTAACATGGTCTATGTAAAAGATTACAGCATCACACAGGATGCGCACATTATTTTGCAAGGCTGGAAAAACTTAGGACAATGACATTAAACAAACTGGCACACGGACAAATCAGGTTTCGGCCCTTAGAGCCGGAAGACCTGGAAATTATTTACCGATGGGAAAATGATCCCGAGATCTGGCAGGTTAGCAACACCCGGACACCATTTTCGCGCTACATTTTAAAACGGTACATCGAAGAATCTCACCGCGACATTTTCGACACCAAACAGCTCAGGATGATGATTGAAGACTCGACCGGACGGCCAGTTGGCGCAATCGATTTATTTGACTTCGATCCGTTTCATCAACGGGCAGGAATCGGTATTTTAATTTACGACACCGAAGATCAGGGCAAAGGTCTGGCGACCGATGCTTTACGCCTGATGGCTTTGTATGCAACCGACGTTTTGGGACTGCACCAACTCTATGCCAACATCACGGTTGATAACCAAGCCAGCATCCACTTATTTAAAAAAACAGGCTTTATCTGCGTTGGAACAAAAAAAGACTGGATTAAGACTTCAGGCGGATGGCTCGATGAAGAATTGTATCAGCTTTTGCTAAAATAGCTGGCTAAATTCTGGGATTTCCTTCAGAAAAACATACGATTTCTTCGCCGGATTAACCAGACAACAATAGTGGTTCAGCCCGTTTGAAACAATCAGATAGGGAACCTGAAAAGTCATATTATAACGGGTAATCTGGTCAAAGGTGTGTTGTGTGATTTTTACAGTTGGCGCTTTAAACTCGACCAAGAACAGTGGTTGCCCTTTCCGGTCGTATACCAACAAATCGGCCCGAAATTGATTTTGATTGATTTTCAGTCCTGTCTCAACTGCCATCAGCGATGCTGGAAATTGCTTTTCTCCAACTAAATACTGAATGAAATGCTGCCTCACCCACTCTTCCGGAGTCAATGCGACCAATTTCTTTCGTATTTCATCGAATATCAAATTTTTGCCATCTTGCTGTTCAATACGAAACGGATATGTTGGTAAATTTAACTGGGTAACCATATTTAGCTGACACAAAGTTGTATTTTTGTAAAACCTTGCTCCGGAACGAAGTTCACGCAGACGGATTTTCGTTCAAAAATGCAAAAAAAAATCTGCTTCAGATGAAAACGAAAAAGGAAATTGTTGACAATTGGCTGCCCCGCTATACCGGGCGCAAACTGGAAGATTTTTCCGAATACATTCTGCTAACGAACTTTCAGCTTTATGTCGAAATGTTTGCGGAACAATTT
>ENA-ORCT01000512-ORCT01000512.1-marine-metagenome-genome-assembly--contig:-NODE-512-length-18434-cov-3.543280_pt1 | contig 18434 bp, 11 predicted proteins | sample MGYA00248632_ERZ508511 | MGnify/ENA primary metagenome ERZ508511 (study PRJEB26182, sample SAMN06268839) | marine metagenome | isolation source: Tt an P1-techrep anaerobic enrichment on pine from sediment...
CGTTGCAGGCCGATGGCGCCAGGCGCACCGCTTCGACGAGTTGAGCGAGTTTCTCTTCCTCTACCGGCCGATCACTGTATCGGCGAACGCTCCTCCGGCGGCTCATGAGAGTCGCAAATTCCATGGCTTATTCTTTCTTCGCTATGGTTCTGTCCTTGCCGGTTCCGTAGATCTTCCTGTCACTCAGGCAGAGAGCTATGTTCAAATGCACAGTTGCGAGACAGGCTTTTGGTTGCCGACTTTTACGGAAAGCCACGTGGTGCTTCGCTTAGCGAAACGCTAAGCTTCAAACACGCACGAAACAAAACCTCCATCTTTTGGCGCATTGTCTCGGTCTCCTGGGCAATGCGCCTATTTTTTTGAAATTCCAGCCTCAGCCTTTGCGGCGAATTCCCTGTTCGGTCAGCTCGATAATCCGTTTCTTGTACAGTCCGCCGACCGCCTTTTTGAACAATTTCTTACTCATTCCCAGAGACTGCTTGATCTCCAGGGGAGCGCTCTTATCGTGCAGGGGCAGAAAGCCGACCTTGTCGAGAGCCTGGAGAATGGTCTGCTGGGCCTCTTTTACCTCTTCGATGCCTCCGCGGCGCAGAGCCACGTCGATTTTCAGGTCCTCGCGAATGTGCCTGACATAGCCCTTGAGGCGGTCGCCGCGCCTTTGGCCGGGCGGCAATTCGTTCCGGTAGAGCAGGCCACCATAGCGGTTGTCGATGATTACCTTGGCGCCGAGATCGGTAAATTCCCAGATCACAAGCTCGACCTCCTGGCCCTCCTGCAGCTCGATATTTTCCGTTTCCAGATGGCGGTCGATGCGGGCGCTGCCGACGGTTCGCCCCAGCTTGTCGAGCGTGATTTTTACCAGATAATTGCGGCCGACCCGCATCCGCTCCGGCTGCTCGCTGAAAGGGATCAGCAGTTCTTTGTCCAGACCCCAGTCGAGAAATGCGCCATGTTTGGTAATGGCGCTGACCTTGAGCAGAACGAACTCGCCGACCTGGGCCTTGGGCCGTTTGAGGGTCGCCACCAGGTCACCGGTGCCGTCATGGTAGAGAAAGGCCTCCAGCTGTTCGCCTTGCTTCATTGACGCCACTACTTCCGTAGCAGGAAGCAGAATGCGCTGCCGCCCGGCATCCAGCCAGGCCCCCTGGTCGTCGATGTGGTGAATACGCAGGGTGTTGATGCGACCGATTTCGTACATGATAAGCCTCGTTAAGGAAGGGGCTGGAAGAAGGAAAAGGCGCTGAAACATTCCATCGCCGAGCTGTGAATCGGCCTTGGTAGCACAAATGGCTTCTTCCTGCAAGATCCCACCGGCGTTTGTCGGCTGCCGGCTGATGTTCCAATTATGACACAAGGTTTTGGTCGGAGGCAGCACATTGGCTCTGTTGGGCGCTTTTTGCTCGACCTCTGTGGCGGATTCAACCCCGTTTGGTATGATTGGACGATACTAAGCATGTTCTGGCACAGGAGGTCTGATCATGCAGAAAGCTCGCATAAACGCAGTGTTGGCAATCGGCATCGTTGTGCAATATGCAGGCTTTTGAGGATTGCCGAGATCGATTCATTTAAAGGTTTTTGTCCGTTCACACACTAGCCAAAAGGACGGTTCATCCAATGCAAACAGATGATTCGACGATAAGGAATCTGCTTTCGACTAATTTCACCGAAGCGGTGATTCGCCTCGGCCTGGTCGCCTTGCTGGTGGTCCTGTGCGTACGCATCTTCGCCCCCTTTGCGAATCTGGCGTTGTGGGCCTTGATTTTGACCGTTACCCTCTATCCTCTGCATCAGCGACTGGCAAGGTGGCTCAAAGGACGGCAGGGATGGGCGGCGACTCTTGTGGTGGTGGCGGGTTTGTTGTTGATCGGCGTACCGACGGTGATGCTCGGCAACTCTTTCGCCCGCCAGGTACACAAAGCCTATACCGCTTTTGAGAGCAACACCATCAAAATCAAATCCCCCGACCCGGCGGTGGCTGACTGGCCACTTGTCGGCGAGCCAATTTACAGCGCCTGGAGTGCTGCGGCCAATAACCTGCCAGAGTTTGTGGAGGAAAACCGGGAACAGTTGAAGAAGATAGGTACTCGCGCCCTTTTAGCCGCCGCAAACACTGCTGGCGCGGTGCTGCTGTTCTTGGGCTCGTTGATTATTGCCGGAATCATGATGGCCTATGGCGCATCGGGCCACAGGGCCATGCAGCGCATTGTCAACCGCCTGGCGGGGCCGACCAGAGGGCCGCGCTTGTTGAGCCTTTCCACGGCGACGGTCCGCTCGGTCGCCAGCGGCGTCATCGGTGTGGCATTCATCCAGGCCTTGCTGCTGGGGGGCGGTTTCCTCCTGGCTGGAATTCCGGCAGCCGGTGTGCTGGCCCTTATTGTCATGCTCCTCGGCATTGTGCAACTTCCTGCCTCGATCATTTCCTTGCCCGCCATTGCCTACCTGTGGTGGGTCGGTGACGCTTCCACCACGAGCAATATCGTCTACACCATTTACCTGGTCGTGGCAGGAATGGCAGACAACGTGCTCAAGCCGCTTTTGCTCGGTCGCGGAGTGGAAGCCCCCATGCCAATTATTCTGCTGGGAGCCTTGGGGGGTATGGTGTCCGGAGGCATTATCGGCCTGTTTACCGGTGCCGTGTTGCTGACAGTCGGCTATCAGATCTTCATGGACTGGGTCAGCCATACCGAGGCAGATTCCGCTGCTGAACCGGTACCCACGGGGGCGGATGAGTAAATATCTCCTGTGGATGAGTGAGGGGGGGGCTGCCTTGGTGCTGTTGAGTAAGGACAGCAGGTTCCTGCCGAACAACCTTGGTTGAACGGTGACGTTGCATGCAAAGCTACTGGGGCTTGACTTTTTATGGCCCGTTGGGAGGCTCGACAGATTTTATCACAGCACTTCAGACTATCGAAGAGGGGTCGAGAGACATTTCGAAGTCATTCAACAAAGGAGCGTAGCCATGCAAATGAGACGCATAACAGTTCGCGTGACAACCGGCATAATTGCTCTGGCCGTTCTGCTTTTGTCAGCTGGAAACGGACTTGCTTCCGGGGGCGGCAAAATAGTCACTTCCGACCCGACCAAGCACTTCGACCCCAAGGGCAAAATGCCGTCCGAGTACACGATCACGTTGCAGGAGATGCAACGTAAAGGCTTGCCTTTCGAAGATAAACGGGATTTTGAGGAGGCCAAGCGGGGCTTTATCGCTGCGCCCGAGTATAAGCAGATTATGGCCGAGGCCGGCCACGTCGCCTGGGATATGGGCAGCTACGAGTTTCTGTTAAGCGACCAGGTATACAATAGCATCCATCCGTCGCTGCAGCGTCAGGCCGTGCTCAACATGGCTTATGGCCTCTACGAAGTGCTGTCGGGGAAAATCTACCAGGTGCGGGGTTATGATCTGGCCAACATCACCTTTATCAAGGGCGATACGGGGTGGATCATTTTCGATCCCCTGACCGCTAAGGAAACGGCAGCGGCGGCGCTGAAGTTCGTCAACGAACAGCTTGGCGAACGGCCGGTGGTCGCCGTGGTCTATTCCCACTCCCATGCCGACCATTTCGGCGGCGTACGTGGTGTGGTGGACGAAGCCGATGTACGTAGCGGCAAAGTGCCGATAATCGCCCCGGTCGGATTTATGGACCATGCCGTGGCGGAGAACGTTTATGCCGGCAATGCCATGTCACGCCGCCTGTTTTACCAGTACGGCGTGCTGCTGCCGCGCAGCCCTTTCGGCCATGTCGACCAGTCGATCGGCAAGAATACCGCGGCGGGAAACCTCGGTCTCATTGAACCGACGGTGATTGTTGCCGACGATTTTGAGGAAATGACTGTCGATGGTGTCCGCATGATCTTCCAGAACACTCCCGGAACTGAAGCGCCGGCCGAGATGAATACTTATTTCCCCGACCTGAAAGCCTTCTGGGCCGCGGAGAACATCACCGGTACCGTGCACAACATCTACACACTGCGCGGAGCGCTGGTTCGTGATGCGCTGGAATGGTCCAAGCAGATCAATGTCGCGCTTTACAAGTTCGGCCAGGAGGCGGAGGTGATGTTTGCCTCCCATAGTTGGCCACGCTGGGGTAACGACCGCATTCAGGAAGTTATGCGCGCCCAGCGTGATATCTACGCCAACCTCAACAACGAGGTGCTGCACCTGGCCAATCAGGGGGTGACCATCAATGAAATCCACAACGTCTATCACCCGCCGAAAAGCCTGCAGAACCAGTGGGCGGCCCACAGCTATCACGGTTCCGAAGAGCATAACAGCCGTGCCGTGCTCAACCGCTACCTGGGCTATTGGGACGCTAACCCGGCGACCCTGATCCCTCTGTCGCCGCGGGATTCTGCGCCACTTTACGTAGAAATGATGGGCGGCTCGGAGAAGATTATCGCCAAGGGCAAGGCCCTCTATGACCATGGCGAGTATCTCCAGGCCGCGGAAATCCTTAACAAGCTGGTTTATGCCGAGCCCGACAACCAGGCCGCCAAGGATCTGCTGGCCGATGTGTTTGAGCAGATCGGCTATCAGAAAGAAAGCCCCAGTGTCCGCAACAGTTTTCTTGCAGGTGCTTACGAGTTGCGTAATGGCATTCCTTTGGGCGCCTCACCGAAAACTTCCGGTCCGGACATGATCAAGGCGATGACCACGGGCTTGTGGCTCGATTTTCTGGGCATCCGCCTGGATAGCGAGAAAGCCGAAGGCGTTGAATTCGTCATCAATCTGGTGACGCCTGACAACGGCGAAGAGTACGTGGTCGAACTAAGCAACGCCACCTTGACCAATATCCAGGGCTTCCAGGCAAAGGACCCGGACCTGACCGTCACCATCGACCGCGCGGACCTTGAAAAGACCATGATGGGCGCGGTCAGTTTCGACGAGCAGATCGAGACCGGCAAGGCCAGGCTGGTCGGCGACCGCAAACCCTACGAGCAGTTGAAAACCATGCTGGTCCAGTTTGATCTTGGTTTCGAGATTCTGCCCGGCACCGGCCAGAAAGATCTTACTCCGGAGAAAGACGCTTTCGCTCAGGAGCCGCCGACCATAAAAGCGATTACCGACTAAATTTCATCACTCGAAAAGCCTTTGGTATTTTTTTCCTCAGGCCGCCCCAGGGAGGGTTGGCCTGAGGTTTTTCGGATCAGGAGGCCAGGAAAGGTCCAGAATAAATCTTTGTTGCAGACAATTGTTCTTGCCCTGGCGGTTCCGGCACCTGGCGATTCCGGCCGACTGCGGCGTCTGCATAATTTATCGTATAGGAAGGCAGGCGATAAATGCCGGTTTCAGGGGGGCAATCTAGAAAACCTGTATACGGCCCCAAGTAGACTTTGCACTTTCAGTTGCAGTTCCTTTTTCCCGAAGGGCTAATTGCAGGAGCCGTCCTGGGTTTACGCGTTTCTATTTGTTTCCCGGAGGTTTTTATGAGATTTAAGGTTTCATTCTCCACCTTTTTGATCGCTCTTTTTGTCCTGTTTCCGCTTCAAGGGTTTGCTGCCGGCCTCTGGCTCTATGAGGCGCCTGCACCGGACATGGGCCTGGCTGCCGCCGGCCGGGCGGCCCTGGCCCAGGATGCCTCTACGGTCGCGTTCAATCCGGCCGGCATGACCCGCCTGGAGCGCAACCAATTGCAAGGCGGGCTGTTGGGCCTGCTCGTTCAGGCCGAATTTGATTCCGACTCGACGACTTTTGGCGGCGGCGATGGCGGCGATGCCGGTGATTTCGTGCCGGTGGCCGGCGCTTCCTACGTCCACGGTCTCAGCCCCGATCTGAAGCTGGGCCTCAGCCTCGGTTCCTATTTCGGTCTCGGCCTCGATTACGGCGACAATTGGGCAGGGCGCTACTACGTCCAGGAAGGGGAGCTGGTGACCCTGGGCATCAATCCCGGGATCGGCTACCGGTGCACCGACTGGCTGTCGGTGGGGGCCGGCTTCAGCATTGTGTACGGGAAACTGAAGCAGGATGTCGCCATCAACAACAACCCACTGGGGATCGGCAGTACCCCGGACGGCCAGCTCAAGATCGATGAGGACGACGTCAGTTACGGCTACAATCTCGGCATCCTGCTCGAACCCGTCGACGGGACTCGCTTTGGCCTCACCTACCGTTCCGAGGTGGAGCTGGACTTTGACGATGCGATCACCGTCAAAAACCTTTCGCCTGCACTGGAGACAATCATCAACGCGATTCTCGGCCCCAGCCGCAAAGTCGACATGGAATTGACCATTCCCCAGGCGGTCATGTTTAGCGTCTATCATCAGCTCACGGAGCGCTGGGCGATCATGGGAAATATCGGCTGGCAGGAGCAGTCGGAATTCGGCAAGACCAGCATCAGCCTTGCCTCCACTGTGTCCACTTCGCTGACCGCCGATCGCAACTTTCACGACACCTGGCATTTCGCCCTCGGCACCCAGTACCGGCTGGCTCCTGCCTGGCTGCTCTCCGTGGGGATCGCATACGACGAATCGCCCGTCGACGATAAAGACCGAACCCCGGACATGCCCCTCGATCGCCAGATACGCTACGCCACGGGTTTGCAGTACGACCTGAATGCGGATGCCACCATCGGAATCGCCTATACCTACATTGATGCCGGGTCCGCCGAGATTCGCCAGACGGCCGCGGACAATCCCCTCCGTGGTGATTTGATCGGCGATTACCAGACCAATGACCTGCATGCCTTAAACGTCAACCTGGTCTACCGTTTTTAACCGCAGGGAGCGCCACTGTTTGCGATTTTTCAGGAGCTGTGTTTCCTCCGGCCGTCGGGGTATGATGGGAGCAGGAGGTGAGGAAATGCAGCAACAATCGTCAATGGACGGGCGGCCATGCCGGTTCGAGCAGGGGCCGATCCGGCCGCCGAGCGAGGCGGGTAGTCTGCTGCTGAGGGTTACCCGAAACTGCCCATGGAACCGCTGCATCTTCTGTCCCCTGTACAAGGGACAGAGTTTTTCCGTGCGTTCGGCGACCGAGGTCATGGCCGATATCGATGCCGTCGCCTGGCAGTTGCGGGTCTTGCAGCGGCGAGAGGAAGCGCAGGGCCCCCTTTCGCGTAGCTCCCTGCGCGACTGGCACGAGCAGCTGCCAGTTGAAGAACGGGCCGCTTTTCGGGCTGCGGTGCACTGGCGGGATCACGGCCAGAACTCGGTCTTTCTGCAGGATGCCGACGCTCTGGCGGCCGGCGCGGACGAGCTGCTGCCGATACTGGCTCATTTGTACCGGATCTTTCCGCAGATCAAGCGGGTGACCTGCTACAGTCGCTCGGCCACGGTGGTTCGCTACGCTTCTGCGGAGTTGGCGGCCCTGGGACGCGCCGGTCTAAATCGACTGCACATGGGCCTGGAGTCGGGCAGCGACGAGGTACTGCGGGCGGTGCGCAAGGGGGCCGACCAGGCGCTGCATATCCGCGCCGGGCAGATGGTTCGCGCAGCCGGCATCGAGCTGTCGCTCTACGTCATGCCGGGACTCGGTGGGCGCGAACTCTCCGCCGAGCACGCCCGCCAGACTGCTGCCGCCCTCAACTGCATCAATCCCCATTTCATCCGCCTTCGCACGCTGGCCGTGCCGCCGGGAACGCCGCTGGAGGAGGAGAAGTTGGCCGGTCGCTTCGTGCCCTGCAGCTCGCTGGAGATCGTAAAGGAACTGCTGCGGCTGATTGAAGCGCTGGAGGGAATAAGCAGCTATGTGGCCAGCGATCACGCCCTGAACCTGTTCGAAGACCTGCAGGGCAAACTGCCCGATGACAAGGAGCAGATGGTCGGCATGTTACGCTCCTTTCTGACCCTGGACAGTAAACAGCGAACCCTCTACCTGCTGGGCCGGCGGGCCGGGATTTTCCGCGGTTTGAGCGATCTGGAGGATGCTGCCAGCCTGGAGGAGGTTGAGCTGTTGCAACAGCAGTTGGGTGTCACCCCGGACAACGTGGAGGAGATCTGCGCCGAATTGATGAAGCGATATATCTGAGTCGTGTGGTTGTAAGGGTGGGCCGTTATCCGGTCGCTTCCAAAGAAAAAAAGCTCCGGCAGGGATCTGCCGGAGCTTTTTTGTCAAAGGGGTCAAAGGGCAAGTGGCAGCCCCTGTCCTCAGATGTGCTGAAATTTGACTTCGACGTCCTCGCGGTGGGCGGGGTCGATCTGCCACAGGGTGCGGGCGGCGAAGTTGAACAGGCGGGCGATGATGACGTCGGGGAATTGCTCGATGCGGATGTTGTAGATGGTCACCGCGTCGTTGTAGTACTCGCGGCGGTCGGCGATCATATCTTCCAGTTCGGAGATGCGGTTGCTCAGCCCCTGAAAGGCGCTGTCGGCTTTGAGGTCGGGGTAACGCTCGACCACCATGAACAGCGAACGCAGGGTGTCGGTGAGCATGTTCTGAGCCTGCAGGGAGTCTTTGTCGCTCCGAGCGTTCTGTACCATGGAGCGGGCTTTGATGACCGCCTCCAGGGTCTTCTGTTCGTGCTGCATGTACCCTTCGCAGACCTTGATCAGCTTCGGAAGTTCGTCGAAGCGCTGCTTGAGCAGCACGTCGATGTTGCTCCATGATTTGTCGATATTGTTCTTCAGGCTCACCAGGCCGTTATAGATGGTGATGACATAGATAACCAGCACCACCATTATCAGTAACAGTACACCCAGCACGATCCAACCGGCCATGAACTCCTCCATAAAATGAATAACGTTAGATAAGGCGCAGATACTTTACCAGCATCACCACCGTCCAGACAACCGCCAAAGTGGCGCCGCCGAACAAGGGGACGCTGTAGAGGCCATAACGGCGGGTGAGGTGTGTCTCTGAAGCCGTTTCAGCGATGATGAACGGCAGCGAGCGCTGTTTGGGGTGAGTGATGATTACCCGGTCTGTTTTGGCCAGAGAACGCCCCTGTTCTTGCAGGCTGCGGTGCAGCAACTGCTCTTCGACATCCTGACGCGCCGCGCTCCATTCCTGTTCGCAGATTTCTCCATCGCCGTTGCGATCATAGCGGCGCAGCGCCTCGGGGTCCCGTTTTAATTCCCGCAGCGCTTCGACCACCCGTTGTCGCAGGGGCGGGCGGCGTCGGGTGTTTTCTATCGCACCGCCAAGAATGTAGAGTTGGGTTCCTTCTGCGATGGTTTCCTCGACCCATTTCTCGTCCCGGTCGATATGGCTGGCTTTGTCCATCAACAGGGTCTGCGCCCCGCCGAAACCCTGCTGGCGAGTTTTAGGGCTAACCGTGGCTTCTTGCGGATCGATAATGACCTTGCCGGTGCTGTCCTCCAGGTAAAAGGGAACATGAGCGCTGTCTTTACTGCTGCTCAGTTTCCAGTTGTTGTTGCGGTCGCGCCGGTAGCGACGCAGCCGGTAGTAAACGCAGGGCAGCTGGCACATGGGCGAAACCAGGGCATATTTGCGCGAGGCTCGGCCGTGGACTTCGACCAGGCCCATCGCCAGCGAACGGATCTTGCTGGTCGGCGTGTTTTCGATGCGTCGTTTGAGACGTAGAAAATAGAACCCGCCCCATAGACAGGCGCCGGCCAGGATCGCCGGCAGCAGGCCGGGACGGATGCCGTAGCGAATTAGCGCGTCGGCGAAGGTGGCGCTCTGCAGAGAGGCAATCACGCCGAAGCCCGCTGCCGTACCGCTGATCGACAGCCACTGCGGACGGGAAAGGCCTCCTGCACGGGGTCGCGGTGGGGGCGGCGGCAGGGGTGAAACTGTCTCGGCCGGTTCCGCAACGGGCGGCATTTCTTCGCGTATCTCATCGAGCAATTCACCGACGTAGGCGATATCCCCCACTTCCGCCAATTGACTTTGTTCGACAGTGGATGCCGCTAAAAAGGGACCGGCTGCGGCCAGGCCGGCCATCAAGCCGCCGAAGCGGCTCAGGCTGGCGAGATTGTTCTGCTCCCAGGGACCGCCATCTGCGGCTTTTTCCACCCGGCAGCCGGGCAGGTTGGCGAGGCCGAAGTCGAGAGACAGGGTGCAGGGAGCGGCGTAATCCTGTACCAGTTCGAGAATGCGCTGCAGGTTGATGGTAGCGCTCAGACTCATGCGATCGCCCAGTCCCTTGGGGTCGAAGCGTCCCGGCAGGATGCGCAGCGCCGAACGAACCGCACCGCTATCGTCGAGCAGGTAGAGATCGAGTACCGGCTTGGCCCGTAGAATGGCGGTTTGCAGCTCCTCATCGCCGATCGACTTGGCCTGGTCGATGCCCTGGTAGATCTTCTGCGCCATGATCTGTTTGATGTTCTTACCGATGACGCTGCCCGACAGATCTGCCAGCACAGCCACGACGGCCGTTCCTCGCTCGAGGCGGATCTCTTCGCCGGCGGTAAAAAAAGTCAGGGCCTCGGTCTCGATTTGCAGGCTGCGCAGACGGGGCGGCACTTGGCGCAGTTGTTCCTTCGGCAACAGCCAGCAGCGCCAGCCCTGGCGGCTTAGAATTTCGGCACTGACAGAAAGTTTCTCGTGGCTGCCTTCGGCCAGCAGATTCGGGCCGCGGCCGATAAGTCGCTGGCGAGCCAGGTAGAGATCGATGCCCGGCTGGCCGTCAAGTTCTGCAAGCAGTCCATTCAGTTTGTCGGTGTCGGTGGCGACGCTGTCGACCACCAGCAGATGGGGAAGGGCGGTTTCACTCATAATGGGATTAAACCTATAAATGGCTTCGATGGCAGTTCTGCCATCGGATTGAATCTATGTTGATGTACTTCCAAAAATTTGTTGAATGGGGGCGCCATCAGTGTTCGGCGAGCGGTTTTTTAATGAGCCGCTCTTTGATGTGCTTGACGCCCCACCAGACCGCGATTACCACCAGCGGCACCAGCCAGGCCAGCACCTGCTTCTTTTTCAGTTCCAAGGCCTCCAGCGGCAGCCCGCTGAGCACGTAGCTGATCAGGCCGACCAGGTAGTAGCTGATTGCCGCTACGGACAGCCCTTCGACCGTCTCCTGCAACCGGAATTGCAGATCGCTGCGACGGTTCATCGCCGCCAGCAGATCCTTGTTCTGCTCCTGCAGGGTCAGGTTGACCCGGGTGCGCAGCAGGTCGCCGGCCCGTTCGATACGTTTCGACAGGTCTTCCAGCCAGTTCTGCACCGATTCGCAGGTACGCAGGCCTGGGTTGAAACGCCGGGTCATGAACTCGGCCATGGTCATATGCCCTTCAACTTTGTCTTCGCGAATGTTCTGAAGCCGGCTCATGACCAGGTCGCGATAGGCCCATGTGGCGGAAAAACGGGTATTGGTCTCGGCCCGCCAGGTCTCCAGCCGGGTGGAAAGCAAAGACAATTGTTCCAGTAGCTGACGTTCCCCGTCGCTGGAATTGGTGCTGGGGATACGGGCCAGCATCTCGGCCAGCTGTCGATCCATCTCATGCAGTTCCGGTGCCAGGTTCTTGGCTATGGGCATGGCCAGCTGGGCGAACAGACGGTAGGTTTCCATTTCGTAGAGACGCTGCACCAGACGTCCCATGCGGCAATCGTCCAGACCGCGGTTCTGAATCAGAATGCGGCCGAAGCCGTCGCTGTGCACGCGAAATGTCGAGCAGATCAGTGCTTTGCCGGCTTTCGGCTGGCTGAGCACCAACTGTTGGCCTTCAAAGGCTTCTGCAAGCGCCGCCGGGTTGAGCTCTATCTCGGCGTCGACCACCTCCAGGTGAAGGGCGACCACTGCCTGCCCCGGCAAAGAGGCCAGCCAGTCTTCCGGGGCCTTATCGAGAACCCGCTGCCTGAACAGGGCGCCGCGTCCTTTGCGCGCCAGAGTCAGGGCGTAGAACTCCATGTGCCGGTCCCAGCGAACGGTAAAAGGGCCGCAGTCCTGCCGAAAGGAGACCTTGGCGGCATCGGGCGGCTCCACGGCGAAGCGCTGGCAAAGCTGACAGATCAGTTCGAAGGCCCGGTCCAGTTCCTGGGGAGTGGCCTTGAAGGCCAGGTGGGAGATCTGCTGCGGCGTGGCCACGGCGTGAAAGGGACGGGCGTGCAGCTCCTCGTAAAGCTGGTCGCGCAGCGGATGACTGGAAAAGGGCAGACAGTAGTAATCGGCCATGGCGGCTCCTCGGGTTGAAGTGCCCAGATTATGGCACGGTCGGCTGTTGTGGGCAACCATGACCAGAAGTGAACGCGACCCAAAAAGCCTTGCGGTAACGACTGTTCTCATGCGCCCCTAACATATTCCTTGCGAGCCTCAAACATTCGTTGGCCATATATTCGCGACCATCATTAACCACATCAAGGAGGATTTTCATGCAACGAATCGCATTGCTTGTTTTGGCTGCCCTGCTGACCTTCGGCTGTGCCGCTACCACTCAGGACATGGCAAAGTCTGCCTCGGCACCTGCTGAAGAGGTAAAACAAGCCCCTCAGGGGCTTGTGCAGACCATCGGCGACGATTACATGGTATGGGAACATGCTGGTCGTATCTATGTTATCGGCCAGGCGAAAACGAATGTCTTTTTTGCCGAGCACCGCCATCTGCCCTACACAAAGACTCTGATCGGCGCGGGCCCGCGGGGTGAAACTGTGGTCTTCGAGGTGAACAAGAAAGATCCGGCGCTGGTCGCCCGGTTGATGGAAACTTTCCTCAACACGCCCTATCCCCTCGACCGCGATGGCGCCGACTATCAGGTCTACGGTTATCAGGGGCGCCTGTTCGTTCTCGGCCAGGAGGGTACTGCCGAGAAGTTCATGGAGCACAAGCACCTGCCCTACACCCGCACCCTGCTCGGTGCCGGTCCCCAGGGCCAGACGGTGGTTTTCGAGGTAGCCAAGAAGGTGCCCGGCCTGACCGATCGCCTGCAGAAAACCTTTGCTGAGCGGCCTTTCCCGCTGCAGAAATCGGGCGACGACTTTTTCGTCTACCACTATGACGGCCGCATCTATGTCATCGGCTCTGCTGATACCAACGCCAAGTTCCTCGAACACAAACATCTGCCCTACACCCGCACCCTGCTCGGTGCTGGTCCTCGCGGCGAAACCGTGATTTTCGAGGTCAATAAGAAGCAGCCTGCGTTGACCGAGCGACTCGAAGAGCAGTACCTGTAATAATAATTACTTGTAAAAACAGTCAGATGATGACAGCGGGCCACCGGATGTATTCGGTGGCCCGCTGTCGTTGCAGGCGGAAAAACCTTCTGGGCAATTTAACGGTCTTTAGCGTGGCTTTGCTTCCAAGAAAAGCCGCACAAAAAGTGCTTGATTTTAAAATCCAGATATGTAATTTTTTGAATGTAAGGGTCGGTCGGATTTCGCGGGTCCTCTGATCCTAAGAGTGTCGATTGCCGGTGCCCGCGTTTTCTTTGATTGGCAACCCATTTTGGGTGCATTCCCAAAAAACGTGCTGGATGGATAAGCCATCATTTTTCAGCCCCCAATTTTACAAGGAGGTTTTTCCCTATGGCAGAGAGCAAAAAGATTGTCGTTATCGGCGGTTCGGCGGCCGGACCCAAGACCGCGGCCCGGGCCAAGCGCCTCGACCAGGACGCAGAGGTGACCATTATTCAGATGGCGCCCGAGCTTTCCATGGCTTCTTGCGGTTACCCGTACTTTGTCGGCGGGGTGTTCAACGACCGCAACCAGTTGCTCAGCACCCCGTACGGTGAGGTACGCGACCCCAATTTCTTTTCCAAGACCAAGGGGATCACGGCCCGGACCGGAACCGAGGTCACGGCCATCGACCGCGAAAAGAAGCTGGTGACCTGCCGCGATCTGGTCAGCGGAGCGATCGATGAGCTGCATTACGACAAGCTGGTCATCGCCACCGGCGCCACCGCCCGCAAACCGCCTTTGCCCGGCATCGATCTGGAAGGGGTCACCACTCTGCAGTCGATGCGGGACGCCGATTTTCTGCGCAAGGTCCGTGACGACAAGAGCATCACCAAAGCGGTGGTCATCGGTGGGGGCCTGATCGGCATCGAGACCTGCGAGGCCCTGCAATTGTCGGGCATCGACATTACCGTGGTGGAACTGCTGCCGCAGATCCTCATGTTTCTCGACTGGGAACTGGCCAAAGTGCTGGAAAACCACGTCAAGAGCAAGGCGGCCAATGTACTGACCGACATCGGCGTGGCCGAGTTTGTCGGCCAGGACGGCAAGCTGAAAGCGGTGAAGTTGGCCAACGGCACCGAGATCCCCTGCGAACTGGCCGTCATGGCCATCGGCGTCCAACCCAACACCAAGCTGGCGGAAGCGGCCGGCCTCAAGGTCGGCGCCACCGGCGGCATCGACGTCAACGCCTTCATGCAGACCTCCGACCCCGACATCTATGCGGTCGGCGACTGCGTCGAGATCAATCATCTCATCACCGGCACCCGCACCCGCGCCCCCTTTGGCGACCTGGCCAACCTGCAGGGGCGCGTGGCCGGCGAAAACGTGGTGCTCGGCAATACCGCACAGTTTCCCGGTACCATCCATACCGGCATCGCCAAGGTCTTCGATTTTTCCGCCGGTTCCACCGGCCTGTCCGAAGCCAAGGCCAGAGCCGCCGGCTATGACAACATCGTTACCGTAATCAACGCCAGCCTCGACAAGCCCGAATTCATGGGCGCCAAGTTGCTGGTCTCCAAAGTGGTTGCCGACGGCCGCACAGGCCGGATTCTCGGCGTACAGTGTGTCGGACCTGGCGACGTCAGCAAGCAGATCGCCACCGCTGCCATGGCGATTCTCGGCAAGCTCACCGTGCACGACCTGGTGAATGCCGACCTGCCCTATGCGCCGCCTTTCAGTCTGCCCATCGATCACTTCATCGCCTCCGCCCATCTGCTGGAAAACAAGCTCAAAGGCCGGTTGAACGGCATCTCTTCACTGGAGATGAAAGAACTGTTGGACGACGGAGAGCGTCCGTATATTCTTGATGTGCGCACCCCCGACGAATTTGACCAGATGCGCATCGGTTTCGGCGAGACCTTGATTCCCATCAGTGACCTGCGCCATCGCCTGCACGAATTGCCGCAAGACAAGGATAAGGAGATCGTCTGCTACTGCAAGATCTCCCTGCGCGGCTACGAGGCCCAACGCCTGCTGGAAGCCAACGGCTGGACCAACGTCAAGGTTCTGGAAGGCGGGGTAATGGCCTGGCCTTTCGGTCGGGAGAAATAACCTGAAAAGCAGAGCCTTCTGCATCAGGCCGCCGGTATTTTTCGGCGGCCTTTATTTTTGGGTAAGGGGCAGGACCAGTTGAGAGGTTTCCCTTTGAAAGTTTTGAGGATCAATCGGTGGCAGTCGTAGCCTTGATAGTGGAACCTGGAGGCAATTCTATTAGATGCAAGTTGAAGTTTGCGGACAGCATACCTCGGAAGCGCACCAGGAGAGTTTTGGCATAGTTCCTAAAACCTTCGATTCCATTGAAGGGGCGGGCTGTGGCCAACTCATCGCGGCCATGGTCGGCCAGCAAATGCTTGCCGCAACCGACAGGGGCTCTGCCGCAATCCGCGAGCAGGCCCCTCCTCTTTGTTTATGCCAGAGGCTTTGGTTCGTTACCTCAGTCGAAACCCAATTCTCGTGCCGCGTTGCAGCTCATTTTTCAAGGACAACGGCTTGAGCCAATTGCTCGGCACTCTTGCCGCGCCTTCTAAGTCCCTTTTCTATTTCCACAATGAGGAAGATGGCGAGGGAAACGCCCAGAATTAATCCCCATTGCCTGGGACCAATTGGTGCCGTGCCAAAGACCCTGTTCATAATGCCGGCGTAGGTGAAAATCAATTGCAGTAGAACCATTCCGACAGCACCCGCCAGCAGTCGCCAGTTGGTAAAAAAACCTATTTTGCTCACGGGGTAACGCATCGACCGACAATTGAACAGATAAAAAATCTCGCCAAACACGATCGCATTAACCGCCGCCGTTTGGGCCGCAGCGATATCCACGTGGTGGATCAGCGCACGTTCGTAGACCAGAAAAACAGCAAGAATCAACAACCCCCCGACCATGAGGACGCGCCCTGTCAGCGCCGGCGAAAGGATGGCTTCCTGCGGGTTCCTCGGCGGACGTTCCATGATGCCGGGCTCCTTCGGCTCAAAAGCCAGGGTCAACCCCAACAAGCCGGCGGTGACGGTGTTGATCCAGAGGATCTGCAAAGGAGAGATGGGTAAGGCTTGTCCGAATATCATTGCCAGGAGGATAACCCCGCCTTCGGCAACATTGGTCGGCAGCGTCCAGCCGATAAACTTGATGATATTGTCATAGACCGCTCGTCCTTCTTCGACCGCGTCTTTAATGGTGGCAAAGTTGTCATCCGTCAAAACCATGTCAGCGGCCTCTTTGGCGACCGCGGTTCCGGTAATCCCCATGGCAATCCCGATATCGGCCTGCCGTAATGCCGGCGCATCGTTGACACCGTCTCCGGTCATTGCCACCACGTTGCCCTTGGCCTGCAGGGCTTCCACCAGCCGCAGTTTCTGTTCCGGAGCGACGCGAGCAAATACATGGGTTTGGGCAGCGGTATCCAGCAGGTCGTCGCCCTCCAGTTTTTCCAGCTGTTGCCCGCTCAGAGCCTGGATTTCAAACTCGAACCCGCGCAACCGGGCTTCATCGTGCACCCAGTCCTCAACAATCTGATTGGCTATTGCGGCGGCGGTTACCACGTGGTCGCCGGTGATCATTTTGACTCGCACCCCGGCCTTATAGCAACCGTGTACTGCGCCGGCCGTCTCCATTCGGGGTGGGTCGATCATGGCTTGCAACCCCAAAAACGTCAGCCCGGTGACGTCATCATGGTCGATGGTCTCGGTCTCTGCGGGCATTTCCCGACGGGCAAAGGCCAGCACGCGCAATCCCTGCTCGGCCATGGCGCCCACCCGGGCCTCGATCTCTTCCTGGTCCAGGCGGGTCTGTGTCATCTGGGAGTCATAAGCCGCCGCGCAGCGGGGCAAAATAGCTTCCACCGAACCTTTCACATACATGACTCGCGGCCGATTCGGGCCGGGATCATTCAACGTGGCCATGTACATATATTCCGACTCAAACGGAATAGCGTCCAGCCGCGGCAGGTCGGCTGTTGCCTGCTCCGAAACAAGCCCGGCCTTGTGTGCCGACGTAATCAGGGCGCCCTCAGTGGGATCGCCTTCTACTCGCAACCCTCCGTCCGATGGGGCCAGGCGGGAGTCGTTGCACAGAAGTCCGCCTTGGAGGATTTCAATCAGGGTCGGGATGGACTGGGGGGCGACGGCAACCTCACCCAGACTGAAGGAGCCCTCGGGGGCATAGCCTACTCCGGACACTGTGTAGAGTTCTCCGCCGGCCAGCACTTCCTGGACGGTCATTTCATTTTGCGTCAGAGTCCCGGTTTTATCGGAGCAGACAACGGTGGTGCTACCCAGAGTTTCCACCGCCGGAAGCTTGCGGATAATGGAATGCCTTCCAGCCATGCGGGTTACTCCCAGTGCCAGGGTGACGGTGATGACTGCCGGCAGGCTTTCCGGAATGGTGCCGATCGCCAGGGCGACCACCCCCAGGAACACCTCACCCATCGAATAGCCGCGTATCAGACCAAAAGCCAGTGCTGCCGCAGAAATACAAAGGATGCCGAAGAGCAAGATGCGGCTGAAGTGATGGATCTTACGGGTAAGCGGCGTTTCCAGGACATCGGCTGAAGCAATCATCTCGTTGATGTGACCGATTTCGGTGCTGTCGCCAATGGCCGTTACCACCCCGGTGCCGGTGCCATAAGTGACCAACGTTGAGGAGTAGACCATGTTGTTTCGATCGGCCAGAGCGGTGTCTGCTGCCAAAGTGTCGGTCCCCTTTTTGACCGGCAACGACTCGCCGGTCAGGGCCGACTCATCGATCTGCAGTTCCCGCACTCGCAAAAGGCGCATGTCAGCGGGAACTTTGTCCCCCGATTGCAGCAACACGATATCCCCCGGCACCAATTCACGGGCGGAAATTTGTTTGCGGGTTCCATCGCGCAGGATCGTCGCTTCTGTATCCATTGCTTGTGATAGTGCCTTCATTGCCTGCAAGGCACGCGATTCCTGGACAAAGCCGATAATGGCATTGGCCAGCACAATGACAAGAATGACGATGGCTTCGACCCATTCCTGCAAAAACAGCGTCACAATGGCCGCCGCCAGCAGGATATAGATCATGGGATCTTTGAACTGATCCAAAAACAAGACCAGCGGACTTTTTCCTTTGGTTTCGGTCAGAACATTCGCTCCATATTGCGCCTGCCGATCCGCGATAGCTGCTTCGGGCAATCCTTGGTCGATATCGCTTTCGAGGGATCCCAACACTTCAGCAGAAGAAAGTTGAAACCAAGAACCGCTCGCTGAATCTTTCATCGATCGACCTCCATAACTGGTGAGTTCGGACAGCTTGGAATCTACAGTGAATAGACAGAGCGTATAGTGAATATTCAAGCGGGGGAGATATCCTATGTCAACCCGAATTAAAAATATTTTACAGTGAGGATAATCGATGATGGCAGGGACTCTGCCGGGATTGAACATCGAACCATCAGTCGGCTAAGGG
>ENA-ORCT01000513-ORCT01000513.1-marine-metagenome-genome-assembly--contig:-NODE-513-length-18425-cov-3.694408_pt1 | contig 18425 bp, 11 predicted proteins | sample MGYA00248632_ERZ508511 | MGnify/ENA primary metagenome ERZ508511 (study PRJEB26182, sample SAMN06268839) | marine metagenome | isolation source: Tt an P1-techrep anaerobic enrichment on pine from sediment...
CCTTCAATGCCTCCATAAAAGTCGGCTTGCAGTGTTTTCTTCATGAGTTTCTTCACGCGGTTTTGTGCGCCGGCCCGGGTGTCGTTATCACTTCGGGGATGGTCTGAAACTCCATATTCAATAGTCACTTATTTGATGTCAAAAGGTTCGGAGAATCAGGTTTTTGAAAGCTTCGGCAAGGGTATTCACTTTAACCGGATTTTGGGAGGGAATCTTCATTTCAGGAAATCATTTAAAAATTCAGGCAATAAAGCTACTTTTACATTTTATAAACTTCAAATCTTCGACCCTAAAATGATTATCCGGGAAGCAAAAAAAGAGGATGCCGCACAGATCGCGGCTTTTCAACTTGAAATGGCTTTGGAGACCGAAAACCTTCAGCTCGACAAGCATACCGTTGATCGTGGCGTGGCGCATGTGTTCAGCGATCAATCAAAAGGAACGTACTATGTAGCCGAAAAAAACGGTGAGGTGGTTGCGTCCTTGCTCACCACATATGAATGGAGCGACTGGCGCAACGGAACGGTGCTTTGGATTCAGTCGGTTTATGTCAGGCCACAGTTCAGGGGAAATGGCATTTATAAAAAAATGTACCGGCATATTCAGCAGTTGGTTGAGCAAGACGGGAAGCTCAAAGGCATTCGATTGTATGTCGATCAGACCAACATCCGGGCGCAGCAAGTGTATCAAAAACTTGGGATGACTGCCGAACACTATCAATTGTTTGAATGGTTAAAGAACGAAGCATGACACGAAAGCCAATCTCACCAGAAGTACGCCGGCAACTGATTATTGCGCAACGAAACGAAATTACCGAACACCATATTTACAGTCGCTTGGCGGCCAGAGTAAAAGATAAACATAACCGTGAGGTTTTGTCGAAAATTGCCGATGATGAATTGAAGCACTACCATATTTGGCAAAAGTATACTGGTCGCGAGGTCAGCCCCAGTCGCTGGGAGATTTTTAAATTCTATTGGATTGCCCGCCTGTTTGGGATCACTTTTGGCATCAAGCTGATGGAGAAAGGCGAAGAAAGTGCACAGGTTAATTACAGTCAGATTGCCCGGGAGGTACCCGAGGCATCCAGCATTGGTCAGGAAGAAAATGACCACGAGCAGGAATTGATTCAGATGCTGAAGGAAGAAAAGCTCGAGTATGTTGGCTCCATTGTTTTGGGATTGAACGATGCGCTGGTGGAAATACTGGGGACACTGGCCGGGCTGACCTTCGCCCTGCAAAACACAAAAATAGTGGCCCTGGCCGGAATCATTGCCGGCATTGCCGGTGCCCTGTCCATGTCGTCGTCCGAATACTTGTCCAACCGGTCCGAAGGGAATGATGATGGTGCTGTGAAATCAGCCATCTTCACGGGTTTGGCCTACCTGTTTGCCGTGGTGTTTTTGGTGGCTCCCTTTCTTATTTTTACATCACCGTTTATGGCCTTGGTGGTGGCTGTCATTGATTCTGTTTTTGTGGTGTTCATTTACAGCTATTACATTTCTGTGGCCAACGATCAGCCGTTTCGGAAGCGATTTGTCGAAATGGTTGTGTTGAGCACCGTGGTAGGATTAATTTCATTTGGACTGGGTTATTTGGTCCGCATTGCTTTTGGAATTGAGGTGTGAAACAATCGGGAATCAGGACTTGTTGATTTCAAAAAAGGAGGAGGATAGTGAGCCGTTACCTGACAAAACTGATCGGTGAAGGAGAACACCAGCAACAGGATTTTAAATACTGTATCAGCGACTCGAAAAAGATCGCCAAATCGTTGGTGGCTTTTGCCAATACCGATGGCGGACGACTGCTGATTGGCGTGAAAGATAATGGCAACATTGCTGGTGTTCGCTCAGAAGAAGAATACTATATGGTTGAAGCTGCTGCTAAAATATTCAGCAAGCCGGAAATCGATTTTGAGACCCAACAGCACCTCATCGATGGAAAAACAGTGCTCGAAGTTAATGTTGAACGGAGCCCGAATAAACCACACTTCGCCAAAGACGAGCAGGGGAAATGGCTGGCCTATTTTCGTAATCATGATGAAAATAAACTGGCCAATGCCATTATGATCGAAGTGTGGAAAAAGCAAAAAAGGAGCGATGGCATCCTCCTGCCATACTCGGACACCGAACAGCTTTTGCTCGATTTTTTGGAGCAGAATGAAACCATCAGCCATGCTGCATTTAGCCGGAAAGCCCGGATCACCTACCGAAAAGCAGCACAGATTCTTGCAGATTTAATCGTGCTGGGTGTGCTTGAAATAAAAATAGACAAGAATACCATCCGCTACGCCCTGTCAGAAAATTTTGACCGGGAAGAATGGGATTCAGGGAAATCTTAAATGGCAGGTTGATCCTGCCAAAGCAACAGGTAAAATTAATCGGCATTTAGTCGCCTGGCTAAACTTTTCGGCTTCAAATTAGTTTAGCTTGATAGACAGCAAGTACCGGAATGAAACAAGCCTCATGCAGATCAAACCTTAAGCGTCTTTCGATAAACAGCCTGGTCGTTTATCTTTTTATATCGCTGCTGACCTCAGGGCTGCTTGTTCGCTGTACCTCCACAGATCCGGTGGATGAGCCCCCGGAAGAGAGCAACGAGGATGAGGAGCTTAAGCCCAATGATTTTCTTTCTGAAGACCGCTACGATCAGTTGGTGGTTCAAATTGCTTATGTGGAAGGCTACAAACCCGGGAGCAATTCCACCTACCAGCTGGCGTCGTTTTTGCAACAAAGACTGAACAAAAGCGGAGGGATAACCATCAGCTCAAAGCCGATTCAGTCGCCCGGGCAAAGCAACTATTCCATTTCCGATCTGCGGGCGCTGGAAGATAGCCTCCGGACCCAGGAGGTTACCGACAAAACCCTGACCGCCTGGATTGTGATTGTGGATGGCGACTATTCCGAGAATGAAGGCGATGCCAAAACTTTGGGCGTGGCTTATGGGCCAAGCTCGATGGCCCTTTTTGGAAAGACCATACGTGATTTTAGTGGTGGACTCGGACAACCATCAAATCATCTACTGGAGACCACGGTTTTAAAACACGAGTTCTGTCACGTACTCGGGCTGGTTGATAATGGCACGGCCATGGTTAACAATCATTTGGATAATCAACACGGAAAGCATTGCAACAATCAAGACTGCCTGATGTATTATGCTGTGGAAACCAGCCACTTTGTTACAGATTTTTTCACTGGGAGTGTGCCCTCGCTTAAAGAACAATGCTTGAATGATTTAAAAAATAATGGAGGAAAGTAAGCATGGTTTTAACCAATTTGTGATCAATTCGCACAAAGTACTTTACTTTTTTATTGCTAGTTTTGAAACGAGAAAAGAATTAAATATAAACGGAATCAGGATTCAAGGTGGATCGTAAATCTGATTCTTTATTGTTAGCCTAAATCAAATTAAATAGCTATAAGATGAAAAATTTATTGGTCGCGTTGTGTTTGCTGCTAGCTTTCCCGGCACTGGCGCAGGAAAACTACAAAACACTTTCAAAAGAGGACTCCCTGAAAATCTACGTTGGCAAGACCACCTATGCGGTGAAGACCTATACCGAAACGCATAAAGTCCAAAAACCGAAAAACATCATTTTTATGATTGGAGACGGGATGGGTGTTTCGGCTGTTCATGCCGGGCTGACGGCCAACGGAGGACAGTTGTATCTGAACAATTTCAAGCACCTTGGTTTTGTAACCACCAATTCAGCCAGCAACTATGTTACCGACTCGGCTGCCGGAGGTACGGCACTTTCCAGTGGGTATAAAACCTACAATGGCGCCATTGGTGTTGATACCGACACGGTGGCCCGGCCAACCATTTTGGAGAAGGCGGAAGCCAAAGGTTTCGCCACAGGTTTGGTGTCCAGCTCGGCCATTACCCACGCCACGCCTGCCTCCTTCATTGCCCACCAGCCTTCGCGTAACCATTACGAAGCCATAGCTGGCGATTTTCTGAAAACGGATATTGATGTATTCATTGGCGGTGGCTACAAACATTTCACTGACCGCGAAGATGGCCGGAACCTCGAAAACGAGCTTAAAAGCAAAGGCTACACCGTGCTTCAGGATATCAATCAGATTGATCGATTCAAGTCGGGTAAACTGGCTGGCTTAACAGCCCCGGAGCACAATCCGCGCATGGACGAACGCAAAGACATGCTGCCCCGCGCGACTCGGAAAGCCATTGAATTGTTGAGCCAAAATAAAAAAGGCTTCTTTTTGATGGTTGAAGGTTCCCAGATCGATTGGGGCGGACATCAGAACAACACCATTTACATTGTTGAGGAAATGCTCGATTTTGACCATTGCATCGGCAGAGCGCTTGAATTTGCTTCGAAGAACAATGAGACGCTGATCGTTGTCACGGCCGATCATGAAACGGGTGGCCTGGGAATCAATAATGGGGAGCTTGACCAAAAAACAGTCAAGGGCGAGTTTACCACCGGAGGACACACCGGTGTGATGGTTCCGGTTTTTGCTTTCGGACCGGGAGCCGAACACTTCACCGGAATCATGGACAATACCGACATTCCAAAAAAAATGATGGAGCTGCTGGGATTGTAGTTGGTTATTGGATGACTGGTCATTAGTGGCCATTAGTCGTCATTAATCGCTGGTGGCTGAAATTTGCCAGCCAACTGGCGGATTGGAATTTGGAATTTCTTTATTGGTTATTAGATAATTAGTCATTGGTGGTCATTGGTTGTCATTAATTGCTGGCGGATTGGAATTTGGAACATGGAATTTGGAATTTTTTATTGGTCATTGGATAATTGGTCATTAGTGGTCATTCAGTAGTCATTCATCGCTGGCCTTTGGACTTTTGGAATTTGTCCACCAACTGGCGGATTAGAATCTGGAATTTAAAATTTGTCGCTCAATTCCGGATGTTTGATGGCTCGATAGCCTGGAGCCGAAGCCCGGAATGTGAAACCCAAAAACGGGGTCTGGCAACAGGAATCGCTAAAAAAAAACTATTGTGGGAAACACGCTTTCTTTCAATAGTTTTTTACTTTTAGGGCTTCGATGAATTAAATTGAAGCTTATGAACTCCTCCATGGACGTTTTGGATCATGTGCGGTTGAATTTCTCTCCTTCAGGATTACTCTTTCTAAACATCGCGCTGGCGTTTATCATGTTTGGTGTGGCCCTGGGGATCAAACTCAGCGATTTTAAAGACATTATCCAGAAGCCCAAGTCAGCCATTACCGGTATTATTGCCCAGTTTTTGCTGCTTCCGCTATTGACTTTCGTGCTGGTTCTCGTTCTTAAGCCCATTCCGACCATCGCGCTGGGCATGATTCTGGTGGCGTCGTGTCCTGGTGGAAATATCTCCAACTTCATGAGCTCGATGGCCAAAGGCAATGCAGCCTTGTCGGTTAGCCTGACTGCCTTTGCAACCTTAAGCGCCATATTCATGACCCCGCTCAATTTCGCGATCTGGGGCAACTTCTATGTGAAATTTTACAACAACCAGTCGGCTCAGGCGTTGTTGCGCCCGCTCGAAATTGACCAGTACCAGATGTTTGAGACGGTGTTTATTCTGTTGGGAATCCCGGTTATCCTGGGAATTTTGTTTGCCTCCCGCTTTCCGATGACTACAAAAAAAATTATCAAGCCCCTTCGAACGGCTTCACTCTTATTTTTCATCGTGATGGTCATTGCCATGTTGTCGGCCAATTTCTCGCATTTCATGAACTTTATTCATCTGGTGTTTTTCATCGTACTCCTTCATAATGCGCTGGCGCTCGGGACCGGCTTTGCCTTCAGCACACTGATGCGCCGCCCGAAATTCGACCGCCGGGCCATTACCATCGAAACCGGGATCCAAAACTCGGGCCTTGCCCTGGCCCTCATGTTCAATCCAAAAATATTTCCTCCCGAGCTGGAGTTGGGTGGCATGGCTGTTATCGCCGCCTGGTGGGGAATCTGGCATATTCTTAGTGGACTGGTCATGGCTGGTTTGTGGGCACGAAAACCGATAATGGCTTAGTATGAAGAAGTGGTCGTTGGGATACGCGTTCCTCAAACAGATTGTACGCCTGGCCATGTGGTTGAGCCATAGGCGGATCACAGTCATTGGCCTGTCAAAAATTCCAAAAGACAAACCCCTGATTTTTGCTCCCAATCACCAAAATGCCCTGATGGATCCGCTGGCCGTTTTATGCACCAACCACACCCAGCCGGTATGGCTGGCTCGCGCCGATATTTTTAAACTTCGGATGACCCGTCCCATCTTGCGGTTTTTAAAGATCCTGCCCGTCTACCGTATCCGTGATGGCAAAGAGAACCTGGGCGAAAATGAAAAGATTTTTGCGTGCGCCATCGATATTCTTGAACACAAGAAACAGCTGGCGCTTTTTCAGGAAGCCGGCCACTCGGGGAAAAGACAAATGCTCGCTCCCAAAAAAGCCATTCCCCGAATTGCCTTTTTAGCCGAAGAAAAGAATGACTTCCGGCTCAACCTGCAAATTGTTCCGGTAGGAATCTACTACAGCCACTACTGGCACTTCAATCGTGAATTACTCGTCAACTATGGCGCCCCCATTGAGGTGAGCACTTACGAAGAGGAATTCAAGCGGGATCCGCAAAAAACAACCTTGAAGTTGCGCAATGAGATTGCCGATCGTATCGAGGTGCTTACCATCAATATCAGAAGTAAAACACACTACGACAACTATGAGCTGATGCGCAAGTTGCTTGGTTCTGGTTTTGTATTTAAAAAACAGCAGGCTGGCAGCAGAGCTGAAGCCCGCTTTTACCACGACCAGCAACTGATTAAAAAGCTCGAAGCCATCGAGCTTGAGGAGCCGGAGCAGTTTCGCAGACTTCATCAACAACTGGATCATTTTCGCAAATCGCTGAAGAAACTCGGGATCAAAAGCGAACAGTTGGATCAGCAGCGAATTACAGCCGGGCATCTGGCTGTTCAAAGCCTGATCTCCCTGATCTTGCTTCCGCTGGTTTTGCTGGCTTATCTGCTTCACCTGGTGCCATTTTTTCTGCCCCGCTATTTCATTCAGAAGAAGATTAAACACCCTGAGTTCTTCAGTACTTTTCAGTTTGTAGCCGGCCTGTTGATCTATCCGTTAGTCGCCATCGGATTGGGCTTTGCTATCTATTTCTTGACCGGTCGTGCTATGTGGGCGGTTCTGGCCCCAGCTGCTTACCTGCTTTTGGGTAAACCGGCCTTTCGCGGATTGAAATACCTGCAGGACCTGAGGACGGATTACCGCCTGTTTCGGTTTGCCAAAAAGAACAAATCTGAAGCCACCAGGCTGTTCGATCAAAAAGCGGAACTCATCAATAAGCTGACGACCTTGCTCAATAACTGATTTTTTCTACTTTTGCGTCGACTTTTTTCCCGATGGACTACATCACGCTTCTTATATTGGCCATAGGCTTGTCGTTCGATTCCTTTGCCGTATCGGTGATCAGTGGACTGAGCCTGCCCCGGATTCAGTTTATTCAGGCATCCCGGTTGGCGCTGGTATTGGCTTTTTTTCAGGCCATCATGCCCTTGCTCGGCTGGGGACTTCAAAATAGTATCCGGACACTGATTGAACCGGTGGATCACTGGATCTCGTTTCTGCTTCTTGGGGGAATTGGCTTGAAAATGGTGTATGAAAGTTTTTCGAAAGAAGAAACGCAGAGGATCAGTAATCCGCTGCAATTCCGGGTGGCGTTTTTCCTTGGGCTGGCCACCAGTATGGATGCCCTGGTTGTTGGGTTCAGCGTAGGCAACCTGCTCTCAAAAATCATGATTGCCACGCTGATGATTGGCTCGATTACCTACTTCGCATCGATGACCGGCATTTTGATTGGGAAAAAAACAGGCCCGCATATCAGTCGGTATGCTGAATTGGCAGGCGGTCTGATCTTGCTGTCGATAGGATCGAAGATTTTGCTGGAGCATCTTTTTAGGGTTTGATATAATTCTATAAAGTTTCGTATATTCATCTCCCGTTTAGGTCGCCAAACGGTGTTGTGTTCTCTTGTTCGTCTCAGATGAAGTGTTGAAACAAAGTTTGAAACCATCAATCGTATTTTTTTGCCCGTGAGACACGAAATTGGTCCATATCTGATTACGCCCTTACTCCTCGTTCTTGTTTTTTCAGGGATTGCAGGACTTATCATCAGCATTTATCTGCTCAGGTACAAGCGGTCGCCCGGAATATTGTACTTGTCACTCATGCAGTTTTCAACTGCTGTATGGGCTTTTTTTTATGGGTTGGAGTTTGCTGCCACCGATCTGCATCTGAAGATTTTTTGGTCAAAGTTTTCCTACATCGGCATTGTTTTCGCTCCCGTCTTCTTTTATTTTTTTAGCATTTATTTTGCCTCCAAGCATTTGAAACTAAGCAAGACCCTTAAATTCAGCCTGATCGGACTGGCTGTGCTGTTTTTAATTTCTGTTTTTACCAACGACTACCATGGATTACACTGGGTTGATTATCAAATTGATTTGGTAAATAACACGACCATTTACCAGTATGGTATTTCATTTTGGCTGGTTTTTGCATTTTCCTATATCCTTCTGATTTTAAGTATTGCCAACATTGTGCCTTTGCTGTTTAATTTCCCGGAAAAATTTCAGGTACAGATTCTTCTACTGGTCAGCGCCTGTATTTTCCCGGTGGTGGGTAATGTGCTTTATGTGTTTAATTTAGGTCCTGTTACAGGCTTTGACTGGACGCCTATCTTTTTTGTTTTCTCCGGAATCATTTTAACCTACATCAATGTTCGCTATGGTACGTTTGACTTGATTCCGTTTGCCCGGAACAAGTTTCTGGACATGCTGCCCGACGGAATTGCAGTGCTTGACCGCTACCAACGGGTTGTTGATGTAAACCCGGCTTTTCTGAGACTCGTTCAGCAAAACAAAATCGATATTTTGGGTAAATCGCTGACTGATGCTTTTCCAAAACAGACGTCGCTGATTCAGCAGATAGCCCAAAAAGAGATTGTTGAGCCCATCGAGCTGGAAGTGCAAGTCAACGGCGAACTCACCTTTTTCGACTTGCGGGTTACGCCTTTGTATGATCAGAAGAAAACACTCTCAGGGCGCCTGATTACCCTGCGCGACATCACCGAAAAAACGGTTTACGAGCAGAAAATCAATCAAGCCAACCAAAACCTCAAGCTCGAAATTGAGGAGAAGGAGAAGTTGATTGCCGATCTTGATGCTTTCGACCATACGGTGGCGCACGATCTTAACAACATTATCGGAGCCATCGTGACCTCAACGGATTTACTTCACTACGAACTGGAGCAAAAGAATTTCAGTAACCTGGAAGAAGTGATTGAGCTGATCCAGCTTTCGGCCAACAAATCATTTCATGTGATTAAAGAACTGCTAACCCTGGCCAGTGTGAGGCAACAGGATGTTAAAACCGAGCACGTCGATATGATGAAGGTTTTTGAGGAAAGCGAAAAACGCCTGGCCGATATGATCAAAACTTCGGGGGCACAAATTATTAAGCCTGCCGACTGGCCATCGGCCCGGGGTTATGGCCCCTGGATTGAAGAGGTGTGGGTCAACTTTCTGAGCAATGCCATCAAATATGGAGGCCGGCCGCCGGTGATTGAACTCGGTGCGACGCAGTTTTACAGCCAGAAAAGGAATCGTTACTGGATTAAAGACAATGGGAATGGGCTGACCGAAAGCGAACAAAAGAAACTGTTTAAAAAGTACGAGCGATTCAACCAAACCCACATTGAAGGAACGGGGCTGGGGTTGTCCATTGTCAAGCGCATCGTGGAAAAGCTGGGTGGCGAAGTGGGTGTGATGAGCAATGGCATTGCGGGTGAAGGCTGTGTGTTTTATTTCACGCTTCCGCAAGAGTAGAATTCACGAATTTACGAACTCACGGGGGAAGAGGGTGCGAATTTCTGAACGTACGAAGGCGAGAGGGTGAGATTGAGAGAAGATGAGAATGTGAGAGAGTGAGAATGTGAGAGAGTGAGAGCGGGTGAGCGTGAGATAAGTGAAAGAACGGTTGCAGTGTGCATCCCGAGCAATTGGTACTCCCGGCGGTGGGTAGCCCCAAACGACAAGTCGTCCGTTGCTGAAACAGATAACAGATCATTGAGTAGAAGAGAAGCAACATGCCCGAAACCCGAAACCCGAAACCCGCAACTCGCAACCCGCAACTCCAAACTTCCTACCCGCGCTTTTTCTTTTTCCTTTGCTTGCGTTCTTTGCCCAGGTTTTTCTTTCCGCTTGCCTTTTGTTTCGGGCGTCGCTTTTTTTCATGGAATGCACCCTGGTAATCGGGATTCTCCATCTTTTTCTGACGGTCAATCTCCCGCATCTGATCCTGGTGTTCTGCCTTGCCGGTGGGCTCAATCTCCAAAGCTTCAGGCAGCGGCATTTCTTCGATGGGCATGCGGATCACTTCCTCAATCTTTTTCAAGTGGTATTCTTCCGATGGATCGATCAGGGAGATGGCTTCGCCGTGATTGTTGGCCCGCGCGGTTCGTCCAATACGGTGCACGTAATCCTCGTATCGTTGGGGCAGGTCGAAATTAATGACATGGGTAATCAGCGAAACATCCAGGCCACGAGCCGAAACATCGGTCGAAATCAGGATGCGCAGTTCACCATCCTTAAAGGCCTGAATGGCATTCATCCGGGTGTTCTGTCCCTTGTTCGAATGCAGAATCCGCTTTTCGCCCTCCGTCTTTCGCTTAATCACTTTGTACACCATTTCTGCATGCTCCTTGGTACGCACAAAAATGAGCACCCGGTTAAAGACTTCCTCATCCTGCAGCCAGTAACGAACCAGGTTGAGCTTGGTCTTAAAATTGGGAACTTTATAGTACGATTGTTTGACCAACTGTGCCGGAGTAGCCGATGGCGATACCTCCACGCGTTCAGGGAAGTCGAGAAATTCCTGGGTCATGAGCGCTACTTTTTCGTCGAAGGTAGCCGAGAACAGCAGGTTTTGACGTTTCACCGGAATGATTTCCAACAACTGACGAATCTGTGGCATAAAACCCATATCCAGCATGCGGTCGGCTTCGTCAATCACCAGTGTTTTGATTTTCTTCAGCGAAACAGCACCGGCATGGTACAGATCGCGCAGGCGCCCGGGTGTGGCTACCAAAATATCGATCCCCGGCTCAAACAGCGCCGCATGCTTCGTCCAGCCAACCCCACCGTAAACGGCAGCATGGCGAATATCGCTGTAGCGGGTTAGTTCCTCAATATCGTCGCCCACCTGAATCGCCAGCTCCCGGGTGGGAACCAGAATCAATACCCGGGGATCCATTCCTTCCGCTTTCACCAACTTCATAAATATCGGTAGCAGGTAGGCCGCTGTCTTGCCGGTTCCGGTCTGAGCAACACCCACCACGTCGGCTCCCGACCGAATGACAGGAATGGCTTTCTCTTGAATGGGGGTCGGGCTTTCAAATCCCAACTCATCCAACACTTTCAAGATCGATTTATTAACTTTTAATTCGCTGAAACTTGTCATAGGCTGCAAAGATACACTTTTAAAGTTTTCGAATGACGGTCGGAAGTGGAGTAGGCTGATCTGCCCGTTAGCAGATGCGGGATTCCTGATCCTCGCTTTTGGGATTTTACATTGGGTATTGGATGATTGGTCATTGGATGATTAGTCATTGGTGGCTGGAATTTGTAATTTCTTACTGGTATTTGTCGCGTCATTCCGAATTTATTTCGGAATCTGTTGGCCGATTGCGCAGTTCCCGGGTGTCGAGGTGTTAATCTGGGAGGCGTGGTTTGTAACCGCGCATTGGCTTGTTTTTTTTACGCTCAGGTTTGACGACGCTGACGGGTTAGCGTCGTACGCCAGGAAAGTTGATTGCAATTGAGAGCAGCGTCTTAGGTTTTTTCTATCTGAGAATTATGCTGTGTTGCAGATTTCCGTTGGATTTATCCAACGGTTTGGTTGGCAGCTAGCTGGTACTGGAGCTTTAGCCTCATTTTTGTTTTGCCGATGTGGCTAAAGCCTTTGGCTTGTGTTGTTTGGCGGGTCCGTTGACTAAAGCCTAACGGCAATGGGGTGGGCGTTGGAGAACTGGTCCTTGGTGACCGGAATTTGGAATTTGGAATTTCTTACTGGTTATTGGATGATTAGTTGTTGAATGTCATTGATCGCAGGCGGATTGGAATTTGGAACATGGAATTTGGAATTTTTTTATTAGTCATTGGTGGTCATTGGTGACGACGTAGCGGTATATTGGAGTCATGAGTCGTGGGGCTATTTTGCAGGCAGTAAACTCCCATTATTGATCGCTGAAACCTGTTGTTGGCTTCATGCAAGCTGCTATCTGCTCATTTGTTCGTTTTTGCGAAAACCTCCTGTACTTCTGGTCGTTTATCTATTAGGTTTTTGGTGTTTATTCGAAGTTTAATAAGCGTTTTTTTTATAATTAGTAGCCGATTGAGGGTAACTTATTTGCCTAAAACCGGATTAACTAAAGATGACGTTCTCTATCATTTTATGTTTTTGAACATATTTTCTTATGATCGATTTGAAAGTGAAATGGAGTTGGACAGACAAGCTTCCAGATTTTTGGTTCGAGAATATTGTTTAATAATATGATAGACAGCTACTTGTGGGAAGTATAAGGGCTGCTGTCTTCCATTTGATACCGGATTTGAGGTAGGAAGTGGTGGTTATTTGAACAAAAAAAACACATACAAAAACACTGTGCTACGAGGATAAATCGCACAGGATTTTGTAAATTTAGTGATGTTGATGACACTTGGTTGTGTAGTCGATACTAAGAATCAGTTTTTAAATGGTCCTAAAAAATAAGATTCTTTCTGGTGTATTGGGTGTGGTGTTGGTCGCGTGTTTTTTGCAGGAAAGAACTTTTTCTCAAACTCATCCATCATCTGAGTCATTAGTCGCTAATGTCTTGGATGGTTTTTTTATGGGCAAAAACGAACCTCCACCGATCACCAATGCGACAGATAATCAGTATACTTACTTAACCAACGCCAGCGATCCCCAGCTTATTGCCCTGAATACGGAAATTAATTCGGCCAGCCCCAATAGCCGATGGAATGATGATCGTCGACCTGATTTATTGAGCCATTCAACATCATTGATTACTCCCCCGGTTTCGGACCAGACCGGGGATTGGAATGATGTTAATTCTTGGGATACCGGGATTCCCTCCGCCACGGATGATGTCGTCATTGCAAACGGAACCACCATCACCCTGACTGCCGATGCGATCTGCCAGAGCATCACCATCCAGACCGGAGGCACACTGATTGTCAACAACGGAATCACGCTGACCGTCACCGGTGATTGGACCAACAACGGGACGTTTGATGCGGGAACTGGCGGAATTGTCGAATTTTCCGGCAACACATCAGCCACAATTAGCGGAACCACCACTTTTGAAGAATTGGTCATCAGCAAGGGAAGTTTGTCAACCACGCTGACCATTGCCGGTAATGCGACAGTTTCCAGTGGAGGTAGCCTGACCATGAATAGCGGACTGATCCAGATTCCGGCCGGGGGGAGTTTTGCTATTGACCCCAGCAACAATCTGTCGATTCCATCGATTGCCGGATTTGATGTTACTGGGGGTACTTTGACGACCGGGAATTTCACGATTACCAACGAAGGGCTGATCCGCATATCTGATGGAACAGCCAATTTTGGAACACATTCTGGCAACAGTGTCAATACGCAGGTCGATGGTGCTTTTCAGGTTAGTGGTGGAGCAGTGAATATTGCCGGGCGATTGCACAATTCGGCCGGAGGAACACTCCCGCCCAGCATTCAATCCGGGATTACCGTCACTGGTGGAACCATTACGCTGGCTACTGTTGGCAATGGTTTGAGCAGTACCGGATCCTTGGATATTTTGCAAGCTGGCTACTTTAATTTCCAGGATGGCTTAATTGTTTTCCAAAATGCAAGCACAGCTTCAACAGCCATTGATTTGGGCTTGGTTGATGGTACGGGTAATGGAGCCAAAAGCATTGTCAATGGGGTGTTTCAATTTGGGAATGCAGCAACATCAACACTGAGTAGCTTTATCATTGACAGTGAAATCCCAATTCCAAACATTACAACCTACGAATATATCGATTTGGAATTAGCCAGTCCATTGACCATCACCGATCTAATTACGTATGGACTCAATAGTCGCATTGATCTCAACGGGCATGCCCTGCAAATACCGGTCAATTCGATTGGCACCTATGACTTTCCACTGACCGACGGAAACGGTGTGTCAATTCCACTTAAAGTGCAAATCACCGGGGGGAGTGGTTCGGGAACCTTAAGCGTGTCAATCACTGCAGGCAAGCATCCCAATAATGCCAACCAGACTGATTACCTGAACCGCCAGTGGAACATCGATATTACTGGAATAACGAGTCTGGTCTATGATGTGAATGCCACCTACGCACCAGCTGACATTGTGGGCAATGAATCGGACATTGCTGCCGGAGCCTATGGTGGAAGTTTACCCTGGCAGAAGTTTGGAGTGGTCAACACCACCTCACACGCCCTCGCCGCAACCGGACTGACCGATGGCAGCATGGAAATCTCAGGGATTACCGCTGAAGATCCAACCGTATCGATATCAGCCAGTGCCAATCCCATTTGTTCCGGCCAATCGACAACGCTTACGGCAACAGGCTCCGGTGATCCAACCTTGACCTATGCATGGAGTACTTCCTCTACTGATGCAGTAATAACCGTCAGCCCATTGGTTACCACCACCTATACGGTAACGGTCACGGACGGGAATGGCTTTACCGCGGACGATCAGATTGAGGTTACAGTAGATACTGCTCCTGTAATTACAGGCACTCTTACTACTTCTACGGAAGAAGGCTGTACTGCTGCAGATGCTCCTGCAGCGACCACTGTGGCCGAACTTGAGGCTCTGGGTCTGTCAGTTAGCGATGATCTAACTCCCGATGCCAACTTAACGGTTTCCCATACGGATGTTCCCAACGGCAGCTGCCCGATTGTGATCACCAGAACTTACACGGTAACCGATGAATGCGGCAACACGAGTGCTTCGTTCACTCATACCATCACCATTGAAGATACCACCGCCCCGGCTTGGTCTACTGCTCTGAATAATTTAGACCGCACTATTGAATGTAGTGATGCTTCCGGCTTAGCTACTGCCCAAGCATTAGCTCCAGCAGCAACAGATAATTGCGGAGAAACGATTAGTTATGTGAAGACCAGCGGAGCGTTTGTGGCTTCAGTTCCTGGGTCACCGGAAGGAACTTATACTAATACATGGACAGCTACAGACGTTTGTGGGAATGAAAACGCCTCTGTATATACACAAATAATTACGATTACTGACAGCACTCCACCTGTTGTTTCGTCTTGTCCTAGTTCCTTTACCGCCACCGGCCTTGAGGCCTGTACCGGAACTGTAGCCGTGCCGGCACCTACTTATTCGGACAATTGTGGTACGCCTTCGTTGAGTTGGGAAATGACTGGGGCAACAATAGATAGCGGAAGCGGAGCAATTGGTACTTACACTTTTAACCGAGGCGCAACTACGATTATTTATACTGTAACGGATCTCGCCGGAAATACCAGTCAATGTAGTTATGACATCACTGTACCTGAGGTCTTAACGACCACTGCCAGCGCATCAACAACCACCATTTGTGCGGGTGATAATCTGACTTTATCCACTGCCAATACCGGAGGAACACCAAATTATGCATATGCATGGAGCGGGCCAAACGGTTTTACCTCCTCTCAGCAGAACCCGGTGATTAATAATATTACGACTGCTACAACCGGAAATTATTCCGTTACCGTAACGGATGCCAACGGGTGTACGGCAACATCTTCGGTTTCCGTTACTGTCCGCCCAACACCCATCGCCTCCATTAGTGGAACAACAGCAGTATGTCAGAATGCGCCGAATCCATCGGTAACCTTCACCAACCCCATGGATTTGCCGGTCATTGTGACCTTCAACATTAATGGAAGCGCGACGGGTACGCGCACTGTGCCGCCCAATGGTGGTACTGCGGTAGTCTTCCAGCCAACATCAACACCAGGCACTTATAACTACAATTTGGTGAGCGTTGCCTATGAGTCCGGGCCAGGCTGTTCAACCCCCATCGGAACCACGGCAACGATTACGGTACATCCCACGCCAACGGTGAATGCCATTGCCAACCAGACCTGGTGTAATGGTGTGGGTACCACTCCCACGACACTGTCGGGTCCGGTTCCGGGAACCACCTTCGCCTGGACAAACAGCAACCCAGCTATTGGTTTGGCAGCCAGCGGATCGGGGAATATTCCGGCGTTCACCACCACCAACAGCAACCTGACAGATCCAATCAGCGGCACCATCACGGTTACGCCAACTGCCAATGGGTGTCCGGGAACGCCAAGAACTTTTACCATAACCGTTCGACCAGCTTTGAGGGCTTCTATTACTGGATCAACTTCCGTTTGCCAGAACACGCCCTCCCCGAATATTACATTTACCAATCCGCTGTCACTGCCCGTAACGATTACCTATACCATAAACAATTCGGTACAACCACCGCTCAATGTTGCTGCCAATAATGGGACAGCATCTGTGGCTGTGCCAACGAGCAGCGCTGGAAGCTTTGAATATAAAATCGCCAGTGTTGCTTTCCAGACAGCGCCTGATTGTTCGAAATCAGTTCCCGGTACCGCGACCGTTGTCGTTAACCCGATACCCACAGCATCGGTGACACCGCAAAGCCAGTCAATATGTACAGGCAGCGCGATCAATCCGATTGTAATTACAGGCAGCCCTGCGGGAGCAACGTTCACCTGGATAAGAACCAATGTTTCAGGGGTTCCGACTGATATTGCCGCCTCCGGAACGGGAAGTACGATTAGCGGTACGTTGACGAATACGACCAGTTCGCCGGTGACGGTCACCTTCACGATTACACCGACAGCCAACGGATGCCCGGGGACTCCGGTAACGGCCAGGGTTATTGTTAATCCCAAGCCGGTTGCTACGGCCACCCCAGCCTCACAGGCCCGGTGTTCCGGGGTAGCCTTCAGTCAAATTGTGCTGAATAGCGCAACCGGTGGAACTACCTTTAGCTGGACCCGGGACCATACCACGGACGCCATTGGCGTTGCTTCGTCGGGAACAGGGTCAACAATTAACGGTGCATTAACGAATACAACGACTGAACCCCTCACCGTTACTTTTACCATTACCCCTACAGCCAACGGGTGTGTCGGCGATCCCATTACCGCCCAGGTGTTGCTTAACCCGAAGCCCGACATTGGCGATTTAACGGCGGCCATCTGTAACAGCGGTACCTTCAATGTGTCGCCTGTAGATGAAGTGGATGGGGTTGTGCCGGATGGGACGACCTATGAGTGGGCGGTTCAGTCACAGACAGGTGGTCTTACAGGAGCTGTGTCCGGCGACGGATTGAGTATTACGGGTACACTTTCCAATACGACCAACATCACGCAAACTGTTGTTTATTCGGTTTATCCTTGGTACAGTGACTGCCGGGGAGAAAATTTTACCTTGACCGTTACGGTTACACCGGAACCGCAGATTGATGATATGGGCGTCAACCTGTGTAGTGGGGTTCCTTTTAATGTTAGTCCTGTTAATAACACGAACGGAATTGTTCCCCTGGGAACAAATTACGACTGGGTGGTTGCATCTGCTCCGGCCGGGATAAACAATGCTGTAGCCGGAAGCGGTTCTAGTATCTCGGGAACACTGACCAATACAACGAGTACGGCTAAAGACGTCATCTATACCGTTACACCAACATCAGGCGCTTGTGAAGGTGATCCTTTTACTTTAACGGTTACGGTTAAACCTGCACCTGCTGTTAATCCAATGACTGCTGCAATCTGCAGCGGCGGAACTTTCTCCGTTGTCCCGGCTAACGGAACGAATGGGGTTGTACCAACAGGGACGACCTATACCTGGTCTGCGCCAAGCGTTCCCGGTATTACGGGTACAGTAGCTGGTGGAGGAGCATCAAGTATTAGCGGAACACTAACGAATACAACCAGCGCCGCCATTGATGTTGTTTATACTATTACCCCTTCTGTGGGTGGTTGTTCGGGAAGTCCTTTCTCTGTTACTGTGACAGTCAATCCAAAACCGGCCATCAACCCGATGACGGCAACGATTTGCAGTGGTGAGAATTTCTCCCTTACCCCTGCTGACGGAACGAACGGACTGGTTCCGGCAGGAACGACCTACAGCTGGTCGGCACCAAGTGTTTCGGGCATTAGCGGAACTGCAGCGGGGACAGGTACTTCCAGCATTAGCGGAACATTGACCAACACGACTAATACGGTAAAAACAGTGACTTATACGGTAACACCGACTTCGCCCGAAGACTGCGCCGGGATCGTCTTTTCTGTGGTGGTAACGGTTAACCCGAAGCCCGCGATTGGCAACATG
>ENA-ORCT01000514-ORCT01000514.1-marine-metagenome-genome-assembly--contig:-NODE-514-length-18420-cov-3.688819_pt1 | contig 18420 bp, 15 predicted proteins | sample MGYA00248632_ERZ508511 | MGnify/ENA primary metagenome ERZ508511 (study PRJEB26182, sample SAMN06268839) | marine metagenome | isolation source: Tt an P1-techrep anaerobic enrichment on pine from sediment...
ATCGTCACGGCCGAGGCCCTTGCCGGCAAGGACAACTTCTGCATGAACTACCTCAAGGCGTTTCGCGGCGGGCTGCTCGACGGGTAACCTCCGTAAGTTTTAAACCCCTCCTCACTGGGAGCCGGCTTTGCGGCCGGTTCCCTACCTCTGAAACCTGTTTGGACGCAGATTAACAAGACCAACGCGGATTTTGTCTTGATAAATGATGAAATAAGGGTGTTTTTTAGTATCTTCACATAGAATTCAAAGATAGGTCCTGCCATGAAGCGAGCAATTGAAAATCAATACAAATCCGTCCGCCGGTCTTTCAGCAGTGTATAGGTGCTTCGTATATGGTGAAGATAGCGCATATCCACCTGGCCGGTTAAAACCCCTTCTTCGTCGCCCAGGGTCTGTGGTTGAATCGTTTTGTAATCGACAAAGGGCGGGCAGAAAATCGAACAGCCGTTGTGGCTGCCGGCTCGGTTGGGGCTCATGATATAAATCGAATTTTCGATGGCCCGTGTGCTGACAAAGGAGTGCCACGTTAAAAAGCCCTCATCCCGGGGCCACCCGCCGGGGTGTAACAGCAGGGAAATTTTACCTTCCAGGGTGAGCTTGCGGATCATTTCCGGAAACCGGATGTCATAACAAATGCAGATGCCGACCCGAATGCCGTTAACGTCAAAAACGGCCGGCATGCCACTGCCGACAGTGAAATAGTCCTTTTCGATACATTCGCCATACTGGCAGATATGCCATTTGTCATAGCTTGCAGCGATCTTCCCCGAGGGGTCAACAACCGCGGCACAAATGGTGTAACTGCGGTGCGCGGCTCGACGGGGAAAACTATAGCAGATAAAGCACCCCAGGCTTTTTGCCAGATCGGAAAAAGCCGCATAGCTGGGCCCATACAGATCCTCGGACAGTTCGTCCAAGTGCCTGAATGTCTCAAGTCCGTATCCCGAGCAGGACAATTCCGGCAGCACATAGATGTCATGACCGGGGCAGGAACGAATAAGATCAGTTGCGCGTTGGATATTCGCATCCCGCCGCCCTTCCTCGTGTAAAAACTGTATCCCCGCCACCGTCAAGCCGGAAGCGGAATTGATTTTTGCTGCAACCATTTATTATCCCTGTTTATCCTTGTGTATCTGATAAAAGATCGTTATAGCGCCTGATGAAAAGGTGGTATCAGCCTGATGCCATACCACTGGTTTTGGGCTGACTCAAGCAATACGGAATGAGCGATTAGCGATTAGCCTGCAGGTTCTGTTTTTATTCAAAAGCCTTACAGCTGATAACCAAATGGCCAATTATCGTGAAATCTGTTGATATTATGACAGGCATGAAGTCAGAACCGATCCAAAGTTACTATGACTGATATTCTGCGGGATTGCCCGATATGGAGAACCGATGGACAAACTGATTATCAAAAATCTTGAAGTGTATGGTTTTCACGGGGTGGAGCCGGAAACTGACAAATCCGGTGAAAAGTACATAATTTCGGCGGAACTGAAGCTCAACCTGAAAGAAGCCGGGGATACGGACAGGCTCCAGAACACCGTCCACCTGGTGAAGATCTGCAATGAGATTTCCGATATTTTTACCCGAAATAAACACAAGCTGATCGAGCGGAGCGCCGAGGAACTCGCCACCCATATCCTTCTCAACTATCCCATTGTCAACCACGTCGCCGTGACCATAAAAAAACCCTGGGTTCCGGCCGGGATGACGATCGATTACGCGGGGATCCGGATCGAAAGGGAGTGGCATACCGTATTTCTGGGGGTTGGATCCAATCTCGGTGACAGGCTGGAAAATATCCGGGCGGCGGCGGAGCTCATCAACGAAACCGAGTTGACCCGGGTAACCCGTATTTCGAAAATCTACGAAACCGAACCCTATGGCTATCTGGATCAGGACATGTTCCTGAACGGCGTCTTTGAAATCCAGACGCTGCTGACTCCAAGGACACTGGTCAATCTTCTTCTCGATATCGAGCATCAGCTGAAAAGGGAACGAACGATCAGCAACGGGCCGAGGACGATCGACCTGGACATTCTTTTTTATGACAACCTGATCACATCTTTCGAAGAAGCCGTAATCCCACATCCCCGGCTGCACGAGAGATCCTTTGTCATGACACCCTTGTGTGATATTGCGCCGTATCATATCCATCCCATCCTGAACGAGCGGTGCTACCGCATCGCCGAGGCGCTGAAGACCGGTGGGGCCGAGCCGAAGGAGTGGCCGGAGGTCGTGGACGTATAGGTATATTTTCTTGACACGTTTGGTGAAACGCTATATTGCTCGTATGCAAACAAAAAGTCTGCGGGATAATGCCAACCCATGACCACTATGAAACCCGATGAATGTATTTTTTTCCAACTGGCCAAAGCTCATCAGGCCGGCGCCAGGTTTTGGAATGCAGCGCTTGCCGATTACCCCGTGACCTCGGTTCAGGGAATGGTCCTGACGTTTCTGTACGAAAACGACCATGTGACCGCAAGGGAGCTGGGTGAGCGGGTCATGCTCGACAGCGCTACTCTGACCGGCATTCTCGATCGCATTGAAAAATCGGGACTTATCGAGCGTCGTCCACATCCCGAGGACCGCCGGGCGCTTCAGGTCTGTCTGACCGCAGAGGGACAGGAGCTTTCGGGAAAACTGCTGGAAATGGCGCAGGTTGCAAACCGGGAGTTTTTAAGCCGGTTGACCCATGAAGAGGAGATGATTCTGCGGATTCTCCTGAAGAAATTGCGAGGATAAGGTTCCCCCTGCCGATGCTTGGTGGGGGATATTTTTGAGTACATAATTTGTATGCAAGTAAATAGTATGCAATGAAGGGGCGCCTGATGATTGATCACGATCCATACGGCTCGAGTTTCTTGTAAACTGTTGAATGCTTCGATTCGAACCGATTCGATCGGCAACGCTGAAATTAACGGAGAATAACATGGCACAGGTACAAATCGAAACGAGAGACGATATTGCCGTTCTGCGGTTGACTAACGGGCCGACTAACGCCATCGGACCGGAGATGGTCAACGACCTGTCGGAGGCGGTAGCGCAGATTAAAGAAAATTTTCGTGGCATGGTGCTGGCCGGAGGAGAGAAGTTTTTTTCCATGGGATTTGATCTCCCCAGCCTGCTGCCTCTCGATCGCCAGGGCATGGCTGACTTTTTCTATGGTTTCAACGATGTCTGTCTCGATATTTACTCCCTTCCTCTGCCCACGGTCTGTGCCGCGACGGGCCATGCGGTTGCCGGCGGACACGTTCTGGCGTTGACCTGCGACTTTCGACTGGCCGCCGAGGGAAAGATTAAATTGGGGCTCAATGAAGCTCAACTGGGCGTCCCGGTTCCCTATCTTGCCGACATGATTCAGCGCCAGGTTGTCGGTGATCGGCCGGCCACGCGGATTCTGTATTATGGCGACTGGATAACGGTTGAAGATGCAGCGGCCATGGGATTGGTGGATGAGGTCGTCGCAAAGGGTTCCGTGGTAGATCGGGCCGTTCAGATGGTTTTGCCGCTGACTGCCCTCTCTGCGCCGAGCTTTGCCGCTATCAAGGAGAATCGGATCGAATGGGTTAGGGAGCGATATAAAGCGCAGTATCGGGAGAAGAACGAGTTTTTTCTCGATTGCTGGTTCAGTCCGGAAATCCAGGAGCGGCTGAGGAAAGCGGCAAGAAATTTCTGAAAGATAACGGTGAAGAGGAAGATGAACTGGGTACGGAAGTGGATCTGAAGATTACCTACGAGCTCGTGGAGGGTCTGAATCTCGATGTGGTCGGCGCCTACCTGTTCGCCGGCGATGCGACCGGTGAGGACGATCCGATCGAAGTGGGCAGCCGTCTGTCGCTTTCCTTTTAAACAAAAAAGCCCAAATCTTGTGATCCCGGCAGACAGATAACTCCGACCCGCACAGGCATTGACCTGGTCGGATCGGGGTTATTCTGATCTGCTTTTTTTCTGCAGGATAGTTTTACCGCACAGGCACAAATAACCTAACTGGCAAAAGAACTGAAAACTGAATGCCATCCGACTATGCAGACGGTACACAGATTGCTTATTGTACCAGCGAGGCTTTTAATCGCTCCAGCATGTTACACCACATGCCGGCGGTCTCCGGACCAACCTGATCGATCAGTTGACAGATCGGCGAGAGTAAGGCTATTTCGATTTGCGTGAAGCTTTTGTCGATCTTCGGAGAGAGACGGACGATAACTTTGCGTCTGTCCCGCGGAACGATTTTACGAACCAGAATTTCTTTTTTCACCATTCGGTCGACCATTGCCGATGCAGAGGCAACGGAAACCCCCAGCAGGCTGGCAAGTTCTGTCATTGTCACCCGCTTTTGTTGCCGGATTACGCTAACCATATGCAGTTGAGCAGGGGTCATCTCAACCGGCAGGTGAGATGCGAAACCCTTGCACGTGCAGGACTTTGATCGTTCGGTAAGAAGCTTGTGAACGGTTTCCACGGAGCCGCAAATCTGTCTTGCATATTCTGCTGTATTAACTGTTGGCATAGGATCCTCATCTGATCAATGTCTCATTTATTGACTTCGCGTTCGATAAATCGAATTGAATTGTCGGGTTCTCGAAAGTAATTACGACCATACGGGATATTGAGCTTTTTCATTTTGCTGCGCAGGGTGTTGGGCTTTTCTCCCAGAAGTTCGGCCGCGCCATTGTGCCCCTCCACTCTTCCGTTGGACAAATCAATAGCTTTCCGGATATGGTTTGAAACGATTTCTTTCAGGGTTAAAAAACTTTTTTCGGAATGGCCGGGATTCGTATTATCAGATGCGCTCGGTAAATTACCATTTTTACGTAAAGGCGGCAAATTAAATTTCAGGGTGCCACGGGTACCGTTTCCACGGTAACAAATTAGTGCCCGTTCAACCACATTTTCCAGTTCGCGGACATTACCTGGCCATGGATAGGCTTCAAGACGCTCTAATTGGCCTGCAGCAGCGTGAGGATTGATCCGTATTCCCATTTCCAAAGCCTTGCGCTTGATAAAGTAATCGACCAGTTCCGGAATGTCCGCGCTGCGCATTCGAAGAGGGGGCACCGTTATGGGAAACACATTGAGCCGAAACCACAGGTCTTCCCGAAACTCTCCTGCGGCAACCATTTGATCAAGATTGCGGTGGGTTGCACTTATCACCCGCACATCCAGCGGAATCGGTCGGCTTCCGCCCACCCGTTCCAGCTCCTTGTTCTGCAGAACCCGAAGCAATCGAACCTGTGCCGGCGGTGGCAACTCGCCAATTTCATCGAGAAATATCGTACCATGGTTAGCCCGCTCGAATCGGCCCGGCTTCCGGGAACTGGCGCCGGTAAATGCCCCTTTTTCGAAACCAAACAGTTCACTGTCGACAAGAGAGGGGGGGATTGCACCGCAATTGACCCGAACGATCGGACCGTTGGCTCGCGGAGACATCGAGTGGATCGCATCGGCGATTACTTCTTTGCCCGCACCGGTCTCGCCCAGCAGCAGGACAGGGGTGCTGACACCGGCAACGCTCCGGGCCAGGGTCATGACATCCTTCAGGCCGGAATCGGCGCCCACAATTTTTACTCCGTTAACCTGTTTCCGCTTCGGGGGCATAATCTGTTCGGATGAGGCGGAAACTGCTTCAGGGTTGCTGCAATCATCATGTTTCAGCGCATTGGCCAAGGCAATTTCAAAGGGCTTGCGAAGCAATGCCAGGCGATCGCCATGCCAGGCCTGAAAAGTACTGTGCTGATCTGCCTCGACCGACAGGAAGCCGTATCCCCCATCTTCCAGACTCAGCAATACGGACAGGTAAGCTGTGGGCGTTCTACCGTGAAACCGGATCCAGTCCCTGGAAATGGGGCCATAATCCGAAGGGGTGACGATTCGTTTTCGATCGCGTGCAAGATTGTGCCGCGCCTGTTCCCGGGAGTCGGCCGACAGCGGTACATTGTAGTTGCATCGCAGACCACCGGTGGCATCAGCCTTGGCGATCACCCGAATCCGACCGGCGGAAGGGTCTATAATGCCCAGATGCATGTGTTCGGCCGGCATGTGATGACGAAGATAGGTGTAGATCCGATACAAGGCCCGTTCGATCTGAAAACTGCTGCAGATCAGCAGCGTCGCTTTATGGAAGAAATCGTATTTATCAAACATCGGTTCCATTTTCTCAACTGTGTGGACAACTCGATCAATCGGTTTTACTGCTGATCGTCAGTTCTTCTGTTACCTTTTCATGACAACCAGCGTCCGGTCGTCATGGGCGCTCTCGCCTTCGGCAAATGTCTCCTGATCCGCGAGTATGGCATGGAGAATCGTGTCGGCATCGGCATCCGCTATTTTTCGGATAATCTGTCGGATGCGGCGTTTGCCGTACATTCGGCCGCGCGGGTTTCGTGCCTCCCAGATGCCGTCGGTGGCCATAACCACAATCTGTCCGTCGGCAAGCATCCGACTGAAATGCGTGTAGTACGTGTCTTCCGCCACGCCTATGGCAGGCCCGCTGTTACCGTCGAGTGTTTCAAAATGATCGTTTTTCGGATCATACACGATCGGTGGATCCTGGCCGGCATTGACCCATTGAAGTCGCGATGTGACCAAATCAAGTTCGAGATAAACGAGCGTCATAAAGTGGCCCGTAGCATTGACATCGGCGATGAATTGCCTATTCACGTCGGAGATAATCTGGCTGATGGTACCGGGCAGTGACGAGCGCATCCGGATCATTCCCCGGGCATCTGTAACCAGAAAGGCCGATACGATATCGTGGCCGCAGGCGTCCCCCATGACAACGCGAAGACATTGATGATTGTCTTCAACCGGATGAAACAGGTCGAAGTAGTCGCCGCCAAGGGTTGACAGGCGAATGCATTTTTTCTGAATATCCAGCCCCTTAATTACCGGAAGGCTGTCCAGGGTCATCGCCTGCTGCATTTCACGCAACCCGTCGAGCATCTCGGACAGTTTTCGGGTTTGGATGGTGAAATCTCCAATTTGAAGCATGGTTTCCGTCATACATCTCTCCTGCGGCGAAATGCCCCTGGTATTAAATAGCTGGTCGGCAGTGATTTCCGAGGGGCTCAACCCGCATGTCGGCGGATGGCGACGGAACCTTATAGAAAAAACAGTACAGGACCGGTACGACAAGCATCGTCAATATCGTCCCAAAGGCCAGCCCGACCATGATGGTCACGGCCATCCCGACCCAGAACACATCCTGAAGCAGCGGAATGACGCCAAGCACCGTTGTGCCGGCGGCCAGTACCACGGGGCGCAGGCGCGAAAGGGCGGCCTCCACAACTGCATCATACCGGGCTTTTCCGAGGCTGAGGTTGATGTTCACCTCATCAAGCAGGACGATGGCGTTTTTTATCATCATCCCCGACAGGCTCATGGCACCGAGGAGGGCCATGAAACCAAACGGCGCATTGAATACCAGCAGTCCCGTTGTGATACCGATCAATGCGAAGGGAATGGTCAGAGCGATAATCAGCGGCGGTTTGAACGCATTGAAAAGTGCCACCAGGATGAAGGCCATGATCGCTACCGCCGGAATGACCCCGGGAACCAAAGCCTTACCGCTCTTGGCAGAATCTTCTGCCTCACCGCCCCACTCCGCCCGGTAGCCGGGCGGAAGGGAAATCCCTTCGACCCGGGCCTGTATATCTTTCAGCAGGGTCGGCAACGTCACGCCGGGAACGGGATTAGCCTGCACGGTGATGGTGCGGCGCCGGTCTCGTCGCCAGATGCGCGTTTCCTCCCAGCCCATCTCCACACCGTCCAGCACTTGCAGCATCGGCAGGGAACGGGTTGAAAAATCCGGCTTCACCTGGAGAATGTCCAGCGCACCGACATTGGCCCGATCTTCCTCAGCATGGCGCAGCACTACCGGGATAAGTTCGTCCCCTTCCCGGTAAAGTCCGACCGGCAGACCGTCAAATGCCCGCTTGCCGGCATCGGCCACATTTTCCCGGCTGATGCCTGCGCGTCTGGCACGCTCCTGGTTGTAACGGGTAATGAGTCGGGGCACTTTCTGGCGCCAGTCGGTCTGCATGGTGGCGACCCGGGGTTCCTCGCGCAGCACATCCAGCACCTGTTGGGACAGAGTCCGAAGCGTTTTGGCGTCGGCCACCGCCGGTCCGCTGATACGGTACTGGAATTTCCACGTTTTTCCCGGACCAACACCGAATTTTCTCAATGACACCAGAGTGTCGGGATAGGTTTGGTCAAGCCAGGGTTTAAGATCACGGATCAATGCATCGATGGTGCGCATGTCGGCAACATTGACGATAAGCTGTGCATAAGCGGAATTTGCCGATTCCGGCTCCACCGGCAGGTAGAAGCGCGGCGGTCCGGCTGCGAGGAACGTCGCTACGTTGTCCACCCGTTCATCCTGGAGCAGGTGAGACTCGATCAACTCCAGATCCGTGGCGACCGCTTCAATGCGCGTTCCCTGCGGAGCATGGAAGTCGATCATGAATTTTTCCATGGATGATGCGGGAAAGAACAGTCGCTCTACCGCACCGAAGCCGAGGAACGACATTACCAGCAGGGCCGCCATGCCGCCCATGAACAGCCGGCGGAATCGAATCGCCTTTTCCAGCAACCGACGAAATATTCGGTAAAACGATCCCGCGTGAGCATCGGTTTTCAGTTGCGTCCTTTCCGGGGCGGGTAAAATATCGAGGCATTTGACGGGCGTCAGGGTCACGGCGATGACCCAGCTGACCATGAGGGAAATCCCCACGACCCAAAAAAGCGACTGGCAGTACTCGCCGGTGCTCTCGGTGGAGCCGCCGATGGGGTAAAATGCCATAACCGCCACAATTGTGGCGCCGAGCAGCGGCAGGGCTGGACTGCTCGTCGATTCGATGGCCGCCTGTCGGCAATCCATTCCCTTTTGCAGGCGCACCAGAAACCCGTCTGCAACCACAATGGAATTGTCGACCATCATGCCAAGGGCGATCACAAGGGCGCCCAGGGACATGCGCTGCAGGTCGATTCCCATTATCGCCATGACGATAAAGGTGCCGAAAATGGTGAGGAGCAAATCCGCGCCGATGATCAGGCCGAGCCGCCAGCCCATGGAAATCGTCAACACCAGCAAAACAATGCCGACCGCTTCGGCCAGGTTGATGAAAAAACCGTTTACTGATTCGTCGACCACATCGGACATCCAGTGGACCTTGTGAAGCGTCAGGCCCACGGGCAGACCGGCCTCCAGTTCCTTCAGCCGCTCGTCGACCGCATCGCCGACATCGACAATGTTGACTCCGGCCACATTTGTCAGGGCCAAGGCGATAGCCGGCTGACCATTTAATCTCATCAGGGTCGCCGGCGGCTCCCGGTAGCCACGGCGAACATCGCCCAGATCACGGAGTCGGATCAATTCACTTTTCGAATCCCGGGACTGGAGCGTATCAACAAAGGATGGATGAATGGTCAGATCGGCAATATCTTCCGGCGATCGAAACTCACCGGTTGGGGCAATACGCACCCGTTTACTCTGTACATTCACGTTGCCGGCGTCAATCACCATATTTTGATTCTGCAGTGTTTGAACGATACTCGCATCGGAGATGCCCATCCGGGCAAGCTGGCTCTGGGCGACATCGATATAAATGACTTCTTGCTGTTCCCCCCACAGTTTGACCTCGGCAACCCCTTTGACGAGGCTCAGTTCCTTTTTCAGGTTTTTGGCGGCTGCTTTCATTTCGGCATAGGAAAACCCATCGCCGGTGATGGCCAGCAGCAGCCCGTAGACATCGCCAAAATCGTCATTGACCAGTGGCGGCCGTGTGCCTGGCGGCAACGTGCGGCCCGCGTCGTTCACTTTGCGGCGCACTTCGTCCCAGATCTGAGGAAGGTCATCGGCCCAGTACTCGGGTTTGATGTTTACCCAGATCTGCGAATACCCCGGAGCGGAAAAGGATTTAAGGTAATCGACCGTCTCGAGCTTTTGAAGGGCCTGTTCAATGCGGTCAGTAACCTCCAGTTCGACCTCCTCGGCGCTGGCTCCGGGATATTGTGTGACAACCACCGCCGTCTTGATGCTGAATTCCGGATCCTCGAGCTGACCGAGAGCAAAAAAACTGGCAACCCCACCGACAATCAGCAAAACCGTCGTAAAATAGGTAACCGCTTTTTTTCTGATGGCTATTTCTGTCAGGTTCAAAAAAATACCTCCGCACCTGATCAATTAAGTATGGTGATCCGCTGACCTTCGACCAGGGAGTGGGCACCGGCTGTGACTACCCATTCGCCGGGTGCAAGGCCTTTGACGTATACCCCTTCATTCGTGACTTTTCCGGGCATGACCTCACGCAGGGAGACGACCTGGTGCTTGGTATCGACGATCCAGATCAGGGTGCTACCGTTGTCTGAAAATACGGCTGTGATGGGGAGCTTAACACCGGAGTCAGGGATGTTCGCGGTGGGGGAGAGGGCAGCGATCCACGCCTGGCCGGACATGCCGGGCAGGATCTCGATTCCCTCGGGCGGTTTCATGATCAGCGTCACCGGATAGGTGCGCGTGCTGCGTAAGGCTTCTTTGCCGATCTCTTTGACGCGGGACGGGATAACCACCTCCGGATAGGCGTCAAATCGCACGGAGACTTCCGTCACGGCTGGAATCAGACCGATGAACTTTTCCGGAATTTGGAGGGTAAATTCGATCCGGGAGGTATCGATCAGCCGTACCACAGGCTGTTTAGCCTGAACGTCTTCATAATTCTCGACAAATTTTTTCACGACAGTACCGCTGAACGGGGCTGTCAGTTGCGTATCGTCAAGGGCGTCCCGTGCGGCCGAGACGCCGGCCTGCAATGACGCGACCTGCGACCGGGCGCTTTGCAGCTCACCCAGTCTGGCATCAAAGGTGGCCTGGCTGATGGCCCCCGGATCCGTTTTTCGGATGCGCAAGACCCGCTCATACTCCTTTTTTGCCAGGTCCAGCGCGGCTGTGGCCTTGGCCAGCTGACCGGTTGCATTGTCCAGGGCAACCTTGAAATCCCGAGGATCGAGTCGAGCCAGAAGCGTTCCTTGAGGAATTTCATCGCCGACATTTACAGGGAATTTTGCCAGAGTTCCCGGCACGCGAAAAGCCAGATCGGCCTCCTGGGTGGCGGCGGCTGTGCCGGGCCATCTGCGATCGTCAATTTCTCCGTCACGGCTGACCTGGATGGCCTTGACCGGACGGATAACCTGTTGCTGAATCTCGGGCTTTTTCTTGCAGCCCAGCGGAAGGATCATCAGCAAACTGATCAGTGCAACTATGTGTGTAAACTTCATGGTTCACCTGTGCCTTATGTGATTTTGTAAATCATCAAGGAGATAATGAATGGTTCGCTCAATCGTCGGTAAGACTTCCTCCATTTTCACCCGCTGCTGACTTGCCACCCCGAACAGCATAGGGGAGCCTTCGACAAACAGGGCCACCGTGGCGACAAATTTTTCCAGTTCATGACGCCGGGCGTGAGGATAAACGGTGGCTAACATATTGGCGATGATATCGATTGCGGCTGTCATGGTTTTTGCCATAACGTCAGCGATTTTCGGATAATGAGAAGCCATCGTCCACAGCTCGCGCATCAGCTGTTTGTTGCCATCGCTGGCCGCCTCACGAATCCGCCATATGAAAAAATCAACAACCGCCTCCCGGGAGGGCAGTGCCCGGGCGACAAACTGATTGAGGCTTTCTTCAAAGCCTTCGAGCAAATGCGAGAAAAATTCTTCGATGAGCACATTTTTGTTGGGAAAGTGGTACGTGACATTACCGACACTGATGCCGCATTTGTCGGCAATAGTCCGCATGGTCATACCATGGTGGCCGGATTCGATCAGAATTTCCCGGATGCAATCCAAAATCCGTCCCCGTGTTGCTTCGGATCGTTGTTGTCTGGCTACCGTCTTATCTGGTTTGTGAGCCATCGAGTGGTGCCCCCCAGTCGAACATTATGGTTATTGTTAACAAGCCGGGGCTTTTAGCACGTTTGTACTATTTTTCAAGGGCAAATTTTATTCATGTGCATTTTTAATTGCAATTCAATCCGAGTTCCTGAACGATTGAAACATCAATCAGCTTCAAAAGCCCCCCATCTCAGGAAGGAATCCAATACATGAATTTGAAAAAATGGTTGCTCGTGATGGCCGCTTTACTAACGATAGTCGTCCTCGTTCTTCCCGGCGGGGCTTTGGCCGCCACCCTTCGTGTGGGTACCTGGAAAACCGCCCAGACCATTCAACCGTTTTTCTACGAAAAATTCCTGCCGTCCGGCCGGGCGGTCGAGGTGTTTTCCTTTACCAACCCGGCTGATCAGAAGGTGGCGCTTCTTGCCGGAAGCCTGGATATGTGCGGGACCACCTTGGCCCATGCCATCCATTCGGCGGTCATGGGGCAGCCGGTGGTGGTTGTTGCGGCGCTTTGCAATAAATGTTCGGCGCTTGTGGTCAACGCCGGCGGCCCGATAACCGGCGTGGAGGGGCTTCGGGGAAAAAAGATCGGATACGTTCCCGGGACCATGCACGAAATTTTACTGCGGGAGACTTTGATCCGACAGGGTTTATCGCCGGAGACCGACGTTCAGCTGACCCGGGTCGATTTTTTTGACATGGGACTGGCCCTGGCCCGGGGAAGCATCGATGCTTTCCTTTCCGGCGAACCTTTCCCCACTATTGCCGTGGAGCAGGGATATGGAAAAATTCTTTCTTACCCGTATTATGGAGAGTCGGTGGGGACCATCAATGCCGGTATGCTGGTAAAACAAAAAACCATCGAGGAAAACCCGGCGGCCGTTCTGGCACTGGTTAAAGCTCATGCCCGGGCAACCGGTTACCTGAACGCCCACCAAGAGGAGTGGCTGAAAAAAGCTGCGGAATTCGGCACACCCATCGCCATTCTCCGGAGCGCTGCACCCAACATGGAACTGGCCTGGCAAATGGACGAGCGGTTCGTTCAGCGGGCCCGCGCCCTTGGCGATCGGATGCAGGCACTTGGTATCATCGATCGCCAGCCGGACTACAGCCGCCTGTTCGATCTGTCCTTTGTCCGCCAGCTTATGAAAGAAGATGACTGACGTCAGATGTCTCAAACATTTTTTATGAAATAAATGAGGAGAGTCTGCACATAAACGTAAATTTTCCCTGTTTTTACTGTGGCCTGCGATGGATGACGTCGGTAATTGGCAGGGAGTCCTGAATTTTATCTGCTTGTGATCGTATTATTCCACTGCATCGAGCAAATCCGTCAGTGTTCTGATTTCCACATCCGGTTTGCCCGGCAGTCGTTCGGGTTGCTGGTTAAATCGGTTGATCCAGGCCACCCGGAATCCAAATGCGGCGGCGCCGGCCGCATCCCAGGCGTTTGATGACAGAAAGATGATCTCCTGCGGCGCGACGTTGAGTTCATCCACGGCCATCTGGTAAACCCGGGAATCGGGTTTGAAGATGCCAACGGTTTCCACGGAAAATATCTTCGTTATCAGTGCGTCCAGACCCGAGTGCTCGACGGCCCGCTGCAGCATCTCCGGTGTGCCGTTGGAAAGAATCGCCCGCTCCAGGCCCCGTTGCTTCAGTTCACTCAAGGCCTTGGGTGCCTCCGGGTAACAGTCCAGCTCCAGATAAGCTGCCATCAGATCGTCTTCAAGAGCCGGGTCATCCAACCCGTGCCGTTCGGCTGCATACTCGAGCGCATCCCGGGTGACCTGCCAGAAATCCGCATGCCGCTTCATCAGGCTTCTCAGCCAGGTGTATTCCAGCTGCTTCGTTCGCCAAGTCATCGATATCGCTTCGGCAGCACTGCCCAGCCGCTGTTTGTGCTTTCCCACGGCAGAGTGGACATCAAACAGCGTCCCGTAGGCATCGAACACACACGCCCTGATTCCGCTGATTCGTTGCTTTTCCATATTATATTCCTTGTGTTGAAGGGTAACTCAATTTTTTCCCAGCCACGAATGTTAAAGTGGTGATCTAATGCTCCTATGACAAGAATTTGGTTAAGTATACCGGCATTACGGTGCTCGACCGGCTGGATTGACCTCTTGGGCGTGAGTGGGCAGTTTTTTCTGCGGTCTTACTGACCAATCTCGATTTCATGCCGGGTGAAGGGCGGAATTTATGTCATCTCACAACTATAATGCCGGTTCACGCCTTAATCCCGATTATATAAAAGTATCAAATCGATAGCGCTGTGAAAATGGTTGACACCTTTTGCAGGACTCTTTATCACCTGTTCTCGGTCGTGACAGGTACATTATTCGGTATGAATAACACATTGCAGGGGAATTTCGAAGCCGTTCGATGGTAAAAATACAACTGATGAAAAAATGGAAGTGTTCCCCCCTGCGGTATGCAATTATAGGTGGATTCCTGCTGATTGTCAGCGGAATGTTATTGGTGTTCTGGCATCGGCAACTACCGATCGAATATTCAATTTCTCTGACACATGAGGAAAAAAACTGGATAGAGGAGCACGATGGCCAAATTCTTTTGGCACCTGCCCCCAATTTTGCGCCCCTGGAATTTTTCGACTCAAACGGCGTTTTTAAAGGGCTGGTCGCCGACTACATCCGGTTGATAGAAAAACGTCTGGGACTGCATTTCCAAATTGTAAAAATAGACACATGGGCCAAGATTCTGGAAATGGCCAGGTCTCGTGAAATCGACATGTTTTCTTGTGGCCAAGAATTACCGGAACGATCCGAATACATGGATTTTACTACGCCATATATTCAACTGCCTCATTATATCATTGTGCATCAATCCATTCAGGGCGACATCGGTTTGGACCATCTTCAAAACCGGAAAGTAGCGGTCACCAGAGGCTATTCCATAGTCGGCTATTTGAAACGCTATTACCCGAATGTTCGTATCCATATAGTAGAAAATGAAACAATAGGTCTTGAAGCGGTGTCTCTCCGAGAAGCCGATGCCATCATCACGACCTTGCCGAATGTCATTGACCAGATTGAACGGTCCGGCTTCAGCAACCTGCGGGTTGGCGGTCAGACCGATTATTCGTCCCCTCTATCCATGGCTACTCGAAGTGACTGGCCGATATTCCACCGGCTCATGCAAAAAGGATTGAATTCCATCAGCAAAAACGAGCGGGAAGAAATTTATTCGCGATGGATCCGGCTTTCGGCCGACCCGTTTTATCTGGGCCGTAAGTTATTGCTGGGTATGATGGTTGTGAGCACCATAGTGCTGACAATAAGCATCCTGATGTTTTTTTTGAATCGGACGCTGAAACGCAAGGTCGACCAGAAAACCGAAGCACTTCAGCTGAATGAGATGCGGTTGGAGGCACTGCTATCCCTGTCGGACAACTCGGCCGCCTCTACTGAAGAAATCATCACATTTACGGTCAAGGAGGCCATCCGGTTGACCGGCAGTTCTTTTGGCTATATTGATTTTATGGATAAAAAACAGGAATTGCCGTCCTTCATCATGGATCACCATCACGACCTGCACAGAATCGAAAAGTGGGCGGTCCATTCATCAGGATTCCCTTTATCCACTATGGGGCTCTGGGGTGAAGCCGTACGAAAAGGAAGCCCCGTCATTTCCAATCATTACGCCTCCACCAATCCGTTGGGCAAAGGTTTGCCTGACTCGATCGCTACCGTCACCCGTTATATGAACGTGCCCATTATCTCGGAGGGTCAGGTGGTTGCCATAGTCGGCGTGGGCAACAAACTTAAAAATTACGATGCTTCCGACGACCGCCAACTGAGACTCTTAATCCAGGGTATGTGGCGAATTGTTTTGCGGCGAAAGCATGAAGCCGAGATCAAGGAGAGTGAAGAAAACCTCAGGAACTTAATGGCACGTGCATTAACCGGCACCGCAATCCTTAGCAGGGGGCACATCGTTTTCAGCAATCCTGAAATGCGGCGAATTTTTGGAAGCCGGTTGGCGCTTTTTGGATCCGGCGATTGCGAGGCTGTTCATCCGGGAGACAGGGAGAGTTTTTTAAAATTTATTCGCGCAATATCGGATGAAAATTTGATTCAGCAGGATCTGGCCTTTCGATTGGTTGACCATAGTGGTGCGCAACGACCTGTGGTTCAATGGCTCCATTGCCGCGCGTCGGCCATCGACTATCGGGGGCGTCCGTCAATTCTAGTCAATATCATGGACTTAACTCAGCCGAAGGAACTTGAGAAGATTGTACAGCATCAGGAAAAACTGGCGTCTTTAGGCCGGGTGGCCGCTGGTATCGCACATGAAATTCGGAACCCTTTAAGCGGCATAAATATCTTCGTTGATTCCATGGCCGATGAGATCAACGAAGGCGTCGAACCGGAAGATTTGCTGCCCATTATTGAAAAAGTTCGCAATACTTCGGAGAAAATTGAAAAAGTCATCCGGCGGGTAATGGATTTCGCAACGCCTGGAAAACCCAGGTTTCAGTTGCTTCAAATCAACGAACCGGTGAAGGCGGCGATTGCGCTTGCCCGCGTAACGTTGCTTAAAGGCGGCATTCAACTGAAAACCGTTTTTGCCGATAATCTACCATTGGTACATGCGGAACCGCATCAGATCGAAGAGGTCGTGCTCAACCTGATTAATAATGCCGCTCAGGCCCTGCATGACAAAGTAAATCTTAAGCTGATTCATGTCGACACCGGGATTTCGTTGTTCGGTGTGACCATCACCGTTTCGGATAACGGTACGGGAGTTCCCAAAGAATTTCGACGCAAGGTGTTTGAGCCCTTTTTTACCAGCAAGGCCCATAGTACAGGAATCGGTCTGAATCTATGCCAGCGTATCGCGGTTGATCATGGTGGAACACTCACCGTTGGAGACGGTGCCCTGGGAGGTGCAGAATTTACCTTGACCCTTCCATTACCGTTGCCTCCCAAAGCAGAAGGTCAACCGATGTCTATTTCCAAGGAGTTCAACTCATGATTGAATTTTCAATTTTTGTCATCGATGACGAGCTTTCCATCCGGGAGAGCCTGAAGTATAAATTGCAAAAACGTTATCTGGTAAAAACCTTTGAAAACGCTGAAGACGCCCTGGCGACCATGAAACACGAAGTGACTGATTTAATCCTGCTGGATATCGGCCTTCCGGGGATGGGCGGTGTTGAAGCTCTCAAGAAAATCCGTGAAGAGCATCCGGAAATTATCGTAATTATGATCACAGCATATGAAAGCGTCCGCACGGTTATTGAAAGTATGAAACTGGGCGCATTTGATTACATCATCAAACCGCTGCGCATGACGGAGTTAATGGCTACTATAGAAAAGGCACTGAGTACGATCCGATTGCGCAAGGAAGTACAGCAGTTGCAGGCTCATTATATCGAGGAAAATATACCGGTGTTCGTTGGAGAAAGCCAAGCGGTGGAAGAAATGATGGATTTCGTAAACCGTGTAGCCCAGAGCCCTGTGACACCAGTGCTGATAAGTGGGGAAACGGGAACAGGAAAGGAACTTATCGCCGCCGCAATACACTATCGGAGCCCTAACTTTCAGGGGCCGTTCGTGTCTGTCAATTGTGCTGCCATTCCCCGAAATTTAATTGAAAGCGAACTTTTCGGCTATACGAAAGGTGCTTTCAGCGGGGCCCTCGCATCCGGTAAACAAGGATTGATTGAAGCAGCATCCGGAGGCACCTTGTTCCTGGATGAAGTCGGCGATATGAGTGTGGAAACCCAAACCAAAATGCTTCGCTTCCTGGAAAATGGAACTTTTTTCAAGCTCGGCGGAACCCGGGAGGTCTCGGTGCGTACTCGTGTTATCTCCGCCACCAATCGTGACCTGGAGGCCATGATCGAAGAGGGTACATTCCGTCGCGACCTCTTTTTTCGTCTTGGTGTAGTCAAGGTTGAAGTTCCGTCACTCATTCAGCGACGGGAAGATATTTTACCATTGGCTATCCATTTTCTTTACCATTTCAGCCAACAGTTTGAAAAGCCTATTCAGGGGTTGACCAAAGAAGCCGAAGAGCTCCTGAAACGCCGGTCCTGGATCGGCAATGTCCGGGAATTGCGGAACATGATGGAACGGGGTGTTTTGGCCGCAACCGGCCGCAAAGTGGGCGCCAAGGACCTTGGCATTGCCATGCAGGATGCCAACGCATCCGCCTCTATCCTTGATGAGGCCGGTCGATTCGCGCCACTGCCCCCGGAGGGGATCAACCTGCCGGCAGTTGAAACCGGCCTGGCCCGCCATTTCATCGCTGAAGCCATCCAACGCGCGGAGGGCAACGAATCCCAGGCCGCCCGTCTCTTGCAACTCAACCACCACACATTTCGCTATCGTAAAAAGAAACTGGGGCTTTGAACCATTCTGAAAAAATCGAGAGTTATACCTCCGATTCCTGCAGAAAAATGCCCTTGCAGCGATAGCTTTGAGCTGCCTGCCATAGCCCATTTTAAATGGGCTTTCGCTGCAGCACTTCTCAACCCTCGTTTTGTTT